>VOFJ01002103.1_pt1 | contig 47859 bp, 40 predicted proteins | sample 5384081 | NCBI WGS metagenome assembly VOFJ01 (sample SAMN12384729, study PRJNA508395) | human gut metagenome | isolation source: healthy gut I | host: Homo sapiens
CTCTTGTTGTACTTCGTTCAGTTGCATTGCTCCCAGCTTGTCGAAAACCGATGGCTTGAGATAAGCCAGTGAGGCTAAAAAGCCCAATGTCACTCTCACAAAGCGAGAGGGGTGGTGGCAAATGCAGGCAACCAGACCGTCCTCACCGTTGGCAATTGCGCCGGGCTGGCGGCAGGAGAGATGCGTCCCAGATGCTATCCCCGCTGCTCCGCTCGCGGGAAGCCTCGATGCGATAGGCGCTTGAGGCCGCGCCCCGGAGCGAAATCTCTCGAAACGCCATCTCGGCTCCCAGCAGAACCACGCGTACCGAAACAACGCACCTGGCGCAGCCGGCACGGTCAATTCCCATCCTGCCGCACACCGTTCATAGAGCTCCCTGCACGCCATGCTCCGCGCCGCCGGATTCTCGACCGTGATGATGCAATATTGTGCGCCGCGGAAGCGTCTCGTGAGCCGGATGGTTTTCCATTCGGGCGCAATGCACGGGTCGATGCGAAGACCATCTAATTCCGGCTGCACGCCCAAGATCGCCTGTGAAATGGAGACAAACGTCCACGCGGCCGTGCCGGTCAGCCAGCTGTTTTTTGCTTCGCCGAACGTCGGCGCGTCCTTGCCCGCGACCATCTGGCTGTAGACATAGGGGCTCGGTGCGGTGAATGTCGCTGACGGATTCCAGATAGGCCGGGGGCAGATCTTACGGTAAGTCTCAAACGCGCGTGCGCCGTGACCCAGGACGGCCTCCGCGCAGGTGATCCAGGGATTGTTGTGGCAGAAAATGCCGGCGTTTTCCTTGTAGCCGGGGGATACGAGGCTGATCTCGCCGAGATTCAGATAATATTTTGTGTAGGCCGGCTGCAGAAGGACGATGCCGAACTTGCTGTCGAGCCGATCTTCCACGCTTTTCAGCGCCTGTGCAGCCTCGCCGGTTTCCTTTGGCCGATGCCCGGCCGATGACGCACATGCCCTGCGGCTCAATGAAGATCTGGCCTTCGGCGTTGCCTCGCCGAGGACAGCGAAGCGCAGTATCAGGCATATTCCTACACCACTTTCAGCCTGCGCCGAACGCCCAGCGAGAGTGACCGCGGCATCAGCGTGCAGAAGAAGACAAAAATCCTCATTCTGGAATGGGACGACGCGTGGTGCAAGGTGCAGGTCGGCAATAAGGTCGGGTATGCCAAACCGGAATGGCTGTACCGCGTGCAGTCGCTGGATGCGCTGCATTATCCCCTGCAAAATCTGCCGCATCGCATGAGCGGATATGTAGAATTTTTTCGCAGGATACGCTGATTTCGGGCGGCAAATTCAAAGGCTGCACCGCGTCCGCCGGGCAAATCGCCTGTGTGGAAGCACAAGCGGACGGCGCGTACCTGCTGCCCGTCTGGCGCGGCGAGATGCAGCTGACGGACGAAATCGGCACCTATCATCCCTTCGCGGATTGGGAGACTGCCGAACCCGGCGACATCATCGGCGGCTTCACCACCTTCTACGGCAACCAGCAGGGGCGAGGCAAAGCAGCGGCGCGCGAGCACAACATCAGCGAAGGGGTCAAGCGCATTGACGGCGTGGCGGTAGGGCGTGAGGAAACCTTCTCCTTCAACGCGCTGTGTGCGCCATACCGCCATTCAAACGGCTATGAGCTTGCGCCGAATGTCAGCACGGACGGCTTCGGGTACGGCGGCGGGGTGTGTCAGGTGACGACGACGCTCTACAACGCCGCGCTGACGCTGCCGCTGCAAATCGAGGAGTGGACACTGCACAGCAAGCAAGGCGCGGTGTATGTGCCGCAGTTTTTTGATGCCGCCGTGGGCAGTTACAGCGACTTCACGTTTGTGAATCTGCTGCCGTACGGGGTGCAAATTCATGCATCCGCGCAGAACGGTGTACTGACGGTGCTGTTTTGCCGCGCGGAGGAAGATTCGCAGTAAAAAAAATGGTTCTTCGCAGAAAGTTTTTGGGGGAGCAAACAAGGGCTTAGGCTAAGCACCAAAAAGCTGCACGCGGAAGGAGCATGAAAGCGCGACCAACTCAATCGCGAAAGGGGTCAAGGGACAGCGTCCCTTGTGGGGTTTGGGGCAACGCCCCAACAGTTCCACGGGCGACCAGTATGCCAAACGCGCTCAACAAAGGTGCAGGCAGCGAAGCGTCCCTGCCAGTAACTCTGCGCTCCCGCAGGAGCGCCCCCAAGCTGCTCTTCCCCAAGATTCCGTGAAGAACCGAAAAAATCCACATGAAAAGAACCGGCATATCCCGCCCTTAACGCGGATGTGCCGGTTCTTGTTTTGGGCATAGTTTGCCCGTCGGATACCACTTGATATTTTTGCGAGCCTCAGCGGCGGCGGCGCATCACATCATCCGCCACTTCCAGCGTTGCCGCCAGTGCATTGTTGACGCGCTTCATCTCGCTCAGGTTATAGTCGCGCGGCCAGCTCATCATTTGGTCGCGTATTGCGCCACGAATGCGCTCTACCATTGCCTCGCCTTCCGGCATCAGCCCGACAAGCACCTTGCGCCGGTCTTTGTCGCTGCGCTGGCGTGAAATCAGCCCCCGCGCGCAGAGTGTTTCCACCAGCGGCGTCACATTCGGCTTGGCGATGCACAGCCGTTCACTGATTTCCCCAATGCTGATTTTCCCCTCGCGCAGCACGCAGAGCACCAGCAGACTGGAAATCGGCATCTCCAGCGAATGCGCAATGTCATCAATGCGCAGGAAATACTTCGGCATTTTGTAGAGCGCCTCGAAGAGATTGTCTGTCATTCCCTCCATGAGCGCGGTATCGTCCGTCCAGACCTTTGGCATTCGTAAATCCCTCCAGTTTTCGTGAATCTCGGATAAATGATGATTCAATCCACGCTCCCCCGCCCAGGGAATGACACCTTGCAGCTTGCGGAGGACAAAACGCTTGCGATTGAAACGAAGGGTCGCAAGAAACATCCCGCGTTTTCATGTCGTTGCGCGATGCCGCTATTTCTCGTTTTCCCTCATCATCTGTATAATAGCATACTTATTTTCAGCGTGCAAGCGTGGTTGTACACGCTTTTTTTGTGTTTTGCGAATTCTTACCTGTACTTTTTTTGTACTTTGCAGGCAGCCGTTGTTATACTATTTCCAGATAAGAATGCGCCAAGATGCGCCGCGAATTTTTCATTCTGGCTAACGGGAATGAAACGCAGCGTAGCAGCGCTACGCTAAGTGGAATGAGCGGACGCCAGAAGGGAAAAGGCGCAAGCAGATGGCGCAGGTGAATCTGGAAATAGTATTAGGTTCTTATTGTCCTGATATTTTTTCCTGTTCGTTTCCCGCGTTTCCTTTTTGCACCTCCCGAATCATTTTTTCACACCGCCGTACCAGTTCTTCCAGCTGATTCAGGGATTCCGTCTGCGTGTCTGCCAGTCGGGCAACGACGGTATTCATGTAAAACTGCTTGTATGCACGCAGAACAAACGGATGGGTAATGCAGCTTTCCCGGTGGTCAGTGCGCAGGTCGTATCCGCTGCCGGATGACATGGTGATGAGCGCGCGCCCGTCATACAGCGCGACTTCGCCCATGGTGCACGGCAGCTTCTCCTGCGCAAAATAGAGGTGGAAAAACGGATTCTCGCGCGCCTGCCGCACCAGCACATCGAGGATTTGCTTGCGTTCCTTCGGCGTGAAATTGCGCAGGAAGTGCAGGTGGTCGCTCTGCCGCCCGGTGCGGACAAACTCCTCCATTGCCGCCTTGTTCAGCACAATGTATGTCGGGCGGCGGCGGCGCATCATGTTCGTCATCCGCGCCTGATGGATTTCCGCCAGTGCCGTCACATTCGGCTCGTACTCCTCGCGCGTCATCCCCATTCGCGCAAAGCCCTCCCGCACAACCGGGTAGAGCACCTCCAGCGGGATATACTGGAACGGCACGTCCGGGCGAATGTAGTAAATCGCCGCGCCATGCTCCATTTTGCAATACTGCTGCGTGTAGACAATGAAGTCCGAATTTTCATCGTTCAGCTGCCATAGCAGGCGTATGGGGGAAAAGCGCTCACGGTCGCAAAGCACTTTCCGGCTCATCCACAAATCCTGCGTCGACATGACCGTTGCGGTAAATTCGTTCTTTCCCAGCAGAAACAGCGCCACGGTACTTTCCGAGCCATCCTGATGCATCACATGGAAGGTCATCTGTCCCGTCCTGTAATGTGCCAGCCGCTCCTGCGGACAGTTTTCCGCATCCACCAGATAGGCATGATAGCACGGCTGATCCACCATCGGCTGAATGCCCACGAGGTTCGAGACAATTTCGTCCTCCCCCGCATAGATGAAGTGGTCGATACGCACAATCACTCGCTGCGCAACAGGGTGGATTGCCTCCTGCAATTGCCGGAACAGCCCCAAATCACAGCAGCCGAAAAGCAGTGCGTTCACCTTGAGCGCGCCGCAGAACAGCACTTGCAGATAATGCAGGAAGCTGTCCTCCTTTTCTGCACCCGACGCGTCCAGATAGCAGACCTTCGTGGGGGAAATCGGCTCACTGAATGCGCCGACGAGCTGCATCAGCGCCTGACGGCTCTTGTACTCGACCGCTCCGACAGCATCCATCTCCAGCGCACGATTCAGCGCCGCCCACTGCGCCTCCGTCAGCTGCTCCCCCATATGCTTGTGGAAGCTCTCCAGAAAACGGCGGTTCAGCTGCGGTGACGTTTTCCCCTTGAGGATGCGGAAGATGCTGTTCCGGCTGCGCATTTCCAGTCGGCGTGCAACCTCTGTCGCCGTCAGTTCCGTTTCGTTCAGCACCCGCTGGAGGCACTGCGCAAAAGCAAGATGCTCGTTCACGCGCCGCCTCCTTCTGCCGCCATCCGCGCTTTAACAGGATGGTCTGCGTTTCTGCCTTCTTTGATCCACAATTTTATTTTATCACTTGCCAACAATTTGTCAAGCATTTTGGCAACAGATTTCCACTTCCGATAAATCAGTGCGCACTTTTATTCTCATTCTGTTTAATAATGTGCACCACAAGTCCAATCTTTCGCAGTTTTCATGCAGTATATAAATAAAGCAGTAAGTTTTTCTTTGCAGATTTCCTGTCCTTATGCTATAATAAAGTCAGTACTGCCAAAGGAGGAATTTCCCCATGCAGAAAAAACATATGGAACGTTGCCTATTCACGCTGCTTGTTCTGCTGATTTTCGCGCTGACCATCTTGGGGTTGTATCGCGTGACAAAGCACTCCGCTGCGCCTGCCTCGACCACCATACCAGCCGTGTCCCCCGCGGCATCCCCCGCCGATGATCCGACTGCGACCTCCTCGCCCACACCCAACCCCGTACCGTCGCCGACACCCACACCGCCCGACCGCGTGGATTCCTATGCTGTGCAAGGCATAGAAGTCGCGTCGCATCAGTCGGATACGATGCACTGGCGGATTGAGCGCATCGAGCAGGAGGGCGCCGTCTGCTATCTCACAAAAATCTATCTGCTTGACCCCGGCACGCAGATTCGCAAAGCCACCGCGAATTGGGAGCGTGACATCCAGTATCCTGTCGACATGGCGGCGAAAATTCCCGACGCGACGCTGTTCATCAACGGCAGCGGCTACGTCAGCCCCACCTTTCCTGAAATCCCGTCAAATTACCCCGGCAGCAGCCCGGATTACTACTATACGCCGCTGGGCAGCGTCACCGTCACGGACGGGCAGTTGTTCCGCCGCCTGACCGGCGTGCCGTACTACGGGCTTTCCCTCACCCGCGACGGGCTGCACATGCACGTCGGCGATGACCCAGCGGATGTGCTCGCCGCCAATCCCACGCAGACGTGGTCATTTTACATCGAGTGTCCGGTCATCCGCGACCATCAGTCCATCCTCGACCCAAACTGGCGCTTCACAACCGCGCCCGCCATGCGTACCATCATCAGCTGCATCGATGAGCACAATTTCATCCTGCTGACGGTCACGCGCGACGGCAGCAGCGCCCTGACCATGCGCCAGTGCGTTGACTACCTGCAATCCACCTTCGACCCGCTTTGGACATACAATCTGGACGGCGGCCCGTCAATTGCGCTGTACTACCGCCTTTCGCCGGATGATGACTGGGTTCGCGTTGCGGGCGGCACAAGCAAGGATGCGGACATTATGGCGTTCGCGGACTAAAGGCACCACCGCACAATTCGGCGGCGCGTCTGGCGATGTCTTTTCCGCCATCTGCATCATGCAAATTTCTCGATTTACCGCCAGTAAACCTTCGAAATTTGCATTTGCATCTGACGAAAAATCCATTCGCCAGCCGACCACCTCATTTGTGCGGTGTTACCTAAAATCTAATCCACAATTTACGCACACAAGGAGGATTTCTGATGGCAAACGTGCTTTTACTCAACGGTTCTCCCCACGCGCACGGCGCAATTGACCTTGCCCTGACCAAAGTCGCCCAAACCTTGCAGGATTGCGGGCTGACGACTGAAATCGTCCACGTCGGTCAGCAGGACATTCGCGGCTGCATTGCCTGCGGGCGCTGCGGCGTGCTGCACCGCTGCGCATTTGACGATGCCGTAAACGCCCTCGCCCCGAAGTTCGAGGCGGCGGATGCGCTGATTGTCGGCTCGCCCGTCTACTACGCCAGCGCAAACGGCACGCTGACGAATCTGCTTGACCGCCTGTTCTACTCCACCCCGTTCGACAAGACGATGAAGGTCGGCGCGGCGGTTGTCTCCTGCCGCCGCGGCGGCGCAAGCGCGACGTTTGACCAGCTGAACAAGTACTTCACAATTTCCGGAATGCCAGTTGCATCGAGCCAATACTGGAACAGCATCCACGGCAACAATGCGCAGGAAGCCGCGCAGGACGCGGAGGGGCTGCAAGTCATGCGGACGCTTGGGCGGAACGTGGCGTTTCTGGTGAAAAGCATTGCTTTCGGAAAGGAAGCAATGGGGCTGCCGGAGAAGGAGAAACGGGTCGGGACGAATTTTATCAGATAAATCGTATCATAGCAAAAAAGGTTCAAGGCGTGATGTTCCTTGAGCCTTTTTTGCTTATTCTGTTGATTTTTCCGCGTGCTATCCTCGTTTACTCCTCCGCCGATAACGCTTCCCACTCCGCGTATCGGCGCTCAATCTCGTCCTTCTTCAGCTGATACGCTTTCGCCAGCTGCGCCGCCTTCTCCGCATCCTGATACGTCGCCGGATCAGCGAGCTGCGCCTCCATCTCCGCGGCTTCCTCCTCCGCGGTCGCAATCGCCTTTTCCGCCGCGGCAATCGCGTTCTTCTTCTCCCGAATGCGCTTCTCTTCCTCCCGCGACTTGCGCTTTTCCTTATCCATCGCGGTTTTCGTCATGCCTGCATTTTCGCTGTCCGGCGCTTGCTGACGATTGATTTTCTCAAAATAATCGTCGTAATTGCCCAAATACTCTTTCACGCCGCCTGCTTCCAGCACGCACACCTTCGTAGCAAAGCGGTTGATGAAGTAGCGGTCGTGGCTGATGGCGAGAATCGTGCCGGGGAAGTTTTCGAGCGCGTCTTCCAGCACTTCGCGGCTGTCCATGTCGAGGTGGTTCGTCGGTTCGTCCAGCAGCAGCACGTTGTCCTTCTTCAGCATCAGCTTCGTCAGGGCGACGCGCCCCTTCTCACCGCCGGAAAGCGTCGAAATGGGCATCAGCACGTCATCCCCTGTGAAAAGGAACAGCCCCAGCGCACCGCGAACCTCGGTCTGGTCAAGGCGGTGGAAGTCGTCCCACACCTCGTCCAGCACGGTCTTGTTTTCATGCAGATGCGCCTGATGCTGGTCGTAGTAGCCAATGTCCACGCCCGCACCGAAGCGAATCGTGCCGCAGTCAGGCTTTTCTTCGCCGACGATGCACTTGAACAGCGTCGATTTGCCCACGCCGTTATCGCCGATGAGCGCCACGCGGTCGCCCGCGCGCAGGTGCATCTTCACATGCTCAAAGAGCGTGCGCCCACTGAACCCCTTCGCGAGGTCGTCAATCATCAGCACGTCGTCGCCCGTTCTGCGGCGGACATCGAAGTGGAAGTGAATCGCGCTTTCGTCCTTCGGTTTCTCCAAGCGTTCGACTTTCTCCAACCGTTTCTCCCGGCTTTCCGCCAGACGGATGGACTTCTCGCGGTTGAACTGCCGATAGCGCGCGATGATGGCTTCCTGCCGGGCGATTTCCTTCTGCTGCAGCTCATACGCCTTCATGCGAATCTCGAACCGCTCCGTGCGCTGCACCATGTAGGCGGAATAATTGCCGTCATAGCACTCCGTCGCGCCAAGGAGCAGCTCGCACATGCGGTCGCAAACGTGATCCATGAAATAGCGGTCATGGCTGATGAGCAGCACCGCGCCGCGGTAGGTGCGCAGATAATCCTCCAGCCACGCGATGGACTTGAGGTCAAGGTGGTTCGTAGGCTCGTCCAGCAGCAGCACATCCGGCTCAGTCAGCAGCATCCGCCCAAGGCAAAGGCGCGTCCGTTCGCCGCCGGAGAGCAGTGAAGCCCTCTGTCCCTGCTGCTCCTTGCGGAAGCCCAGACCCGCCAGCACACCCTGCACCGTCGAGCGCCAGCCATAGCCGTTGCTTTCCTCAAAGCGGCGGGTAAGCTGGTCGTACTGGCTGCCGAGGCGATGAAGGGATGCTTCATCGTGCGCATCCGCCATCTGATGCTCCAAGTCGCGCAGCTGCTGTTCCATGCGCTGCACTGGCTCAAAGACGCTTTCCAGCTCTTCCAGCACTGTCCGCCCTTCGCCAACCTGCCCCTGCTGGGCGAGGTAACCGAGCTTCAGCCCCTTCTGCATGGTCATCGTGCCGCCGTCCGCGGTTTCAATGCCGGCAATAATCTTCATGAGGGTGGATTTTCCGCAGCCATTGACGCCGACAAGCCCCATGCGCTGACCATCCTGCAGCACGAGGGATGCGTCGCGGAGGACTTCATTTGTACCGAAACTTTTCTGAATGCCCTGCAAGGAGAGCAGAATCATCGCAAGTCACCTCCCGGTGGGGGTATCATTCGCGCTCATCAGCGCGAGGTGGGTTCGCCTGATGGCATTTTTTCTTCCTAAATAAGATGCTTTTTTGTGCGGCAGGGGTTTCGCCTCTGCGGAGGCGGCAAGGGGGCTTTGCGGTCGCCCCCTTGACCCCTTCGCAGTGCACACCTATGTTACTGGGTTTAGATTGTTACTTGGGAGAACAAAAGGTACACAAACCAAAAAACTTCCGACAAAGCTCAATAAACATGGGTGCGCACCGAAGGTTTCCAAAGGGCGATCGCAGACTTCGTCTGTTTCCATTGCCCTTTGATCGCTCCCGCAGGAGCGAAATCCCTGCGAATCATTACAGCAGATACTGCACCGCCATCAGCAGCAGAATCGCCGCCGACAGCATGATATGACTGCGCTTCATCCGCATTTTTGCCGTGCGCGGCAAGGTCATCAGCGCCCAGATTCCCAGCGCCAGCACCGCTGCGCCGCAAAAAATCAGCCACCCAGCGGACATGCCGCGCCAGAAGAGCGCGGATGCATTGTAAACAGCGTGCATTACCATCGGGACAAGCAGATTCCCCGTCCGCATTTCCGCGAGCGTCAGCGCACCGCCGAAGAGCAGATGCGCCGGGAGTGCCGCCAAATTGCCGTGCAGGAGCGAAAAGAACAGCGTCGTCAGCAGCCATGCGCCAAATCGGCTGCCGCTGTCCAGCAGCGTTTGCAGCACAACGCCGCGGAACAGCGCTTCCTCCAGCGCTGCCGGAAGAACCGCCAGCGCCAGCAGCTGCAAGCACCATTCGCCCGCGCTGTCCGCCGCCGCGATTTGACGCTCCGGCGCGGAAAGGAAATTGCCCCACAGCTGCGTCAGCGGCGTTGCCAAAGCGCGCATCGCCAGCCCCAGCACCGCCGCGCAGAGCAGCAGACCGATGCTCAGCCGCATTGTTCCCGTGCGCGCCGAACGTCCGCGCCGCATCAGCAACGCCGGAAGCCCAATCAGCAACGCTTCCTGCGCCATTGACAGCAGCAAGCGCGTATTTTGATGCAGGTCGTGCGGGAGCATCAGCGCCAGCAAGCGCTCCAGCAGCAGCTTGGCCGCCGTCAAAATCAGCAGCACCATCAGCAGCGTCGTCGCCGCGTCGGTTTTCCGCCCAGCGCGCGTCATTTGCCGTCCCCCAGCGTGTAGATATTGCCAACACGGTCGCGCAGGGCGACATCCAGCGTCAAATCCTGCCCCAGGCGGATACCCTCGCGCGTCATGCGGTCTTCGCTGATGTGGTATGCCAAGCTCGGCGTGTTATTCTCCCCGCTCAAATGACCGAGAATGACGTTTTTCGTGCCGCTCTCGACGATTTGCAGCAGCGCATCCGCACAGGCGGCATTGCTCAAATGCCCGCGATTGCCCAGTATGCGCTGCTTCAGGCGCTCATTATAGTGGTCGTTGTGGCGGAGCATATCGGGGTCATGGTTGCTTTCCAGCAGCACCAGGGAGCTGCCCGCCACCGCGTCGCGGACGCTGCGCGGAAAATGCCCCAAGTCCGTCGCCGTCGCGATGCTGAGTCCCCCGCCCCACAGCCGATAGCCGACCGGGTCAGCCGCGTCATGCGGGATGGAGAACGGCACGACACCGACATCGCCGATATAGAAATCCGAGAATGTATCGAACGTTCGGCGGAGTTCCGGGGGAATTTTGCCGACCTTTGCGTCCATGGCGTTCCACGTCATCTCGGTGGCATAGACGGGGATTTTATGCTTGCGGCACAGCACGCCCGCGCCGGAGATATGGTCAATATGTTCGTGGGTGATGAGAATGGCGTCAATGGTGTTGCCATCAACGTCAATCATATCCAGTGCTTCATCAATCATTTTGCCCGACTTTCCGGCGTCGATGAGCAGGCGGGTTGCGCCGTACTGCACGAAGAGGCAGTTGCCGCTCGAACCGGAGTAGAGGGGGCAGAAAATCATTTCCATTGGATTCCTTTCTGGATTCCTGTGCTTACCTTTTTCTCTGCGTTTTTCTCACGCGTGCAGACAAAAGGTACACGAACGGAAAAAACTTCCGATAAAAACCAACTAACTTAGATGGGGATGCGAAGCAGTCTAGAGGGCGATCGCAGACTTCGTCTGTTTTCATGCTCTCTGGTCGCCTCCGCAGAGGCGAAACCCTGCATAAGCACGCGAAAACAGTATGAAGAAGTCACCAACGCAATTGCGCGAAAGGGTCAAGGGAGGAACTCCCTTGCGGAGTCCAGAGGCAGCGCCTCTGGTCACACATCCAAGTGCTTCGCCACACGTTCGGCTTCCGGCGGCGGGGTCATGTAATCCGCGCCAAAGAGGATGGTCAATACCTCGTCCCACTTTGCGGGAATCAAGACGTCGATGCCTTCAAAGGGGACGACAATCTTCTCCGCAAACTGGTCGGGATGCCAGATGTGCATCATCAGCTCAAACGCACCGTTGGACATGCACAGGTCGTTGCCCGTCTTCTCCTGCCGCGAAACCTGCTCGTACCAGCGCGTTTTCGTCTTCACCGAGAACGGCAGACCCAGCACATGCGTGCCGAAAATCAGAATCTTGTTCTTCCAACTAAAGCGCGACCAGTCCACGTTCTTTTTCAGCATCCCCTGCAGGGTGTGGAGCTTGAAGAACCACCACTTGCGCTGAAACCCTTCCGGCGGCACGGGGTCAAGAATGAAAAAGTCCGTGAACGCCGCCGCCTTCTCCGGGTCGCGGTTCATCACGCGCGGCGTCCATGTGTCCAGATACGTCAGCTCGAAGCGCTTGTCGCACTCCTTCGGGTAGATTTCGCGGAACTTCTGGAACTCCTCGCGCGTCATCAGCAAATCCACGTCGTCATCCCACGGAATGAACCCCTTGTGGCGCACCGCCCCCAGGAGCGAACCGCACATCATATTATAGGAAATATTGTGCTTCTTGCAAACAGCGGTAATGTCCCGCAGCTGCTCCAATAATTCCGCGTGAATCTCGTCCAGCGACAGCTTCTTTTCTTCCTGCTGCACTTTTTATTCCTCCCGAAGCCACTGCGCCGCCCGGCGGGCAATCGCTTCATCATCCATCTGATACTGCGCGCGCAGATACTGCTGCGTGCCCACAATCGTGGAGTATACGTCCTCCATGCCGATGCGGTGGATGCGGCAGGGATTCCCTGTCTCCGCCGCAACCTCGCAGACCGCCGAACCGAATCCGCCGACGATGGAATGTTCCTCCACCGTCACGATGTGGCGGAAGCGGCGCGTCAGCTCCGCAATCTTCTCCGCGTCCATCGGTTTCAGGCACGGGAAGGACACGACTTCCGCCGAAATGCCGCGCTCGGCTAATTTCTTTCCCGCGCTCACCGTCTGCGTCAGAATGCCGCCAGCGGAGAGAATCGCGATGTCCGTACCTGTTTGCAGTGTCAGCGCTTTCGGCATCTGCCAGTCCGTCACCGGCTGCTCGTGCAATGTCGGCTCGCCGCCGCGCCCCAGACGCAGATAGCACGTTCCGGGCGTTTTCAGCATCACCGGGACGATGGCTTCCACCTCCGCCGGATCACCGGGCGTAAACACCGTCACTCCCGGCAGGGCGCGCATAATCGCCATGTCCTCCGTTGCGTGGTGGCTCATGCCCAGACTGCCGTACACAAAGCCGCCGCCGACGCAGACGACCTTGACATTCAGGCTGTGATACGCGCAGTCGTTGCGAATCTGCTCCAAGCAGCGCAGCGTCGGGAAATTGCCGATGGAGTAGGTCAGCACGGTGCGTCCGGTCTTCGCCAGACCCGCCGCCAGACCCGTCATGCTCTGCTCGGCAATGCCCGCGTTCACAAACTGCTCCGGGTACGTCTCCCAGAACGGCTTCAGCACCCCGAAGCCCAAGTCCCCCGTCACCAGCATCAGGCGGTCATCCTTCGCCGCCTCGCGCATCAGCGCCCGTGTAAATGCGTCTCTCATGGCCGCTGTGCCTCCAATTCCGCCAATGCCGCGTCGTATTCCTCACCCTGCGGCGTCCGATAGTGCCACAGGATATCGTTTTCCATAAAGGAAACACCCTTGCCCTTCGTCGTCACAGCAATGACGACCGTCGGCCGCCCGCTGCCGCGGTTCTCCTGCGCCTGACGCAGCGCCTTTTCCACCGCGTCCACGTCGTTGCCGTCCGTCTCGATGACGTTCCAGCCGAACGCACGCCATTTGTCACCGAAAGGCTCCAGCGCCAAGGTGTTTTCGCAGAAATCAAGGCTCTGCATCCGGTTGTGGTCGATGATAGCGACCAGATTATCCAGCTTATACTGATGCGCCTGCAGTGCCGCTTCCCAGACCGAGCCTTCGTCGCACTCGCCGTCGCCCAGCACGCAGTACACGCGCCAATCGGCGTTGTCCTTCTTGCCGCCCAGCGCCATGCCTGTCGCCACGCTCAGCCCGTGACCCAAAGAACCGGTGGAAAACTCCACACCCGGCACGCCCTTGTGGCTCACATGCCCGGACAGGCGCGAGCCGTTGGCGTAATGGGTGGAAAGCTCCTCCACCGGGAAAAAGCCGCGCTCCGCCAGCGCCGCATACACCGACGCGCCCGCATGACCCTTGGAGAGAATCAGCCGATCGCGATTTTCCCACTGCGGATTCTTCGGGTCAACGCGCAGGATGCGGGTGTAGAGCACCGCCATAATCTCCGCGACTGAAAAAATCGCGCCGATGTGACTGCCCCGGCTGATATGGGTCATCTCCAGCCCGTGACGGCGGATGAGCCACGCCAGCGTCTTGGGGTCGGACGTGTCAATCGGCGCGCCGTGAAACGCCGAATGTGTTTTCTCCGTGTAGGACGTACTCATTTCTGCGTCTCCTTTGCTCCCTGCTCGTGCTTTTCGTCCGCCATCTTCTTCGCCTTGCCGAACACGCCGCCAATCGTCTCGAAGAACAGTTCGACATCCAGCGGGAAGGACTGATGCAGCGCATACTCCACGCGCAGGCGGTTCTTCTCCGGCAGGATGTACTTTTCGAAGTTCTCCACCGGGTTTTCCGTGCCGACGATTTCATCCTGCGCGATATAAACGATGGACGAGCGGTCAGTGATGCCGGGACGCACCCAGAGGATGCACTCCTGTTCCTTGGTGTACTGCGTGGTATACAGCAGCAGCTCCGGGCGCGGCCCGACGAAGGACATGTCGCCCTTCAGGATATTGAACAGCTGCGGCAGTTCATCAAGTTTCAAGCGGCGCATGACCTTGCCCGCGCGGGTAACGCGGCTGTCGTTGAGCGCCGTGCAGCCGCCGGTCTTATCCGCCCCGACGACCATCGAGCGGAATTTATAGATATAGAACGGCTGATTATGGTATCCGCCGCGCACCGCCTTATACAGCACAGGGCCGGGGCTGTCGAGCTTGACCCAAATGGCCAGCGGCAGCATGATGATGCAGCCGGGGATGAGCAGAATCAGCGCAAACAGGAAGTCGATGATGCGCTTGACAACGTGGCTGTAAAACGGATGGGACAGCGGCCCATCCCAGCGCGGCATTTGCGGAAGTGGTTGCTTTGACACGGGAATCATCTCCCTTTTCTTCTATGAAACGCTTGGTGTTGGAACATCATAGCTGACCCATTCGAGTTTCATTTCATCAGGTCAGGCTGATTCGTCGGCGAAATCCCTGCGCAGCTCAGTCGTGATGCAGCTGATGCAGCAGCTCATAAACCTGCTCCAGCTCCTCCGCCGAGTAGTACTGCAGCGTGATTTTGCCCTTCTTCTGATTGCCGGTAATCGTCGCGCGAACGCCGAACGTCTCGCGGCAGAACGTTTCCAGCTCCGTCAGCTCCGCAGGCAGAGAATGCACCTTCTGCGGTGTTTTGGGCAGCGTCGGGGTGCTCTTGCGCATCAGCGCGACCGCGTTTTCCAGCTGTCGGACGCTCCACTCGTTCGTAATCGTCTGCCGTGCCAGCGTCATCTTCATCTCGTCCGATTCCAGCCCCGCCAGCACACGCGCGTGACCCGCGCTCAGCGTCCCCTGCCGCACCATCGTGATGATGTCCTCCGGCAGCGTCAGCAGACGCAGCAGGTTCGCCACGGCAGGCCGGCTCTTGCACAGCCGCGCCGCCACTGCTTCCTGCGTGTAGCCGCATTGGCGCATCAGCGTCTGGATGCCCTGCGCCGCTTCAATCGGGTTCAGGTCTTCGCGCTGCAAGTTCTCAACCAGTGCGATTTCCATCTGCGTCGGCACATCCATCTCGCGGATGATGCACGGCACGCGGTCAAGCCCCGCCATCCGCGCAGCGCGCCAGCGGCGCTCGCCCGCAACGATGCGGTAGCGCCCGCCGTTCATCGGCACCACCAGAATGGGCTGCAAAAGCCCCTGCTCCCGGATGGACTGCGCCAATTGCGCGATGCTTTCCTCGGAGAACGCCCGCCGCGGCTGGTCGGGATTCGGGTCAATGTCCCCAATCGCGATTTCTTGTCCGCCGCCGGATGTCATCATGTCTACTTCCGGCAGCAGCGAATCCAAGCCGCGCGCCAGTCCGTGGGTCTTCTTGGGCATAACAAATCGACTCCTCTGTCATTTCCGTTCCGCCGGATGAAAAGGTAAAAGATGATTACAGCTTAAATTCTTTCACCTTGATGTTGTTGCGCTTGAGAACTTCCTTCGCCAGATTGACGTAGGCGACGCACCCCGCGCTCCGCTTGTCGTAGACGTGGATGGGTTCGCCGTGGGAGGGCGCTTCGCCGAGGCGGACGCTGCGCGGAATCACCGTTGCGTACACCTGCTTCTTGAAGTGCTTTTTCACCTCGTCCACCACCTGCAAGCCCAGGTTCGTCCGCCCGTCCAGCATCGTCAGCAGGACACCTTCGATTTCCAAATGCGGATTGATGGTCTTTTTGACGCGGGAGATGGTATTCATCAGGCTCGCAACGCCCTCCAAGGCGTAATATTCGCACTGAATCGGGATGAGGACGCTGTCCGCCGCGCCCAATGCGTTGATGGTCAGCAGTCCCAGGGACGGCGGGCAGTCGATGAAGATGAAGTCGAAATCCTGCTGAACGGACTGCACGGCGGTTTTCAGGCGGTATTCGCGTTTCTCGACCTCGACGAGTTCGAGTTCCGCGTTTGCCAGCCGAACGTCGCTGCCCGCGATGGACAGGTTCTTGAACTCCGTCTCCTCCATTACATCCGCAAGTTTCATGCGCCCCATGATGACTTCATAGATGCTCTTGTCATCGACTTCCATGCCCAAGCCGGATGTCGTGTTGCCCTGCGGGTCGAGGTCAATCATCAGCACGCGCTGTCCCATTGCCCCCAGCAAAGCGGAAAGGTTGACGGCGGTGGTCGTTTTGCCGACGCCGCCCTTCTGGTTGATTATCGCAATGACCTTCGCCATGTTCTCACCTCATCCGGGCGTTTGCGCGCCCTCTTTCGGGTCTTACCTGTTTTTAATATCCTGCTTATTATACTGCCTTTTACAGTGCTTGTAAAGCACTTCGCAGGGGTTTCGCGCCTGCACCCGAAGGGGTGGAGGGGGCGACCGGAAAGCCCCCTCCTCGCCTCCGCAGAGGCGAAATCTCCGCGTCACACACAAAGTCACCTACAAAAGGAAAAAATCCTTACGCTTCCAGCTTCATGATGGAGGAAAGATTCTCCACAATCGCCCTCGCAATCCACGGTTTGTTCATCGTGTAGAGGTGAATGTGCCCCACCCCGTTGGCAACCAAATCCACAATCTGCTCCGTCGCAAAGGCGATGCCCGCCTGCGTCATCGCCTGCGGATCACCCGCGAAACGGTCGGCAATCGCCGCAAACCGCGGCGGCATAATCGACCCGGACAGCTTCACCACCCGCGCCACCTGCCGCGCGTCGCAAATCGGCATGATGCCCGCGCATACCGGAATATCCATTCCCGCGCGCTGCATCCGATACAGGAAATTGTACAGCAGTCCGTTGTCGAAGAACATCTGCGTCGTCAGAAAATCCACCCCGGCATCCACCTTCTGGCGCAGATAATCCATATCTTTCGCGCGGCTGCCGCTCTCCGGGTGTCCCTCCGGATAGCATGCTGCCCCAACACAAAAATCCCCCTGCTGGTGGATGAAGTCAATCAGCTCCGCCGCATACGCGAAATCATGGCACGGCTCGCCCTCCTTGGGCAGGTCGCCGCGCAGTGCCAGCACGTTCTCCATCCCAGCGGTCTTCATGTCCGCCAGCACATGCTGCACATGCTCCCTTGTCGACTGTACGCACGTCAGGTGGCACAGCGGCGTTACGCCCGTTTCCGTCACCGCCTTCGCTACGGCGATGGTATGCCCCGGCGTGCTGCCCGCCGCGCCGTAGGTCACGGACATAAAGGACGGATGCAGTCCGGCAATTTCCTGCGCCACGGCGGATGCCTGTGCAATGCCGTCAAAGTGCTTGGGCGGGAAGACCTCGCACGACAGGGTGATTTCCTTCTCATTCAGGATGCTTGCAATGCGCATCGGCTGTTCTCCTTTGGGCGTGATGCTATCCGCTGGTTTTCCAGCCGAAAATACGCCACTTTTCATGATACCGCAACCGTGTCGGCATGTCAAGGAATCCGTGATGTTTTTTTGCCGCATCCCCTTGCAAGTTTGTCAAAAGCATGGCATAATCAGGGTAAACAAACGAGGAGGAATACTCGCAATGGCTACGGCTCTATGGCTGCGCACGATTCGGCATCACCGCATTGACCGGCAGGCGGTTGAACCTTGCACGCGCGACAATCCGCACGACGCGCTGGAGGAAGCGTGCAGGAAGCTGGACATTTCCCACCCGATTTGGCTGGACAAGAATGAGCGGGAGTGGGAGGAGTTTGGGCAGACGAGGTTTTTGCCGGATGCGTTTTTAGATTCTGTGGATTTTGACCGGATGGAGATTGAGTATATTGATCCGGATGCGAAGAAGAAAAGGTCAAAAGACCCGCGCAACGCCTTTTAAGGGCTAAGGATAGGGAAAAAAAAGAGGAGAAACACGCGGGCAAAGCATGGTAGAGAGACCAACTGAATCGCGCGAAGGGGTCAAGGGGCAATTGCCCCTTGCGGAGTCCGGTCCAGAGGCGGCGGCGCCTCTGGTGGGGTTTGGGGCAACGCCCCAACTGTTCCGCGGACGACCAGTATGCCAAGCGTGCTCAACAAAGGCGCAGGCAGCGAAGCGTCCCTGCCAGTAACTAAAAAACCTTCCAATACAGTTCAAGCAACATGGGAGGCGACCGCCGAAGGAGTCCAGAGGGCGACCGGAAAGCCCTCTGGAAGCATGGCAATGACCTGTTTGGAAAAGCAGTCAACTATGGCTGTCTAAAAAAGCCTACAATCTTTTGATTGTAGCAGGGGGATTTCGCCTCTGCGGAGGCGACCAAAGGGCTTTCCGATCGCCCTTTGGAAACCTTCGGTTCGCCACTACCGGAGTTGACTTTTCCCGCAGCAAAAAATTCAGGAAAACCCAAGCCGTTCATATTAGCCGTATAAAAGAGAAGTCTACTACACCAATAGACTTCCATCATCAATACAACACCGCAACGAAAAAAGGAGGAATCCACCCCATGGATGTCACTCGCTTCACGCACCCAATCGACCTCCACGCCGTTTCCATCACTGACCCGTTCTGGCAGCGGGAAACGGAGCTCGTCCGCCGCGAAGTCATTCCCTACCAGTGGGAAGCGCTCAATGACCGCGTCCCCGGCGCGGAAAAGAGCTGGTGTATGCATAATTTCCATTTGGCAGGACGCATAATGGCACAGTCCCGTCAGCAGGGCGCGCAATATACGCCCCAGGCGTACACCTACCGCGGTTACAATGCCCTTCCCGATGACCCCGCGCACCCGGATGAGGACAAGTTCTACGGCTTCTTGTTTCAGGATACTGACTTCAGCAAGTGGATTGAAGCCGTCGGCTATTCCCTGATTCAGCACCCCGACGAGGCGCTGGAAGCCACCGCTGATGAAGCCATCGACGTTGTGTGCGCCGCGCAGACTCCCGAAGGCTACCTTGACACCTACTACATCATCAACGGCATGGACGGCGCGTTCCAGAACCTCCGTGATCATCACGAGCTGTACTGCTTGGGTCACCTGATTGAGGGCGCTGTCAGCTACTATCAGGCAACAGGCAAGGACAAGCTGCTGCGCGCGGCGTGCCGGTTCGCGGATTACGTTGCGGATTTCTTCGGCACGGCGGATGGGCAGTGCAAAGGGCTATCCCGGCCACGAAATTGCGGAAATGGCGCTCGTCCGCCTGTACGAGGTGACGAAGGACGAGAAGTACCTGCGCCTCAGCCGCTTTTTCATCGACGAGCGCGGGCAGGAACCGAACTACTTCGTTGAGGAAGAGCGCCGCAATGCCGAACGGGAACATCGTCCAGTTCGGAGCGTCAATCTTGCCTATCATCAAGCCGTCAAACCCGTCCGCGAGCAGGACGAAGCCATGGGACACGCCGTCCGCGCGGTGTACCTGTATTCCGGCATGGCGGATGTGGCGCGCATGACTGGCGACGACAGCTTGAAATCCGCCTGCGAACGGCTCTGGCGCAACATCGTGCAGGAGAAGCTGTACATCACCGGCGGCATCGGTGCAACGCAGATAGGCGAGGCATTCTCCTACGCCTACGATCTGCCCAACGACACCGCGTATTCCGAGACATGCGCCGCCATCGGCTTGGCTTTCTTTGCGCGCCGGATGCTGCAAATGTCCCCCAGCGCGAATACGGCGACGTGATGGAGCTTGCCCTGTACAACACCGTCCTGTCCGGTATGGCGCTGGACGGCAAGAGTTTCTTCTACGTCAACCCGCTGTCCGTCGTGCCGTCGGCGTGCCATGCGGATTCACGCCTTCAGCACGTCAAAACCGTGCGGCAGAAGTGGTTCGGCTGCGCGTGCTGCCCGCCCAATATCGCGCGCATCGTGTCCTCCATCGCCGCGTATGCCTTCACGGAGAATGAGGATACGCTGCTGACCCACCTCTACCTCGGCGGCGGCAGCATCCGCAAAACCTTCCCCACGGGTACGCTGACGCTCTCGATTGCGTCGGATATGCCGTGGGACGGGCACATCACCGTCACGCTCCATGCGGATTCGCCCGTGTCCGGCACGCTTGGCTTCCGTCTGCCGGGCTGGTCTCCCAATCCGAATGTGACGGCGGATAAGCCCGTTCGCGTGGCGGATGGCTATGCGTATCTCTCCGGCGACTGGCACGACGGCGAGACGATTGTGCTGGATTTCCCGATGCCCGTGCGCCTGAATCGCGCAAACAACCGCGTCCGCGAGGATATGCGGCAGGTCGCCGTCACGCGCGGCCCGGTCACATTCTGCGCTGAGCAGGCGGATAACGGCGAAAACCTGCACCTGCTGCGCGTGAATGCGGAAAAATTCGGCAAGGACGGCGAAGGCGTGCAAGTCCTGCCGGATTCGCGCTTCGGTCATCGTACAGTGAAGCTGCTTGTGCCGGGCTTCCGTCAGCAAGAGGATGCGGAAGGCGCGCTGTACGCCGCCTACCAGTCCGCCGAGGAATCCCCCTGCCAGATTGAGCTGATTCCCTATTACGCGTGGTGCAACCGCGGCGAGGGCGAAATGCGCGTGTGGCTGAACGTATAAAGAGGAGGCGCAAGGGACTTTGCCCCCAGCAGGGACGCTGTCCCTGCACCCCTGCAAGGGACTTTGTCCCTTGACCCTTTCGCGCGATTCAGTTGACTTCGCGATCATGCTGTGTCCGCGTGTTTATCCACGACAAAAAACGGGATTGCCCATATGTGGGGCAGTCCCGTTTTGGTTTAGAGAATATTTACTTGTTCTCTTCCGCCGGCGCATCGGTCTTTTCTTCGCCCGACGCAATGGCAATCTTGCGCGCCGCCTTCGGTGCTTCCGCCTGCATCTTCGGCAGGGTCACGGTCAGGATGCCGTGTTCGCACTTCGCGGTAATGTCATCTTCGCGCACGCCTTCCAGCGAGAAGCGGCGCTCCACATGACCCGTGCGGCGTTCGGAGTACAGGTAGCCTTCGCGGTTATCCTTCTTTTCGCTGTTGATGTCGGCGGCGATGGTCAGCACGCCGTCCTCGGCGGTCAGGGTGATGTCATCCTGCTTTACGCCCGGCAGTTCGGCCTCCAGCACATAGGCATCGGGCTGTTCCTTCACATCGACGCGGAAGCCGGCAGTGCCGACCATATCGCTCATGTCGAAGAAGTGGCGGAAGAAGCGGTCGCTAAGCATATCATCCATAGAGGTATTCATCAGGTTGCGGGCAGCACGGAACGGAATCACATTGAACATAAAACAGACCTCCTTGCGTCAGCGTTCGCTGGCGGTTACAATAACAATCAATCCGGGGCATCTGCTTCGGGCGGTCATTCGTCCGGGGCGATTTCCCTTCGCGGTTCTCTTTCCTGAACCGTGATTGTATTGTACTACGAAGGTCAAAGAAAGTCAATAGGCAGAAAGGTCAAATATTGAAAACGTTTTGTAAACAGTTTGCAGCCAAATTATGAATTACAGCGTGTCCGCCCGCACCAGCAGCCGCTGCATCACCGGCAGTACCGTTTCCGGGGCGCCGCTGGTTTCCAGGGTGATTTTCCCCGGCGTTTCCCGCGCGCAGAGCAGATCATTCTCCGTCAGCACCCGCCGCAGCTGGCGCGCCGTACCCCTCGTTGCCATCCAGCACCTGCACATTTTCCGGCAGAATCTCCCGCAGCAGGGGGCGCAGGAACACATAATGCGTGCAGCCAAGCACCACCGCATCCACCGTGCGCAAATCATACGGGTGCAGCAGTTCCAGCAGATAGCGCCGCGCCTGCTCGTTGGCTTCCTGCTCCACCAGTTCCATCAGGCCGGGGCAGGGCAGCGGAATCGCCCCTTCGCCGTAGCGCGCATAAAGCTGCTGAAACTTTTCCAGCCGCAGGGTCATCGGCGTGGCCAGCACCAGGATGCTTCCGCCGTGGCGCAGGGCGTGGGCAGGCTTAAGCGCGGGTTCCATGCCCAGTATCGGCAGGTCATACGTCTCCCGCAGTTCCTTCGCGGCGACAGCGGTCGCGGTGTTGCAGGCAATCACCACCGCCTTGACGTGATTCGCGAGCAGATGTGTCATCACGCGCGTGACGCACGCCATCACCTCTTCGCGCGGCTTCGTGCCATAGGGGGCGTGCAGCGTGTCGCCGAAATACAGAAAATCCTCCTGCGGCAGTTCCCGGCGCAGGGCGCTGAGGGTGCCGATGCCGCCGACGCCGCTGTCAAACACGCCGACGGGGTTTGGGTTGCTCATCATCCTTTGTCCTCCCTGTTTTGCTTCTTTTTTATTATACGCCGATTGCGCCGGAAATGCAAATCACGGTTGCGCGGCGCGGAAAAAGCGGTTATAATGGAAGCCGGAAATCAATTATACGATTTTCGGATGAGAATGCGCCAAGATGCGCCGCGAATTTTTGCATTCTGGCTAACGCGAATGAAATGCAGCGCAGCAGCGCTACGCTAAATGGAATGAGCGAACGCCAGAATCAAAAAGGCGCAAGCAGATGGCGCAGGCGAATCCAAAAATCGTATTGGAGGAAAAACGCATGGATTTGAATGTGGAAATCCGCTTGGGCGATGTTGTGCAGACGCGCAAGCAGCATCCCTGCGGCTCGAACGAGTGGACGGTCATCCGCACGGGTGCGGACATCAAGATAAAGTGCAGCGGGTGCGGGCGCATCGTGATGATGGATCGTGAGACGTTCCTGAAGCGCCGGAAAAAGTTGATTTCGCAAGGGCCTGAACCCGTATGAGCGACGCGCTGCTGTTTTTTGTGTGCCTTGCGGCGGCGCTGTGCATCCGGCAGTTCATCGGCTGCGCGGCGGTGGTCAAGGGGCGCAGTATGCTCTCCATCCTGCATCCGCGCGACGTGATGCTGGCGGTGCGTCCGCCACTGCTTTACCGGCACATCCGCCGCGGGGACATTGTGCTGTGCCGCTATCCGGGGCGGTACTGGCGGAATCTCCGCTTCGTGCCGCAGACGTTCGTCAAGCGCGTGGTTGGTCTGCCGGGTGAGACGATTGAAATCGCGGACGGTGTCGTACTGATTGACGGCGAACCGCTTTCTGAGCCCTACCTCGACCCGGCGCACTGCCGCTTCCGCCGGAGTATGCCGCCGCGAACGCTCGGCGCAGATGAGTATTTCGTCATGGGCGACAACCGCGATAATTCCAACGACAGCCGAAGCGTCGGCGCACTCAAGCGCACCGCCATTCGCGCCCGCGTCGCCAAAGTGCTGTTCCGTCTGCCCTCGCGCAAGCGGAAAAAGCGGCGCTGAATGGGACAAGAACGCCCACATTGTTACAATGTGCCTTGTGTGCGCCTGAAAAGTATGGTATAATGAACCCGAACGAGTATTTCCAACGAAGGCTGGTGATTTCTGATGCGGAAACTGTTTCCGATGCTGCTCTTCACGCTCCTGCTGGCGCTGCTGATGGCAGTCCCCGCGCTGGCGGCTGATTTTACCTACGATGATTTTTCCGCGACCCTGACCGTCCCCGACAGCTACACGATGCTCACGACGTCGAACCTTGCTGACCACGAGGATCTGCTGGCGAAGCAGGGACTGACCGTCGAGGCGGCGCAGGCGGATTGGGCGGCGCGCGGCGTGCGCTTTCAGGCATGGAACGCAGCGGGCGATATGTGCATCGAGCTGTCCGCCGTGCAGGATGATTTCGCCATGCAGTACTGGGATGTGAACGAAGTCACCAGCGACGAGCGCGCCACCTACCGTCTGGGGCATACGTCGGACAAAAACGGCTATTACCGCAATCTGGGCTACGACTACACCTCCGCGCAGTGGAAGAACGGCAAGAACTACGCCCGCTTCCTCGTGCTGGAGTACACGCGCAGCCATAACGGCGTGTCCTACGCGGGTTATGGGCGCAAGTCCATCCGCAACGGCTACTCCATCTATCTGGAGTGCCAAGTCTACGGTCGCAGCCCGAAGAAGGCGGACAACAACGCCCTGCAGGCCATTCTGGACACGCTGAAGTTCAACGAAATCTTCCCGCGTCCGTCCAGTGCCGTGCAGCGCGTCACGTTTGACGAAGTGCCGCCGACGGAAACGAACTCCGGCAAATTCACTGTCTCCGGCACGGGCACGAGCGGGCAGTATGTCATTCTCTGCCTGATGCGCCTGTCCGGCGGCGAACCTATCAATTATGAAACGCAGATTCCCAAGAACGGCAAGTTTTCCTTCACCATTCAGCTGCCGCAGGAAGGCGTCTGGCTGATGACCTATACCATCACCGACGCGGGCAAAGAGGTGCTGCAGGAGGATAAGTTCAGCCTGACGACCTACAAAAAGACGCTGCTGATTGTCAACCTTGATGCTGACCTGCCCGAAGCCATCGTCGGCGACACCCTCACCATTTCCGGTACGACGATGCGGCAGACGCAGGTGCAGTGCATCATCGACGGCCGCTATCAAAAGACCATCACGACGAACAACTCCGGCAAGTTTTCCTTCAAGATTGACACCAGCGCAGAGGGAACGTATGACATTGTGCTGACATTCCAGAAGAAGGGATACACAACGCGCCGCATCACCAGCACGGCGACCCGCGCCCTGACCGAAGCCGACAAGCAGGAGGACATTCGCGCACAGGCGGACAAGCCCGCATACTCCACCTGACCCGACTGCTGGACGGCTACGAAGGCCGCTACATGGTCTACACGCTTTTCATCGACCGCGTTGATCAGGTCGGCGACGAGTGGTACACCTTCGCTGCCATGCGCAAGACCAACTCCGGCGGCCTGCGCGACGAAGTGGTTGTCCGCACAACGACTCAGCCGACGTGGCAGCCCGCCGACCAAGTGCGTATGTACCTGCAATGTACCGGCGGCTATGAGATTCAGGGCGATGCCACGACAAAGCTGCCTTGCTTTGATTATCTCTTTACGGACTAATTCCTCTATCCCTTCCCGCACAATGGGAAGGGATATTTTTTTGCGGCACCAATCCCCCGATTGACAGCCCTGCTTCCCCATGCTATAATGACGCAAAATTGCCCTTCGGAGGACAAATTCAATGACAGAGCAAGTGAACCTCGGCGGCGCGTGGCGGATGCGCGAGGCAGACAGCCAAACGTGGCATTCAGCACATGTGCCGGGCAGCGTGTATGCGGATTTGATGGCGGATGGCACGATGCCTAACCCGTTCTGGCGTGAAAATGAGCTGGATGCCTTCGAGCGCATGAAGAAAGATTATGTGTATCAGCGCACATTCACCGTGAGCGAAGCACAGCTGGCACATGTGCATGTGGAGCTGGTCTGCGAGGGGCTGGATACGCTGGCGCATGTGTCGCTTAACGGGCGCGAAATCGCCTTCGCGGACAACATGCACATCACCTGGGTGTGGGACGTGAAGGAGCAGCTGCACGCGGGCGAAAACACGCTGGAAATCCGATTTGATTCGCCGATTCTGTACTGCGCGAAGAAGGCAGAGGAAGCGCCCGGCTGGGAATCCTCCGACGCAACGCCCGGCTTCCGCCACCTGCGCAAGGCACACTGCATGTTCGGCTGGGACTGGGGGCCCCGTCTGCCGGACGCGGGCATCTGGCGGCCGATTTTCCTGCGGACGTGGGATACGGCGCGGCTGGAAAACGCGCTGATGCTGCAAGCGTATCATGACGGCGTGGTGGACGTGACCATCCGCCCGGAAATTGCGGGTGAAAGCGCGTGGTCGGCGGAAATCACCGCGCCGGATGGCGAAGTGTTGACCCTCCCCGAAACGACGGCGACAGAGCAGGTCATCACGATTGAGCATCCGCAGCTGTGGTGGCCGAACGGGCTGGGCAAACAGCCGCTGTACCGCGTGACGGTTCGTCTGGCAACAGGCGATACGCGCGTGTGGCGCATTGGTCTGCGCACGATGACCGTCAGCCGTGAAAAGGACGAATGGGGCGAGGAGTTCTGCCACGTCGTCAACGGCGTGAAGGTGTTTGCGATGGGCGCGGACTACATTCCGGAGGACAACATTCTTGCGCGCGTGACGCCGGAGAGGACGCGCCGTCTCTTGGAGGACTGCAAGGCGGCGAATTTCAACGCCATCCGCGTCTGGGGCGGCGGGTATTACCCGGATGACGCGTTCTATGACAGCTGTGACGAGCTGGGGTTGATGGTCTGGCAGGATTTGATGTACGCCTGCGCCTTCTATGACCTCACGCCTGATTTTGAGCGTTCCATTCGTGTGGAGACGCATCAAAATGTCGCGCGCCTGCGCCATCATGCGTCGCTGGCGCTGATTTGCGGCAACAACGAGATGGAGATGTTCATGGCGGGCGCAAACAGCGCGCTCATCAACCATCGGACGTGGGAGTTCGTGCCGACGTATCCGCACCACATCACCGACTATGTGAAGATGTTCGAGTACATCCTGCCCGCAATTGTGAAGGAAACCGCGCCGCAGACGTACTGGTGGCCCGCGTCGCCGTCCTCCGGCGGCAATTTCGACGCCCCGAACGACGAAAACCGCGGCGACAACCACTATTGGGACGTCTGGCACGGTGAAAAGCCCTTCACGGAGTACCGCAAGTTTTTCTTCCGCTATGCGTCGGAATTCGGCTTTCAGTCCTTCCCGTGCCTGAAATCGGTCGAGCAGTTCACCCTGCCGGACGACCGCAATATCTTCAGCCGCGTAATGGAGCGCCACCAGCGCAATCAGGCGGCGAACGGCAAGATTCTCTCCTACCTCTCGCAGACGTTCCGCTATCCAAACAGCTTCGACGACCTGCTGTATGCCTCCCAGCTGATGCAGGCGGAGGCAATTCGCTACGGCGTGGAGCATTGGCGGCGCAACCGTGGGCGCTGCATGGGCGCGATTATCTGGCAGCTGAACGACATCTGGCCGGTCGCGTCGTGGGCGAGCATCGACTACTACGGCCGCTGGAAGGCGCTGCACTACGCGGCGAAGCGCTTCTTTGCCCCAGTGATGATTTCCGCCGAGGAGGAGGGCGAGCTGAGCCAAAATCCGAAAATCAACGAATATCACCCTGCGCCGCTGGAAAAGAGCTTCCGCCTGAACGTCTGCAACGAGACGCTGCGGGACGTGACGGGCGAAGTCGTGTGGGCGCTGCGCACGCCGGACGGCGCAATCGTGCGGCAGAATCAGCAAACGCTGACCATCCCCGCAATGAGCGCGAAGTGGCTGGACAAGGTGGACTGCGCGGATGCGTCGCTGACAGGGCATTATGTCAGCTTTGCGTTCGTGGTGGATGATGTCGCAGTGTCCGAAGGGACGTGCATCTTCTGCGCGCCGAAGCACTTTGAATTTGTTGACCCGCGCCTGACGGTGGAGAAGCGCGGCGACACGCTGGTCGTCACGTCGCACGCCTACGCCAAGCAGGTCTGGCTGGAATCCGAGGACGCGGACTTGCTGCTGGACGACAACGCGTTCGACATGAACCCCGGCACGAAGGTCGTGCGTGTGCTGCGGGGGGCGGCGGAGAAGGTTAGGGTTAGAAGCGTGTGGGATTTGGGGCGGTAAGCACGCTACCCGCATCAAAAACAGCATAAAGCAAAAACTGGTGTGAACTGCTTCCAATTAGGAAGATTCACACCAGTTTTTATCTGTAATTACTTCGTGGGTGCAGCTTTCGACAGTGCTTGGAAAACGAGCAGAGCGTCCTGCTGCTGCCCGGCGTTCAGGCAGCGGTAATAGGCAATCAGCTTCGCTTCGTTGGGCGAAAGCTGAACGGGGCAGCTTTGCGCATCCTCTTCGGCAAAAAAATCCGCCAGTCGAATTCCCAGCGCGGCACAGATTTTCTCCAGCGTATCAACGCCGGGTGTCTTTGCGCCGGATTCATACTGGCTCAATGCGCCCTGCGCAATGCCGGAACGCTTCCATAACGCATATTGGCTGATGCCATAAGCCGACCGCAGCTGAACAATACGCGCGCCAACATCCATGCGGTTTCCCTCCTGCCTTTAGGAATAGCGGATATCATAATCATATCATGGGAGGGAAAATCAAAATAGATTCATTAAGGGTATTGACAGTGCATACCGATGGGTATATAATGGTTTCTGCAAAGGAGGGCGCGAACCCCAACTCGGACGGGCATCCTGCCTGTGTACCGAAGATACTTTTTCGCGCCTCGAAAGGGAGGTAACTACCATGAAGAAGCTGGTTGCTCTGCTGCTCACGCTCGGTTTGCTGCTGACATGCACTTCGGCATTCGCGCTGGAAGCGAATGAAGTCTTCGGCGCAGTGGACTCGGACGATGCTGGCTCGTGGGGACCGCCGTACAATCATTCCGAATGGAAGAAGATGGTCGGCGTTGATTTGAAGCAGGGTGCTAAGATTTCCGCGAAAGTCTACGACGAATCCGGCAAGCTCTTCAACACGCTGGTGGATGGCGAGCAGTACGCTGCTGGCTACCTTGTCATCAATTGGCCTGCTGTCAACGAAGAGGGCTGGCACGCCGGCAAGGGTGAGCATGTCACCTACGACTTGGAGATTACGGCGGAAATCGACGGCGAAACCGTTACGCTGCATGTGCCGTATGATTTCTACTATGCGCACGACTTCGCCGACCACGAAAAGTACAAGGTGACGTGGTATCCGCACAACACCATCTGCGTGGCGGGCATTGAGTTCCGCAAGGTGCGCCCGGAGCTGACCAGCAAGTGGTACAACTTCGCCGCGATTGACCTCTCTGCGGATGGCGTGCAGACGTTTGACCTTGTTGCATCCAACAAGTACATCATCGGCACGGTGACGGTGACGAAGTTCGGCGACGAAGTGACTGTCGATTGGGATTTGCGCCGTCAGGGCACGAACGATGCCAACTTCAAGCCGGAACGCGAGTTCCTGACCTTCTTCTCCGACCTGAACGCCGTGACCGAAGTTGAGCCGGACAAGTTTGAAGGCCCGACGTACGAGTTCGGCAAGCCGATCAGCATTGCGAACGATTTGGGCGGCGACACGAATGTGCTGCTCTATATCTGCAATCAGGCGACGTACTGCAACAACCTGTCCTACGAGTATAAGAACCCCATTTACCATGCGGAATACTGGCCGAACCTGAAGTGGCGCATCGCTGTGCGTGAAGCCATGATGGAGCTGGTCAACGCGGACTTGGGCGAGTAACATCCGACATCCGGGGGCTTTGGCAAAATTGTCAGAGTCCCTTTTCTTGTCCTCTGTGACGAAACCCTGAAAATCCGGGGAAAGGGCTTGCTCTTTCCCTTTTTTCATGGCATAATGGAAAATGGCTGTTTGTCTGCGCGCCCAGTGCGGAAAGCAGTATAGAAAAGTATCACCGTGTATTGCAGATTGTAAAATCTTCACGCCTGCCGCGCCATTGCTTGACATCAATTTCCACATATGATAGGATGGAATCAGTTCATTGCAGGCGCAGCGCATTCGCGGGCATCCCCCGCTTGAAAAGGATGGACAACATGGACATTAACTGGTATCCCGGACATATGGCGAAAGCAAAGCGGCTGCTGGCGGATCAGCTCAGCCGCGTGGATGTGGTGGTGGAGCTGTGCGACGCGCGGCTGCCGTATTCCAGCCGAAATCCCGATTTGGACAAGCTGCTGGCGGGCAAAAAGCGCGTCCTGCTGCTCAACAAGGCGGATTTGGCTGATCCCGCGGCAACCAGCGCGTGGCTGAACTACTTCCGCGCGCAGGGCATCGACGCCGCGCCGTACAGCGCCTCCACCGGCAAGGCAAAGGACGCGCTGGCGGTCATTGACCGCGCGGCGAAGGAAGCCGTCGAGCGTGCGGCGCAGAAGGGCATCCGCAAGACCGTCAAGGCAATGGTCGTCGGTGTGCCGAACGTGGGCAAAGCACGTTCACCAACAAGCTGCACGGCGGCAATATCGCCAAAACCGGCGACCGTCCCGGCGTCACGCGCGCGAATCAGTGGGTGCGCATCACGCCCTACCTCGATTTGCTGGATACGCCCGGTCTGCTCTGGCCGCGGCTGGATGACCAGCTTGCCGCGCGCCGCCTGTGCTATATCGGCACAGTCAAGGACGACGTGGTGGATTTGGCGATGCTGACGATTCACCTGCTGCAGGACATGCTGAAGGTGCAGCCGCAGGCGGTGATGACGCGCTTCCCGCTTCGACAACCCCGAACTGCGCGGCGAAGAACTGCTGGAAGCGGTCTGCAAGGGGCGCGGCTTCCTGATGAAAGGCGGCGTGTGCGACTACGACCGCTGCTGCGCGGTGGTGCTGGATGAATTCCGCGCGGGCAAGCTGGGCAGAATGACGCTGGAAATGCCCGTCAAGAAGGCTCGGCTGACCATTCCCGGCGCGAAGAAGGATAACGAGAGCAAGCCGCAGGAGGAATTCCGATGGCGAAGATTGACCGCGCGGCGAAAGTGCAGCTGCTGGCGGACTTTGACGCGCAGTACGCCGCCTTCGTTACGGCGGGCATGGACGAAGCCGGACGCGGCCCGCTGGTGGGCAATGTCGTTGCGGCGTGCGTCGTGATGCCCAAGGAGCCGCTGATTCTCTGGGTGGATGATAGCAAGAAGCTCTCCGAGAAGCGCCGCGAAAGCGTCTATGCCGAAATCATGGAGCGGGCGCTGTATGTCGGCATCGGTCAGGCGACGCCGGAGGAAATCGACCGCATGAACATCCTCGAAGCGACAAAGAAGGCGATGCGCGAAGCCGCCAGCCAAGTGCCCGCCGAGGTGTTCCTCATTGACGCGGTGAAGAATCTGGGGCTGAACGGGCGCGAAATCCCAATGGTGAAGGGCGACGCAACGTCCTACGCCATTGCCGCGAGCAGCATCGTCGCAAAGGTGACGCGTGACCGGCAAATGCTGGAGCTGGACAAGCAGTACCCGCAATACGGCTTTGCGCGCAACAAGGGCTACGGCACGCCGGAGCATATCGCCGCCTTGCAGAAATATGGCGCAACGCCGCTGCACCGCCGAACATTCATCGGCCATTTTGTGCCGGTGGAGGAGAAATGAAGCGCTACGATGCCGGGATTCAGGGCGAGCAGGAAGCGGAAAACGCGCTGACCCGGCAGGGCATGACGCTGCGGACGCGGCGGTATCGCGCGGAGGATGGCGAAATCGACCTCGTGATGCAGGACGGCGAAACGATTGTATTTGTCGAGGTGAAAGCGCGCCCGCAGAGCCGCGCCGGGCAGGGGATGCTGGCGGTCACACCCGCGAAGCAGCGGCGAATCTGCCACGCGGCGATGCACTACCTGCTGGAAAACGACTGCATGGACGTTCCCGCGCGCTTCGACGTGGTGGAAATCACCCGCGACGGGCTGATTCATGTAAAAAATGCGTTTATGGCAAGCATGTAATACGATTTCCAGATAAGAATGCGCCAAGATGCGCCGCGAATTTTTCATTCTGGCTAACATGAATGAAACGCAGCGTAGCAGCGCTACGCTAAGTGGAATGAGCGGACGCCAGAAGGGAAAAGGCGCAAGCAGATGGCGCAGGTGAATCTGGAATAGTATAAATCAATCAGTGGAAACAAAAAGCCAATTCCGAACGTCCAATATCGGGGGTGACACGATGAAGAGAAACAGACTGGCTCGGCGGCCGCTGCTGCTTCTGCTGTCTCTGCTGATGCTGCTGGGGATATTCAGCACCGCCTCGGCGGAGGAAAGCACGAATCTGCTGCAAAATCCGGGCTTTGAGGAAATCGGCGCAGACGGGCTGCCCGTCGGCTGGAAAACGGATGCGTACCTGAACTTGGAGGGCGTGACCTTCTATACCGTATCCGACAACGCCATGTCTGGCGCGCACAGCGTTCAGATTGAGAATCTGGACCACAACGACGCGCGCTTCTGCCAGACAGTCGCGGTAGAGCCGAGCAGTTTCTATCGCCTGTCCGGCTATGTCAAAGCATGGGATACGCTTGATGAGGGTTTGGGCGGCAATCTGTCCATCAAAGACGTGTATGTTTTCTCAGAAAGCGTCTACGATTCGCCGGACGAGTGGCAGTACGTTGAACTCTACGGCGTGACGGACACGGATCAGCACGAAGTGACCGTGTATGCGCGTCTGGGCGGGTACAGCGGCGAGAGCTTTGGCACAGCCATGTTCGATGATTTGTCGCTGGTGAAGGTCGATGCGCCGCCGGAGGGCATTGTGGCGAGCCGCTGGTATCAGCCGACAGCCGCGGTGCAGGACGACCCATCCGACGACTTGGCGGATACTGCTGCTGCCTCCCCTGCGTGGCCGTGGATGACGGCAGTCGGCATTGCGTATGTGGTGCTTGGCGTGTACCTGCTGCGCTTCCTGCAAAAGAAGAACGCCGTTCCGCGGGATGCAAAGAAGCGCGAAGCCATGCCGCTCTTTGCCATCATCGGCTTAATTATCGCGGCAGCGGCGCGGCTGATTGTCGCAAACAGCGTCAGCGGCTATCAGGTGGATGTAAACTGCTTCCTCGCGTGGGGCAACACGCTGCTCAGCGTCGGCCCGGCGAATTTCTACCAAACGACAAACTTCTGCGATTATCCGCCCGCGTATGTCTACATCATGGGCTTGAACGCGGCGCTGATGCGGGTTCTGCCCCTGTCCGCGGCTGCGGTGCACAAGCTCATCCCGATGGCGTGCGATTTGGTGGCGGCGGTGCTTACCTACCGCATTGCGCGCAAGAAGAACGCAAGCGCCAATCAGGCGGGCATTTTGATGCTGCTGATGGCGTTCAACCCCGCCATTTTCCTCAACAGTGCGGGCTGGTGCCAGATTGACAGCGTGCTGAGCCTGCTGCTGATGCTGGTGGCGTATTTCGCAGTCTGCGGCAACTGGATGGCGGTTATGCCGATTTACATGCTCGCCGTGCTGGTGAAGCCGCAGGCGCTGATGCTGGGCTTCCTCGGTCTGGCGGCGATTGTGATGGCGCTCATCCGCGACCGCAAGTGCTGGAAACCGATGCTCATCGGCGTGGGATTGGCGGTTGTGACGGCGGTGATTGTCGTTCTGCCGTTCAGCGTGAATCAGGGCGGCATCTCGTGGCTGATTGACAAGTACGCGCAGACGCTTTCGTCCTACCCGTACGCGACGGTCAACACCGCGAACTTCTACTATCTCTTCGGCTGCAACTGGACGTCCATCGTCATGGAAGCGCCCCGCGCGGTTCCGCTGCTGCTGATGGCGCTGTCGCTCGTCTGGACGGGCTGGCTGATTTACCGCGCGCAGAAAAGCGGCTGGCAGCCCGACGTGCTGACGGGGCTGATGACGATTCTGCTGATTATCGGTGGTTTCGGGCTGGGCGGCTTCTTCGCGACGCAGAGCGGCTGGACGCGCACGATGATTTTCCATCTGGGCGGCAGCATGGTGCTTTCCCGCACAGCGCTGCTGGTCGTGGGACTGCTGGGGCTGGCGGGCGCAATTGCGCTTGGCGTGATGCTCTTTAAGCGCAAGAGGGCGGACTGGAATTCGGCGGAAATCGCCGCTGGGCTGACCTTCGCGCTGATTTTCCTCGGCTTGGCGACCTTCAATGCCAGCTTCACAATGGTGGGGCTTGTCGCCATGGCGCTGCCGTTTGTGATGGTGCTGCCCATGTTCATCCGCAGCGGCAAGCTGGAGAACCTCGCCCTGTGCGGCGGCGTGCTGTTTGTGCTGTTGTATGTGTTCGGCATCAAGATGCACGAGCGGTATCTGTTCCCGGCGCTGTTCCTGCTGGGGATGGCGTACGCGGGCAGGCGCGACCGCCGGACGCTGGTGCTCCTGCTGGGCCTCAGCGCGACGGCGTTCATCAATGAAGGCATTGTGCTGGATAACAGCCTGCGCCTCGGTTCGTCGCTGGGGCACTTGAACAATGATACGGTCGTGCTGGCGATGCTGCTGTCCGCGGCGAATGTGGCGCTGGCGTTCCTCGGCGTGTGGACGTGCCGCGACGTGTGCCTGCCAGTATCCGCCGCGGACGAAACGCTGGAGCACCCGGCGTATCTGCCCGCGAAGCTGCTGGACAAGAAGCCGGGCGACCCGCGCACCTTCCAGCAGGACGTTTCCCTGCACTGGCGCAAGCGCGACTGGCTGCTGATGCTGGGCGTGACGCTGGTGTACGCTGTCGTCGCGCTGACGAACCTCGGCTCCATGAAAGCGCCGCAGAACCCTTGGGTCTCCTCGACGCGGAATGAGCAGGTCATCATCGACCTCGGCGAACATCACGACGATGTGACGATGCTCTACTTCTGTCAGGTGAGCTACTCCAATTTCTCCGTCGCCGTATCCGAGGACGGCGAAAGCTGGTCGGACGATTACATTGCGGATATGGCGGAAGGCGAGTGCTTCCAGTGGAAGTACCTCACCCCCAGCTATATGGGCAAAGATAAATACGGCAACGACAAGCGCTTCTTCTACTCGCAGCCCATCAAATTCTCTGCGCGGTATGTCCGCATCACGTCGCAGCAAATCGGGCTGAAGATGAATGAAGTCATCTTCCAGGACGCAAACGGCGACCGCATTCCGGCGACGGTCATTGCACAGCTGAACGTGATGGAAGAATCCACCCTGTACAGCGACGCAAACAATATTTTCGACGAGCAGGACACGCTGGAAGGTCTGCCGAGCTGGTGGAACAGCACCTATTTCGACGAGATTTACCACGCCCGCACGGCATATGAGCACCTGCACGGCACTGCGCCGTATGAAACGAGCCATCCGCCGCTCGGCAAGGTCATCATGAGCCTTGGCATTGCGATTTTCGGCATGGTTCCGTTCGGCTGGCGCGTGATGGGCGCACTGGCGGGCATCCTGATGCTGCCGGCGATGTACCTGCTGGGCAAGCAGCTGACGAAAAAATCCAGCTTTGCATTCGCCGCCGCGCTGATGCTCGCGCTGGACTGCCAGCACTTCACGCAGACGCGCATTGCCACCATCGACTCCTACCCGGTGCTGTTCATCCTCTTCAGCTGGCTGTTCATGCTCCGCTTCATGCAGCGTGACATTGTGCGCCTGCCGGTGAAGAAGCTCCTGCCGGATCTGGCGCTGTCCGGGCTGTTCATGGGGCTTGGCATTGCCAGCAAGTGGATTGGCGTGTACTCCGGCGCGGGGCTGGCAGTGGCGTTCTTCTGGACGATTTTCCGCCACATGCGCATGGCGGCAACCTCCGCGCATCTGCTCAAGACGGACAAGAGCCTGTCGGACGAGGACAGGAAAATCCTCACCCTGCGCGACCAGACAACCATGAAGCGCGTGCTGGTGATTTGCCTGTGGTGTCTGCTGTTCTTCGTTGCCATCCCGCTGGCGATTTACCTGCTGGCGTACATTCCGTACTTCGCCTATGCGCACTTTGACAACCTGAAGGATTACCTGACGGCGGTCTGGAATGCGCAGCTGAGCATGTTCAGCTACCATTCCAAGCCCGGTTTGGGCATGGATCACCCGTTCTACTCGCCGTGGTACGAGTGGCTTTTCAACCAGCGCCCGATGTACTATGCTTCGCCGACGTATGTGAATACCCCCGGCTGGAGCTATGCAATCTGGTGCTTCGGCAACCCGGCAATTTGGTCGGCAGCACTTATCGGCTTTGCGTATACGGTGTTCATGTGGGCAAAGCGCCACCGCTACACCCTGCGCAAGGATGGCGAAACGCTGCACTGGACAGCCGCCGACTGGGATGTGACGATGCCGTTCCTGCTTTTGAGCGCGCTTTCGCAGTTCCTGCCGTGGGTGCTTGTGCCGCGCGGAACGTACATTTACCACTACTTCGCCACAACGCCGTTCCTGATGCTGTCCATCACGGTGCTGTTCCGGGATATCACACGCCGCTTCCCGAAAACGGGCAAGTGGCTGCTGGGGATTTTCCTTGGCGTGTGCTTGGTGATGTTCGTGGCATACTTCCCGTATGCCAGCGGCACATTGACCCCGACGTGGTGGCTGGATTTCATGGAACAGTTCTTGCGGATTTACTACTAATACTATTTCCAGATAAGAATGCGCCAAGATGCGCCGCGAATTTTTCATTCTGGCTAACGTGAATGAAACGCAGCGTAGCAGCGCTACGCTAAGTGGAATGAGCGGACGCCAGAAGGGAAAAGGCGCAAGCAGATGGCGCAGGTGAATCTGGAAATCGTATAATCAAAGAAAAAGCGGCTGGCAGCCCTCGACATTGCGTCAGGCTGTCAGCCGTTGTTTTATGTGGATACGAGGGTTTCCTATGGATAAACACGCGGACACTGTATGCAAGTGCGCTCAACCCAATCGCGCGAAAGGGTCAAGGGACGAAGTCCCTTGCAGGGTGCAGGGGCAGCGCCCCTGCTGGGGTCAAGGGGCAAAGCCCCTTGCGCCTCCCCTACCTTCGCACATTCTCTACCCCCTTCTGCCGCGCCTTGTCCGCGTACATGGCTTCGTCCGCGCGCTGCATGATGTCACGGATAGATAGTTCGCTCTGACTTGTGGCGTAAGCGCTGCCCAGCGCGGCATGAACCGCCCACCCGCAATCAAGGTGCCGGCTGCGCAGGTTGTCGCGCGCCGCCTGCATCTCCGCAATCATCACATCCTCATGCTGATTGACATAAATCGCGGTGAACTCGTCGCCGCCCGTGCGGTAGACCCCGTAGGCGCTCACCAGTTCCGCGCGCAGGACGCGCCCAATGAGCGCAATTGCTTCATCACCCGCCTGATGTCCGTGCGTGTCATTGATGCGCTTCAGGTCATTCAAGTCGCACGCCACCACGCCAATTGATCCGTTGCTGGAAAGCTGCCAGTTGTTCGCCAGATTCACCGCATCCTCCTGAAGCGCATTGTGGTTGCGCAGCCCGGTCGGCAGGTCAATCATGGCACGATCGTGGTATGTGCCAACGGGATTCTCGACGATGAAGTACATCATCAGCGTAATCACCGTCAGCTTCACCGCGGACAGCATCAACTCCGGGAACGCCATCTGCAGGCACGTCATTGCCGCCATCAGCACCAGCACCAATGTCATCAGCACGCAGACCAGCCGATCCAGCTGAAACCGCGCGCGGAAAAGCAGCACTGCGCTTACCAGACACAGGGCGATGCCGATAAAGAAATACAGGTGCATGAACGCGCCGTCGGGGTAATTGATAACAAGCCCCTGTGTGAAGTGCATCGGAAACAGCGGTGCAGCAAACAGAAACAAGAACGGAATCAGGATTGTCACGATACGGACCACCTGCAGCGAGCGCCCCTGCAGCGGAGTGATGCTGGCAATGTACCAGCACATTTCGCTAAGGAAAGCGATCGCGGTTGCGCAGCAGAGCAGATGCAGCAGACGGTTCACCAGCAGCGGCGTGGTATCCAGCAGATTGGCAGTAACTTCCGTAAGGATAGTCAGCACGACGTGACACAGCGCGTAAATGCACATCCTGCGGAAACGCCGGGACGCGCTGCTGTGGTTATACAGATGGCTGAACACCAGCAGCAGCGCAATGGTAATCAAGCACACAATCCCGGAGCGCTGCCGAAGATAAATCTCCATAAGCACACATCCTTCGGGGGAATATGGGAAAATGTGCAACCATTATACACGATTTTTCACCAAAAGAGAACCACTTTCAGGTTGATTTTTTGTAGAAAAAACTCCAAATGCAATGAAAAAACATCAGCAGAACAAAAAATCATACTATTGGGAGAATGAAAATTCGTAGACAGGCGGCGCAGTTGAATCCGGAAATAGCATCAATAGCGGATTTTCGCTTGAACCTTTCCTCCGGATGTGCTATGATAAGCACAGGAGTGTGAACAACATGGAACAGTTTTCCCGGACGATTTCGCTCGTCGGGCAGAGTGCCTTTGACCGCGTGCATCAGGCGCGCGTGGCGGTGTTCGGCGTCGGCGGCGTCGGCGGATATGTGTGCGAAGCGCTGGTGCGCAGCGGCATTGCGGAAATCGACCTGTTCGACCGCGACGACGTGAGCATCAGCAACCTGAATCGGCAGATTATCGCCCTGCATTCGACCATCGGGCAAGATAAGGTGGACGCGATGGCGGCGCGCCTGAAGGACATCAACCCTGATGTGCGCGTGAACTGCCGCAAGATGTTCTATCTGCCAACAAATGCGGACGAAATTGATTTGTCTGTACGACTTTGTGGTAGATGCGGTGGATACCGTTGCTGCCAAGCTGGAACTCGCGCGCCGCTGCGAGCAGGGCGGCATCCGCTTCATCAGCGCGATGGGCGCGGGCAACAAGCTCGACCCGTCCTGCCTGCGCATTGCCGACATTACGAAAACGAGTGTCTGCCCCTTGGCGCGGGCGATGCGCGTTTCGTGCAGGAAAAAAGGCATCCGGCACATGACCGTTGCCTATTCGCTCGAACCAATGCATCCGCCTGTCCAGCCGATTGCGGAAGAGAGCGGTCGCCGCAAGGATATTCCCGGCAGCACCGCGTTTGTGCCGGGAGCAATGGGGCTGCTGATTGCCTCCCACGTCGTGCGGACGCTTATGGCAGGGGATGAGCCAGCACGTCCTGAAGGGTAATCCCCTCAAGATAGCTCTGAATCACGCGGTCAAGCCCCTCCCAGACGAATAGCGTCTGACATTCATTGCAGCGCTCGCACTCATTCGGGTGACGATCCAGACACGCTACCGGCGCAAGCGACCCTTCCATCACGCGGATAATTTCCGCCACGGACAGCTTTTCCGGCGCAATTGCCAGCCGATAGCCGCCTTGATGCCCGCGCGCACCGCGGAGAATGCCCGCCTGCGACAGCACGAGCGCAATCTGCTCCAGATACTTCTTGGAAATGCCCTGACGCTCCGCAATTTCCTTGAGCGTCACCGTTCCGCTGCTCTGATGCTGCGCCACATCGACCAGCATCCGCAGGGCATAGCGTCCCTTTGTCGAAATTTTCAACAGGAACACCTCCTCTGATAGCGCTATAATACCATAGATTTTGTATGATTACAAGCCCATTTTTCGGCGGCGCGGGAATTTGCATTCCTTCGCCGCCGTTTTTATCTCATTCCGCATTGATTACAAGATTGCCGTCAGAAACAGCATCACCGCCAGAAACAGCACATTCACCCCTGTAAACACCGCGAAGTACCTGCCCTTCTGCGCGCCCTCGCCCGCCCCGTACAGCCGGAACGAAATCAGGCTCGCCAGCGACGCAATCAGCGTCCCCAGCCCGCCCAGATCAACCCCCAGCGCCAGCGCTTTCGCGTCCTGCGTGAACGGCGACAGCAGCAGGCACGCCGGCACGTTGCTGATGACCTGACTCGTCAGCAATGCCACCGCCATCGGGCTGCGCGCCATCATCGCTTCCAGCCACGCGCGCACTGGCTCGCACGCCTTCACCGATGCCACAAAGACAAAGAAGCACACGAACGTCGCCAGCAGCGTGTAATCCACCTGCCGGATTGTCCCCCTGTCCAGCGCCAGCGTACCAAGGAACACCGCCGCCGCCAGCGTCCACGCCGGAAGCACCTTCGCAATCGCCAGCAGCGCCAGTGCGCTCAATGCCCCATATAGCGTAAGCATCTTCCCCGCCAGCGGCGCGCGCGCGGACGCATCCACCGCAACGCGCTCTTTCGGCAGGAGCAGGCACAGTGCCAGCAGCAGCGCAAGCGCGACGGCGGCATACGGCGCGAGCAGGGTCAGGAAATCCAGCGCCGTCAGCCGCCCGGACGTGTACAGGTACAGATTCTGCGGATTGCCAATCGGCGTGACCATGCTGCCCAGATTCGCCGCGACCGTCTCCAGCACGACTGTCCAGATGGTGCTTTTCTGCCCGCCAGCGCGGAAGAGCAGCAGCGTCAGCGGCACAAGCGTCAGCAGGGCAACGTCATTCGTCACCAGCATTGAGAGTGCAAAGCACAGCGCCACCATCACCGCCGAAAGTCCGCGGAGCGTCGTCACACGCCGGGTGAGTTTCCGGCTGACGGCGTCCAGTGCGCCCATGCGCCGGAATCCCGCGACAATCGTCATCAGCGAGAAGAGCATCAGCAGCGTCGTCGTGTCAATGCCCTGCAAGTGTATGACCGACGGCGGGGTCAGCAGGAAAGACAGCAGCGCGCAGACGAGTGCCGCGCTCAGCACCGTTTCCCGGCGGAAATACTGCAAAATTCGTTTCACCATGTGGTTTTGCTCCTTGTGGAAGATGCAAAAAGCCAGCGGCATTGCACCGCCGGTTCATTAGGGTAACACCTCATTTGTGCGGTGTTGCATAGAATACTTTTTAACTGAAGCGTTCCGCCGTCATCGACGCAAGATACCGAATTCTGCTCTGCGAATCCTCCAAGCATTCAATCAGCAGCGGATTGAACGCGCCGCATTCGCCATTGCGAATCATCTGCATTGCCTGTTCATGCGAAAAGCCTTCCTTATAGACGCGCGGCGAAATCAGCGCATCATACGCATCGGCAATGGAAACGACCTGCGCGGCAATCGGGATTTCCTCGCCCTTCAAGCCGTCGGGGTAGCCGCCGCCATCGTAGCGCTCGTGATGCCAGCGGCAAATCTGGTACGCCGTGCGCGCCAATTCCTCGTCCCGGTAGTGGTCCAAGCGCGCGAGCATGGACGCGCCAATCAGCGTATGCGACTTCATGACAATGTACTCTTCTTCGGTCAGCTGGCCGCTTTTGTTGAGGATTTTCTCGTTGATGCCCATTTTGCCGATATCGTGGAACGCCGATGCGGTCACGATGACCTTGCGTTCATGCGGCGTGAGGGTATAGCGCTTCGTTTTGCTGACGAGGGTATCCAGCAGCACTTCCGTCAGCAGGCAGAGGTGGCGCATGTGCGCGCCGCTTTCGCCGTTGCGGGCGCTGACGACTTCGCTGATGATTTCCAGCATCAGGCGGTTGCTGCGCTCCTTCTCGTGAATCTGGTCGCGCACCTGATTGCTCAGGCCCCGCTGGCGGGCATAGAGCTGATGGTGTTGCTGATCCGCTGGCTGACGACATCGGCGTCGAACGGGCGGGTGATGTAGTCGCTCACGCCTAAATCGTAGGCGCGGTGGATGGTGTCCGCGTCGTTCTCGCTGGAAATCATGACGACGGGAATTTCCTCCAGCCACTGATTCGCCGCCATCAGCGACAGCATATCAAATCCGCTGAGCGTCGGCATAAGCAAATCCAGCAGCACGAGAGCGATTTCCGTGCCGTAGCGCCGGAGCATATCCAAGCCCTCCAGCCCATCGGCTGCTTCCAACACGTCGTAGCGGTCGGGTATCAACCCATTGAGAATGGCGCGGTTCGTCCGGGAGTCATCGACAATGAGGATTTTCATGCGCGGGCGGGTATCCTTGCGCGGCGCAATATCTTCCGCGGCGATTTCGGAATCCGTAACAACGGCATTGCGGCTCTTTTTTGCCTGCATCATCAGCTGATTGGCGCGTTCAACAGCGCAGTCAATCGGCTCGCCGCGGTTAATCAACCCGCCGATGCTGACGGACAGGCGGATGTCCTCCAGCCCCGGCAGCCGGGTTTCGCTGATTTGGCAGCAGATATCCTGCAATTTCTGCTGAAAGGTGGCCTCCTCGATATGCGGCAGGAGCAGCAGAAACTCATCCCCGCCATAGCGGATGATGGTGTCCGACCGGCGAACACAGTGGCGCATCACGCCAACGGCGGCTTCCAGCATCTTATCGCCCGCCTGATGCCCATACGTTTCGTTGCACGCCTTGAAGCCGTCCATGTCCAGGACGGCAACACCAGCTTCCATGCTGCGATTTTTCAGGGCATCCCCATAATAGCGGCGATTATACAGCCCGGTCAGCGCGTCGCGGTAGAGCTTTTCGCCCATGCTGCCGGTCTGGGTGAGCATTTGTCGGCGCTGCACCACGGCTTCGGGGGTATCCTGCTGCAAGTCCTGTACGAGCTCCAGCACGCAGGGTTCGCCGTCCACCTCGACATAGCGGGCGAATATTTGCTCTGCCCGCTGCGGGGTAACGTCGAGTGTAGTGAGCTGTCGCTTTTCGTGCAGCACGCGACATTCAAGTTCGGTGCGCTTGGAATGCGCCTGCGGTGCGTGCAGAACGGTCTTTTCGTTCAGCAGGCGCACGCTGGAGAACGTCTGCCGGAAGCACGCCATTTGGACTTCCGCTTCTTTGCGCGTCATTTTGATTTGTGCTGTCATGGTTCTCCTTCTCCCGGTTATTCCTTCCGTCCTTCCATCCTACAAGGGGACAATAAATGAAATTGCCCCGTAAGCACCTTCAGCGCGTTTCCTGCGGTCATTTTCCTGTTGCGCAGGGAAACGAAATGCTTCAGCCCTTCCAGTACTTCCCGTCGAGTTCGCGGTACTGGATTGCCTCCGCAACGTGGGTCGTGCCGATGGTGTCCGCGCCGTCCATGTCGGCAATCGTCCGAGCGACCTTCACCACGCGGCCGTATGCGCGCATACTCATGCCCATGCGCTCCACTGCCATGTGCAGAAGCGCCGTTGCTTCCGGGGTCATTGGGCAGTATTTTTTGCTTAAGCCCGCGTCAAGCTGCGCATTGCAGTGGATGCCGTCCTGCGCATAGCGGGCTTGCTGCAATTCACGCACCTTCCGCACGCGCGCGCCAACTTCCGCTGAGGATTCCGCCGCGCCGCCTTCGCTGATTTCCTTCACCGGCACAGCGTCTACCTCCACCTGAATGTCGATGCGGTCAAGCAGCGGGCCGGAGATGCGGTCGAGGTAGCGGCGGATATCCTTCGCGGAGCAGCGGCATTTCTTCGTCTTGCTGCCATAAAATCCGCAAGGGCACGGGTTCATGCTGGCGACCATCATGAAGCTGGACTGGTACTGCGCCTGATTGTGGATGCGCGTCACACTGACGACGCCGTCCTCCAGCGGCTGGCGCAGCGCTTCCAGCGTGTTGCGGCTGAACTCCGGCAGTTCATCCAAGAACAGCACGCCGTTGTGCGCCAGCGATACTTCACCCGGCTTTGCGTTCGACCCGCCGCCAATCATGCTCGCAACGGATGCGCTATGGTGCGGCGCGCAGAACGGGCGCTCCGCCATCAGCCCCGTACCCGGCGCAAGGCGGCCGGCGATGGAGTGAATACGCGTCGTCTCCAGCGATTCGGAGAAGGTCAGCGGCGGCAGAATGCCCGGCAGGCAGCGCGCCAGCATCGTCTTGCCCGAACCGGGCGTGCCGACCATCAGCAGGTTATGTCCACCGCTGGCCGCCACTTCCAGCGCCCGGCGCGCGCCAACCTGCCCCTGCACCTGTGCCATATCCACCGCGCACTTGACCGCCGATACCACGTCACTGTACTGCCGCTGCTGCTGCACGGGGATGGATTCGCGCCCCTTCAGGTGATTCACCACCTGCCGCAGGCTGCTCGCCGGATAGACCCGCAGTCCTTGAATGCACGCCACTTCCTCGGCGTTCCCTTCCGGCAGAATAATGTCCACAATCCCCTGCTCGCTCGCGCTGATGACCATCGGCAGCGCGCCGCGCACGGGGTGCAGCGAACCATCCAGCGACAATTCGCCCAGCATCAGCGTCTGCGTCAAGTCCATGCCCTCCAATTGCCCCGACGCCATCAGGATGCTGATGGCAATCGGCAAATCGAACGCGGGGCCTTCCTTTCGCTGGTCGGCGGGCGCAAGATTCACCGTCAGGCGCGAAATAGGCATGGTAAATCCGCTGTTGACGATGGCGGCGCTCACGCGGTCGCGGCTCTCCTTGACCGACGCGTCCGGCAGTCCGATAATCTCCAGCGCCGGCATCCCCGTCGCCGCGTAGACCTCCACCTTCACTGCGAATCCGCTGACGCCGCTCAGGCCGTATCCCAGCGTTCGTGCAAGCATGAACGTTCAACCCCTTCACCATGGTATTCTGTTTCGATTGTACACCACATTGCGCACAATTACAAGAGAGCGCTTTCCATTTGGCGCGATTTTGTGTATAGCGGGGCGGAAAGGATGCAGCACCCGCGTGAATTGCGATTTGCGACGATGCGCCGCAGGATGCCGCCCCTGCGGAAGCGCTGGCGATAGGGCGTATGATGCACTCAATCGCGCGAAAGGGAGGGACGCCCCCCTCGTTCTCCCTCTTTTGAAAATTATTCCATTATAAAATTTGCCCTCCCGGCGCATCCTGCTTGCGAATGGGAGGGCATCGGCATGAAGAAACATCCTTCACCCCTGCGCCGCGCGGTCGGGCTTGTCCTGACGCTTCTGCTGACGCTGGGGTATTTTTCGCCCACGCAGCAGGCGCTCCGGGCGCTTCCCGCGTCCCTGCGGCTGACGCAGGATGAGCCGATTTCGCTGCTGACGGGGATGCTGCGCGCGTCGGGCGAGGGCTTAGAGGTCAGTGCGTCGCAGGACGAGACGCTCAGCCAGTACGTCAGCGTAACCGGGCAGAAAAGCGGCACGTCGGAACTGCTGCTGAGCATCCTCGGCATCCCGCTTCGCCGCGTGGAGGTGGAAGTCAGCCCGGAGAAGCGGCTGATTCCCGGCGGGCAGGCGCTCGGCGTTGCCATGCGGACGGACGGCGTATTGATTGTCGGCTTGTCGGACGTAAAGAAGGGTGTCTGCCCCGCGCGGGACTGCGGACTGCAACCCGGCGACGTCCTCCTGCGCATCGGCGGACACGCCATCGAGCGCGTTGCCGACGTCAGCGAAATTGCCCAGCAGAACGGCACGTCGCCCCTGCTCATCGAATACATGCGCGACGGTACGACCGCCCACGCAACCCTCACCCCCGTGCAGGATGACGCCACCGGGGTTGTCCGCCTCGGCGCATGGGTGCGCGACAGCACCGCGGGCATTGGCACACTCTCCTTCTACGACCCGGATTCCGGGCAGTATGCCGCGCTCGGTCACGCGATTACCGACGGCGACACGGGCAGCATCTTGACCGTCCGGGAAGGGCGCGTGCTGAAGGCGAGCATCGTCGCGGTACAGAAGGGGCAGCGCGGCGTTCCGGGCGAACTGAAAGGCTCATTCCTGCAAAACGCCGCCGTCTTGGGCGACATTGCGCAGAACACGACCCTCGGCATCAGCGGCACACTCACCACCGCCGTGACAAACCCGCTCTATCCCGACGGCTTGCCCATCGGCACGCGCTCGTCCGTCCACACGGGCGCGGCGACCATCCTCAGCACCATCGGCACTGGCGGCGTGCAGGAGTACACCGTCGAAATCACCCACGTCAGCCAGCAGAACGCTCCCGCCGCCAAAGCATGGTGCTGCGCGTGACCGATACGCGCCTGCTGGACGCGACCGGCGGCATCGTGCAGGGCATGAGCGGCAGCCCCATCATCCAGGACGGCAAGCTGATCGGCGCGGTGACGCACGTTTTCGTCAGCGACCCGACGCAGGGGTACGGGCTGTATGTAGACTGGATGCTGTCGCAGATGCAGGGAACTTCGGCTGACCAATAATCAGGAAAAAGTAGGAAATCAGCATATCGACAAAGGCTCCTATTTTTCCGGCAGGAATCCCCGCCCGAAATGCAGAAAACCTCCACCGACATTTTCGTCAATGGAGGTTCTTTTCATGCAGCCGCGCCGTTTTCTGCTTCTGGCGGATAATCCGCTGACGCTTGCCCAGCTTCGGGCGGAAATTGAGGATTTGGGCGAGGAAACCCGCTGCCAAACCGCCCTGACCGCCGAGGAAGCGCTTTTCCGCCTGTCGCAGGAGTCGGTGGATGCGGTGCTGCTCCTGCCCTGCCCGGCGGCGGACTGCCTGACGCAATCGCTGCTTCGCCATCCGCCGCTTGCGCCGCCGTTCCTCTTGGGTGGTCTGGACGGCAGGCTGCCGGAAATTTCGCAGTTGCCGGCGTGGTTCTCCGTGCTTCGTCTGCCCGCGCTGGCGGCGGCGCACCTGCCGGAATGCACCGAACTGGCACGTCAGCTGCTGACGGCGCTGGGGATGCCGCGGACGCTCCGGGCGTGGGCATTCCTGCCGGAAATGGCGGCGCTGACGGTCGTGCATCCGCCGCTGCTGACAGACGTGACGCACGGCTTATACCCGCTGATGGCGCGCCGCGCGCAGCTGACCCCGTGCGCTGTCGAGCGGCGACTGCGCCTTGCCATCGAATCAACATGGAATCGCGGCGACTACGATGCGATTGCGCGCTTCTTCGGCCAGTCGGTCGACCCCGAACGCGGCAAGCCCACGAATCGGGAGTTTTTGTGTCAATTGCAGGAGCGATTGACGCTCAGCGCGAGGAGGATGGAGAGGAGGGTGGGGTGAAAATGCGTCATCTGCGTCTGTTTTCCGCTTCAGATATGCCTTGTATTCCTTTGCAGGCTCACACAATCGCCGTTTTCTTCATCGCGACCGCCATGACCCCCGCCGTGATCGCCTCCGCCGCGCAGAACGCCAGCCACACGCCCGTCATGCCGAAGAGTGCCGCCATCACCAGCGCGCAAAGCACAATCGCAGCCACACCGCGCAGGATGGACGTAATCATCGCCCATTTCGCCGCGCCGACCGCGCTCAAATAGCCCGTTCCGGCGATATTGAACCCCGCAAACAAGTAGCCGAGGAAGTACAGCCGCATTCCCTGGCATGCCAAATTCGCCATCACCGGGTCATGCTCGCTGTTGAACACCGCCACCAGCGGCTCGGCGAACACCTCGAAGCAGACAATCATCAGCATTGAAAGCGTCAGCGCCGTCAGGATGCTCATCATCAGCACCTGCCGCACTTGTCCCGTTTCACCGCGGCTGTACGCGTCACTGAGCAGCGGCTGCGAGCCCTGCGAGATGCCGGAGAAAATCGCCGTTGCGACGATGGCGACATTCGCCACCACGCCATACGCCGCGACGCCGATGCTGCCCGAAAGCCCCAGAATCAGGAAATTCAGCACCATCGTCGTCATGCCGCCCGCGATTTCCCCGATGAACCCGGATACGCCCACCGCGCTGACGTGCGCCAGCAGTTTGAACGTCGGCTTGTGCCAGCGGAAGCACAGCGTATTCGTCTTTTTGCGGAAGTGCAAGGCGTTAATCCCCATGCCGACGATGGGGGATGCCGCCGTTGCGAGCGCCGCGCCCGCCATGCCCATTCCCAGCGGGAACATCAGCACCCAGTCCATAACGATATTGAACAGGCTGGATGCCATCGTCGCGGTCATGGCAAGCGACGGATCGCCGTCGTTGAGGACGAAGGAGCGCAGGATGTAGTTGCACATGAAGAAGGGCGTGAAGAGCAGGAAAATGCGTGTATACGGCGCGCCGACCGTCACGATGTCCGGTTCGCCGCCAAGCAGCCGCACGATGCCCTCCGCGCTGAAAATGCCCAGCAGGATGAACGGCACAGACAAAATTCCCGCCCATGTGAGGGCTTCCGCAAGATAGCCATCGGCGTGTTTTCCTTCGTGACGCTCCAAGGCGAAGCGGGTCGCCGCGCCGGTCGCCAGCATCGCGCCCAAGGCAAAAATCAGCGAATAAACGGGCAGGACGAGGTTCAGAGCGGCGATGCCGTCCGCCCCCTGCGCCTGTGCGATAAAGAAGGTGTCGGCGAGGATATAGGCAGAGACGCCAATCATGCCGAGGATGTTTTGAGAAACGTAGCGGAAGAACTGCTTCCGCACGGTGGAATGCGCATTCATAGCGGGCTTCTCCTTCTGCTTTGTTCAGGGCAGCATTCCTATTGTAAAGGGGAAAATCATCTTCGTCAAGGGAAAATTGCAAGAATCGCTTCTGTTGACTATCCAAATGACGAAAAATGCGGTATAATGGTGCGAATACCCATCATGCTGTTCCCGGATGCTTCATCGAAAAATCCGCAACAGCATCAGGAGGAATCGTATGAAGCACTTGTACCCCTACCTCCGGCGCTTCCGCAAGGAGAGCATTCTCGCGCCCCTGTTCAAGATGCTGGAAGCCACATTCGACCTGCTTGTGCCGATGGTGGTGGCGGACATCATCAAGGTCGGTATTGCGGGCGGCGATACGACGTACATCTGGACGCGCTGCGGCCTGCTGGTGCTGATGGCGCTCATCGGACTGCTCTGCTCCTTCACCGCGCAGTATTTCGCGGCGCGCGCCGCCATCGGCACTTCCACCGGGCTGCGGCATGAGCTGATGGCGCACATCCAGTCGCTCTCCTTCTCCGAACTGGACACGCTGGGCGTTTCGACGCTGATTACGC
>VOFJ01000564.1_pt1 | contig 47764 bp, 55 predicted proteins | sample 5384081 | NCBI WGS metagenome assembly VOFJ01 (sample SAMN12384729, study PRJNA508395) | human gut metagenome | isolation source: healthy gut I | host: Homo sapiens
TATTGTTTTCCGGGTTTGTGGATAGCCTGACGTTTTGCAGGGGATCACCAACTTTACGTTCGCCGCCTTCAACGAATGCAACGATTGAAGGAGTCGTTCTTTTACCTTCGCTGTTTGCAATAACAACCGGTTCGTTACCTTCCAGTACGGCAACACATGAGTTGGTTGTTCCTAAGTCGATTCCGATAATTTTTCCCATAATTTTCTACTATTTTAATTGTTATTATTTTCCTGTACTTGCTTTTCTCTTTCGAGCTGCATTAACTGTTCTACAAATCGTATGCCAAAGTAACAAGGATAGGTTTGTAAAAGTTCAGGTGGCAGGAAGTGTGACAATACGTCAGTTTAGACATTTGCCGTCATGTGAAAGATATGACGGGTTATGCATGAAATGTTATAGGCCTTTATTATTCTATAGTTCTTAAGGAACTGTGGTATTTGTAGATAAAAAATTAACACTCACTCAAGTTTTTGTTATTTGTGGCCGCAAACATACACACTTTATTTAGAAAATGCAAACTTAATTTTTTATTTAAACACAAAAAAACGATTTATCACACCACAGTTCCTTAAGAACTGAAGTAAGAATTAAATGTAATATCATGATGTCTTTGTTTTTATTCTCAAATATTTCCTTTTGGTTTTCTGCAGACAGTTAATGTCTTAGTGGAATTTTTTGTTGTGATTTTTTATGTCTAATATATTACCTAAAATCAAAATGCAAAAAAGTGTAAATTGAATTTTTTGCTACGATTCGGTTTGATTTCAATTCTGTTAGGGCTGTTTGTTACCCAGTCTTTTGCTCAGAATGTGACGATTACCGGTGTCGTAAAAGACCAGTCGGGTGAACCTCTGATTGGCGTGAACGTGATGGAAAAGGGGACGACCAATGGTTCTATCACGGATGTGGATGGTAAGTACAGTGTTTCTGTAAAAGGGGGCAAAACCATCCTAGTGTTCTCTTACATCGGTTATATCTCCCAAGAGATTCCGGTTGGGAATCAGAAAACGCTCAACGTGACGATGAAAGAAGACACGGAAGAGCTGGAAGAAGTGGTTGTGATCGGTTACGGCACGGCCAAGAAGAAGGACTTGACGGGGGCGATCTCGCGTGTGAAAGCGGAGAAGATGGAGGTTGAAGCGCCTCGTTCAGTTCAAGATTTGTTACGTGCTAGTGCTGCCGGTTTATCAATTTCAATGTCGACTGATGCTGCTGGCACAGCTGATCTGCAAGTTCGTGGTAAGAACTCTTTGAAAGCAGGTTCTTCACCTTTGCTGGTTCTTGACGGTGTGATCTATGATGGTTCGTTGCAGGACATCAACCCGATGGATATTGAAAGTATCGATGTTTTGAAAGATGCCAGTTCGGTTGCTGTTTATGGTGCCAAGGCTGCTAATGGTGTAGTAGCCATTACAACTAAAAAAGGTAAAACGGGTAAGCCGGTTATTTCATTTAATGCTAATGTTGGTATGGTAAGCAATGCTCGTTTACCTAAAACAGTAGATGGTGCCGGTTTTATCAAATTCAGACAGGAATATGGTGAAAGTTTGATGACTGAAGCCGAAATGGTTGCACAGCCGGGAAAGTTTGCTGATCCGAGAAATTTAGCAGCAGCAGGCATAGATCCGTTGGCTTGGTATAATTATGACCAACAGACACCTGTTTCTGCATTGCCTGATGAAAAAACTATGATTAATAAATGGTTGACCCGTTTGAATTTTAAAACGATTGAAATCGAAAACTATTTGAATGGAGTGGAGACTGATTGGGATGATATTGTTTATCAGACTGGTCTACAACAGGATTATACGGTCAGTCTTTCCAATCGTAAAGAAGATTTCAGTTATTATTGGTCAATGGGATATGCTGATAGAGAAGGTGTAAAAGTGGGAGATCGTTATCGTAATTTGCGTACCCGTTTGAACTTGGAATCCAAAGTGACTTCTTTCTTGACAGTGGGTTTGAACGCTCAGTTCGCGACTCGCTTAGGTGGTTATTTGGCTGCTGATGTGGAGCAGCGCGAACATAACTCACCATTTACCACAAATGATATTGATATTCTTGACAGTCCTTATCGTATGTATCCGTCTGGAGATAATAATACAAAGAATCCGTTCTTCGATAACTTGTATCGTGACAGACGTGACATTCACCATGATTTGAATGCCAATCTGTATGCAATCGTAAAACTTCCGTTTGGATTCGAATATCAGATGAACTTTACGCCTCGTTATCACTGGTATGAATATATGAATCATGAGTCAGCAGAACATCCGGAATGGGCTGGAGATGGAGGTCGTTCAGAGCGTAAAAATGAAAAAACATTTAATTGGCAGGTTGATAATATTCTTCGTTGGAAGAAAGAATTCGGTGAAGATCATCGAGTTGAAGCCACTTTTTTGCAGAATGCCGAAAAAGGTCAATGGTGGAAAAACCGTAGCCCAGAATAAACTTTATTCTCCGAGTGACATATTAGGCTTTCATAATATTGGTGCCGGTACTGCTCCTTCCGTTTCTAGCGAAGATACATATAAAACCGGAGATGCTTTGATGGGACGTCTGTTTTACTCATTCAAGGACAAGTATATGCTGACTGCTTCTGTGCGTCGTGACGGTTATTCTGCATTTGGGAGTATGAATCCGCATGCTGTATTTCCGGCTGTTGCTTTGGGTTGGGTATTCACGTCCGAAAAATTCATGGAAAAAACTTCTGATTGGTTGAATTATGGTAAACTGCGTTTTTCTTGGGGACAGAACGGTAACCGTGATATTGGCCAATATGAAGCATTGGCACAATTGAATTCCGGTGCTTATACTTATGTTGATCCAAACGGAAATGTATATCTGACATCTCAGGTATATATCAATCGTATGCCGAACAGTTCGTTAAAATGGGAGCGTACGGCTTCTTACAATATAGGTTTGGACTTCTCTTTGTTTGGTGATAAATTGAGTGGTAGTATGGAAACTTATATGGCTGAATCAAACGATTTGCTGGTTAACCGTTCACTACCTTCCATCTTGGGATATGCAAGTGTAATGGCCAATTTAGGAGCTTTGACCAATCGAGGTTTTGAGCTTTCGTTAAACGCCAATTTGATCAATCGTGACAATTTTTCATGGAATTCGACCGGAACGTTCTCTTTTAATCGTCGTAAGATCAAGCATCTTTACGGTGATGTCGAGGAAGTGAAGGATGAAGCGGGTAACGTAATCGGATATAAAGAAGCCGATGATTATGAAAACCAGTGGTTTATAGGCCATGATACAGAGCAGATTTGGGATTACGAACGTGATGGTGTTTGGCAGTTAGGAGAAGAGGAGGAAGCTTCCAAGTACGGAAACAAACCTGGAGACTTTAAATATGTCGACCAAAATGGAGACGGAGTTTTGGATACGAAAGATAAAACTTTTCAAGGTTATAAAACTCCCCGCTATGTGTGGTCTTGGCGTAATGAATTTGTATTCTTCAAGAATTTGAGCCTTTCATTTATGATGTATTCGCATATAGGGCAATATGGTACGTTCAACCGGGCTGCTAATACAGGGGGGATGTATGACCGTTACACGATTGTCGATATTCCACGTTGGACCAAAGACAACCCGACGGATGACTATGCACGTATTGGTTCTACCAATAAAGGAAACAATTATGTGAAGAAAACATTTGTCCGTATGGAGAATATTACGCTTTCATATAGTGTGCCTAATAATCTGCTGAAAAAGTTTTCTGTGCAAAATATGCGTTTCTCTTTGGCCGTCCGCAATCCGTTTGTGATTACCGGTTGGGATTTTGGTGATCCGGAAGGTGGTGATACAACTTTGCGCACTGTGAATTTTGGTGTGAACTTTACTTTGTAATTAAATTGATAAACGTAGAAGAATATGAATAAGAAAAAGTGTATGATTTTGGCGCTGGCAGTCCTTCCAATGTTAAATTCATGTAGTGATTGGTTGGATCCGAAGCCCCTTTCTTTCTATTCACCTGAAAATACATATGTGGATGCTGCTGGACTTTATGCAGCTTTGACAGCCTGTGAACGTAATATGCGCCATGAGTTTTTTGGTGATGGTGCTCCGATTTTGACGGAAATGTATTTGACCGATATCGCAGTCCATGGGAAAACAGATGAAAGTGGTTCTTTGGTTGATTTGGATAACGAAATGTTACCTTCCCGTACGAAAAACGACATGAAAGGTAAAAACAAATGGTATTGGGAAGAGGGATTCAAAGGAATCAAATATGCTAATATAGCCATTAGTCGTTTGGATGGTGCCGAGTATAAAGATGAAGCAGAGAGGAATGCTGTGTTGGGAGCCGCCTATTTTCAGAGAGCTTATCGCTACTATAAGTTGACGCATCAATTTGGCGATGTCCCTTATTTGGACAAAGAAATCACCGAGCCGAAGTTGGACTTCTATAGCTACGATCGGTGGAGCATCTTGGAGCAATGTAAGAAAGATTTGGAGTTCGCCTATCAATGGGTTCCAGAGGTTCAACCTCGCGGACGAGCTAATAAGGATGCTTGTGGCGTTTGCTAATGAAGATATGCATGGCTGTTGGTGATTTTGATAGAGCCATAGCGGTTGGGAAAGAAGTAGTCGGGCGTCATCCGTTGATGACAGGGCGTTTCACGGGCAACCAGACGAAGCCGAACACCAATTTAATGCATGACTTGCACAGTGTGGAGGCAAAAATTGATATGAGTAACACCGAGGGTATCATGTATGTGGTCGCTCATCCTACAACAACACCGCTGGATAAGGATAACCGTATCTATACAATGCGTAATGCATTGCCATATTGGGCGAAGGGGGGAGCGATTAAGACACCGGACGGAAAGACGGGTACAGCTATTGCACCAGATGAAGCTGATAAAAAATACAGAAATTGATAATGATACGAAATATGGACGTGGTATCGGTACGTGCCGTCCGACGAACTATTATCAGTATGAAATCTGGGGGGAAAAAGAGAAAAACGATTTGCGCGGTCCTTTCAACCACGATAGCTGGAGACGGATGGAAGATTTGCGTTACAACGACCCTGGATTGAAAAAAACAAACAATCCCTATTACGGTCAAAATTTGATTCGTCCTGTCGATTTGTCTGTTGCCGATTCGATCCGTTGCTGGTATATGTGGCCGCATTACAAAGTGTTTGTTCCGGATCCTACGAAGACGCAGGATCTTCAGGGAGGTGAAACACCGTGGTATGTCTATCGTTCTGCCGAAGTCTATCTGATGATGGCGGAATGTTATTATTGGAAAGGTGATGCGACTAACGAAGCTGCTATGTTAAACGTGGTTCGTGCACGTGCGGGCGCTGAACCGCTGAGTGGAAATATCGGTATTGCCGAAGTGTTGGCCGAACGTGCCCGTGAATTGTATTACGAAGAGAACCGTCATGTTGAACTTGTTCGTATTTCCTACTTGTATGCTAAAACCGGAAAACCCTGTGAAGCATTGGGTGGACGTGTCTATAAGTTGGATAATTTCTCAGGACCGGGTGGTGTCGGAACGAACTGCAAAGATGCCGGCGTAAACTTCTATTTCGACTGGGTGATGGTTCATAACAACTTCTTCAACAAAGGAGTTAAAATTCCGAACGGCGAATATCGCATGAGTGTGCATCACGTCTTGTGGCCGGTTCCCGAAACAGCTATTACCAGCAATACTGGTGGCGTGATCAATCAGAATATAGGTTATCCGGGGGCAGAAGATAATCTGGAACCGCTGAAAGTCGAGCCTGTTGATCCGGCTATTTAAGAATAACGGAAAACGCGTACAATAACAACACCGCGTAAACGAGACGCACTCCCGCGGAGGCCTCAGGGCCTCCCACGGGGTGCGTCTTTCTTGTATTCTTTCGCTGCGTCGAACGAAGGACAGGCCTTTTGGGGGGTCAAGTCGCGGTGTCCTACGGTGAGGGCTGCTGGGAAGTGGCGGCCCAGCTCTTGCAACAACTGCGTGAGGGCAGCCTTCTGGGCAGGCGTGCGAGTGTCTCGCGGGAGGCCTTTGCCGTCCAGTCCCCCTTCGTAGCAGATGCCGATGCTGTGGCGGTTGTGACCGAAGCAGTGCGCCCCCTCCAGGGAGAGCGGCCGGCCGGGATGTACCCGGCCGTCGCGTGTGATGTAGTAATGGTAGCCGATGTCGCGGAAGTGCCGGCCGTCGATATGGTCCCGGCGGCAATCCTCGAACGAGTAAGGCTGCCCGCAGCGCGTGGCGCTGCAATGGATGATGAATAGTGTGATGCGTCTCATGTGCGGCTCTCCCTGTCCTTTATATGCAGGCCGTAACGCCGAAGGCACTACCGATGGCCGTAGCCACGACGATGATTACTTTGAGGATGATCCCCCCAGACGGATTTCTTTTCGTTCTTTTCTTCCATGAAATTGTGGATTATGAGATTTATGAATTATGATTTATGAGAAGTTTTTGATACATGACTTTGTTTGTGTCTCTCTTGGCTTCTCTTGTCGATTGCTTAAAGTTCTCCCGGCCGTTCCTCCTCGCCGCCACCGCCAGTATTGCCACCTTCGATGTCGTAAGGTGAAAGCTCCTTGAGCTGCGCTTCGAGTTTCAGCTGGTTGATGGCGAGGGTTCCGGTGGCGCGGCATTTGAGGCGCAGCCCGACCACGTTGGTAGTGACCGACCAGTCTTTCGACGTGTCGGCAGGTTTCCCGCGGATCCCCACGCCGAAGATCGCGAGGTCGTCCAGTTTCACGTTCTTGCCGTCGAGCAGCAACTCCTTGATGCAGGAGGTCATGTCCTTGAGGACCCCGTGGATCGCGCCTTGCGAATACGGCGTGTTGTGCTTGGCCATGTGTTCGGCCAAAGCGCGCGTGTCGAGCGTCTCGTCTGCCACCGCCCTTGCCAGCCACTTGCCGCTGAGCGGGGTGGACTTGGTCTGGTTCTGATACTTCTTGTAACGAATCATGTCTGTTTGATTTTAAAGTTGATAATTAGGATGAAAAACCGATACCGTTCCGGTGAAGCTGCCCTGCCTTTCTTCCCTTTCCGGTACAACAAAGATAACACCCTCATCTTGTGCCGTTGCGCGTAAGGGGGAGTTGTGGGGAGTTCTGCCGGAAAGATGCGTGTTATAGGGGGAAAACGGGGTGTGGAAGGTGCGCATTGTAGGGTAAAATGAGAGGTGAAAAGTTGCGTGTTATATTTTTTAAGACTAATTTATTCCGGCTTATATGGTGTTCTATTATAGAAAAACTATATTTTTTATCACCTGAAACAGCTTGAAACTCATTGTTTTTTTCGTATATTCGTAGAAATAAATCAAATAAGGAAGACATGGAAAAACAGACTGATTTCCGCATCCGCAGCTACGGTCGTACGGAGCTGGCACAACTCTACAACCCCTGCCTGACCCCTAAGGCCGCCTACCGGAAGCTGGTCGGGTGGATCGACCATTATCCCGGCCTTGCCGTCCGTCTTGCCGAGCTTGGCAAGCTGCCCGGTTCGCGTTCCTACACCCCTGCCCAGGTGCGGGAGATCGTCGAGGCGCTCGGCGAACCGTAACTCATAGCTTTAGGGGGGCTAAGGCTATGGGTTAGGGGGGCTAAAGCATAGCTTTTCTGTTACTTTCGGCTTGATCCGAAAGTAACCAAAGGATCAAGGCCGAACCTGCTTCGCTACTCCGTTCCCTTCGTTCGCTGTCGCGTCTGAAACTCGCTTCGCTCAAACAGCAGACGCTCCGGGCGCTCACTCCGGTCTCTGCGCTTAACGCTCACCAGCTTAGGCCGGAGTAGAGCCTGACGGCTCTTTGGGGATGGCCGATGCCGCCTGCTTCAGCAGACGGCAAAAGAGAGGCGGAGTAGCCCAGCCGGTTAAGCCTTGAACTTTTGGTTACTTTTCTTTCAAGAGAAAAGTAACAGATAAAACTTTATTGCATGAAATAAATAAAAAGAGGGTGTCGAAAAAATGCCATCATTGATTATCAGTCTTTTATGGTGATAGGTGATAGGTTGAACCCCGTTTCTGTAAAAGTTTAGGAAAAATGAATTAAAAAACGCCGCCTTTAAGGTGACGTTTTTTAATTCAAACTCGGAAAAGTTTTACAAAAAGGGCATTTAACCTATCACCTATCACCCGAGGAAGGAGGAAAATCTGTGTCGTCCGCTTCAGGGAGGATGCTTTTCATCTCGTCTGTCGTGCGTTCGACAACCAGCCAGATATTGCCATGTCTTGTCCGTGTGCAGGTATACCCCAGTTCTTTCAGTGCTATGCCGACCTGCACCGCGTTCAGCCGGATACTACCGCCGAAGCGGGTGACGATCTGGCTGGCGGTGACGTAAGTCCCCTTTTCGTAATCGACGGGGTGGCGGTAGTACATCAGGATCAGTTCGCGTGCGGGGTTGGGCGTTTCGAAACGGCGGTTCGCGAGGTTCAGCTCCTCGATCTCGTGGTCCCTGTACCAGTAGCGGAAATCGTTGTCGAGCAGGTGTTTCGCCTGTGCGTACAGCCCTTCGTAGTCAATATGGGCGGTCCAGGGGTTGTCGATCGCCGTGACCTCGAACGGCAGCCAGCGACGGTTGCCGGTGTCGTCGGTGAGGAACTGGAGGTTGTTGCCCGTCGCGCAGAACGAGGCTACGTGGGGCAGGTGTACCTTGTTGCGCCCGTAGGCGGGGCGCTCGTTGACGTAGAGCGTGGTGGTCATGGCCTTGAGCTGGTTCAGTTCACTGCGCTGCATGGAGTCGATCTCCTCGAAATTGACGAGCAAGTTCTCCGTCATGGTGAAGAGGTCGTCCTTCGTGAGCCGTTGCGAGTTGGTCTTGGAGGCATAGTAGCGTCTGAGGACGGGTGGCAGGAGGTTCTGGAAGAATGATGTCTTGAAGCATCCCTGCCGCCCGATCAGGACGAGGATGACGTGGTTCACCACCTTCGGGTCGAGCGCGGCGGCGACCATCCCGACGAACCAGCGGCGGAAACAGAGGTCGAAACGATCGGTGTCGCTGTCGGCGGGGTGCACCATTGCAGCCAGGTTGCCGATATGGTCCGTCACGCCATCCCACGGTCCCGCCTTTTCGAGAAACTCCTCCAACGGGTGGTAGCGGGGCGCGAAGTCGGAGAGCAGGAGCGTGCGCAGGTGGAAGAGGTCGGCCTCCAACCCGTCGCGGCGCATGGAGCACCAAAGGGAGTTCTCGACCGTGTCGGTCATGGGAGCCCAGCCGTCGGGTGCGGGGATGCCGTTGGTGACGGGACGGTGTTCGAGCTGGTGTGTCAGTTGGTTCGTCCGCAGTTGCATGGAGCCGCCGATGAAGCGCTCCATCTCTTCGACGGTGGCCTTGCGCTGCCGCCCGTTTCCGTTGCGGGGGGAGACATCGGAGAGCTTCATTGTGGCGTGCTCGGCAGTCAGGGCGTAGCAGCTCTTGGCTGTGGAGCGGACGGAGGCCGTGTCATAGTCGGCGAACAGCTCGACGGCCCACACTTCGGCTTCGGCCTCCGGCACGCCCGAAACGGTTCATCAGGTAGAGGCACCGGCTGATGTAGTCATTGTGGCTGCCGGCTGCGTAGTGCACGCCCTCTTCTTCCACAAGCCGGCGTACGGTGTTCTCGGCGCGTGCGGCCGATGTCTTCCGCCCTCTGTGTTTCTTTCCTGCGGCGATGTCCTGTTTTTGTCCGGCCTTGGCGCCGGGTAGGGAGGCGAACTTCATCCGTTCGGCGTCGGGACGGTAGAGCGCGTCGGGGTCGTGGCAGATCACGGACATGCGCGTGGCGTTCTTGCACTGCCGGTCGATGGCGATGCCGGTGAGCCGGGCGTAGTAGGCGTTTACCGTCTGCCAGGCTGCGGGGAAGTTCTCTTCCGTCACTTCGCCTTCCATCCATGCGATGACACGTATGCCGCGTCCGGACAAGGTCTTGTAGGCAAGGAACGAGTGCGGGTCGGCCCTTACCCGTTCGAGGGTCTCGTCGAAGATCTCTTCGGGGATGCCGTCGATGTCCACCATAATGGAGCCCGGATAGCCTTTGATGTGCTTCGAGGAACGTCCTCCCTCCAGGTGGACGGAAGGGACGAAGGCGGGTTGGTTCTGCTTGATCTGGCTTTGCTGCCGTTTCGACGTTTCGGCGTCTTGTCCTTCGCCGGCTGCAAGCGCGCGGAACAGGGCGGTGGCGGCGGCATGGCGCTCGCCGGTCAGTTCTTGCATGATTTCTTCCCATGTGCAGGGGAGAGGGGGTGGTTGCGCGGAGCGAGAGGAAGCGCGAAGGGCGGAATGTGTTTTCCATGTAAAATGTTTTATTAAATTTGTTCAATGTTCAGATGTGCCGTTCGGGGGACGAAGCGTCCGAAGCATCCTCTGAAACTTTTGACAAGTTTACGCATTTATCCATTCATGTTGTCCCCGCCATGCCGGGCTCATTATGAATGAATATTAATATAAATATTAATAATTAAATATTTATAACATGAAAACGACATTTATGTTCCCTCTGTTGGGGCTTTTCGTCGAAAAGCAGATGAGACGTTTCCGGATAACCGTGCGTCTTTACAAAAGCGAACTCTCTGCCGGCAGCCGCAGCTACGGTGCGATTAAAAAAGGGGCGACCTCCGTCTGAGCTATTACGCCCGCCTCGTCGCCCTCCTTTACGACCTTGCCGGCGAAGAAGAGTTCCGCCGCCTGGCACATGAGGCGGTGGAGCTGTACATACGGGAGAGGGAAAAGGGGGAAAGCTTGATGATAAGATATAGGGCAAACATTCGGGCAGCCAGGAGAAATTTCGGTGGAGGAGCTTGGCTGTCATGTGGACGAAAGTAATCCGGTAGCTGTGATTGTCGAATAAAATCTTCTTGTTTTATAGCGAAGTCATAGAGATGATTTTGTTTTTATATTATCTTTGTGGTCGCAAACAGTCTAATGTAAATGCTTATCAATAATTTAATTATAATAGTATGAAAAACTATCTTGTATTTTCTATGGCGGCCTTGTTGGTCGGAGCTTCTTGCAACACAAAGCAGGAGAAGGCAGCCGAAGGCTTTACCGGCGCACCGGGAGAAGTGAAGTTGATCACGCTCGATCCCGGACATTTCCATGCCGCATTAGTGCAGAAAGTGTCTTATCCGCAAGTTTCTAAAGATGTTTATGTGTACGCACCCACCGGTTTCGACGTGGACGAGCACTTGAAACGTATACAGGGATTCAACACACGTGCGGAGAATCCGACGGCTTGGAATGAAATCGTTTATACGGGAGATGATTACCTGGAAAAAATGTTGGCCGAGAAGAAGGGAAACGTGATGATCCAGGCAGGAAACAACGGCAAGAAGACCGAATATATCAAGAAGACGCTTGAGGCCGGCATCAATGTGCTTTCCGACAAACCGATGGCGATCAACAGCCAAGAGCTTTAAATTGCTGGAGGAATGTTTCGCTATCGCCAAACAGAAAAACATCATGCTGTATGACATCATGACCGAACGGAATGAGATCACTACGATGTTGCAGCGCGAGCTTTCTACTATCCCGGCTGTTTATGGCGAGCAGTTGAAGGGTTCTCCCGAAGAACCGGCTATCGTGAAAGAGAGTGTGCACCATCTGTTTAAGCTGGTCGACAACAAGCCGTTGACGCGTCCGGTATGGTATCTGGATGTAAACCAGCAGGGCGAAGGTATTGTGGATGTGACGACTCACCTGGTCGACCTGGTGCAGTGGGAAGCCTTCCCGGATCAGATCATCGACTATAGGAAAGATATCGAACTGATAGATGCCAACCGCTGGACTACCTCTATCAGCCCGGAAGAGTTCAAACAGGTGACAGGGACGGATGCTTATCCCGATTTCTTGAAGAAAGATGTCGAAAACGATACATTGAAAGTCTATTGCAACGGTGATATCGTTTATAAGATCAAAGGTGTGACAGCCAAGGTTTCGGTGATCTGGAATTATACCTTCCCCAAAGGTGGCGGTGATACCCACTTCTCCGTCATGAAGGGTAGCAAGGCCGACTTGGTCATCCGCCAGGGCAAGGAACAGAACTATCAGCCTGAACTGTTTGTCGAAGCAGTGAAAGGTGTGGATCTGGCCGCTTACGAAAAGGACCTGACCGCTTCTATGGAAAAGGTTTCAGCCGAATATCCTGGTGTGGCATTGAATAAGGTGGGCGATGGCGTATGGCAAGTCGAAATCCCCGCAAAATACCGTGTAGGCCATGAAGCTCATTTCGGCCAGGTAACGGAACATTTCCTTGACTATCTGAAGGACGGCAAACTGCCGGATTGGGAAGTACCTAATATGCTGGCTAAGTATTACACGACGACCTCGGCGCTGGATATGGCGAAAGCGAAGAAATGATATCGGTTTTGAGCCGGAAAAAGAAGGCGGTATGTCAAAGACTGCCTTGTTCCTGTGCTTGATGCGGGGGATAAGTACATTTTGACATACCGCCTTTTTATGGCAGAGAGTTTGTTTCTGTTCCGCCTCTTAAAAGCTGAACTTGATCAACACTCCTTTGTGGTCCGTCGGCCAAATATCTGCCGGAGTTGAGAAAGTATCTTGGCTGTCCTCTTCGACACGTTGGCTGCGGATAATGGAAGACTTGGGACCGACGATGACGGCGTCTTCCACTTCCCAACCGGTTGCCGGTATATAATAGATAAAATCGATGCGGTCGCGTTCATCCGCTTCCGGCGCCCAGGTCAACCGTTCGACTGGCATCGCCGGATTGTCCGAAGGGAAGGTAAAGCCGGGATGGGTGATCGGATTCGGATATTTGACGCGATAGGCATCGCGGAAGCCGGCTTCGTATAATAATTTGGAGCAGACCCAATCGACTACCGCCCCGTTGTGATCCCAAAGCCCTTTCGTCTCTTCCGTCCAATCCAAGTGCGAAGGTTCGTTGAAGTCACCGCCCAAGATTACGAAATCGGCATCTGACTTTGTGGCGTCTTCTATCACGAGCCGAATGGATTCGTCACGCAAAGATTCGTTATTGGCTTTTTCGATTTCAGCCTTGTCCGTTACCGGGGCTTCCAATTTCTTCCATGTCACACCGCTGTATCCACGTGGCAGGTAACAGGCGTAATGCGTATAATCCAAATGCCCTGTATAGGCTACTACCTGTTTGCCGTTCACATCCAAACGGGTCCTTAATACCCGGTCTTTATGCGGAATGTTTTCCGTTTGTTCCAGTATGGGGTATTTGGACAGCAGTGCGACATCCAGCGAACTGCCTTGTCCATAATAGATTTTCCCCCTTTCGCGCAAAGCGTCCAGCATGCGGGGAACGAACAACGCGCCTTCCTTGTTGCTGGCTTCGCTGAACATCACGATATCCGGATCTATCCGGGCCACTTCATCCGCAACGGCCTCGAAGCCGTTTTTGATGACTGTTCCTTCCATCCAGATGTTTAAGTGCAATACTCTCAACTCTTGTTTCTCTTTCGTGCAGCTGCCGCAGACCAGCATGAGCAGCCATAGCCAAATATAAAAACGTCTCATTGATATTTTCTTTCATTAAAAAAAGTCCCCGAACTTTTATGAGATCCGGGGACTTTTATGTTATTTGATTTCTTTCTCTTCCATCATGTCCAGTTCGTTCTTGTCGGAGTCGATGAATTTATACTCCAAGAAGCCCAGACTTTGATTCGGGATCACTTTAATACCCATCGAGTATTTCAGTTTCCATTTCCAACTGAGCGGGAATCTTCCGCTCTTGATAAATGCTGCAACATAAGGATGTACGTGCAGGGCGAATTTCTTCACGTTGTGTTTGTTGACCAAGCAGTCGATCTTTCCTTCCAGGCTGTCGGTAAACAGGATAGAGGGTTTGATGGTACCTGTGCCGAAACAGGTCGGACAGGCTTCGGATGTATCGACATCCATTGCCGGACGGACACGCTGGCGGGTGATCTGCATCAGGCCGAATTTGCTCAGTGGCAGAATATTATGTTTTGCCCGGTCATTAGCCATCGCTTTCGTCATATGTTCGAACAGTTTCTGCCGGTTGGCAGCTTCGGCCATATCGATAAAGTCGACTACGATAATACCGCCCATATCGCGCAAGCGTAATTGACGGGCAATTTCGTCTGCTGCTGCCGTGTTCACGTCGATAGCCGTTTTTTCCTGGGCATCGCTGCCTTTGGAGCGGTTCCCGCTGTTTACGTCGATAACGTGCATGGCTTCCGTGTGTTCGATAATCAAATAGGCTCCACTTTTGTACGTGACGGTGCGTCCGAATAGGGACTTGATCTGTTTGGTGATTGCAAAGTTGTCGAAGATGGGGAGTTCGCCGGTATACCGTTGCACGATCTCTTCCCGTCCGGGAGCAATCAGGCTGACATAATCGCGGATGTTGTGATAGATGTCCGCATCGTTCACATAAATGTTCTGAAAAGAGGGGTTGAAAATGTCGCGCAACAAAGCCACTGCTCTTGCCGTCTCTTCGTAGATGAGTGCAGGAGCTTTTACTTTGGTGATCTTAGGAATGTTCTCTTCCCAACGTTTCAGTAATGTCTTCAATTCATGATCGAGTTCGGCAACGCGCTTCCCTTCCGAAGAGGTGCGTACGATTACGCTGAAGTTCTTCGGCTTGATACTTTGGATGAGTTGGCGTAGACGGGCACGCTCTTCGCTCGATTTGATTTTTGTGGAAACCGATACTTTATCGGCAAACGGTATCAGCACGATGTATCTTCCGGCAAAAGAAAGCTCGGAAGTCAGCCTGGGACCTTTTGTTGAAATCGGCTCTTTGGCGATCTGCACCAGCACTTCCTGTCCGACTTTGAGCACGTTGCTGATGCTTCCGTCTTTTTCGATTTCGGGAAGCAACTGCATTTTAGAGATAGTGGGGATTTTTTTATCTCCTTTTTGTTCTCCTAATGCTTGTTTGAGGAATTTCTGCTGGTGTTGAAATTAGGACCTAAGTCCAGATAGTGAAGAAATGCATCCTTTTTATAACCTACATCAATGAAAGCAGCGTTCAAACCCGGCATCAGTTTCTTAACCTTGCCCAGATATATATCGCCGACGGCAAAAGAGACGTTGCGGGCTTCCTTTTGGAGCTCGACAAGGTTCTTATCCTCCAGTACGGCTATAGATACCTCTTTGGGTTGTACATCAACTACTAATTCACTAATCACTATAAAAAGAGGTGTTTAAAATGTGAGACCTTATTAAATACGCAAAGAACAAACTTAAAAGGTCTCTTATTAAGTTTGTTCTTCAGAGTTACTCAAATAGACTTATTTCTTCTTATGTCTATTCTTCTTTAGTCTCTTTTTGCGCTTGTGCGTAGACATTTTATGTCTTTTTCTTTTCTTTCCGCTAGGCATTGTTTCTAAATTTTAAATTAAACTATAATAACTAAATTACTTTACTTCGTTCAAGAAAGTCTTAGCCGGCTTGAATGACGGAATGTTATGTTCGGGATGATGATCGTAGTATTTTTTTGAAATATTACGAGCAGTCTTCTGGGCTCTCTTTTTAATCACGAAACTTCCAAAACCTCTCAGGTATACGTTTTCGCCCTGAGACAATGAACTTTTTACGATATCCATAAAAGATTCTACGCTGTTCAACACTGTCTGTTTGTCAATGCCAGTGCTTTTTGAAATTTCGCTAACAATATCTGCTTTAGTCATGTCTATAAATTAATTAAATAATTGATTTGGACCTATTAATTTTTTGGAATGCAAATATATAGCTTTTTATTTAAGTGGAAAAAGAATTGTCAGCCAAATTTTAAGAAAAAAGTTTCCTTACAATTCGTTAGAACTGTGTATGTTTGCAGTAATCAATTAGTTGCAAGTTTTGAAGAGGCAAAAAAGAACCGTATGTCGCAGATAGAAAACGAATTAGAAACCAGCCGTTTGTTGCGTGACTGGTATCGGATACATAAAAGGGAGCTGCCCTGGAGGGAGTCTTCCGACCCTTATATCATCTGGATATCCGAGATAATCCTTCAACAAACACGGGTGGCGCAAGGGATGGACTATTTTCTCCGTTTTACCGAACGGTTCCCGGATGTGGCTTCGCTGGCTTCGGCGGAGGAAGACGAGGTGTTGAAATATTGGCAGGGGCTTGGTTATTATAGTCGCGCCCGTAACCTGCATGCTGCGGCAAAAGATATTATGGAACGTTTCGGTGGGATATTTCCTGAACGCTATGAGGATGTGATCTCTTTGAAAGGGATAGGAGAATATACGGCGGCGGCCATCGTTTCCTTTGTATGGAACCAGCCGTATCCAGTCGTGGACGGGAATGTCTTCCGAGTGCTTTCGCGCCTGTTTGCGGTAGATACTCCGATCGATACGCCCAGAGGGAAAAAAGCCTTTACGGAACTGGCAGGCTTGGTGATGGACCCCCGGTATGCCGGGCAACACAACCAGGCTATAATGGAATTGGGCGCCTTGCAATGCGTGCCGCAAAATCCGGATTGCGAAGCTTGTCCGTTGAAAGGGCACTGCGCTGCTTATGGGGCGGGCGATGTGCAGACCTATCCGGTGAAAAACAGAAAAAGACCAGGACGCGTGACCGGTATTTTCATTATTTATACATTATATATAAAGGAAAAACCTGGCTGTCCCGCCGGAAAGGGAAAGACATTTGGGAAGGACTCTACGAGTTTCCGCTTATCGAAACGGACAAGGCGATGGATTTTTTGCAGAGTTGCAGACGACGGATGCTTTTCGTCGGCTGTTTGCAGGAGCGGGCCGGCTGAATGTTTCGGCTGATTTGCAGGGGGTGAAACATGTCCTGTCCCATCAGATATTGTATACGGCTTTCTACCGGATAGAGATAGAGCGGGAGGGCGATGCCCTGAAGTCTTACCTTCCTGTGGCGACGGACGATGTGGAGAAATATGCGGTTCCTCGCCTGATACATATTTATTTGGAGAAATTAGAAGGAAACTTGTCAGAATGACTGAATTTGTGTTTCTTTGTAGACTAATAAAAGAATAGAGCTATGTCATTGAATAAAGTTATATTGATCGGTAACGTCGGACGCGATCCAGAAGTACGTTACTTCGATAGTGGCGCTGCTGTTGCCAACTTCCCGCTTGCAACTTCCGAGAGGGGTTATACGTTGGCCAATGGTACGGTTGTTCCGGAACGTACGGAATGGCACAATGTGGTCGTTCGCCGTGATTTGGTTTCCTTCGTTGAAAAATGGGTGAAGAAAGGTTCCGGACTCTATGTGGAAGGCAAGATCCGTACGCGTAGTTACGACGACCAGTCCGGCGTGAAGCGGTATGTGACGGAAATCCATGCCGACCGTGTCGAATTTTACAGCACAGGTTCCGGTACGGGAAATCGCGACAATGCTTCCGGTACAGGAATGACGGCGGCACAGCCTCAGACCTCCCAGCCGTCCACCGGATACCAGCAGGCGACGGGCTACCAGCAACCCGCATCCGGACAACCGGACACATCTTTAGATTCCAACAGTGCGGACGACCTTCCGTTCTGATATTGTTTAACTAATACTGTTCCCCTTGGACTCAGACTATTATTTATCGGGCTTATTCGACCAGGTTACTATACAGGCGCTCACAGCAGGCCCTGTAATAGCGTTAAGCCTTGCAATTCTTCTGCTGTTGGTTTCCGGCTTCGTGTCGGCTTCCGAAGTGGCATTTTTCTCGTTAACCCCGGGTGATATCAACGACATCCGGGAAGAGAATGCACCTTCAGACCCATTAATCCAGCGTTTGCTGGACCGTTCCGAGTACCTGCTCGCCGCTATCCTGATAGCCAACAACTTTGTGAATGTGGCTGTCATCATGCTTTGTACCTACGGTATCAACGCGATCGTCAATTTCTCATCCGCCCCGATGTTGGGCTTTATTACTGGAGACGATCGTCCTGACCTTTCTCCTTTTGTTGTTCGGCGAGATCATGCCGAAGATTTACGCACAGAAAAACTCGCTGCGGTTCGTGCGCAGTTCGGCCCCTGTACTGAATGTCGTGGAGCGTGTCTGCCGGCCGCTTTCGAACATATTGGTCACGTCGACCAGCGTCATCAACAAGGCGTTAGTCAAGAAGAAGTACGATCTTTCGGTCGACGAGCTTTCCAAAGCATTGGAACTCACTTCCACCGAAATGCCGGAAGAGAAAGAGATGCTGGCTGAGATCATCAAGTTCTATAATAAGACGGCCGATGAGATCATGACGCCCCGTTTGGATATGGAGGACATCGACATCAAGACGAGTTTCCGCACCGTGGTCGATTTCATCATCCGATCCGGTTATTCCCGTATTCCGGTTTATGCCGATTCGGAGGATAACATCAAGGGAATCCTGTATATCAAAGACCTTTTGCCGTATGTGGAGAAGCCTGACACGTTCCGTTGGCAGAGCTTGATCCGTCCGGCCTATTTCGTGCCTGAGACGAAGAAGATCGACGATCTCCTGGAGGAATTCCGTACCAGCAAGATCCATATGGCGATCGTGGTGGACGAGTTTGGCGGAACTTCCGGTATTGTGACGATGGAGGATATCCTGGAAGAGATTGTCGGAGAGATTTCCGATGAATACGACGAAGATGAAAAGCAGTTCATCCGCCTGGCGGACGGCAGTCTTATTTTTGAAGCCAAGATATTGCTGACCGACTTTTTCCGTGTGATCGATGCCGATCCTACCGAATTCGGCAAACTGACGGAGGAGGTCGAAACTCTTGCCGGCCTTCTGTTGGAGATCAAAGGCGACTTCCCTCGCCGCCGCGAGATCATCGAATATGACGACTATCGTTTCCAGGTTCTGGAGATCGATAACCGCCGTATCCTGAAAGTCAAGTTCAACCGCATTTCGGACCAAGGAAAGGAGCGGCAAGAGGAGTAATGCGTATGTCGACCGGTATAGTGTGTGGGGGGCTGTTGGCCTTGTGTGTTTCCTGTACGGAATATACACCGAAGCCGCGCGGCTATTTCCGTATCGAACCGCCTGCCCCTTCCTACCAGGCACTTCCGGTAAGGGATTTACCTTATACTTTCCGGCTTTCCAGATGGGCAGAGGTGGAGTTGCCTCCGGTCGGGAATCCGGCAGGGTGGATCAATCTCTCTTATCCGCAGTTGAACGTGAAGCTCTATTGCAGCTATTTCCCTATCACTCCGGCTACGCTGGGCAGGGCGGAGGAGGAGTGTCGCGCGTTGGTTGTCCGGCAATCGAAATATCCGGAACGGATCAAGATGCAGGCGTACAGCAATCCGGAGGCTTCGGTTTATGGTTCGCTTTTCATGCTGGATGGCGAATCCGCTTCGCCATTGCAATTTATGTTGACCGACAGTGTCTCGCATTTTTTCCGGGGAGCTTTGTATTATGATTGTATCCCGAATGCAGATTCGCTGGCTCCCGTCACCCGATATCTGAAACAGGATATCGTAGAACTGATCAATCTTTTTGAGTGGAAGAAATAATGCCTCTCCTGATGAAACATACCGGTCCGTTGTGGGGAATCTGGAAGATCGAGGAGTCTTCCGAAGTGCTTCTGTCCCTTTTGCGGAACAGGGAAGAATATCTTCCGCAGCTGGAGCTGATCCGTGCGGAGCAGCGTAGCCGGGAATGGCTTGCCTGCCGTGTGCTTTTGCAGGAGCTTACGGGCGGCCCGGCCTGCATAGCCTATCGTCCGAACGGTGCGCCTTACCTGTCCGGCTCGTCTTTGCATATCAGCATCTCCCATACGAAAGGTTATGCCGCCGTTCTGTTGCAGAACCGTCCTGCCGCCGGTATCGACATCGAATACCATTCCGGGAGGGTGTCGAAGATACGCAGTCGCTTTATGAATCCGGAAGAAGAGGCGGGTATCGACAAAGAGCACGAGACGGAGCACTTGTTGCTTCATTGGTGTGCAAAAGAGACGCTTTTTAAGATGATCGGGCAGGAAGAAGTCGACTTCCTTCACCATCTGCATGTCCGTCCGTTTCCCTATGCGGAAGAAGGGAGTTTCACCGTCTATGAAACCCGTACGGAAGAAGGGGCGGTTTATCGGTTGGACTACCTTGTCACCCCCGATTTCGTATTAACCCGGAGTTGAATTGTTTTTTTCAGTATCGGTATATATATCCTAACCCATAGGGTTATGCCTTCTAAAGCTATGGGTTAGGAGTCGTAAAGCTATGCTTTATTTCTGCCAGATTTCCCAAGCCGCGAATGCTTGTAGCAGGAGCATTTCAAGGCCGTTCTTGACGACGGCTCCTTTTTCTTTCCCTTTCTTCATGAAGAGGGTTTCATCCGGGTTGTACAGAAGGTCGTACAACAGATGGTCCGGGGTGAGCAGGTCGTAAGGAATGTCGGGACATACGTTGATATTCGGGTACATGCCTAACGGGGTCGTATTGATGATGACGGTGTACTGCTGCATTGTCTTCGGAGTGATTTCTTCATAGGTGATGCAGTGCTCTTTCGGTTTACGGGAAACCAGCGTGGCGCCGACACCCAATTGTTTTAATCCTTGGAAGACTGCTTTTGACGCACCACCCGTTCCCAGGATCAAGGCTTTGCGATGTGTTTCGTTCAGGAGCGGTTCGATGGAGCGCTTGAAGCCGATGATGTCGGAGTTGTAGCCTTTCAGTTTTTTGCCGAAGAGGCCTTTCGTAAATTTGATGACGTTGACGGCTCCGATCAAGCGAGCGTCTTCGTCCAGGTCATCCAAGTAGGGAATGACTTGTTCCTTGTAGGGGATGGTGACATTCAGACCGTTCAATTCCGGGTTATCTTTTAATACAGTCTTCAGATCTTTGATGTTCGGGATCTCGAAGTTCAGATAAGTTGCATCAATGTTCTCGGATTCGAACTTCTGGTTGAAGTAGTTCTTTGAAAAAGAGTGTCCGAGGGGATATCCTATTAAACCATATTTTTGCATGACCTGTAAATTTAAGATGATTTATACTGTTGTGGTGGTTTGCGAACCGCCCTTGCTGCCCGTGTATAGCGAACAAATGCCGAAGGTGAAAGTGTGCGAACGGGCTTCGCTGAAACCTACCCGGCTGAGCAGGTCGGTCATGACCTTCCCTTGTGGAACGACTTTGATGGAGGCCGGCAGGTAACTGTAGGCTGTATGCTCTTTTGATAGCAGGCGCCCGACGGTAGGGATCACGACTTTCGAATAGATGTTGTAGAGTTGCTTCATCGGGAAATGTACCGGTGAGGACAGTTCCAGGATCATCAGATGGCCCCCCGGCTTCAGAACCCGGAACATCTCGGTAATACCTTGTTCGATGTTTTCGAAGTTACGTACTCCGAATGCGGCGGTGACGGCGTCGAACGAGTTGTCCGGATAAGTGAGTGCCGTACAGTCCTGGTATTCGAACGTGATGTGGTCCGACAATCCCGCTTCAGCGACTTTCTGCCGTCCGACTTCCATCATGCCCTCCGAGATGTCGGCCCCGATGATGCGGTCGGCTTTCAGGCGGCGGTGCATGGAGATGGCGGATCCCCCGTGCCTGTGGCGATATCGAGAATTGAGGCGGGAGAAAAAGGACGCAGGAAAGCGATTGCCTTTCCTGCGCCATATTTTGTCGATACCCAGCGAGAGCGTATGGTTCAGCTGATCGTATGTACCGGCGATGGAGTCAAACATGCGCCTGACTTGTGTCGTTTTGTGCTCCTCGTTGTTGTAGGGTAGAATCTGTTCTGAACCGTACTTCGCCATATCCGTTTATCTTATTTGTTGAGATATTCGGTTACGTTCTTTTCGATACGGGAAAGGAGATTGTCCGTATCGCCTTTTTTCGAACTTCTCGCCGGTGATGTGTTCGTACAGTTCGATATAACGTTCGCTGATACCGTCTACGATAGCCGGAGTCATTTCGGGAACTTTCTGGCCAGCCTTGCCTTGGAAATCGTTTTCCATCAGCCATTCGCGTACAAATTCCTTGGAAAGTTGTTTCTGCGGTTCGCCGTTGGCAAAACGTTCTTCGTAGCCTTCGGAGTAGAAATAACGCTGGAGTCCGGGGTATGGATTTCGTCCATCAGATAGATCTTGCCGTCGTGCTTGCCGAATTCGTATTTGGTGTCTACCAGAATCAAGCCGCGTTCCGCTGCAATCTCCGTACCGCGTTTGAAGAGGGCGAGCGTGTATTTTTCCAACAGTTCGTATTCTTCGGGAGTGGCCAGACCTTTAGCCAGGATTTCTTCCTTGGAGATGTCGGCATCGTGCTCGCCGATCTCGGCTTTTTGTCGTCGGGGTAACGATCGGTTCGGGGAAACGTTCGTTTTCACGCATGCCTTCCGGCAGTTTTACACCGCAGATTTCACGCACGCCGCTCTTATAAGCACGCCATGCACTTCCGCAGAGGTAGCCGCGTACGATCATTTCAACAGGAAATCCCTGGCACATCACGCCTACGGTCACCATCGGATCGGGGTAGCCAGTTTCCAGTTCGGGCAGATGTCAGTAGTCGCATCCAGGAATTTGGCTGCGATCTGGTTCAGCATCTGTCCTTTGTAAGGGATACCTTCCGGCAGGACTACGTCGAATGCCGAGATACGGTCTGTTGCAACCATCACCAATACATCGTCGTTGATGTTGTACACATCGCGTACTTTACCATGATAGACACTCTTCTGTCCTGGGAAATTGAAGTCTGTTTTTGTTAATGCCTTCTTCATATCTTTGTTTTTATGGGGCGCTTATCGGGCGTCCTGACTGTTATTAATATTGTTCTTTATCTCTTCTTGTTGTTCTTTGGAAACGGTTCTCGAACCGCCTTTGCCATGCTTGCTGTCGAATTTGTCGTAGGCTTCGACGATACGTTGGACGAGTTTATGGCGGACAATGTCCTTTTTCTCGAATTCGACTTTGCCGATTCCCTTTACGCCTTTCAGGATTTGCATGGCCTGTACGAGACCGGAGGTCGCTGTCGGCGGCAGGTCGATCTGTGTCACGTCTCCGGTAATGATCATTTTTGCATTCATTCCGAGGCGGGTGAGGAACATCTTGATCTGGTGGGTCATCGTGTTCTGCGCTTCGTCGAGGATGATGACCGCATCGTTCAACGTCCGCCCGCGCATGAAAGCGAGTGGGGCGATCTGGATCACGTTGTTCTCCATGTATTCCTTCAGTTTGGCCCCGGGAACCATGTCTTGCAGGGCGTCATACAGAGGTTGGAGGTACGGGTCGAGTTTGTCCTTCATCTCGCCGGGGAGGAATCCTAATTTCTCACCGGCCTCTACTGCCGGACGGCTTAGGATGATCTTGCGGATTTCTTTGTTTTTAAGTGCTTTAACGGCGAGGGCTATGGCGACGAATGTCTTACCTGTTCCGGCAGGGCCCGTGGCAAAGACGAGGTCGTTTTCTTCGAATGCTTTGACTAGGCGTTGCTGGTTTTCCGTGCGGGCGACGATCGGTTTGCCGTTCATCCCGTGAATGATCAGGTTCTCTTGTTTGGTGATCACCGGGGCTTTGCCTTTGATGATGTCGAGGATGACATCTTCGCTCAGGGAGTTAAATTCCTCGCAGTATTTTTCTACCTCGCGAATTTTCTTGAGAAAGAGCTCCGATTCTTCTTCGTCTCCTATTACTTTCATCACATTTCCCCTTGCCACAATGCGTAGCTTGGGGAACAATGTCTTGATCAACTGCATGTTGACATTGTTTACTCCGTAGAATATAACCGGGTCTACGCTCTCAAGAATATAAATTCGTTCAATCATTCAATTTGTTTTAGTTTTGCCTTTGTCGCGAGTTTTCTACCACTCTCGTTCAGGCAGACAAAATTAGTAATATTCTTTATGTAAAGATAAATTGTGAGGCATTTTGTTGTCTCTTCACGAAGATTATTTGAACATTTCTTGCAGGTGCCATCCTTCCTGGCGGCAATCCCAAACGGCATGGATTTCGATTAGTTCGTCGGTAACCGTGTAAAATCAGCTTGTAATGTTTTTCGACGACAAGGGAACGAAACTCGCAATCATATTCTTTCAATAAAGGTTCGATAGGTCCGGCTTGTGGAAAAACACGTAAAGGTTCGGCAGAATCAATAGTTTGTTGGTATAAACGGATAGCTGCGGTCTGGCTTTTTTTCACTGTAGAATCTGTAGATGTTGTCAAGTAAGGTAATGGCTTGAGGTAACCACTTTTATTATTATTCGCATAGTGGGTATCGTTTACGTAATTCTTCCGTTGTCATACCTAATCCTTTTTTGGATTCTTCTCTCGATTTCTTCAACACTTCCTTTAATTCGTCCAGCGTCATCTGTGCCGGATAGCGCGTTTCTTTCTTCTCTGTTGCTATGTTGATCAAATTTTTTGATCTGTGTCAACAGTTTTACATCGTCGATCGTTTTCAGTTGTTCGATAAGTGACAGTTTTAATTCCAATGCGTCCATACAATTAACTATTTGGGTTTATATTCAGAATTCACAAAAAAATAGTCATAAATATTTTGAAATCAGTGAATCTTGGTTACTTTTTGTTTCCGCTAAAAAGAAAAATGATGAAAAGATAATATGTAGTATCGGGTTGATAGTGGCTGCTTGCTCGGTGGCAGTGATATGTTCGTCTTGTGGAAAAAAGGAAGAACGCGGAGAGTTGAAACGTATCTGGTATAACGGAAGCTATAACCGCGATTTCAAAGACCTGAACGATGTACATCTGGCCGAAGCGAAACGTATCGGCATCAAACCGGCATCGAACCGTGAAGAAGCGGAGAAAGTAAAAAAGGAGATGGAAGAGATCGAAACCAATGAGTATTATGAAGTGGAAAAGCTGACGCATTCCATCCCATATCTGATCCCTTCGGCAGCACAGTTGCTGGAAGATATCGGGCATAATTTCCAGGATTCCTTACGCAATCTGAATGCTTCGGTCTATAAAATCAAAGTGACCAGTGTCACCCGTACGGTCGATGATGTCAAGAACCTGAAAAGAAAATACCAATTCCTCCCAAAACTCGGCCCACCGCTACGGAACGACTTTTGATGTCTCCTGGGCCCGTTATACCAAAGTAGACGAGAGCGATACTCTGAATATCGACAAAGACCGGTTGAAAATGGTATTGGCAATGGTTTTGCGCGATTTGAAACGGGAAGAGCGTTGCTATGTCAAACACGAACGCAAGCAAGGTTGTTTTCATATAACCGTCCGGGAAAAGAAATAGAAAGAGACAACAAACGGCTTACTGATCGAATGGACAAAAAACTACTGAAATACTGGAAAAACTGCCTGCTGGATGCCGAACGAAGGAGCAGGTCGCTAAAGAAAGAAGCGCGGGTTACATTGCGGATAGGTGACAAGGTTCCGGAATTTATACTTCGTAAAGACATTCCCTTGCTTTTCCCGAAAGGGAAGCAAAAGACGGATGACGAGAAACGTAAAATACAGATTGCTCCTTGTGTCTTTCTTCCTGAGTACGAAAACGGTGGGCTTCCGGACAGAATACTCCGGAGTACCCCTTCCTGATTTCCGCGACATTGTTGCCGGACGGCACTTTCCAGGTCTGCGACAACAAGTCTGAACGTATTCCGGTTTTTGTCCGTAAGTTTTTGTCTCCGAATGCGCGCAATGACAGAACTATTGCATCCCTTTCGAATGTGGACCGGCTCTTGAGCGAGTTCGATATCGAAGAGACGGACTGGAAGAAATATTGGAGTGCCTGCGAAAAACTGTTCCAAGATGCGACCGGCTTGACTTTCCGGGAAATGAATTATGCCGACAAGCCTGAAATCATTGTCGTGAAAGCTCCCGGACGAGGAATGGCACAAAAGATCATCAACTTGTATGACAAGCTATTGGAAAGTAAATCTTCCCATCCGTTACTGGAACTTCTGATCCGTAAAAAGCTGGAAACATTGCTGCCTGTGCCGGATAGACAGCAAGTTTATTGCAATAAAGACCATTGGGCACAGATGAGTGGCGAGTTTCCGCTGTCCGTCTCCCAGCGTGAGACGCTTGCCATGTATACGGACCCGGACTGTTCCGATATCTTTGCCGTTAACGGACCTCCGGGAACAGGCAAGACGACCTTTTTACAGACGGTGATTGCCAACCGGATCGTCCATGCCGTACTGGAGCATCCTGATGATCCGGATATCATCGTAGCCAGTTCCGCCAATAACCAGGCGATTACCAATATCCTGAAAGATTTCAAGATCGAACAGCCTTCTGGCGATAAGCCTGCAAACCTGTTGACTCTCCGCTGGCTGCCCGGTTTGGATACGTTGGGATTGTATCTGTCAGGCAAAGACGAACAAAAAGGATCAGTACAAAATGATGTTCAATACGAAAGGTGAAGGCTTTCCGAATGATTATGACGATCCTGCCCGGTTGGAAGAATATCGCGGGTTCTATCTGGAACATTTCAATCGTTTCTTTCAGACATCTTGCCGGGATGAAGTTGCATGCCAGCGTTTCCTTCGCAGGCAAATGAGGAAGATGCGGGATGAGATTGGAACCTGCTTGAATGTTGCCAGTCTCAAACAATATGGAAAAGAGATGGCGGATAAAGGTTTTCTGAGTAAACTGCTCCGTAAATTTCAAAAAACATCCAAGCTATGAAGATGTGATATGCGGCTGGGGAGCAGACGGAAGATTTTAAGGCATGCTATGACAAGTTGGTTGCCAATCCGGAATACAATGCCCTTCCTTATACGGAAGATATGGCGGTGCGGCTGGATATCAGTTACCGCTATCTTTTGTTCTGGTATGCCATCCATGACCGGGAAGCCGAGTTCATCCGCCGCTTGGCCGGATGCGATAAAGAGGGGGAGACACGTGGCCGAGGATTACACCGAACGGTTGAAGCGTTTGGCCTGTGTGATGCCTGTTTTTATTTCGACTTTCCATTCTTTGCCGAAATACATGGTTTGTGCGGACAATGGGGAGTGGGATGCGCCGCTCTATGATGCGATCGATTTGCTGATTGTGGATGAATCGGGGGGCAGGTATCTCCCGAACTGGCAATTCCGTCTTTCAGCCTTGCCAAGCAAGCTATTTTAGTGGGGAGACGTGGAACAGATCGAACCGATATGGTCCATCTCGGACGAATATTCCAGTATTAATCTGAAACGTTTTGGCTTAGTATCCTCCGAGTCCGATGATCGGTATGCGTTTCTGCATGAAAACGGTTTCTTGTCTTCGTCCGGAAGCATCATGAAGATGGCGCGGAAGAGTTGCAGTTTCGAAGTCGCCGGTGAAAGAGGCGCTTTCTTGACCGAACACAGGCGTTGTCTCGATCCTATCATTGCTTATTGTAACGACTATGTGTATCACGGCCGTTTGCTGCCGAAGAAAGGAAACAAGGTGAAGTATAAAGGCTTGCCGCCTAAAGGGTATGTCCATGTAAACGGAGTCAGTGAAAAAGGGGCGACGGGCAGTGTCTTGAACAGAGCGGAAGCGGCAGCAATCGTCTCTTTGGCTGGAAACGGAAAAAGATAAGTTGGAAAGCGCTTACGAGGAGCCGATCCGTAAAATAGTGGCTGTAGTCACCCCATTTAAGGCGCAGGAAGAGATCATCCGTAGCCTTGCGGAACAGTCGCCGGAGGCGGAAGCGTTTGCCGGTATGACGATCGGTACTGTTCACTCTTTGCAGGGGGCGCAGTGTCCGGTCGTGATTTTTTCATCGGTCAATTCTCCCGGTGATGCTTCTTATTTTATGGAGCAAGGTGGAAAGTACAATATGCTCAACGTAGCTGTTTCGCGTGCGCAGTATCAATTTTTTCTCGGTGTTCGGGAATATGAATATATTCCATCCCGAACGGAATACGCCCGTCGGTAACTTGGCAAAATGGTTGTTTGACGATCCTGCGAACGAAGTGTCCGGCAATTTCATCTATCGGCAAAGGAACCGCTTTGCCGCTACCAGCCGGCCGAACGTTTATCGACATTGAAGGAACACACCGGTTTGTTGCGGCGAGCCTTTAAAGATGCGACAAAAAAGGTTGCTGATCGTATCTCCTTTTATATCGATCCAGGCGATTGAACATGATAATCTTATTCCTCTGATGCGGGAAGCGGTAGAGCGGGGTGTGGAAGTCGTGGTGTATTCGGATTTCCGCTTAGATTGTGACAAACAAACCGGTGTGTTGCGGAAGGAGGCCGTTGCCGGGCGGAAGGCTTTAACCGAAAACGGTGTTAAGTTGATTCTGTTGAAAGGCATTCATAATAAATCGCTTGCGATTGATGATTCGGTATTGGTGGAAGGTTCCTTTAACTGGCTTTCTGCACGTAGAAATGGGAGTTATTCCCGTCATGAATGTTCCGTGAAACTGATTTCTCCAGAAGCAGCGAAGCATATTTCAAACTTAAGGAAGGAGTTAGATGCAATAGAACCGGAATCCGTTCTTTTCGAACCTATTCCTGTCTCTGTACCGAAACAGGAACAGGTCGGGAATAAGATTTGTCTGGGTTTCTTTGATGCCGATCCGGTAAACAACTGTACGGATGAAGATCTGGCCGGTTTCAAAGAGCGTATCCGGCAATTGGGTATCAAGAAAACGGATGTATCCGAGTCGATAATGAGAGTTCGTAAACAATATCCCCGTCATTATGAAACATGGTCGGATGAGGAATGCCGGATATTACAGGAGTTCATGCAAAAGACGAATGATCTGAATCTGTTTTTGTTCCTGCTTCCAACGGACTCCAGGCTCGATCCGTATAAAAGTAGAAGGCATGAATCAGAATTAGCGCTTGGCTTTCCTGATTCATACCTTCTGTATTCTAATATTTGATAGAGACATTATAAGATGCCTTCGATCACTTTGCGAAGTTCCGGTTTACCCATCGTGCCGAGCATCATTTCTTTTTTTATTCCCGTCCATGCGGCAGAGGAGCAAAGTCGGGATCGTCCGGATCTTGAAAGCAGCTTCCAGTTCTTCTTCGTTGTCTACATTGACTTTATAGATGTAGAGTTTTCCGTCGTATTCTTTTGCAAACTCATCGAGTATCGGCTCCAGACGTTTGCAATAGCCGCACCAGGGGAGCATGAAAGTCTACGATACAAGGTTTGTCGCCTACGTATTTCCAATCTTTGGGGGCTTTCTTCGAAGTTTCCTACTCGCTGTATAAATTCCGTTTTTGTTAATTCAATCGGTGTCATGTTGTTTCCTTTTATTATTATTAAAACAAAGATAGGGATAATATGGTTTGCATTGTAAATGGCAATATTGCTTATATAGTTATCAATATTCCCCTTCTGCCGGCATTAAATGAAAAATATCTGTATTTTTGCTTTTTATAAAACAACAAATTCATGTCAGGAGAGATATATGTTCAGGATTTTGCAGCCTTGGAAACACTGTTCAAGCGTTTCTACAAACCTTTGCGGGCGTATGCTTTCCGTTTTGTGAATGATAAGGATTTGTCGGAAGATATTGTTCAGGATGTTTTTTATGAACTTTGGAAGCGGCGTGAAAGTATCCGTTTTGAGGATGAATCTGTAAAGTCTTATCTTTTCAAAGCCGTATATACGCATGCTCTGAATGCGTTGGATAAGAAACAACAGGATGTATACCCTTTGAAACCTGAGAGAGAGACGGATATATTGGATCAGTACGTTTCCTCTTATATGCAAAATTCCGAGCAGAGCTTGTTATTGAAAGAACTGGAAGAAGAAATCATGTCTTATATAAACACGCTTCCCCTCAATGCCATAAAATATTTATGTTAAGCCGGAGCTATGGATTGAAGAACCGTGAGATTGCGGAACAACTGAATATTAGTATCAAAGCGGTTGAAAAGCAGATTAGCAAGGCTCTTTCCGGGTTGAAAGAATATCTTATCCAAAGGGACTTATTCCCTTTATTAGTGTTGGCTGTCACTTGTCTTTCTCTTTAGACAGCCAGAGGGTGGAACGAAAGTTTCATGCCGGAGAATAAAAAGAAACGTTAATTCTTTGTAGGATGAAGGTAGGGTAAAACTACCTTTTTTTGTATTACTAATAAATGAATCTGTAATGAAAGAAGAAACACACGATATCAACGAAATCATAATCCGTTATCTGGATGGCTCGGCTGAACTGGAAGAGAAGAGGCTATTACTTCGATGGCTGAAACAATCGGATGATAATCGGGATGATTTTATTGCAACTCGTGACCTGTGGCTGTCTTGTAATGTCGCTGCCGGAAACGAGCTGGAGATCGATATCGCTTTGGGGAAACTGAAAAACCGTATCTTGCTGGAGCAGGGACGGATGGAGAGGAACTTGCCTGCGAAGAGAAATACATTATCGGTGGTTTTGCGTTGGACGCGGATTGCTGCCGTCTTGTTGCTTTTGCTGGGAATCGGTTATGGTATCGGCAGTTGGAAGGAGCATTCCGCTCCTGATGTCATCGTGCAAAACCAACTGATTACGGCAAAAGGAAGCAAAGGCCGGTTCACGTTGCCTGACGGATCGGTGGTTTGGCTGAATTCGGAAACTAAACTGACTTATCCGAATCAATTTGCCGATGACAGACGGTTGGTCTCTTTGGAGGGAGAAGCATATTTCGAGGTGGCGAAAGATGCGAAAAAAAAGCCTTTTGTCGTACAGGCGGGAGAGATAGATGTAGAGGTCTTGGGGACCTGCTTCGATCTCGATAGCTATTCTTCCGGTGAATTTGTAAAGACCGCTTTGCTGAACGGTAGTGTGAAGATATCGGGAAAAGCCTTGAAAGATCCGGTTTACTTGAAACCGGATGAACTGTTCAGATACCGTAAGTCGGATCAGATCGCCTCTGTCGAAGAAGCCAAAGTCGGTTTATATACCGATTGGATCAAAGACCGCCTGGTATTTGACAATGACTGTTTGGCTGATATATTAATCAGTATGGAGGGACGCTATAATATGGATATCGAATGTCCGAGGCAGTTTGCCGCTTCCACTCGTCTTTCTTTCACAATCCGGCAGGAGAGCATCGAAGAGGTGATGGAGGCGATGAGTCTGATTGCTCCGATTAGGTATGAGATAAAGAAAAATAAAGTATATATAACTCCTCGAAAATAAATGTTTAACTTTAAAAACAGATTGCTTATGGGAATAGACAAATGATGTTATTGTGAAAAAAGAGGATAGGTGTATGTGGGTTGCATTCGTCTGTCGAAAAAAATAATTAATATATCGTCCGGTATTTGGTTTCGGCGATAAAGTTTAACTGAAAATCTATATAGAATATGATTTATTTTAACCGAAAGGGTCTTTTGTATTCTTTTATTCAAAAAGAAACCAGGGTGATGAATTTAGCCCTGTTTATGTTAACTTTCATGTTAAGTGGGCTTTATGCTACAGAGTCTTATTCTCAGACTGTCCGGATTAGCCTCAATATGAAAAACTCAACAGTCAAAGAGGTATTAAAGAAAATTGAAAATTGCAGTGAGTTTACGTTCTTTTATAATGACGAAATAATAGACGTGGACAAACGTGTCACATTGAATGCTGAGGATCTCAGTATATCAGATATACTGACTACAATTCGGGAGAATTGTAGTTATACGATATCGAATAAAAACATTATCATAACTGTCAAGGAGGCTGGCGTTCACCAGCAGGGAAAGATTGTCACCGGAGTTGTCCGCGATGTTAATGGCGAACCGGTTGTCGGAGCGAATGTTTCGGTAAAGGGCACTACCAACGGAACAATAACCGATATGGACGGGAAATTTACGCTGGAAGGCGTTTCTGCCGATTCTAAACTTTCGGTATCCTATATCGGTTACATGGCCCAAGAGATTGTAGTGGGTAATAAAGGGGCTTTCGATATCGTATTGAAAGATGACACCCAAGCTCTTGAAGAAGTTGTTGTTGTCGGTTATGCTGCTCAGAAGAAGGTGAATTTGACCGGATCTGTAGCCAGTCTAAATTTTACGGATGAAGCTGAGCCGTCCGGTTACCACGATCGCCGCATCGTTGTCAGGTATGGCGGCCGGTGTCAATGTGATGAATACTAGTAGCCAGCCGAATGCCGAAGGTTCTTCCATCTTGATCCGTGGTGTGGGTACGATGAACGATGCTGGCCCACTGATCCTTGTGGACGGAATGGAGATGAGCCCCTCAATGAAGTGAATCCAAATGATGTGGCTTCGATCTCCATCTTGAAAGATGCCGCTTCTTGTGCCATTTACGGTAACAGAGGGGCTAATGGGGTAATCTTGGTTACGACGAAACGTGGTTCGGATGGAAAAATCAATGTGACCTATTCGGGCAAGTTTTCTTACCAGACTCCGGCCAAGCTGATTCGTCAGGTAACGGATTATGCGGATTATATGGAGTTTGTCAACGAAGGTTATCTCAACACGAACCAGGCGGCCAAGTTCTCCCAGTCGACGATCAATGAGTGGCGTGAAGCAGCTAATAACCCGAACGCGACGAATGTCGCTGGCATACCGAATTATGTGACGCATCCGAATACGGATTGGTATGATGTCGTTTATGACCCGAAATGGATGCAGGAACATACTATCAGCTTGACTGGTGCGGAAAAGCGTACTAACTATGCGATTTCGGGTACTTACCTGAATAATCCAGGTTTGGTTATCGAGTCGGGGGTAAAAAAGAAATATTATTTGCGTAGTGACATCGAGTCGAGAGTAACCGATTTCCTGACTGTAGGAATGCGTGCTTGGGGGTATAACGCCGATCAGGATCGCAATAATCTGGGCGATATGTGGGGATTGAACATGCAGAAGGTGACCCCAGGTGTTTATCCTTATTATGACGGCAAATATGGTGGAATCGAAACTAACGAAGAAGACGGGCAGGCAGGAAACCCATTGCTGAATATGAGTAACTCGTATGGTTACTACAAGCAGAACAAATATTTCGTGAACCCGTATATAGAAGTGAAGTTCTTGAAAGACTTCAAGTTTACAGCCAACTTTTTATTATGATCAGTTTACAAACCATCACAGATGGCAACCTTCTGATTATAAAGAACAGTACAGTTTCAACCGTACAATGACTTTGAGTACGCCTCCGACTTCTACGGATATGGCTACTTATAAGGTGTATGATTGGGAAAGACGTGAAAAGTACTGGAAAACCAATATGCTGGTTGAGTTGGGCGCATACTTATGGAAAGCACGATGTGGGTGCATTGATCGGTTATGAAGAATCGCGTAACTGGGGAGACGAAGTGGATATTTGTAAGGAAGGTATGTCAAGTGTCAATTTGACAGACTTTGATGCCATGACGGATCCTTATTATATTAAGGGTTCTTCATACGAATATTCTTCTCGTTCTTGGTTCGGTCGCATCAATTATGCATTTGACAATCGTTACTTGTTCGAAATGAACATGCGTTATGATGGTTCTTCTCGTTTTTCTCCCGATTCTCGTTGGGGTCTGTTTCCTTCTTTCTCTGCCGGTTGGCGTATATCTGAAGAGGAATTTATGAAAGATATAGATTGGTTGAGTAATTTGAAGCTGCGTGCATCTTGGGGAAGTTGGGTAATAATTCCATTGGTAATTACGAGTGGCAGGCACTTTACGGTTCAGGCTACAACTATGCGTTCAATAGCAATAAATCCAATGGTTTAGCCATGACTACTTTCTCCAACTACGCTTTGGAATGGGAGGAAACGGCTATTACCAATATAGGTCTTGATTTCGGTGTTTTTGAACAACCGTTTGAACGGAACGATCGAAGTATATGACAAAAAACGGATGGAATCTTATATCGCCCGACGCTTCCGGAATCTCTGAACCAATTTACTTCTCCGCTCCGAATCGGCAGGTGTTAACAACAAAGGGCTTGAAATTACTTTGGGTTGGAATGACCGTGTCGGAGATATCTCTTACTCAGTTTCAGGAAACTTTACTTATAATAAGAATAAAGTGACGAAATATAAAGGGGAGTTGGTCCGCGAATGGCGTACGGATGCCAACGGCAACATAAAGTGTGGTATCAGAATGTTGGTACGGTAGCAAACGGTTCGTCCAACTTGATCGTGGAAGGCCACGAGATGAATGAATATTATATGATGAATCCATACAAAGGTAACGGTTCTTATTTCAATAGTGATGGGACAGTGAATATTAATGGGGGACCGAAAGACGGAATGATCCGTACTGAGGCTGATATGAAATGGTTGCAGGCGATGTTTGATGCTGGTTATAAGTTTTACCCAAACCAAGCGATCGGCAAAGATAATATTTGGTATGGGGATATGATTTATGCTGACTATAACGGAGATGGTATTTATGGTAATGATGACGATCGCGATTTTCAAAGTGTTTCTTGGAGACCGAAATACTACTTCGGCTTGCAGGCAAGCATGACATGGAAGGGCTTTGACCTATCGATGAACTGGGCGGGAGCAGCCGGATTCAAGATCGATTATTACAAACAAACGCAAAACAGCGTCAGTGTTACGCACGGATATGGTCTCGGATATGACATTGCTTATGATCACTATTTCTTCGATCCTGAAAATCCGAATGATCCGCGTACGAACATTTATTCCGAAACGCCACGTCTCGTTGGTTATCAGAACAGCGGTCAGGCAAGTGCTACCAGTTCTTGGCATCTGAAGAATGGTAACTACATAAAGCTGAAAAAAACCTGACGATAGGCTATACCTTTCCGAAAGAATGGATGAAAGTAGCCTTCATTCAGAATGCACGAGTTTATCTGTCTGGCGAAAATTTACTGACAATCACTAAGTTCGAAGGTAGCGATCCGGAACGTATGGCCGGTGACGGTTATATGCCGATCCGCCAGTATACGGTTGGTGTTAATGTGACATTCTAATTAAATTGTGAAAAAAAAGTATGGACAAGAATAATTTGGGAATTATAAAAAGACATGGCAAAAACTTTTTTCAGCAACAATTTTGTCAGGTTTGTTCTTTACAGGTTGTGTAGATATGGATTTGACTCCGAAAAAAAACCAGCCGAGTGAAGGAGAGGTATGGGCAGATGCCACGATGGCTGAACAGACTGTTACCGGCTTATACAATGGATTGAACCATTTGTATAATGATAACTATAATATGTGGTTCCATTGCTTTTCGGCAGTGATGGATCGCGATGCGAACTGGCGTAACTTTGGTATGCTGTTTGGCAACAACCAGACGACATCAGGAGATGGTCCGAGTTGGATTTGGCATGACAACTATAAGTTTATCATCCGTTGCAATGATGTGATTGCTAATATGCCGGATGTGGTAGGGCTTCCGGAAGCGAAGAAAGCACGTTTGATTGCTGAAGCCAAATTTCTCCGTAGCTATTGGTATTATGAATTGAACTTGCTGTTTGGTGGTGTTCCTTATTATACAGAGCCAATCAAGAACATCGAAGAAGCGAAGGGTAGCCGTCTTTCTATGACGGATCTCGGAATGAGTTGATTAAGGATTTGACTGATTGCATCAACGAGCCAAATTTGCCGGATAAATACAACAGCGGCGACAATGATTATGGTCACATTACGAAAGGTGCAGCGTATGCGCTCAGAGGCAAGATATACCTGTGGTTGGAGAACTGGGGGCTGCTGAAGCTGACTTCAAAAAAGGTCGGTGATTGTGGTTATCGCCTGTTTACTTCCGGTGCGAATGCCTATAAGATGTTGTTCAAGGAGGTCAATGAGCAGTGTGATGAGATGATCTTCTCTGTCCAGTGCATCGAAGAGGATGGTTATTGGAATTCTAAGAACCGGGGATTTGGTAATCGTTGTACTTATGGTTCCATGTGGAATAACTATTTGGTCAATCCGGATTTCGTTGATACCTATGAGTGTGCGGATGGAAGCAAGTTCGACTGGTCGAAGATCATTCCCGAGTATTATAAGTTGACGGTCAATGAACGCCGTGTCTTTTTCTTGCGTGATAACTTGACGGAATCAGAAATCGCAAATGCGAAAGAGCAGGGGGCCAATATGGATTATTATCTGCCGAGTGGCAATGAAGCTCGTATTCGCAAGGCCTACGAACAGCGTGATCCGCGTTTAGAAATGAGTGTCATTACGCCGTATGCCACCTATTTAGGAGGTGACGGAGGTGCTGATAATTACTTTACAAACCGCTATCCGTTCCGTAGCCAGTGGATAGAAACACAAAATGCGGATGGTACGATTACGCGTGAAGCGAGTGATTTGCGTACTGATACGCAGGCGATGTTTTATTATCTGAACCGTAAATTCGTGACGGAAGGAGTCGGTGAAGGTAGCCAAAAAGGTACTGGTATTGATATGCCGAAAATCCGGTATGCTGATGTTCTGTTGAACCTTGCTGAGGCATTGAACGAACAGGGCAAGATAGACGAAGCGGTTACTGTTGTCAATCAGGTACGTGCTCGTGCCGGTGCCCAATTGCTCAACTCCAATGTCCCAACGACCGTGATGGGCCAAGCTGATATGCGTGAACGTATCCGGAACGAACGGTATTGGGAATTGCTTGGTGAAGACCTGATTTACTTTGACGAACTTCGTTGGAAGACTTGGAAGGACAAAAAGTTTGCCACATATGACGACAACGGCAAACAGGTGGTGAACGGTCTGCGACAGGTTTGGGGACAGGCAACTTATCATTATGCGTGGGGGGGAGACCATTATTGGTTATATCCGATTCCGTATAACGAAACGCAGATGAACCCGAATATGGAACAGAATCCGGGTTGGAAGTAATGATTTTGTAAAGAAGAAGCTGTTGCAAAAGTTTATATTTTTGATATGTACTATTGTAATAGCTTCTTCATAAAAATAGATAGAAAATGAAGAATGTAAAAAAATTTTTCTTGTTGTCTTGTGCTATTTATTGCACTGCTTGTAGTGGAAATGGTAATACTGGAAATTCGGATGGGCAGGATATTCCGAAAGTTGATGATTCACAACTAGCTTATCATAATCCGGTGATACGGATTGCTGCACCTGATCCGACTGCCATGCGAGCAAAAGATGGTTATTTTTATTTATATGCGACTGAAGATATCCGTAACTTGCCGATTTTTCGATCAAGAGATATGGTGAAATGGGAAGAGATAGGAACTGCCTTCACTGATGAGACTCGTCCAGACTTCTTGCCCGACAACAAGGATGTCAAAGAACGTGCTCATCTTTGGGCCCCGGAGATTCGCTATGTGAAAGGCAAATATGTTCTTTTCTATTCTTTGGCGCAATGGGGCAATCATTGGGTTAGCACCGTTGGTTATGCCGTTTCCGATTCTCCCGAAGGTCCGTTCACACCGAAAGGCAAAGTATTTGACAGCCGTGAAGTGAATGTAGAGAACTCCATCGACCAGTATTTCTATGAGGAAGACGGCAAGTATTATATGCTTTGGGGGAGCTTCTTCGGAATTTATATCATGGAACTGGACGTGACAGATGATGTGATGATCACGCCTAAACTTGACACCAAGCGCCAGATCGCTGGCAACGCTTACGAAGGAATCAACCTGTGGAAACGCGACGGGTACTACTACCTCATCGGCTCTATCGGCTCTTGTTGCGAAGGACAGAAAAGCACCTACACCACAGTTGTGGCGCGTTCGAAAGACCTTTTCGGCCCGTATGTCGATAAACAGGGAGGACAAATGTTGGATAACAAGCATGAAGTAATCCTGCATAAGAATGACCGCTTTGTCGGGACCGGCCACAATTCCACCCTTCTCGAAGATGACGAAAAAAGAACACGTGGATGCTTTACCATGCTTTTGAACTGGAACGTTTGGATGCGCAACGGCAAGTTTTGTTGGACCGCATTTTGTGGGATGAAGACGGCTGGCCTTACGTTGATAAATTGGAGCCTTCTTACGGTGCGTTTCGTCCTGTTATTAAATAATTAAACTGATGATTTTATGAATAAGAAATGGATTACTTTATTGTTTTCGTTCTCCCTTTGTTTTTGCATGAGTTGTTCGGATTCCGAATCCGATAAAAAGGAAGAAGGAAAAGTAGAAGAAGAAAAGCCGGTAACTGTCTTGTCCAAGACGGTCCCTCTGGCTGATCCTTACATCTTGGTACATGACAGCCTCTACTATATTTACGGGCCGAATGTCGGAACCGGTTTTGACGTCTATTACTCCAAAGACCTCGAATACTGGGAACGTGCCTCGGCTTTGTCGCTTAGCCATGCGAACTCGTACGGCGAATCGATGTTCTGGGCGCCGGAAGTCTATTATGTTGAAAAAGATAAGAAGTTCTACATGTTCTATTCGACGGAAGAGCATATTTGTGTTGCTACGGCAGATTCTCCTTTGGGTCCGTTCAAGCAGGACGAGCATAAGCCGATCCGCGAGGAAAAGAGCATCGATACTTCCGTCTTTTTTGACGAAGACGGAAAAGCCTATCTGTATTTCGTTCGTTTCAACGACGGCAATGTCATCGGTGCGCAGAGCTGAAAGAGAACCTGAAAGAGATCAAGGAAGAAACATTGACACAATGTTTCAAGGCCGAAGAACCGTGGGAATTGGTTCTTCCCAAAGTAGTGGAAGGTCCTTCCGTCTTTAAACAGAATGGCGTCTATTATCTGATTTATTCGGCAAACGGCTATACAAGCCAGGACTATGCGGTAGGCTTTGCCACATCGGATTCGCCTTTCGGCCCGTGGAAAAAGTACGAAGGCAATCCCGTGTTGCATAAGTGCGATGGGCTTGTTGGCGTCGGTCACGGTGCTCCTTTTGTTGATATGGAAGGTAAGATGCGCTATGTTTTCCATGCGCACAAAAGTGAGTCTGAGATACATCCTCGCAATTCGTTTGTCGTAGATATGTTTGTCAAGGATAGTATTGTTTCGTTAGGAGGAAATATTGTTCGTCCGATGGTGGTAGACAGGCTGCCATCCGGTAAATAAGGTATAGAAAGTAAGGCATCGCTTTACAAGTGCTAACCCTATGAGTTACGATGGCTAATGCATAAGGTTAGCCATCGTAATGCAATTGATACAAAATCCGGGTTATAATTCCCTTCTTATCCTGATCGGGAAGGGAGTTATTGTATAACATTGTTTCATTAACAACAAAACACATTCGTTTACTATAGGCAATTCTCCGGGAGTTCAGCTTTTCCACAATGTCAGGTTATTCTGTTTTTTTTTGAGCATAAAAAGGGGATTTTGTTTTTCGATTTCCTGCCGTGCTCGTTTTGCTGGTTGCTTATTAATTTGGGTATAAAAAGAGAAAAATGTCAGACACGGATTGCTTGGGGTTTCAATCCAAACAGTAAAACGTCCCAATAAGGGTTGTTGTTTGTTTTGCTAACATAGCTTATCCTCTTTTTTATGGCAAGCTTTTGAACCTTTCAAGATTATAACTCTCCGATGTAATAATGGGTATATCGGATATCTTTTCCGTTAAAAAAGGCCGAAATGGATAATATTTAAGTATATTAGCCCTTTGAGCATTGTATGCCTTGAACTAATTTTGGAGTTATGAATAGATTAAAGCTGTTAACGATTTGTATGTTTGTTTCCGGAGCCGTCTTTTCCCAAGAATGGAAGCCGCAAACATGGCCGGTTTTGAAACAATATGACCGGGAACATCTTTACCAGGTGGCATTGCCTTTGGGAGGAATCGGGACTGGAACGGTCTCTTTGGGAGGCCGGGGAGGAGTTGCGGGATTGGGAGATTATGAATGTCCCTGGTAAGAAATATAGTACGGTGACGACCGGCAATAATGCACCTTTCTTTGCAATTTATGCAAAACCGCAGACGGGGAGAGGCTATGACTACCCTGCTTGCAGGTCCTTTATATCCGCAGGAGTATTTGCATTATGAGGGGCGGCCGGTGAACCATCACGGTATGCCGCGTTTTGCCGATGCTACTTTCGAGGCGGCTTATCCGTTCGGACAAGTGCATCTTTCCGACCGGCAATTGCCGGTGAAAGTGACGGTCAAAGGATTCAATCCGTTGGTACCGGGAGACGCAGATGCCAGTGGCATGCCGATTGCCGTGTTGGCTTATGAGGTGACAAATACGACCGACCGTCCTTTGGAGGTAGCCGTTTGTGGTTCGATGCGCAATTTTATCGGGAAGGACGGCAGTAAGTTCAGGACTGACTGGAAAGGAGATTACATTCCGACAGGCGCGAAAGACAATAAAAACCAGTTTTCGTAAAAAGAACGGCTTGCAAGGCCTCTACCTATATTCGGACGGGGTAGATAAGAATGATCCGGCTTATGGAACGGTGGCCTTGACCACTCAGGCAGTAGAAGGGGTCACCTACCGGACTTCTTCGCGGGCGGATAATTGGAATAATGGTATTCTTAACTTTTTGGGATGATTTTAGTGCTGATGGCGAACTGACGGAGCGGGACAGACAGGAGGATGAAGACCCGATGGCTTCGCTGGCGGTAAAGAAGACAGTGGGACCTGGCAGTACGGAAACGTTTACTTTCTACCTGACTTGGAATTTCCCGAACCGGAAAGCTTGGTCGGAAACAATTGTCGGGAACTATTACAGCACTCGGTTCCCGGATGCCTGGGAAGCGGCCGAGGCAATCGTACCTCAGATTCCGGAAATGGAAAGGCAGACGCTCTCTTTTGTGCATGCCTTCCTGAAATCGACTTATCCTGATGTTGTCAAAGAGGCTGCTTTGTTTAATCGGCAACATTGCGTTCGCAAACGGTCTTTCGTTTACCTAGCGGACATTTGATGGGATGGGAAGGCGTGATGGACCGTTTCGGTTCTTGTGCCGGCAGCTGCACGCATGTTTGGAACTACGAGGTGGCGACACCGTTTTTCTTTTCGGTGAATTGGCAAAGACGATGCGTGATGTGGAATTCAACTATGCGACGAAAGAAAACGGGCTGATGAATTTCCGGGCTTCCTTGCCTTTATCGGAAGCAGCGAAAGGTAATTCGGCTGCGGCGGACGGCAGATGGGATGTGTCATGAAGATTTACCGGGATTGGCAGTTGTCGGGAGACGATGAGTTCCTGCAAAAGAATTGGGGGCAAGTAAAGAAAGTGCTTGCTTATGCCTGGACCGACAAAGGTTGGGATGGCAATCAGGACGGCATCATGGAAGGTTCGCAGCATAACACGATGGATGTGAACTATTTCGGTCCGAATCCTCAAATGGGCTTCTGGTATATGGGAGCCTTAAAGGCGGCTGAGAAAATGGCTTTAGCCATGAAGGATAAGACGTTTGCCAAGAAATGCAATACTTTGTTCCGGCAGGGAAGCATCTGGATGGATGCCAATCTGTTTAACGGGGAATATTATGAACATAAGATAACCGATCCCGAAACATTTGAATATCTCGGATATGCGGAATCCGGACGTGAAGGTTCCGCCGTTTCAATTGGGAAAAAGGTTGCCTGGTCGATCAGTTGGTCGGACAGTATATGGCCCATATATGCGGTTTGGGATATCGGGAGATAAGGAGCATATCCGTACGACATTGGGAAGTATCATGAAATATAATTATGTGAAGGATTTCAGCCGTTACTTTAATAATATGCGTTCGTATGTGATGGGAGATGAGTCCGGTCTGCTGATGGCTTCCTGGCCGAAAGGACGACTGGAAGTTCCTTTCCCTTACTTTGCCGAAGTGATGACCGGTTTCGAATATTGTGCCGCTGTCGGCATGATATACGAAGGTATGGAAAAGGGAGGCCTTGACTTGCATCCGTGCGATTCGTGACCGTCATGACGGGGCGAAACGAAATCCGTTCAGCGAGGCGGAGTGCGGACATCACTATGCCCGTTCGATGGCAAGTTGGGCAGCAGTAATCGCGTTGAGTGATTTCCAATATTCAGGAGTGGATCGACGGATGCATTTCACGGACCGGCCGGGATGTTATTTCTGGAGCAATGGTTATGCCTGGGGTACTTGTACCGTTACAGATGATACTGCTACGATCGAAGTCCTGAAAGGTTCTTTACAGTTGGACAAGTTGGTTATTGGAGATAAAGAGAAGCGGTTGAAGAATTTCAGACTTGCTTCAGGGGAAAATCGTATAATAAAATTATCATGAAAAATTCAAGAAGAACATTTTTCAAGCAGGGGCTTGCAGGTGCGTTGGCTTTAGGTTCGGCATCTCTTTCCATTCCTGCTGCTGCTATGACGGATGGGGTTGGCAAAGCGAAAGCCAAGCGTGTGGTCCTGATATCTCTCGATGGTATCTGTGTGGAAGGATTTCTGAAAGCAAGAACTCCGAATTTGGATGCCTTGCTGGCTGATGGTTCCCTTTCGCTTGATACGCGGGTGGTTATGCCTTCGGTGACTTTGCCCAATTGGACAAGCCATTTGACGGGAAGTGGTCCGGAACAGCATGGAGTTGTTGACAACAGTTGGGAAATATCCAAATTCAAGCTGCCTGCCATCCATACGGACAGTGATGGTTATTATCCATCGGTATTTAAAATCCTTAAGGATGCAGTTCCGCAGATGAAGACGGCTTTTTATTATAACTGGATAAATCTGTTCTATCCGTATAACAAGAAGTATTTGGATGAAGTCAGCTATTTAGAACAGGATGCTTATGTCCCGAATTATGAAAAGGCATTTTCTTTTCTGAAGGCTAATGAAGGTAATCCCACTTTGGTATTCCTTTATTCCGTGCATACCGATCATGCCGGGCATAAACATAAATGGATGTCTCCCGGAATATATCAAGTCTATTGAAGAAGCGGATGTCGAGATCGGGAAATTTCTTGAAAAGATGAAACGGGACGGCTTGTATAAAGACACTCATTTTATGTTCCTGACGGATCACGGAGGTATTGAATACGGACATGGCGGAGTCAGTACGAATGAGATGATTGTTCCCTGGGGGGATCACCGGTCCCGGAATACGCAAAGGGTTCAAGATCACGGAACCCAATAATACCGTGAATACGGCAGCTACGATCCTCCGTTTGTTTGATGTGGAGAAACCTTTACCTTGGACAGGGGAGGTATTAAGTTCTATATTCAAGTAAACAGTATTCGTAAAGTAAGCCTAAATAAAAAGAGAGTATCGGAAAAACCGGATACTCTCTTTTTTATGAATAAATAGTCTGTTTCTTAGTTCTGTTCCTTCAAGATCACGTCATGCGCTCCGCCTTCCACGATACTGGTTGAGGAAACCAATGTGATTTTGGCGTTCTTCTGCAAATCGGGGAATGGTGATAGCTCCGCAGCTGCACATCGTGGCGATTATTTTTGCCCAATGTGAGGTTGAGGTTGTCTTTCATCTTTCCAGCGTATGGCACATAGCTGTCGACACCTTCTTCGAACTTAAGTGCTTCGCTGCCGCCCATGTCGTAACGCTGCCAGTTCTTGGCGCGGTTCGAACCTTCGCCCCAGTATTCCTTTACGAAATTGTTACCGATTTTCATCTTCTTCGTCGGAGATTCGTCGAAGCGGGCGAAATAACGTCCCATCATCAGGAAGTCCGCACCCATCGCCAAAGCAAGAACCATGTGATAGTCATGCACCAGACCGCCGTCGCTGCAAATGGGCACATAGATACCTGTCTTTTTCATATATTCGTCGCGTGCCTGTGCCACGTCGATCAATGCGGTAGCCTGTCCGCGGCCGATACCTTTCTGTTCACGGGTGATACAGATGGAACCGCCACCGATACCCACCTTGATGAAATCGGCTCCGGCTTCGACCAGGTAGTCGAAACCTTCCTTGTCGACAACATTACCGGCACCGACCAGCACTTTGTCACCATACGTTTTCTTGATCCATTGCAGTGTTGCCTGCTGCCATTCGGAATAGCCGTCGGACGAGTCGATACACAATACATCGACACCCGCTTCAACCAGCGCAGGAACACGTTCCATATAGTCGCGTGTGTTAATCCCCGCGCCTACGAGCAGTTTCTTATCGCTGCCGGACAACTCTTTCGGATTGTCGCGGTGGCTGTCGTAGTCTTTGCGGAAGACGAAATATTGCAAGTTCTGTTCCTTGTCGATGATCGGCAACGTGTTCAGTTTGTGATCCCAGATGATCTGGTTGGCTTCACTCAATGTCATGCCCAGTTCGCCGACGATCAGTTTGGAGAACGGAGTCATGAATTCTTTCACCTTCTTGTCGGGAGAATCCTTTTTCGGCACGATAGTCGCGACTGGTCACCATACCCAGCAATTTACCGTTAGGAGTACCGTCGTCCGTCACACCGATCGTAGAGTGTTCGGTGCGCTGTACTAGAGCGATTACATCTGCCAACGTATTTTCAGGCGTCAGATTGGAGTCGCTGATTACAAAACCGGCTTTGAACTTCTTTACTTTCCGGACCATTTCGGCTTGGCTGTCGATAGGTTGTGAACCGAAGATGAAAGACAGTCCTCCGTTACGGGCCAGTTCGATGGCCAACTTGGGACCGGACACGGATTGCATGATCGCTGAAACAAAAGGAATGTTTAGTTCGATCGCAGGCTTTTCGCCCACTTTGTGTTTCACAAGCGGAGTTTTCAGCGAAACGTTGGTTGGCACACATTGTTTGGTTGTTAAACCTGGAATAAGCAAGTATTCGCCGAATGTTCTTGATACATCGTTTAAGTAAACTGCCATAGTGTTTATATTTACGGGATGATTTTATTAGGGTACAAAAAGTACTCAATTCTCTTGTATCATGTATTGTCGAGACTAAAGAAAATTATGTTTTTGCCTATTTTCTCTCTTTCGTGTATGGGGAAGCCAAGAATATCCGGACATCGGTGCCAGCCCGTATCAGCAACTTTTCCATAATCCGGAGTGTTATATAGATGAAATTAACAAAGGAGGATTATTTATGAAAACAGTAGTGGATAAAGCCAATACTCGCGGGTATGCAAATCATGGATGGCTGAAGACCCATCACACTTTTAGTTTTGCCAATTACTACAACCCGAAGCGAGTACATTTTGGCATGCTTCGGGTCCTGAATGACGACTCTGTCGCTCCGGGAGAGGGCTTCGATACACATCCACATAAGAATATGGAAGTCATCTCTATTCCGTTGAAAGGATATTTGCGTCACGGCGACAGTATCCGGAACAGCGAAGTGATTACTCCGGGCGATATCCAGGTGATGAGTGCAGGTACGGGGATTTTCCATAGCGAGTTCAATGATAGCGGTGAAGAGCAGCTGGATTTCCTCCGATCTGGGTGTTCCCGCGTGAGGAGAATACAGCACCTCATTATAAGAGCTATGATATCCGCCCCGTTCTGAAGAAGAATGAGTTGGGAGTGATGATTGCGCCGGACGGCTCCGCCCCGGCTTCCATCAACCAGGATGCCTGGTTCTCGATGGGTACGTTGGATGCGGGACTGGTGAAGGAATACAAACTGCATGGCAAGAAGAACGGCGTTTACCTGTTCGTGATCGAAGGCGAAGTGGAGGTTGCCAACACAGTCCTTTCCAAACGTGACGGCGCCGGTTTCTGGGACACCGACAGCATTGCCATAGAGGTATTGAAACATGCGACCGTGCTTTTGATGGAAGTTCCGATGGAATGATCTTTGTCAAAATGACAAAACGTCAAACAGACTCCGGTTTCTATTGGCTGTAGCCGGGATAAGGATCGGACGGCTGTGTTTATCGTATTCTCGCGGAGATAAGGATTTCCGTTCTGCCACCGGAATGGAGTCATATGAATCTTTTTGTCTGCTGAAAGGATGCCGATCAGCTTATGTCTGCCGGCCGTGATAGAAATAGTCGAGGATAGCAGGCAAAATGATTATCCGGAACCGTCCGTCCGACGGATGCTTCCAGACAAAATAGAACGTTTCCGGCAATGTTTTTTCTCAAAATAGGGGACCGGATCTTATAAAAGTGCCGACTTTCTTGCATGAAGGTCGGCACTTTTGTCGTAAAAAGGTCCTTATCTTTCTATCCGTATGTGCCTATGTATGCTCGAATACATGCTTATGAAACCTGGAACATATGCCTATGGAGCAGGGAATACATGCAAATGTAGCTTGATTTGCCTTGCGGGAGAGTCTGTAAGGGCGGACTTGCTATATTGAAGTGTCAGCCTAATTGTTTGATCGGTAATAAAATGTCCGGTAAGATAGAGACGGGGTGTTATTTTGATTTATCAGAATACTTGTGCTGGCAGAAGTACAGAAAAAGCCTTTTCATCCCTTTATAAAAAAATCAATCGGAGAAACTTCTTGTTGGAAAGAAAAGAACTACAGTCTTAATAGAACTACGGTATTTGTTTTCGGATTTTATGATATGGTTTGAATATTAACAGAAGCGGATATAGGTCTTACTTTTCATCCCTCAAACGAAGTTTTCCAAACAAATAAGTATATCTGCAGTAGTACATTATAAGCAGTTTGAGAACTTTCCAATGTCTCTTCCTTTGAAACTTTTTGAAATCAATCTTTTTATTTGGATATTTTTGTTTAATTTTACACCCAACTGAATGGTATTGTTAAAACATATCCGAGGTAAGAGTTTGGTAATGTGTTTTTAATGAATTTTCAATTACAATACACGGTAGGTTTGTAAAAATACCGTAGTTCTATTAAGACTATAGTCATTTTAACTGCCTGTATTAATTAAAAATAGTTTATATGGACAACTTAAATATATAGGCCTATGAGATAGGAATAGAGAAAACTGACAGAAAGACTTTAAGTCTTGTTTAGAGTGTGATAAGCCTCAGGCTTAGAGTCGATTTATTATTAACCTTTTTATAATAATACAGAAAATGCAACAAAAACAGAATTGTGGCCATCCTCTAAGAAGGAAAGGTTCAATATCTCGAGTATCGAAAGTCACTTGCGGACTGCTCTTTTGTCTGACGACAGGAGTATTTGCGGCTGGTGAGAATGTTGAATTGTTAACCTCGGATCGGATAGAGAATGCAGTGCCTGATCAAGTAGGAAAGAACCGTGACGATTATGGTTCAGGATGAAATGGGACCGGTAGCGGGAGCTAATGTTGTTGTGAAAGGAACTACGAACGGAAATATCTCGGATATGGACGGAAAGGTCGTTTTGCAGAATGTTCCCAACAACTCGACTTTAGTGATTTCCCTTTATCGGTTATACAACTCAGGAAGTGAAGGTCAGCAACCAGGCAACCATCCATGTGAAGCTGGTTGAAGATGCCAAAAGCATTGGAAGAAGTTGTGGTGATCGGCTATGGTTCTTTGGACAAGAAGCAGGTGACCAGCGCCATCACCTCGTTGAAGGCCGATGACCTGATGGTCGGTGTGAGCGGGGCGGATATCTCGGCGTCCTTGCAAGGCAAGATCGGCGGTTTGGTGATGAACAACTTGGGAAGTGCCAATTCCGGTACGACATTCCAGCTTCGCGGTATGACTTCCATCAATTCAGGAAAAGCTCCTCTTATCGTGATCGATGGTTTTCCTGGTGGCGATATCCGTTCGTTGACGCAGGATGATATCAAGTCTATCGATGTTTTGAAAGATGCTTCTGCCGGTGCTATCTACGGAACACGTGCAGCCGCCGGTGTGATCCTGATTACGACCAAGAGCGGCTCGGATACGAACGGGAAAGTGAGACTCACGTACAGCAACGAGTTTACGAAAAAACAAAACTACAATGCTCCCGAAATGTTGTCCGGCCGTGAATATGCCGAACATAATATCGGTACGGATTACGGTTCCGATACAAACTGGTGGGATGAGTTGATTAATAAGGGCAACTTCTCCCAAAAACACCATCTTGCATTGGAAATGGGTACGGAAAAGGCACAGGTTTATACTTCTTTCTTCTATGAAAAGAACCAGGGTATCGCGTTGCAGGACGAACGTCAGGATTATGGCGGACGTGTGAACGCATCTTTCAAGTTGTTCGATGATTGGCTGGAAGTCCGTCCGGCCGTGGATTATCGCCAGGCTGCCCGTAACAACCACTATCCGAATTTCCAGCAAGCCATGCGTAACAACCCGACCCGCTCGCCGTACGATCCGGATAGCGAAACAGGCTATAACGTATGGATCAACGAATCGTTGGACTATAACGTCGTTGCGGATGCCATGCTGGAAGATTACTACGGATTGGATAAATGGTTCAAGCC
>VOFJ01000175.1_pt1 | contig 47750 bp, 89 predicted proteins | sample 5384081 | NCBI WGS metagenome assembly VOFJ01 (sample SAMN12384729, study PRJNA508395) | human gut metagenome | isolation source: healthy gut I | host: Homo sapiens
TTTTTATCAGGACCAATCCTATTTAAAGAAATGGTCGATAGTAATATTATAAAAGATACATCATTTATGACAAGTCAATATCTGGAGGAGATAAACTTACCGTAGCAGAAGAAGAAGAGTCCGCTAACGAATATATAAGAAATCATGGTGGCAATGCAACATTAAAACAAGGATATGGAGAGAGTGAGTCAACAGCGGCCGCTACTTATTCTAAAGAAATAGCTTATGCTTTAGGCAGTATAGAATACCATTTATTAATGTTAATGTTAGTATGTTTGATGAAAATAATAACGAAATACCATTTGGAGAAGGTAAAATAGGAGAAATATGTATAAGTGGTCCTACTGTTATGAAAGGTTACTTTGAAGATAAAGAAGAAACAGATAAAGTATTAATGAAACATAAAGATGGTAAAGTATGGCTTCATACTAGTGATTATGGTTATATGGATAAAGAAGGCAGAATATATCACTGTGGTAGAGCTAAGAGAATGATTACTAGAAGTGGTGATAAAGTATGGTTAACTGCTATTGAAGAAATAATTAAAACCCATCATAATGTTTTTGATTGTTGTGTAGTAAAAAAAAGAAGATTCTATTGAAAGAGAAATACCAGTATGTCATATTATCTTTAATAATGAAGATGAAAAAGAAACTACTATTAATGAATTAAATAAATTAATATATACTAAATTAAAAAGAACTTTATATTCTAAATATTATGTTATTACTAAAGAAATACCTCTTACTGAAGTAAATAAAAAGTAGACTTTGTAAAACTAGAGAAAGAAGATATTTTTGATAATAATATTTATGAAATAAATGGTAATATAATAGTACCAAGAAAAAGGTAAAACTAAAATATTAAAATAAATATTTGTATACCCTCTAAGCTATAATCTTAGAGGGTTATTTTAAACCTTATTCTAAGTTTTAAAATAAATATCACCCATATCTATAATATTCTAGAGTGAATACTTCTTTTATTAAAAAACATTTCCAAATATATAGTTAAGATACTAGTTATCTTCTTTTTTATTTAGAATATTCTTAGTTAGAAAGTCTACACCTCAAATATAATATCTTATTGTTATTTCTTCCTAGACTATAGGCTAGGAAGAACATGAAAAAACACCTTGGATTTTCATGAAAGGTATAGTAATTTTTAATAAATATATGATAAAATTAAATAAAGAATAGGAGGAAGATATGTATAGTATATGCTTTACAATACTTGGGGAGTAATATTCTCTATATTATTATTTATAATAATATATAGTTTAAAAAAACAAACTTTAATATATCAGAAAATAAAATATATCATAGTATAATTATAACTACTATAATAACAGGATTAATAGAAATATATGCATTTATCTTAGTTAAAAATAATATAGCAGTAGATTCTAGTTTATATTTATATACATTAAAATTATTATTCTTAGGTTTTGTAATATGGTTATATTCATTTACTTTATATACAGTAATAGTAACATTAAAACTAAAAGATAAAGATAATGATAAATATAGAATAATCTTAGTAATATCATCAATAATCTTTACAATATTATCAATAATAACCATAACATTACCAATAAGTATAAATAAAGTAGGAGATTTATTATTACCAACAGGTAGTGGAGTAGAAGTAATCTACTTGCTTGCAGTCCTATGTTTTATCATTATGATTATAGCAATAATATCTAATCATAGAGAACTAAAAAATAAAAAAAATATTATCCAGTATATTTCTTATTAGTAATACTAGGTATAATGATATTAATACAAAAAATATTTCCAGATTTACTACTAATAAATTTCTCATTATCAATAATAATATATATTATGTATTTTACAATAGAGAATCCCGATATAAAATTATCAAAAAGAATTAAAATATACTAAAGAATTATTAAATAAAAGAAATGAATTGGCTTCAAATACCATAAATAATTTAATTATAAGTATAAAAGAACCCTTACAGAAATAGCAAACTTTAGTATAATAAAAAAAATAAATAAAAAATAATATATCACTATCTCTAGAAGAAATAAAAAGAATTACAAAAAAAACAACTCTTTCATTAGTAGATAAAGTAAATAAAGTAATGGATATAACTAGAATAGAAAGTAGTGATTATAGTATTAAAGAAAGAAAATATCAAACAAGTAATCTAATAGATAATATTAAAGGAATATTAGAAAAGAATAATAAAGAAGTAAATTATGAAATATCTACTTTACCTAAAGTACTTTATGGTAGTGATACCAATATAGTACAGACATTTTCTTATTTAGTAGATTTTATTAGTAAGAATTTTGAAAACTATACTCTAAGTATTAAAAATATCTAATTTATTAGTTAGAAATAAATGTCATTTAAAATTCTCTCTAGTCGTAGATTCAAAATATAATAATCTAGATATGTATGAAAAAGATAATAAATATACATTATCAAACAAATCTATAGAATATGAAATATATGAAAAATTAATAGATTTACAAAAGAGGACATAATTTTATAAGTAAAGATGGAAGTAAAAGTTATATTTGAATTTTCTTTATATCAAAGACAAGAAGAAGTAAAAAGAAATTAATGATAATGAAGAAATAGAATACTTTGATGCCAGTGATAAGAATGTTTTAGTAGCTCTTAAATAGTCATAATGATATAAGAAATCTATCAGAACTACTAATGAATTATAATGTAAATATAACAACCGCAGGTAGTGTAAAATGAACTAAATGAATTGCTTAGTAGTAATAAAACATTTGACTTAGTATTCTTATCAGATCATATAGATGGAATAGATAATTATGATATTAAGAATACTAATGACTTTAAAAAAACAATTAATAAATTATCCCTAGTCGCAGGTTATAAATTAGAGATAGTATTAGTTACTCTAAATGATTATCAAAAAAAGAAAATATTGAGTACCTAACATTACCTATATCTAAAAACTAAATTAGATGATATTCTAGTTAAATATTTAAATGAGGATTTAATCCTCTTTTCTTTACTAATTTTATTTTTGTATTCATACTAATATACACAAGTGATACAAAAAAGAAAATATCTTCAAATAAAGAGATTTTTTTCCTTTTCTAACCTTTGAATTTTATATGTATTTAATATATAATAATAAATACAAGAGGGAAGTTATGGAGAAGAGTATTATAAAGATAGTGAATATGTCATTTAAATATAAAAAAAGAAGATTATTTATTTAGAAATTTTAATTTAGAAATAAAAGAGGGAAGTTTTACTACTATTATAGGGAAGAATGGCTCAGGTAAAAAGCACTCTAGCTAAGATACTAATAGGTTTATATAAAGCAGAAGGATAAATAGCAATAGATGGTTATTTATTAAATGACTTCTATATGAAAAAAAATAAGAAGAGAATTCTCAGTTTGTTTTGATAATGCTGATAATCACTTTATAGGAGAAACAGTAAAAAAGATGACTTAGCCTTTACTTTAGAAAATCTAGAATATAGTAAAAAAGAAATGACTTCAAGTATAAATATGATAGCTAAGAAATTTAAATTAGAAGACATATTAGAATTATCTCCTGATAAATTAACAAACTCTGAAAAAGAAAAAAAGTAATGATAGCTTCTGCTCTTATACATAAAACCAAAGATATTACTTTTAGATGAATCAATATATAAATTAAATGCCAGTGATAAGAAATTAATCTTTTTTAAAGTATTAAAAAGAGTATCAAAAAAGAATATAAACTTACTATTATACTAATAACTCATGATTTAGAAGATACCTTATTATCAGATAATATCTTAGTATTAGATAAAGGTAAGATAGTTGTGTATGATACTAAAGAAAAAAATATATCAAGATGAAAAATTAGAAAAAATTAGGTTTTAACTTACCATTCATTGTCAAATTATCTCATAATTTAATGTTATATGATTTATTAGACAAAGTATATTTTGATAGTGGGGGAGGTAATGGATAAATTATGGCCATAAAATTAGATAAAAGTATCATACCAAGACAAACTAAAAAAACATAAGTTATGAATTTACCGAAGGAAAAATAACTACTGTTATATCATCTTCTGGTAGTGGTAAAAACCCTTCTAAGTTATTTATTATCTGGTTTAATAACTGATTATACTGGTACAATTACTAATAGTTATATCGGAAGAGAATTAGGATATGTTTTCAAAATCCTGAAGAATCATTTATCTTTAGTAATGTCAAAGAAGAATTATCTTTTGGTTTAAATAAATATAATTATAAAGTAGATAATATCGAAAAAAAGAATTGAAGATACCCTAAAAATGATTGGATTAGATAATAGTTATCTAGATAAGAATCCCTTTAATTTATCTAGTGGTGAGAAATCTCTTCTTTCACTAGGAGTAGTTCTATCACTAAATCCTAAACTAATTATTATAGATGAACCCACTATTTACTTAGATAACAAAAAAAAGAAGAATATCTAATAAAATTATTAAAAAGACTAAAAAAATAACTATCATAAAAAAACAATAATAATATTTACTAGTAATATAGAATTTGCTTTAAAAATTTCAGATAATTATGTTATCTTAAAGAAAGGTAAAATAACTAGTAAAAGGAACAAATAAAGAACTTATGACTAATATGGATAAAAAGTAAAAAATGCAGGTATTTCCATACCACAAATAGTAGATTTCATAAATACTGCCAATAAAAAGAAAAAAATATAAACTTAGAAATGACCTTTGATATCAAAGAGTTAATGAAAAGATATCTATCGTAATGTTAACTAATATAAATTTTGGTAAGTATTATGAAAGAGATTCAGTAGTTCATAAATTAAGTCCAGTATTTAAAATAATATCACTACTAATAATGATAGTAAGTATTTTCTTTATTGATAGTTATAAAGATATAATAATGCTAACAAGTTATTTAATACTTATGATGATATATAGTGATATAAATATCTTAACATATCTAAGAAATATATATAGTATAAAAATATTCTTAGTATTTATCTTAATATAATAGATTTAATATTTAATATAAATAATACCATCTATGATTTATATAAATTAATATTTATCATAATCTATAGTAGTGCTTTAACATATACTACTAGTACTAGTGAAATAACCTATGGTATTGAAAGAATGTTAAGACCATTTAATAATTATATACCAGTAAATGATATAGCTATGATAATAACATTAACAATTAGATATATACCAACTCTTACTATGGAAGCAGATAGAATAATAAAAGCCCAAAAGATGAGAGGAATAAATTTTGATAATAAAAATATCAAAGATAAAATATCCACTTTAGTAGAGTCTTTATACCAATGTTTGTTTTATCATTAAAAAGTCTGAGTCACTAGGAGATATCATGGATTTAAGACTATATAATTACGGAAAGTCAAGAACTAATTTAAGAACTAATAAATGGAAGAAAAAAGATAGTTTATTACTAGTTTTAAATATATTAATACTAAGTATAGTAATATTTTATTAAGGAGGAAAGATTATGAGATACTTAATAACAGTAAGTTATGATGGAACAGAATTCTCTGGTTATCAAAAACAACCAAAGATGCGTACTGTTCAAGGAGAAATAGAAAAGCACTAAAAGAAATAAGCGGTGGTAAAAAAAATAGATATTCATGCTTCAGGAAGAACAGATGCTGGAGTCCATGCCATGGCTCAAAAAATCCACTTTGATTTAGATATGAATATCACTTTAGAAAAATTAGCCAAAGGGATTAAATAGTCTTCTTCCTAAAGATATTTTTGTAAGAAAAGTAGAAGAGGTAAGTAGTGACTTTCATGCAAGATTTTCTGCGATAGGAAAAGAATATATCTATATATTAAATATGGGAGAATATAACCCATTAGAAAGAAACTATGTCTATCAACATAATAATAAATTAGATGTTGTAGAAATGGAAAGGGCTATGAAATACTTTGAAGGTACACATAACTTTAAATCATTTACTAAAACTGATGAAGAAAAAAGACGATTATGTAAGAACAATATCTCAAACCAATTTAATAAGAGATACCAAAGATATCAATAAAAATAACTTTAGTATTTGTTGGAACAGGTTTCTTAAGATATATGGTAAGAAATATGGTGGGAACCCTAATAGCGGTAGGAGAAGGAAAACTAAAGAGTGAAGATATAATAAAGATATTAGAAAAAAGAAGATCGAAGAGAAGCCATGAAGACTGCTAATCCAGAAGGATTATATCTAAAGAATGTCTTTTTACTAATTTACAAGTAATTAAAAAAAATATATTATAATAAGTAAGTGAGGAAGTGAAAGAAAGTAATAGTAAACAATAGAAAGGAAGTTGGCTACATTGAATGAGAAAATTATAACTAAAATGCATGTAAAAGATAATTTAGTTAAAGTAATGAGAGTTAATGGAGTTGATTATATTTCTTTAACTGATTTAGCAAGGTATAAAAATCCTAATAACCCAGGGGATGCTATTATTAAATGGATGAGTAATAAAAAGTTCGTTTTGATTTTTTATTCGTTATGGGAAGAACTTTTTTAATGACAATTTTAAACTAGCGGAATTTCGCGAGTTTAAAAATGATGCTGCTAACAATTCGTTTACTATGAGCCCATCAAGATGGATAAGTTTTTACAAATTCTAAAGGATTCATTAGCAAAAAGAGGCAAGTACGATGGGGGGAACATTTGCTCATCCTGATATAGCTTTAGAATTCGCTTCCTGGATAGATCCGGCATTTAAGTTATATTTAATTAAAGAATTTGAAAGATTAAAAGTATAATGAAACATACCAGGAAAGAATAGAATGGTCAGTAAGAAGAAGTTTATCAAAAACAAATTATAGAATACATACTGATAGTATAAAAGAAAATATAGTACCAACACTTACAGATAAACAAAAATTATTTATATATGCAAATGAAGCCGATGTAATAAATGTAGCACTATTTGGAATGACCGCTAAAGAGTGGAGAGAAAATAATCCTGATAAAGAAGGTAATATTAGAGAGATTATACTGATATTTTACATTTAGTTGTTTTATCTAATTTAGAAGTATTAAATGCTAGTATGATAGAAAAAATAATATTAGTCAAAAAAAGATAGACTTGAAAAAGTTAAATAAAACTGACAGAAGGCAAATAAACATTTTAACAAATGATAGTAATGTTATAGAATAACTAAATTAGATGATACTAAAATGATTGAATAAAAAATAAGTAAGGAAGTGAAAATAATGGGAAGAGAATTAAAAAAGAAAACAAGCAAAAAGAGAAGGAAAGAATGTAAAAGAATTACAAGTAAAGAAGCAAGATTTTAATACTATGAAACCTAAAACATTAGTAATAATAGTAGCAGTAATACTAGTATTATTTATAGTATTATATCTACTAACAAGTATCTTTGTAACTAAAGATTTTGGAACAAATAAGAAAAATAATAGTAGTGATAATAAAGAGACTACTATTACAAAAATAAAATATTAGCGGGTGATTCATTAAGACAAGTAGAAGAATTATATTATGTATATTATTATGATAGTACTAATGAAGATAAAGAAGTATCAAGTATTGTATCAAGTTTAAATGATAAAGTATATCGTGTTGATTTACATGATGATTTCAATAGTAACTTTGTAGGAGAATCCATCAGGAGCAGTTTCTGATATAAGTAGTTTAAAAGTATCTGATCAACAGTTATCAAAGTAGAAAGTGAAAAAATAACTAACTTCTATAATGGAAAAGAAGAAATACAAATAGGATTAAAATAGAAGGAGAAAAACCATGACTAAGTTATATTTAGATTGTGATGGTGTAATACTAGATACAATTAATATGTCTTATAAAATGATAAAAAAAAAAAAATAAAGGCTTAACAAATGAAAAAGATATAGAACATTTCTATAAAAATTTAAGTTGGGGAAGAACTCATAATTGAAGCCGGTGAAATAAATAATTCCATCGAAAAAATAAAAGAGTTAACTAAAGTATATGATGTAGAAATACTCAACTCATGTTAATTCAGATGGAGAAATAATAGCTAAATTAAATTATTTTAAAGAAGTATTACCTGAAGTAAAAAAGTAATAGCAGTACCAAAAGAAATAAAAAAAGCTGATGCTGTAGATCCAAAAGGTAACATTTTAGTAGATGACTTTTTAGGAAACTTAGATTATTGGCATGAAAAAGGTGGTATATCTATTAAGTTCTCTGACTCAGGAAAAGAATGCATATATCAAACAATAACCGATTTAAGTGAGTTATTAAAATTAAAATCATAGAAAGAGGTGAAACAATGAAGATAATGAATGTAAAAAAGGAACAGTAGATAGTCTTCCAAGTAAAGAGATAATAAGAAGAAAAGTAGTAAATACTCTTACAGATACCTTTGAAAAGTATGGCTATTTACCACTAGATACTAGTATTTTATGTTATTATGATTTATTAGCATCAAAGTATTCAGGTGGTAGTGAAATATTAAAAAGAAGTATATACTTTAAAAGATCAAAGGTGATAGAACACTTGGATTAAGATATGACTTAACAGTACCATTTTCTAAAGTAATAAGTATAAATGCTGGTAAGACTATAAACTTACCATTTAAAAGATATGAAATAGGTAAAGTATTTAGAGATGGTCCAGTAAAAAAACAGGTAGAGCAAAGAGAATTCTATCAATGTGATGTCGATGTATGTGGTATAGAAGGATCATTTATTGAAGCTGAAATGTTAATGATGACTATTGAGTGTTATAAAAAACTAGGTATAGAAGTTTATGTAGAAATAAATAATCGTAAGTTACTTGAAGGTTTTATTATATCGTCAGGTATTGATAAAGAGTTAACATCTAAAGTAATCTTATCCGTAGATAAACTTGCTAAAATAGGAGAAGATGGTGTTCGTGAAGAACTAAAAGAATACAATATAGCAAGTGAAAAATTAGATAATTTATTTAGTTTATTCAAGTGTAATATTAATGAATTAGATAATATGAATATTGATAATGAAGAATTTATCGAAGGTAAGAGTGAGATAAAAAGAATTATTCTCATATATAGATTATTTAGATTTAAATGAATATGCTAGATTTACACCATATTTAGCTAGAGGACTTGAAATATATACTGGAACAGTATGGGAAGTATTTGACAAAAAGCAAAGATTAACTTGTGCCATTGGTGGTGGTGGAAGATATGATAAAATAATTACCAACTTTATAGGTGATGGTAACAAATATCCTGCTGTTGGTATATCGTTTGGTTTAGTACCAATATGTGAATTACTTGAAGAATCTACTAGTGATAGTTTATATGATTTACTAATTATTCCAATGGATACTAATAAAGAAAGTTTATTACTTGCTTCTAAGCTTAGAAATAATGGTATAAAAGTAATTATAGAAATGAATAAAAGAAAAGTAAAGAAAGCATTAGAGTCTGCTAATAAAAATAGTATACCATATGTTATTATAATTGGACAAAATGAAATAGATACAAATACTATAAGAATTAAAAGATATGAATAATAGTAAAAGTATTAAAATAAATTTAGATAATACTAATGAAATAGTAGATATTATTAAGAATAAGCATTAATTATGCTTTTCTTTTTTCCCCTTCATCCTGTAGTATTCGGGGTATGCTAGAGCCTAAGGTCTCTAGCATACAAAAAATATAAGTATTTACTCACTTATATTCGTACATCTATTAATTTTTTCATCCCAATAAGCATGATGAAAATCATAGACAAGATTAGATATTTGATTAAAATAACTTGTATATTCAGTATAACCTCTACTACTTAAAATAACCAAAACATAAGGATTATCATCAAATACAATAGCAGCATCATGAAGTGAATTATCAGACCAACCAGATTTATTAGCAATAGTTATATTATCAGGAGCACTAATTACTTTCCATGCAGATTTAAAATAATTAATAAGTTCATTACTATTACTAGTATTAGTAAGATAATAATTATATAATTCCTCCATATATATAGCAGCATCATTAGCACTTAAATTACCCCATGGAGAATTAGTTTTATAGATAGAAGTAGTTCCCTTTATTTTGCCAATACTCTCTAATATTTTGCACTTGATATCTATTATTTAACATAAGATGAGCAGCATTATCACTATGAATAACAGAATATCCCACTAATTGTCTTATCGTATAATTCTTATTAAATGCTGTATTTTTAAGAACTCCTGTGCCTTCACTATAATAACTAGAAGTATAAGTTAGTACTTCATCTAAATTAATATTACCTTTTTCAGCTTCTTCATATATGTATATAGCCTCAGGTGCTTTAATAGTAGAAGCTGCAAAAATAGGTTGATTAGCATTATATGATAAAGAAAAACCAGTATATAAATCTTTATATTTAAAAGCAAAGTTAAGATTAGAAGCATTCATAGCATCTTCAATCTGTTTACCAATATTTAATAAATTATCACTTAATTCTTCTTTAGGAATACTTTTTTTTTTAAACAATTAGTTATCTTAGTTACCCCATGAACCTCACTATCATTAGAAGAGTTTTCTTCAATTACCAATTTAGTTTCCATTTTCTCGATTATTTGACTCTTTAAATCTTCATATTTATTAAGTTCTTTTTTATTATTTGCAGCTTTATATACTACCCCTGATATTTAAAAAAAATAAATTCATTATGGACAAACTTATTATAAGTATTTTATTAGAAAAAATCTCTTTAAATCCTATAATAAAATATTTAACCAAACTCTTCATATCGTCACCACTATTATAATATTAGCATAAAAGGATTATATAGTCAATGAAACCATTATCACAAAACTAAAATTTATAAAAATTAAAAAGTACTTGAAAAAAAGATAAATAATTTGATATCATTATAATAGCAAGGAATGGTAAATATGAAAGAAAAAAAATAGTAATAAAATAAATAAATTTTTACTTGTAACAACTATCCTTAGTATGACAATACTTTTAATAGGAGGAACATTTTTTCTTATTTTACATTTGTCAACAATGAGTAAAATGAATGCATTAGCAGTATCAGCAGGCAAAGTAAGATTAGGTTTAGGAGTTTCACCAGTATATACAGGTTATCCAACAATACCTTTAAAAAGATGAGTATATAAGTGCAGCATATAAGCAAAAATGTAAAGATGATTTAGATCGCGGAGCCTGTCTAGCTTATGGATTAGAAGTATTCAATTTTGAAGAAAAATCAGAAATAGAAGGAATAATAGATTTTCATCTAAATGGATTAGAGAACCTAAGCTATATGGTATTAGATGAAAATGATAATGTTTATTTAGATATAACACACATTAATAAAGATAATCCCACTAATCTTTCTTTAGGAAAAGTATTTACATTAGCAAAAGGCAGTAGATGGAATAACACCTTCTAAAAAGTTTACATTACTAATATGGTTAACAGATAATAATGATGTCCAAGATGAAACAGATGCCGGCAAAATCATTTTCTGCTGATATAACATATAGAACATCAAGAAGGAGGAAGACTAACTGCTAGTGTAGATGGAAAGCAAGCTGAAAACAGTGATCCATCTAATAATACCTAAGAAAATTAGAAACAAAAAATATAATATCATCATAAAAATATAAAACAAACATATACTGTAACAAAAAACAGTTGACAGTATATGCTTTTTATGATAAAATACATAAAGAAAGCGAGGGATAAACATGGCAGTTAAAATTAGACTAAAAGAATGGGAGCAAAAAAAAGCACCTTTTTATCGTGTTATAGTAGCAGACTCTAGAAGTCCAAGAGATGGAAGATTTATCGATACAATCGGTACTTATAATCCATTAACAACACCAGCAGAAATCAAATTAAATGAAGAATCTGCAATTAAATGGCTTAACAATGGTGCAATACCTACTGATACAGTTAAAAATTTATTTAGTAAAGCAGGAATTATGGAAAAATACCATAATTTAAAGCAAAGGTAAATAATGAATAATTTAGTAGAACTTACAGAGTTAATAATAATAAAAAAACTAGTAAAAAGATTCCGAATCAGTATCAGTAAAAAGAATTTGAGTCCGATGAAGATAACACCATTCTAATTGAAGTAATGGTATCATCAGAAGATATGCCAAAAGTAATAGGTCATGGTGGCAAGACAATAAATTCCATCAGAACTATAGTACAAGCAGCTTCATTCAATATGGACAATAAATTAGTTAAAATAAATGTTGACTCATACTAATAGAACCAAAGTGTTCTATTTTTTTCTTTTACCTTGATTTTTTTCTTTATAATATTTTATAATTAATATGGAGGCTAAATATGAGTAAAATAAAAAATATATATGCAAGAGAAATATTAGATTCCAGAGGCAATCCTACCGTAGAAGTAGAATTAACCCTAGAATCAGGAATAAAAAGCAGTAGCATCAGTACCAAGTGGAGCATCTACTGGTAAAAATGAAGCATTAGAACTAAGGGATAATGAAAAAATAGATATCATGGTAAAGGTGTATTAAAAAGCCATAAACAATGTTAATAATATTATAAAACCATTATTAATAGGAAAAGATTCATTAAATCAAGAAGAAATAGATAGAATCATGTTAGAAAAAGATGGAACTGAAAATAAAGAAGTACTAGGAGCTAATGCCATATTAGGAGTTTCACTAGCTAATCTAAAAGCTGCTGCTAAATATAAAGGTTTAGAATTATATGAATACTTAGGAAAAGAATACAGTATGCCAAGGTGTATGATGAATATCTTAAATGGCGGAGTTCATGCTAGTAATAATCTAGACTTCAAGAATTTATGATAGTACCAAATAAAGAAGAATACCATGAAAACCTAAGAATGGGTTCGGAAGTATTTAATACTTTAAAAAATGTTCTAAAAGAAAGAAATTTATTATGTGGAGTAGGAGACGAAGGTGGTTTCGCACCTCAAATAAATGATGCCAAAGAAGCCTTAGAATTAATAAAAGAAGCCATAACAAAAAGCGGTTATGAATTAGGGAAAGATATAAATATTGCTCTCGATGTAGCAGCATCAGAATTCTATAATGAAGAAGAAGATATCTATTTACTAGAAGGAGTAAAATATACCAAAGAAGAATTAGTATCCTACTATCAGTCACTAGTAGATAAATATCATATCATCTCTATTGAAGATGGAATGGCTGAAGAAGATTATGAAGGATGGAAACTATTAACAAGTAAATTATCTAATATCCAATTAGTCGGAGATGATTTATTTGTAACCAATAAAAAAACTACTTCAAAAAAGGAATAGACATGCACATCGCTAATGCCATCTTAATAAAACTAAATCAAATAGGAACTGTAACAGAAACCTTAGAAACCATAAAACTCGCTAGAGATAACAATTATAAAACAATAATATCTCATCGTAGCGGTGAAACAGAAGATAATTATATATCTGACTTTGCTGTAGGCCTAAACTTAGGTCAAATAAAAACAGGTTCAATGTCCCGTGGTGAAAGATTATCCAAATATAATAGATTACTTAGAATAGAGGAGCAAATCAAATGAAAAAATTAGTAGTATTAATAATACCAATCTTATTATTAACAGCTTGTACAAGTAATGAAGAAGATAAAATAGCCTATCTAGAATATAAAAAATGAATTAGAAAAACAAGAAACATTTAGTCCAGAAGATGAATTAGATTTTAATGTCTATTTCAATATCTCTAAAGAAGGAGAAGAAATAACTAACTATAGTATATTAATAAATAATCCCAAAGTAAATATGCATAAAGTAAAAGCATTATTAATACATAATTATATCATAGATGAAGCTTATCCATCTATAGGTATAATGGATAAACCAGTAGAATTACTAAAAGATAACAATAATAAAATAGAATTAAAAGGAAAAATTCAAACAAGTGAAAAAAATATAAGTAATGTAAAATATAAATTATATATCGAATATACTACTGATGATGGAAAAGAAAATAAAATCTATTATGATGTAAAAAGAGGATAATTATGACAAAAAAGTATATAAAGAATATTATATACTTTTTTGGTGATTAAAATGAAAGTTAAAGTAATAGATGAAGAACATGAAAAAGATCTAGAAAACAGTATAAACACCTTTATCAAAGAAAATAATATTGATATCATTGATATCAAACTATCAAGTTCATGTAGTATCTATAGTGAAGAACAAATATATTGCTTTACTGCTCTAATAATGTATACTGAAATAAAAGAAGAATAACTTCTATATAATAAATATGGTTGATATCTTAACTTAAGACTACAGGCTTAAGTTAACACTCTATAGACCTAAGACTTAGAGTGACCCAAAAGAAATGTCAAATATTAAATATTTTACTTTTATATAAAATAATATTTGTGATATTATATATATAGGGTGTGAATATGAGAACAAAAAAAAAATATTTTTAAACATGATATGTGATATATTACCATATCTCTTAATCGGAGTAGTAGGAATTATCAAAATGGATGTATTAATAAAATACATCCGGAGATGTCGGTAATGGCTACTATCAAACAATAAATCAAATAATATCTTATGTCTTTTTAGCACAAGCAGGCTTTTCTGATGCCGTAATATATAGTTTATATAAAACCATTTGCTGAAAAAATAAAGATGACATAAATGCCATTTATGGCGGAGCCAGAAAAAGTATTTAAAATAATAGGCCTTATCATACTAGGAATAATCTTCTTAGTAACATTAGGACTACACTTATTCTATAACTTTGAAGAAGGATATAAAGTATCAGCCCTAATATGTTTCTTTATCATATCAACATCATATCTAATATCATACTTTGGTAAAGGACAAACATATATGGCCGTATTAAGTGCAGCTCAAGAAAAAATATGTCTATTCCCTAATATTTAATGGAGTAAAATTACTTTGTGATATCCTAATAGTAGTAGTAACTATCAAATTTAAAACACTAGAATCAATAGCAATAGTAATATTAGCTATGAAAATACTAGAAGAAATAATAAATAGAATAGTAGTCTAAAAAAAAAGAAATATCCAGAACTACATGAAATAGCACGAAAAGATACCTCAATGGTAAGAATGACTAAAGACTTAGCTTTTGGACCCAATTAGGGATATCTAATACTAAATAATGTTGACGCCTTATTACTAATGGGCTTCAATGGCCCTGTAATGGTTAGTATCTATACAACCTATAATTATATATTAAGATTCCTAACCGAAATAGCATCTCGTGTCGAACTATCTAGTGTCTATTCCTTTGGCAATGTCTTTTGCCAAAAAAAGAAGAAAAAAGAGTATACCCTTTATTTAAAGAATATATGATGATGTTTATACTAATAGCCTTTAGTATGTGCTTAACATTCATGATTGGAATAAGAGGCTTCGTATCCGTATGGGTAGGTAAAAGAAAACTATATCTTAGACTATATAACTATAGTATTATTTACTAGTACATCATTTTTAAATATCTTATATTTCCCATTAGTAGCTTTAATAAATGCTGATGGTTTATTCAAAGATAACAAAAAAAACATATCTTTTATTTGTGCCTCAGTAAATCTAATATTATCCATAATATTAATAAATTACGTAGGCATAAATGGAATATTACTAGGTACAGGAGTAGCCTTCTTAGTAAATATAGCCTTAAAATCAAATCTAATATCTAAAAAGATAACTAAAGAAATAAAACTATCAAATATCTTAAAATATTATATAATAACAATCATACTATTCATAGTACTATCAGTAGCCTTAAAACCAGTAGAAAATTACTTCCTACTAACAGCAGGTAGTTTCATAACAACAATACTAAAACTAGGAATAATATTTATCATCATAACATTATTAACATCCCTTATCTTATATGTAGTTAGTAACGATGCCAAAAAATCTATTCAGAAGATTACTAAATTTAATAAAAAAGGAAAACTAAAAAATAGAGAATTACTTTTTCTTGAAGTTGTAAAATAAAAGTAGACATAAAAGGAATGTGTCTACTTTTTTTTGATATAATAAAAGAAGAAAGGATAAAATAATATGAAAAGAAAAAAGAGAAAAAAATAGAATTTGGACAACTAAAAGAAAAAAAAAAAAATTGTAATTCCAGTAATTGAATTTAAGAAAAACGTTACCAACAAACATGCAGAGAATATGACATAAGTAGTGGTTTATTAAGCAGATGGATAGAAAAAATATAAAGCCGAGGGAATTAGTGGATTAGAAAATAAAAGGAAGCCAGGAAATCCAATGGCAAAATATTTTACTACCAAAAATTTAATAGTAAGGAAGAAAGAATTGAGAAATACGAAAATATGAGATTAAAAAAATTGAGAATGAACGATTAAAAAAAGGTTACATTGTGAAAAGAAGGAGATGGTTCAATTGTAGTATTCAAGAAATAAAAGCAAAAAAAGAATTTGAAATAATAGAATATTTTTTAGTAAAAACTATTCCGTAAAAATCACTTTGTGAAATAATGAATGTTTCTAGAAGTGGTTATTATAAATGGCTTAAAAAAAAATAAAAATATATTGAATCAATATGAATTAAATAGAAAACAATTAGGTGAATTAATATTAGATGTTCATAAAAGAAAACCCAGTTACGGATATCATAGAATAAGAAAAAATTATATTAGATGAAACCGGTTGGGTTGTTTCTGATAATCTAGTACATAAGGTATGTAAATCATTAAACATCAAATCTAAAAGCTAAACATTATAAATATAAGAAACCTGGAGAAGAATCAATTAAATTTTATAACGCAATAAATGGTAATTGGAAAACAACACGACCATTTGAAAAAATAGTTTCAGACACAACAAAAGATATGGTTTAAAGAAAACCGTATGATTGGACGTTTTATTTAGATGTTTTTTTAATAATGAGATAGTTGGTTATGATGTTAGGGAATCAATGTATGGTAATGGTATATTAAATCATAAAAATGCCCTAAATTATATGCTGAATGAAAAAAATAAAAAGAGGATATAAAGACCTTGATACAATTTTTCACACAGATCAAAGGTTCTGTATATTCCTCGGTGTCATTTAACAATATACTTAATTCTTATACTATAACACGTTCAATGTCGCGAGCCGGAACACCAACTGATAATCCAGTTATTGAATCTAAAAATGGTTTGGCTCAAAAGAAATGTATATTGACTTTGACATAAATAATTATAACACAGTTCAGGAATTTATTGATGATATAGTTTATGATAACAATAATTTACGGCCAAGTTACGCTTTTAAATTATAAAACCCCAGTTGAATATAGAAATCAACTAGGATTTAATTAATGTTCTTTTATTGTCTACTTTCTATTGACAAGTTCACTTTTCTCTATTTTTCTTTTCTATATTCTTCTAGTCTCTTAATAATATTAATCTTATATTTAGGATATGCTTTAAATATTCTTCTATTAAGAAATTTACTCTCAATCTTTTCTTTAATTTTTTTCTTTAATCTCTTCCGTACTATCCTTATCAATCTTTGATAAAACTATTCTTAAGTTTAAATGAAGCATACGTCGAAATAATAAAGTCAATAGTAAAGATAATCAACAAAATCAAACTAATAATATTCAAAGTATTAGTATTAATCTTAAGTAATAATCCCTCAAAGAAAGGATTAGCAAAATAAACTAAGAAAGTACCAAGTACTCCAAAGAAGAAAGCATTATTAAGACAAACTCTTCCATTAATATTAAACTTTCTATTAGAATAATCCCACCATCTAGCCTTAAATATCTTTTCCATAAAATAACTAACCATATATTCAATAAAAAAAGAACATACTATTACTGCTAGTAAAAAAAGACTGTCAAAGGATTATCTTTATAATGATTTAAATAAAGAATCATTATAATACTAGAATATCCATATATAGGACAATAAGGTCCTAACATAAATCCTCTATTAACAAATTTCTTATACTTAGGAAAAGTAACACATACCTCCATAGCCCATCCAATAAAAAGAATATATTAAAAATAATATAAAAATAAAAATAAAACTTATCCATATCTACCTCACTTAACAAGTATATCAAAAAAAGAACTTTTATGTAAATACCTTGAAAAAAAATAACATATTATTATATAATGAATGAGAAGAAGGTGTAATAATGAAAAGAATATTAACAGGTTTGCAACCAAGTGGCGAATTAACATTAGGTAGTTTAATAGGTAGTATATCACAAATGGTAAAATACCAAGATGAATACGAATCATTTATATTTGTTCTGATATGCATGCCATAACAGTAAAACAAGATCCTAAATTATTAAAAGAAAGAATAATAAAAAATGTAGCGTTATATATAGCTTGTGGTCTAGATCTAAAAAAATACCATTTATATACAATCAGAAAATCTATATCACACTAATTTATCATGGGTATTAGAATGCCATACTTATATAGGAGAAGCATCTCGTATGACCCAGTTCAAAGACAAATCAAAAAACAAGAAAAACGTAACAGTAGGTTTATTTACATATCCCATTCTAATGGCTTCAGATATCTTATTATATGATGCTGATTATGTACCAGTAGGAATGATCAAAAACAACATGTAGAACTTGCACGTAATATTGCATAAAGATTCAATAAAACATATGGAGATACTTTCAAAATACCATCACCATTAATACCAGAAATAGGAGCCAAAATAATGGACTTATCTGATCCTACTAAAAAATGAGTAAAAGTGATATCTCAGGAAAGGTGTAATCTATTTATTAGATAATGAAAAATTATTAAGAAAAAAATAATGTGCTGTAACAGATAGTGAAGGTAAAGTATATTACGATCAGAAAACAAACCCGGCATATCTAACTTATTAACCATATATTCATCATTAAAAAAATAACAACTAAAGAAGCTGAAGACCACTTTAAAGATTATAACTATGGTAATCTAAAGAAAGAAGTCGCAGATGTTGTCGTAGATTCATTAAAAGTAATTCAAGATAAATATAATGAAATAATGAATAGTAATCAAATAAATGAAATATTAGATAGTGGTAGAGATATAAAACAATGCAAATAGCCAAAAGGAAAAAACATACGAAGTATTTAAAAAAGTAGGCTTTGGAAGATACTAAAAAGAATAGGAAATCTGAAGTTGTAAAATAAAAGTAGACATAAAAAGGAATGTGTCTACTTTCTATTGACAAGTTCAGAAATCCTATTTTTTTCAATATATATATCTTTATTAATCTTAATATTATAATTACCCAATTTATCAAGAACATCACTAGTAACAAGAACATTATAAATAATATTATCTTCAAAAACTTTACTAATAATATGACTATCTCTAAGTATATAATCAATATCCTTAATATCACTATAACCAAAAAAGTAATCATAATATCATACCCCTTAACCAAAGTAATAATATTATTATCTCTAATAACTTCTCTAGCAACTTTTTACCATAAGCCCTAGTAAGAGGACCAACACCTAACTTAACACCACCAAAATACCTAACTACAATAATTAAAGTATAATTTAAATTATTCCCAGTCATCTGATTAAGAATAGGAGCTCCTGCTGTTCTAGAAGGTTCTCCATCATCCAGAAGATTTAATATCATTATCAATAACATATCCATAACAATAATGAGTAGCATTAGGATACTCTTTTTTAATTTTATCTATATAATCATTAACTTCAGTCTTAGAATAAACTCTAAAATATAAAAGATATAAACTTAGAATACTTAATAATCTCTTCATATTTATCATTATCTTTAATACTTAAACATAACATCACCATCATCATTGTATCAAAAACTTTCATTATAAAATCTAGTGTATTTTTTTTTATTCTTCTCCTATTGACTAAGTAAAAAATAATGACTATAATAAATAATTAACAAAATGAAGAAGGAAAGGAGTAATTTGAAAAAGTTAATATTAATATTATTAGGTATATCTCTCTTACTAGGAGGAACTATTTTTATCATATATAAAAATAATAAAAAAATACCAAAGAAGAAGTAGTAGATATATTTAAAGAAGAAAAAGAAGAAGGAAAAGAAGATAAAAAAGAAGACAAAACAACTAAAGTAATCGTTGACATAAAAGGAATGGTAGTAAATCCTGGCGTCTATGAAGTAAATAGTACTTTCAAGAGTAAATGATGTCATATCACTAGCTGGAGGTCTTCTAGAAGGCGCAGACACTTCAAAAAATAAATCTAGCCAAAGTAGTTGAAGATGAAATGACTATCATAATTTATTCAACTGAAGAAGTACTAGAAAAATTTAAAGAAGAAAACTGTGTCTGTGAAAAATGTGATATTACTAATGATGCCTGTATTAGTAGTACCACTACTGATAATCAGTTAATAAACATTAATACTGCTGATGAAAAAGAATTACAAAACATAAATGGAGTAGGAGAAGCAAAAGCAAAATCAATAATCGAATATCGTGAAGAAAAATGGTTTATTTACCACTATTGAAGATATAAAGAATGTTCCCGGAATAGGAGACTCTCTTTTTGAAAAGATTAAGGCATATATTACAGTCTAAACATCTAATAAAAATAATAACCATTATAATCTTTATAATAACATTATTATATACAAACTACTATCCCTTTAAATCAAAGTATAAAAAGACGATAAAGAATTTATTGGTATAGTAACCAAATACGAAGTCAAAGAAGATAAAATAACTATAGAAATAAAAGCTAAAGAAAAAACTATTAATAACATATAAATACCAAGATAAAAGAATTTAATAATCTATCATATGGAGATAAAATAAAAAGTAAAAGGAACATTAATAACCCCCAGTAAAAAATACCAATCAAAATACTTTCAATTATCAAAAAAAAATATCTCTATTATAAAAAAATATACTATCTAGTCGAAGCTACTAGTATCAATAAAATAGCCAACAATCATAATTATCTATATACTATCAAAAATACTCTTTATCAAAAAATAAATAAACTAAAATCATCAAACTATATAAAAACATTACTATTCTGTTGATAATACCTTATCAAAAGAAATAAAAAAGAAAGTTATCGCATTAATGGTATATCTCATTTATTTTTCCGTATCAGGAATGCATATAAATTTCTTTGTAAGTATTATCTATCTTTATCTAAATAAAATAACTTACAATAAAAGAATAAAATATCTAATCACTAATATCTTTATAATCATATATTTAATACTCTTTCCCTCATCATCTCTTTTAAGAAGTGCTGTCATGAGTATCTTATATAGCATAAATTATTTATTAAAAGCTAAAAATAAAAGAAAATAGATATTCTCCTTCTAACACTAGGAGTCTCTCTTCTAATAAATCCCTTTATCATTTATGATTTAGGTTATATCTATTCTTATACCATAACATTCTTCTTAGTATTATCTAGTAGTACACTAAAAAATAAAAAACAAAATAAATAAAATAATCTATATATCACTTTTTTTATCATTCTTAGTATCAATACCTATAACCATATATAATAGTTATGAAATAAATATAATAAGTATCTTACTAAACATTATCTTAGTACCAATAATAAGTATAATAATATTACCTCCCTAACAATATTAACATATATATTTCCTATATTAGATAGTATCTTATATTTATTTACTAGTACTCTAGAAACAATATCATTATTCATATCAAAAATAAAAATAACTAAAATAATATTTCCTAAACCAAGTTTATTAATAATAGCACTATATTATATAATATTCCTACTATCATATCAAAATAAAAAATACTTCTATCTAAATATTATCTTACTCATAATAATCTATATATATCCCTATCTAAATAGTAATTTTGAAGTAGTAATGTTCGAAGTAGGAGAAGCCGATTGCCATCTCATAAAATATCCCTATAACAAAAAATACCATCTTAATAGATACTGGTAAAAATGAATATAAAATAAAAAATGAAGTAATACCATATCTCAAAAGTATAGGTATAAAAAAAAAATAGATTATTTAATAATAACCCATGGCGATGAAGATCATATAGGAGGCTCTATTACTTTAATAAATAATTTCAAGTAAAGAATGTCATACTAAATAAAGGAACATTTACTGATCTAGAAAAAGAATTAATAAAAAATCTAAATAAAAAAAAGAAAATACCATATCAAATAGATATAAACAAAATAAACCTAAGTAATCATACCATATATCTATTAAATAATACAAAATATAATAATGAAAACGATAATAGTATCATAACATACTTTTTACATATCAAAAAAAATACAAATTCCTTTTATATGGGTGATGCCTCTATAACTACTGAAGATAATCTTCTAGAAAATTATAATCTAAATAATATCTCTATATTAAAAAGTAGGCCATCATGGTTCTAATACATCTTCAAGTAAAGACTTCATATCACAAATAAATCCCAGTATATCTCTAATCTCAGTAGGAGAAAATAATATCTATCACCATCCTAATAAAGAAGTAATAAATAACTTATCCAAAAGTAGAATCTATCGTACTGATATTAACAACATGGTAAAACTAACAATAAATAGTAAAGGAATATTAAAGGTGACTACTATTACATAAAAAGTTGCACCACTGGCGCAATAATTGCTGTGGTAACTATACCAGGCCCAATTGACTTGGTGACATTATTGTAAATTGCTATCACTAAAAAAATATAAGGAGGTTTAATGAAAAATACCTATTACAATGTAGGTAAATTATTAATTGAAGCCCAAGGTGGTGAAGATAGAGCTAAGTATGGAGATGGATTAATAAAAGAATATTCATTAAAATTATCTAAAGAAATTGGAAAGAAATATAATATTACCACATTAAAAAAGAATGCGACAATTTTATCTTATAATTGGAAAAGGTGCCACACTGTGGCACCAATTAAGATGGAGTCATTATTGTGAATTATTACCATTAAAAGATATTAATGAGATAAATTATTATGTCAAAATAACAATAGAACAATACTTGAGCAAAAAAGACAGTTAAGAGAAAGAATAAGAAATAAAAGGATATCAAAGATTAGATGATAAGACTAAATTAAAATTAATTAATAAAGAAGAAACTAAAATAAATGATTTTGTTAAGAATCCAATAGTTATCCATAATAAATATAATTTTGATAAAGAAAGAACATATAGGGCAAATAGAGGTATATATGAATTATATAGATAAACATATTAAGACTATTAATCAAGATAAAACAATAGGTTTATAATTACTAAAAGAGATAATCGTTATTATATAGAATATTCAAGTGATAAAAAGAATATTAACTAGAGAATATATATTGAGTTAAAAAAGGAGAAATAAATGAATTATTACAATGAAATAAAAAATAAACTAATAGATAATGAAGTATATAAAAAAGTAAAAGACTACTCTAAAAATAGAAATGATCTTAGTACTTATTATGAAGTAGGTAAATTACTTTATGAAGCAGGAAATAAATATGGAGAAGGAATTATTAAAAAATATTCAGAAAGATTAGTTATAGAAGGTCGGTAGAAACTATAATGAAAGAACACTTAGAAGAATAAGACAATTTTATTTAGTATTTAAAGATGAAATTTGGTCGACAATGTCGACCAAATTAATGTGGAGTCATTATACAGAAATTTTATCACTTAGTAATGTTAATGAAATAAATTATTACATTAACATAACTGAAGAATACAATTTAAGTGTTCGAGAACTGAGAGAAAGATTAAAAACAAAAGAATATCAAATATTATTAAAAAAGAGGAACAAAACTCAAACTACCAGCATATAGTATAATGTCATAAGAGAAATCTTATGTTTACATATAAGTAGTCCTCCTTAACCGGAGGCTATTTTAGTATATATAATTAACTACCATATAATAGATATGGCTGATATATTATTTTTAGATTACAAGAAAAAAAAATAACCCTCTAAGATTATAGTTTAGAGGGAATCATAAAATAAAAAATAAAAAAAATACTTGCATTTTATAAAAAGAATAGTTATAATGTCATAGAAAGGAAGCGTTATATGTCAAAAAATTAGTAATCGTGGAATCCCCACATAAAAGTAAAACAATAGAAAAATATTTAGGAAAAGATTTCAAAGTAGTATCTTCCGTAGGACACATCAGAGACCTATCAACATCAGGAAAATATGGCTTTGGAGTAGATATAGATAATAATTTTAAACCAGATTATAAAATAATCAAAGGAAAAGCAAAAAATTAGTAAAAGAATTAAAAAAAAAGATATCAAAGATGCAGACTTCGTATATCTAGCAACCGACCCCGATCGTGAAGGAGAAGCCATAAGTTGGCATCTATACGATACCTTAGGATTAAAAGAAGAAAACTATGATCGAATAGTCTTCAACGAAATAACCAAAAAAGCCGTCCTAGATTCATTTAATAAAGCTAGAAAAATAGATGATAATCTAGTAAAATCTCAAGAAAAACAAGAAGAATACTAGATCGTATCATAGGCTTTAGACTAAGTAAACTAATGCAGTCTAAAAACAGGAGGCAAATCAGCAGGACGTGTTCAATCAGTAGCCCTAAAGTTAATCGTTGATCGTGAAAGAGAAATAGAAGCCTTCATTCCTGAAGAATACTTTGAGATAGAAGCAAAATTTAATGACTTCGATGCCAAATTAGATACCTATAATCATAAAAAAATAGAAATCAAAAAAAGAATCTGAAGCCAAAGAAATACTAAGTAAACTATCAAATGCCTTCAAAATAGAAAGTATTGATAAAAAAGAAAAAAGCTAAGAAAAGCAAATTTCCTTTTACTACAAGTACACTAGAGCAAGAGGCTTCAACCAAACTAGGCTTTACCTCTAAGAAAACCATGATGATAGCCCAAAAAAACTATATGAAGGAATAAATCTAAAAAGATGGAGCAGAAGGATTAATATCTTATATGAGAACTGACTCTGTAAGATTATCTGATGAGTTTATTAAAGAAACCTATGGTTACATCAAAGATAATTATGGAAGTGAGTATGTAGGTTATGTAAAAAAAAGAGTAATAAAACTGAGAATGTTCAAGATGCCCATGAAGCCATAAGACCTACTAATATAAATAATAATCCAGAAAAAAATAAAAGAATATCTAACTAATGATGAATATAAATTATATAGTCTAATATATTATAGAGCCCTAGCATCCCTAATGAAAGATGCCAAAGTAGAAGCAACTACTGTTATATTAGATAATAATAATTATCAGTTCAAAGTAAATGGACAAATCCTAATCTTTGATGGATACTTAAAAGTATATAGTAAATATGAAGATAGTGAAGATAAAGTATTACCAGACTTCTCAAACTATAAAAAGTAATGTATTAGTAGCTAACACTATAGAATATACATCACATACAACAAAACCACCTGCTAGATATACCGAAAGTAAACTAATAAAAAGAAATGGAAGAATTAGGAATAGGTCGTCCATCAACATATGCTAAAACAATTGATACCATTGAAGAAAGAGGTTATGTAAAAGTTATTGATAAAAATTTATTCCTACTGAAGTAGGTATTGAAACAACCGATAAATTACAAGAATTCTTTAAAGATATCATTAATGTAGAATATACTAAGAATATGGAAGATGATTTAGATAAAATAGCAGAGGGTAACATGGAGTGGAATAAATTACTAAGTATCTTCTATCAAGAATTTGAACCAAAAGTAGAAGTAGCTTTCAAGAATATGGAAAAGAAAGCCCCCCAGAAGAAACAGGAGAATTATGTCCTAATTGTGGTAGTCCATTAGTAATAAAACAAAGTAAGTATGGAAAGTTTACTGCTTGTTCAAATTATCCAACTTGTAAATATATTAAAAGTAATAAAGAAGAAAAAGAAGTAAAAGAAATTATATCTTGTCCAAAATGTGATGGTAAAATATTAGAAAAGAAAACTAAAAGAGGAAAAATCTTTTATGGATGTTCAAATTATCCAAAATGTGATTTTGCTAGTTGGGATAAACCAATTGAAGAAAAAGTGTCCTAATTGTTGTAATGGAACATTAACAGAAAAAAAAAAGATAAGATAAAATGTATGAATTGTGATTATGAGAGAACTAATTAATTTAGTTCTTTTTTTTTTTGCCACTTCAACTTTAAGCAAACTTAAATTTTTCCGTGGTATTTTTGAGTCTACGTCTCAAAAATAAGAGTTATGTTGTAAATAGTGAAATAAATTACAAAATTTTTTCAAAAATCAAAAAATGTGAATAATTAGCAATTGTGTGATATAATATATATACAGATGGGTTACTTGTGAAGGAATAACGATGTGTTGGCATATTTGCCAGTAAGCATATTTGTATGTGAGCATTCATCTCGGGGGTACCCATCATTTTTTAATTACCATTTTTTGATGAATTAAAAAAGATAATATTAAACAACAAATAAAAATATAAAGTACTTTGAACAAAAGTATTTTTTTTCTTTTACATATTAAAATAAAATAATAAATTATAGTTAGTTAACAAAAAATACTTTTAAAAAATATTGCCAATTAGTAAATAATAATATATAATTATATAGGAAATAGGGTGATAAAATGAAGAAAAAAGTATTATTATGTATTATGGATGATGTAGGATTAACAAAAAATAAAAAATATAATGCCGTATATAATGCCAAAACACCAGTATTAGATAAATTATGGGATAAATATCCTCATAGTCAATTAGAAGCATCAGGTACCCCGGTAGGTTTACCAAGAGGACAAATGGGAAATTCAGAAGTAGGCCATACCAATATAGGAGCAGGTCGTTTAGTATATCAATCATTAGAACTAATAAATAGTAAAATAAAAGATAAAAGTTTTTTATAAAAATGAAGAATTATTAAAAGTAATAAATCATGTTCAAAGAAGAAAATAGTAGTTTACATTTAGTAGGACTTTTTATCAGATGGAGGAGTACATTCACATATCAATCATTTATTTAGTTTATTAGAATTATCCAAAAAAAAGAAGGATTAAAAAAAAAGTATATGTTCACATCTTTACAGATGGTAGAGATGTAAGTCCTACCAGTGGAATAAAGTATATAGAAGCCTTAGAAAAAATATATGAAAAAAATTAGGCGTAGGAAAGATAGCCTCATTAGGAGGAAGATACTATGGTATGGATAGAGATACTAACTTTGATAGAGTAGAAAAAAGCCTATAATGCAATGGTAGTAGGAACTTCAGTTAAAGAAGCCAAGAAAGTATGGAAAGAAAGTCAAAAAACAAAGTAACTGATGAATTCATAGTACCAGTAACCACGGATAAAATGGTCTAATAAAAGATAACGATGGAATTATTTTCTTTAACTATAGACCAGATAGATTAAAAAACTTGCTAGTATCTTTACCAATAAAGAATATAAAAGTTTTGATAAAGAAGAAATAAAAAATTTAAAAGTAGTAACAATGATGCACGTAGCAGATACCGTATTATGTCCTTATGCCTTTTGAATTACCAGAACTAACAAATACCTTAGGAGAAGATATAGCAAGTAAAGGATTAACCCAACTTAGAATAGCAGAGACTGAAAAGTATGCTCATGTAACATATTTCTTTGATGGAGGAATAGATAAAGAATACAAAGGAGAAAAAAGAATATTAGTACCAAGTCAAAAGTAGCAACTTATGACTTAGAACCAGAAATGAGTGCTCATATGATAACAGCCTCATTAGTAAAAGAAATAACAACAAGTCATGAAGACTTAATAATATTAAACTTTGCTAATGGCGATATGGTAGGCCATACAGGAGACTATGAAGCCGCTATTAAAGCTGTTGAAACAGTAGATGAATGTATTGGTAAAATATTAGAAAATATCTCATTAGAAGAATATACCATTATAGTAACAGCAGATCATGGTAACTGTGAAGTAATGCGTAATAAAAGATAATAGTATTAATACCAGTCATACTACTAATGTTGTACCATTTATCATAACCGATAAAAAAGTCTAAAATTAATAGATGGAAAATTAGGGAGATATAGCCCCAACCATATTAACACTAATGGGACTTAGAAGTACCAAGTGAAATGACAGGTAATATCCTAATAAAAAAAGTAGAAAGAAGAGGTAATTATGTTAGAACTACTAAATACAAAAATATTTGATAATGAAAGAAATATCTTAAATGCTGATTTATTTGTTAATAATTTAAAACATACCTTTAAAGCATTTAAATTTAATACAAAGATAAATATATGAAGTATATAGAAATATAACAATATATCATATAACATGGAATGATGATAAAAGCTATGAAGATATGTTAGAATTAAAAAAAAAGAAATAGCCTTAGCCTTAGGAGTAACTACTAATGAATTTGAAATAGAAAAAGAAAAAAGAAAACGAAGTAAAAATAAAAGTACAAAACATGAAGAAAAGTACCTTATCATTAAAAGAATTACTAGAAGAATCTAAAGATAAAGATAATAATAATATACCCCTAGGATTATCAGAAGAAGATAAAGTAATATATTTTAATATAGAAAAAGATAAGAATCTATTAGTAACAGGAGTAACAGGTATTGGAAAGACTAATCTATTTAATAATATAATACTAAATATCTTAATGAATAAAAGATAAAACTAAAATAATTATTTTAGATTCCCAAAGTATAAATTATAATACTTATGATAAATTATGTGAAGTAGTAAATAATGAACAAGAAATAATAAATAAAATAAAAGAAATAAGACATATCTTTGAAGAAAAAGGTAAAAAATAATGATCAAAGTAGAATAATTTTATTTATTGATGAAATATATGAAATAATAAAAAATGATATAAGTGTAAAAGATGATATTAATTACTTATTAGAAGTTGGAGCCACTATGAATATTCATATTATAATGTCTACTGATAGTGTATTAGATGAAGATATAAATTATTTATTTGATAAAGACGATATATCTAAATTAAGTTTTTATCTAACTACAAGAAGAGAATATAATAAATTCTTAGATAATTATATAGATGAAAGTTTAGGTAGAGATGGTATATATGGAAGTACCAATAGTACATTAACTAGAATAAGCCTTCCTTTAATAGAAGATGATGAAATAACTAGAGTAGTGGATAATTTAGAAGTAAATATATAAGTAATAGTAGTAAGGAGTATTTATGAAGAAGAAAGAAAGGGTAAAAGATCCAGATAAAATAAAAAAAGAGAGATAACATTTTTACCATTATATTAAGTATTTGTGATGTAGTAGCAGTAGTAGTATTATTTCTTTTATATGGACCATTTAATGGCTTTAGAGACTGGTTAGTAACTACCGCTATGAGTACTATGAATCATCAATATTTTGCTACTACTTTCTATAGTGATGAATATATAAATAAAGTATTAGCAAGACATAGTATTAAAGAACCAGATGGAAATACTGATATTAGTGCAATAATAGGTAAAGAAGAAAAATTATATAGATGAATATGATAAAGAAATATTAGATAGAAATAAAAAAGATATTTATAAATTAATAGAAATAAATGAAAAAGGATTCTCTGGATATTTAGTAGCTATTTATGATCCATCTAAAATAAAAAGTAACTTATAGTAAAAACTTAGGTTATTCTGGAGAATATTTAGTAGATATGGCTAAAAAAGAGAAAATGCCGTAGTAGCTATTAATGGTGGAGGCTTTCTTGATAAAGATGGACAAGGAACAGGAGGACAAGCTATTGGAGCAATTATTTCAAATGGCAAGATAATAAGTAACTACAGTCATAGTCAATATGGCGGTGGAATAATAGGCTTCACTAATGATAATAAATTATACTTAGGTAAAATAAGTGCTGAAGAAGCAATTAACATGGGTATAAGAGATGCTGTAGAATTTGGACCTTTCTTAATAGTAAATGGTAAAAGAGTGCTTTTATAAATGGTAATGGAGGTTATGGTATTCATCCAAGATCTGCTATTGCACAAAGAAAAGATGGAATAGTATTATTTCTTAGTAATAGATGGAAGAAGTTTAAAAAAGTAAAGGTGCCGATATGAATGACTTAGTAGATATCTTACTTAGATATCATGCTTATAATGCATCAAACTTAGATGGCGGTAATTCAAGTGCCCTAGTAATAGATAACAAAATAATAAACCATCCAATTAACTGGGATAACTTAGAACAGACTAGACCAATACCATGTGGATTTATAGTCAAAAGAGTAAATAAATACTCTTTTTTTAATAAAATACAAAAAAATGGTTGTAATGTTCAAAAAAAAGATGATATAATCTAATTATGAACGAATAAGTTCTAGAAAGAAGAGGAAAATAAATGAAAAAAGAAAATATTATTAATAGCAGTGTTATTTATGGTAACATTACTAACAGGATGTGGAAGCAAAAAGAAAAAGTAGTAATTTATACTAGCATGGAAGAAGAAAGAAACCAAAAATTAAGTGAAATGGTAAAAAAAAGAATTTCCTGAATTAAATGTAGTTATTCAACACATGGCTACTGGTAATAGTGCCGCTAAAATAAAAGAATGAAGGTACTAATGTAGAAGCAGATATTGTTATTGATTTAGAAACTGCTCATATGAAGGATATTCAAAAAAGAATTTTGCTGATTTATCAAAGTTTGATTCAAGTTTTTATATGGATGGTGTTAATACATCGAGTAATTATTTAACATGGGTTAAATATACTATGAACTTAATTATTGATAATAAATATTTTAAAGAGCATAATTTAAGTGTACCAAAAACATATGAAGACTTATTAAAACCAGAATATAAAGATTTAATAGCAATGCCAGATCCAAAAACATCAGGAACAGGCTATGGTTTCTATTTGAATGTAGTAAATATAATGGGAGAAGATAAAGCAATAGAATACTTTAAAAAATTAAAAGGTAATTTAAGAGAGTATACAACATCAGGATCAGGACCTACAAATCTGCTAAAACAAGGAGAAATAGCAATAGCTATGGGAATGACTGCACAAGGTGTTGAAGCTATAAATGCCGGCTACGATTTTAGTATTGTAGAGTTAGAAACTGGTTCACCATATAACACAACATCATGTGGTATTATAAAGGGAGAGAAACAAACAAAAATGTTGAAAAAAGTATTTAATTGGTTAATTAAAGATTTTGGTAAATATGATAAAGAAAACTATATGCCAGATAAAATATTAAAAAAAGAACAAGAAAATAAAATGAAAAAATTATCCAGAAAATTTAAAAGATGCTAATATGACTGGTATTGATAGTACTGAAACAAAAAAAAACTAATTGAGAAATGGGGAGAAGTAAATGGTTAATCTTGAAATAAAAGATTTAACTAAAGTATATAATAAAAAAACAGTTTTAGATAATATAAGTTTTGAAGTAAAAGATGGAGAATTTTTTTATCAATTTAGGACCTTCTGGATGTGGAAAGACAACTTTATTAAAAATATTAATAGGAATAGAAAATCCAACTTCCGGTAAAATATTAAAAAAGAAAAAGATATAACAAAATTAGAATCCATCTAAAGAGAAATGGGCATAGTTTTTCAAAACTATGCTTTGTTTCCTAATATGACTGTTTTAGATAATGTTATGTATGCGTTAAATTTAAAATTAAAAAAAATAAAGAAGAAGCAAAAAAAAGAAGCTTTAAAAATGATAAAAGTAGTTAATATGGAAGAACATATTAAAAATATCCACACGAATTATCGGGGGACAACAGCAAAAGAGTAGCAATAGCAAGAACTTTAGCATTAAATCCTGATATAATCTTATTTGATGAACCAATGAGTGCTCTTGATGCCGATAATAGATTAGGATTAAGAAAAAGAATTAAAAGATATACAGAAAAAATTTAAAACTACTATGATATATATTACTCATGATCAAGAAGAAGCATTTTCTTTATCAGACAGAGTAATGGTGATGAATGATGGTAAAATAGAACAAATAGATGAACCAAATAAAATATTTAATCATCCAAAAAAATGATTATGTGAGAAAGTTTGTAACAAATCATTTAATAGAAAAAAAAAGTATCATCAATTGAAAAATGTACAGGAATTGATTTATAATGAAAAAGAAAAGTAAAGTTAGTATTTTAGTATTAATATTTCTTTTTAATAACAGTCTTCTACCCATTAGTAGAAATGCTATTAAGAGTAGAATGGTCTGATTTTGGTAACTTAATATCATCAAGATCATTTAAAGAAGCTTTATCTAATTCGTTATTTGTTACAAGTATATCTACTATTATATCAATATTGATAGCATATTTACTAGCTTATACATTAAATAGAACAAATATAAAACATAGAGCAGTATTAAAAGTGTTATTAACTATTCCTATGTTAATACCATCAATATCACATGGACTTGGATTAATTAATTTATTTGGAGCAAATGGAATAATATCTAAAATATTAGGATTTAATATTATAGGATGCCATGGTATAATAATAGGCTCTATTTTATATTCATTTCCCGTAGCATTTTTAATGCTAGATGATGGATTTAATTATATCGATAATAATATGTATAATACAGCTAAAGTGCTAGGTTTGAACCAATGGCAAACATTTAAAAAAAGTAACATTATGTTATTTAAAAAAAACCATTATTATCATCTATATTTGCTGTATTTACAATGATATTTACAGATTATGGTGTACCTCTAGCAGTAGGTGGAAAGTTTTTAACATTGCCAGTATTTCTATATAAAGAAGTAATAGGGTTACTAGATTTTTCAAAAGGTACAATGATATGATTATTCTTATTAGTGCCTGCTATTATATCATTCTTATTTGATAATTTTTCTAAAGATTATAGTAGTGGTGAATTTGAAGGAAAAGATTATAAAATAAGTAAAAAAACAAAACAAGAGATATAATATTTACTACATTATTATATTTAATAATTATATTTGTTTTTATAGTAATAGGTTCGTTTGTTTATTATGCTTTCATAGATAATTTTATTATTAACAAAAGTTTTTCTTTAAAAACATTTTGAATAATATGTATTATCTAATGATATTGGAAAAATATATATTAAATTCACTTTTTAATAGCAGTATCAGTAGCAGTAATAGGAACATTTATAACATATTTTACAGCTTATGCAACCGCTAGAATAAAAAGGAAAGATAGCTAAATTAATCCATATATTAACAATATCATCACTAGCTATACCTGGTATAGTACTTGGTTTATCATATACTATAGGATTTAAAGATACTTTTATATATAATACTTTTTATTATAATGATTATTGTAAATATAATACATTTTATGGCTTCACCATATTTAATGGCCTATAATGCATTATTAAAAAATAAATCCTAATTATGAAGTTGTAGCTAAAACTTGCAATATAAGTTCATTTAGAATAATAAAAGATGTAATAATACCATGTAGTAAGATAACAATAAGAGAGATGATAACATATTTCTTTATAAACTCAATGGTAACAATATCTGCAGTAACATTCTTATTTAATACAGATACAATGCCATTATCATTAATGATAAATACATATGAAGGTAATATGATGCTAGGAGAAGCTGCTATTGTATCGTTGATAATATTATTCTTTAATTTAATTGTAAAAGGAACTATATATATAATAAATAGAAAAAGAAGACAGAAAGAAGTGGAATTATGAAATTAACATATAACGAATTTGAAATATTAGTTTGTATAGAAAAAGAAAAAAAAGAGAATTATCTCAAAGAGAAATATCAAAGACAACTAATCTTTCTTTGGGTACAGTAAATAAAACTATAACTAGTTTATTAGAAAAAAAGTTAATAAATGAAGATAATACTATAACAAAAGAGGATTAAAAGAATTAGAACCATATAGAGTAAAAAAGAGCTATCTTTTTAGCAGCAGGTTTTGGATCTCAGACTAGTGCCAATTACTCTTAATACACCAAAACCATTAGTATTAGTAAATGGAAAAAAAAAATAATAGAAACATTATTAGATGCCGTTGTAAAAGCAGAAATACCAGAAATAATAAATCGTAACAGGATATTTAAATGAACAATTTGAAATATTACTAAAAAATATCCTAATATAAAATTTATATATAATAAAAAATATAATGAAGCAAATAATATTTCTTCAGCATATTTAGTAAGAGATAAATTTTCTAATTCATATGTATTAGAATCAGATTTATATTTATATAATCAAGATTTAATAAGAAAATATGAATATCATTCAAATTTCTTAGGATTTAAAGTAGATAGAACCGACGATTGGTGTTTAGAAACTAAAAATGGTATAATTACTAAAAGAAAAAAAGTAGGTGGATTAGATTGTTATCAAATGTGTGGAATATCATACTATGATAAGGAAACTGGTAAACAAATGGAAAAAAAAGATATAAAAAGAAGTATTTATGTCTCCTGGTGGCAAAGAAAGATATTGGGAACAAGTAATGCTTGATGATAAGAAAAAAACAATTATAAAATTTATTTAAGAGAATGTAAAAAAGTGAAGATATAATTGAAATAGATATACATTTAACGAACTTAAAGCTATAGATAAAACTTATGATGTATAAAAAAAGAATATTATAATAAAATGTAATATTCTTTTTTAATTACCTTGAAAACCATAGTAAAAATATAGTATAATCAAATTAGGGTAGAGGTAGAAGGAAATGAAAAAAAGAGAAATATAAATATAGATTTAATAAAATGTATAGCAGTATTTTCGGTAATATCTGTACATTATTTTTTGGTTTGTGTGTACCATTAGTTTTAATATTATTAATAATATTAAATGTAATTTATAAACTAATTGATAAACTTATTGTAAAAGAGAATGACAAAAGCCTTTATAAAATAATGAAAATATGATAAAATAATAATTGCTGGAGGTAACAAAATGGAAAAGAAAAAAATACATTATTTAAAAATACAATTTATAAGTCAATACTTAGTATAGTAAATATCGTGGTTCCAATAATAATAGGACCATATATAATGCGTCTTTTAGATGTTGATTTATATGGGAATGTATAATAGAGTTTTTTGCAGACTTTCAAATGTTCTTGGCGTTTGCTGGTTTTGGAGTATATACTTTAGGGGTTAGAGAAATTAGTAAAATTAGAGATGATAAAGAAAAAGGTATCTAAGCTGTTTACAAATTTATTTATGATATCAATGCTTTCTAATTTGCTAGTATTAATAATATATATAGTTTATAGTTTATTGACATCAACTGGAATGGCAAGAATATTGTATTTAGTTATGACCATTCAAATATTTGCTAATATTTTTTATGTTGAATTTGTAAATGAAGCATTAGAAAATTATAAGTTTATAACAATAAAATCAGTGATTGTTAAAATTATATATTTCTTGTCAATTTTACTTGCCGTTAGAAATCCTGATGATATAGTAATTTATGCTATTGTTGTATCACTTACTAATTTTTTAAATAATATAATAAGTTTTATTTATGCTAAAAGAAGAATTAAATTTGATTTTTCTAAGATTGAAATAAAAAAAATATATTAAACCGCTTATTGCTGTACTTGTTATTACCAAATGTAGATTTATTATATAGCCAATTAGATAGAGTTATGTTAGGAAAATATGTGAATGACGTATCAGTAACAATTTATTATACGGCATTTTATCTTATTAGTACTCTTAGCTTCAATACCTTATGCTATAATAAATGTATCAATACCAAGACTATCTTATTTATTAAAAAGAATAAAAACAAAAAGTTTATGAAGAAAAATTAATAATTCAATTTCTTCATTACTATTTATAATAGTACCTATGTGTTTAGGAGTTTTTGTATTATCAAAAAAAATAATAATTTTATATGCTGGTAAAAAATATTTAGCAGCCATTGTACCATTAATGATAGCATGTATAACTAGAATTTTATATCATTAGAGTCTGTCATGAATAATTTGGTAATGTATCCAAATAATAGAGAAGATAGAATTCTAAAAGTATCACTAATTTGTGGAACTAGTAACTTAATAATTAATTACTTATTAGTTACATTTAAAATATTCAGTCCAATAACTGCTTTGGCAACAACTGGACTAGTCGAATTAGCAGTATTCATTACACATTATATATATTCAGAAGAAAAATGAATATTAATGTTCAAGTATTTAGTAAAAAAAAATATGACATATATAATTTTGAGTTTATTGTTTTATACCAATATCATTGCTACTTAGAAAACTTAATTTAGGGTTCTATATAACTATGATATTAATAATAATTACTTGCATGTTATTATATTTTATAGTTTTATATATATAAAGAAAGATAATAATTTAATGTTTATATTAGATAAATTTTAAAAAATAAATTAAAGGTAGGGAAAAAGTAATATGAAAAAAATAATAGTACCAACAGGGTATATGGGAAGCGGGTCATCCGCTATTACTGATTTGATATCAGAGTTTAAAGATTGTCAAAATGAGTTCAAAACTTATGAATATGTATTATTGCATTGTCCAAATGGTTTGTTTGATTTTGAAGATAAACTATTAATAGGCAATAATGCAATCAGAAGTGATGAGGCAATTAGAAGTTTTGAAAATCAAATGAAAAAATTATATAAAAAAAAATTTTGGTGGGTAGGTAATTATCAAAAAAAATAATTAGTCCAAATTTTATGAAAATAACAAAAGAATATATAAATAAAATACAAGAATTTAATTTTCCAGGATATTGGTATACACACGAAGAAGTTAATGCAAAAATGTTTTTTAAATTATTAATTAGAAAACCATTAAAAATATTAACAATGAAACAAAGTTAGATTTAATAAAATTTTAAAATATTCAGATGGTATGCGTATATCATATGTTGATTCAAATAAATTTTATGAAGAATCACATAAATATATTTATAAAATAATTGAAGAAATATCTAAAGGGAAAGAAAATATAATCCTGGATCAATTTTATTACCATTTAATTTATTCAGAGTAGATAATTATTTTGATGATAAATTAAGAGTTATTGTAGTAGCAAAGAGATCAAGAGATGTATTTATAATAAATAAATATATTTGGCAACAAAAAGCAAATCTGTGTACCATTTCCACTAGAAGTAAAATGAATTTTGCAATTTTTATAAAAAAAATGCGTGAAAGTGAAAAAAAAAGTGTACTTCAAATAAAGTATTAAGAATTAACTTTGAAGATATAATTTATAATTATGATACTAAAATAAAAGAAATAACTAAATTTTTAGATTTTAAGGAAAGTGATCATATAAATAAAAAATAGATTTATACCAGAAATGTCAATAAAAAATACTCAATTGTTTAGAAAAGAAGAATATAGAGAAGAATGTAAAGTTATAGAAAAAAGAATTAAAAAATATTTATATGAATTTCCATACGAAATTAATAATGATGTAAAAAGAAACAGTAGAGTTTGATTAAAAGGAGTGTAGTAATAATGAAAAAAAATGTGTTATTTATAGTTATTGATTCTGTAACAAATGATATTTTTTTATTTAATAAAAACACTTCATCATTATGTGCTCCTTTTTTGAATGAATTAAGAAAAAAGTCTATTTCAGGAGATAAAATGTTTTCTGAAGCTCCATATACAGAAGCATCTTTAATGTGTTTACTTGGAGGTATTGATACAATGGATAATGGAGGCTATATGGAGCGATTTAAAAGATAAAACTTGTGTTTTTAGAAGTGTTTAGAAATAATGGTTATAAAGTTTTTCATAATAACTACTATCAAGTATTTATCCATCATATATGGCTCCTGGCTATGATGAAAGAAAATATATTGAAGGATTTCAGTTTTTCACATATATGGGATTATAGATTAAAATATTATTCAGAAATTTTTTGGGAAAAAATGAAATAAACAACAAAAGGAATATAAAATATTAGCAGATATGTTAGATGATAATTTTAAAAATTGGATAATATATTTAGAAAAAATAAGAGATAAAGATTCTGAAACAAGTATGCTCAACGGGAATATAGATGTTAGTGATATTGATAATGACATAAAGCAAATTAAAGTTGAATATGAAAAATTTAGTAAAGATAATAAAAAATATTTAAATAGTTTGTTTGAACAAAAAGAAAATCATCAATTATTTAATATAAAAACATATATGATGAGTGATAAAGTACATGACAATATAGTTAGAAATAAAGTAATTGAAAAATACAAAACTACTTTCGATAGAATTAATAAATTGAATTTTGAAAATAATTTATTAAATAATAAATTGCCAATAAAAAACATTATAAAAAAGTATAATTAAATAAAGATTTTAAAACTGCAAAAGGTTTACTAGCTGGGTATAAAAAATTCACTTTTTTTGATAAGGATTTATATGATAGGATATCAAATAATTATGACCAATTCAAAAGTTCAAAGATCTTTTTTTATACAGTATCACAAGAACTATTTGTTTGGATAAAAGAAAATAAAGATAAAAAATGGATGAGTTATGTTCATATTGATGATGCCCATTTTTCCAGAAAAACTTCTTTACTTATGATACTAAGGATTTAAAATTAATTGAAGAAGATTTTTAAAAGAATAAATACTTACTTAAACAATATTCCTAAAGGATATAAAGGAAGTATATCATATGATTTATCATTGATGTACTGTGACAATATTATTAAAAATATATTTAAGTTTTTAGAAAAAGAAAAAAAAATTTTTTAAATGATACTAGTATAGTAATAACAAGCGGACCATGGATTTTCATATTATTTTTTCTCCAGTAAGAGAAAAGTATGTAATATCTAGTTATAGAGAAAAATTATAATGTACCATTTATAGTTTGGAGCAAAGATATAAAAAAATAAAATGATAAATAATTATTGTTCCACAAAAGATATTCCTGCAACATTATTAGATTTAGTTGATATTAAAATTCCAAAAGTTTTCAAAAGGACAAAGCCTTTTTAGAATCAAAAGGACAAGATTACGCTTTATTAGAATATATGGGTGGTGGATGTCCAGACATTTATCGTAGGCCAATAATACTTGGAGTAAGAACAGATAATTATGATGTTGTGATGGAAGTATATATTAATAAAAAATTTATAGATAATGAAATAAAAAGAAGTATACAATATAAGGAAAGATCCATTTGAATATGATAATTTATTTAAACAAGAAAAATATTAAAAGAAAAAATCAAAAAAGAGTTACAAATTCTTGAAAATAGATATAATGAAATAATTAGTCAGTATGAGGTGAAATAATGAAAATTAAGGTTAGTGTAATTGTACCTGTATATAATGTCGAGAAGTTTATAGATAAATGTTTAAATTCAATAGTTAATCAAACTCATTAAAAGAAATAGAAATAAGTGTGGTAAATGATGGTAGTCCAGATAACAGTCAAAAGATAATAGATAAATATGTTAAAAAATATCCGGAAAAAGTACAATCATTTATTAAAGAAAATGGAGGGCAAGGCTCCGCTAGGAATATTGGAATAGTAAAAAGCTAAGGGTGAATATATCTCTTTTGTTGATAGTGATGATTGGCTTGACTTAGATGCCTTAGAAAAAAAATGTATTCTCTTGCAAAAAAAGATAATAGTGACATAGTAATATGTGATATGGTTGATCATTATGCTAATTATACTATATACCATAATTGTACAAAATATAATAGCGTATTTGAGGTGACTCCATCAGCTTGCAATAAAATATTTAAAAAGAATTAATAAAAGATTTTCAGATTTTTATCAAAATTATGGTATGAAGATTTTAATTTTACTACAAAAATACTTTTTTAATACTGATAAGATATCTAATATAAGTGAAGGATTTTATCATTGTAACTGCGGTCATGAATCTACAATGAATAATAATAATTCAAAGAAAAATTTAGATATGATAATAATTATGGATGATATAATTAATTATTTAAAAGAAAATAAAAAATATGATGAAAATATAGTTTCATATCTAATATTTGAACACATATTAATAACTACTATAAATAGACTTGCATTTCAAAAGTAAAGATAAAAAGAAACAATAAATATATTTTTTAAAATATTGTAAAGATAATATTAGTAATTATACTAAATTGCCTTTTTATAATAAAATATCAAGAAACAGAAAAATCATTGCTTGGCTAAATTATCATGATTTATATAATGTATCAAAAATAATATTATTACTAAAAGGTAAAATGAAAGGATAATAATTATGAACGAGTGTAAATTGAGTATAATAGTCCCTGTATATGGAGTAGAAAAGTATATAGATAAATGTTTAAACAGTTTAGTAAAACAATCATTAAAAGAAATAGAAATAATTCGTAGTTAATGATGGAACTAAAAGATAATAGTCAAAAAAAATAGTAGATAAATATGTAAAAAAATATCCTGATAAAATAAAATCATATATTAAAAAGAAAATGGTGGACAAGGTTCTGCAAGAAACTATGGATTAAAAAAAAGCAAATGGAGAATATATTGGATATGTTGATAGTGATGATTTTTGTTGAAAAAAGATATGTATAAAAAACTATATAATAAAGCTAAAAGAAAATAATTATGATATAGTAGTATGTGGTAATTATAATGTTAGTGAGGATTATAAAAATAAAAATATAGATACATTTATAAATAATTATAATACTGATTTAGAAAATATATTTTTGGTAAAATGGCTGTGTGGAATAAAATATATAAAAAGAGAAATTTTAGTAAAAATAAATTAAAATTTAAAGAAAAAGTTTGGTATGAGGATTTAGCTTTTACACTAAAAGCTATAATGAATTCTAACACTTTTGCTTTTATTGATGAACCATTATATGATTATCTAATAAGAGAAGGATCTACTATGAACAATTCTAATGTATAAAAGAAATTTAGAAATATTTGATGCTTTTGATGATATTTTATCTTATATTAAGCATAATAAAAAAGAAGAGTATTTTTAATAAAATAGAATTTTTAGCTATAGATCATATATATATATCAGCTATTGTTAGAGTTTTAAAAGCAGAGGCTGATGATAAAGTTAAAAGAGAAACTATAAACAAACTAATTGATTACATGAATAAGAATTTTCCTGATTATAAAAATAATGAATATATAAATACTTTATCAAGAAACAGAAAGATAATATATAAATTAATAAATATAAAAATGTATGGATTGATTAATTTGATATTTAAAGTGAAGAAAGGATAGTAATTATGAGAATTGATAGCAATAATAAAAAAGCAAATATATTTTATATCTTTCTATTAATACAACCTATATTAGATTTATTTACATCTTTAATGGTTAGATTTACTAATTTACCATTAACTATTGGTATGATAGTTAGAGGGCTATTCCTATTTACAATGGTAATATATCTGCTCTTTGTAAACAAATCAGTACATAAAAAGAAAAGTATAATATATTTAGAATACTTTTGTATATTTAGTATAATATTTCTTATAACGAAAAAATGGAATATTTAATCTTAGTTTTTTAAAAACAGAAATAACATATTTATTTAAATATATGTATTTTCCAATAGTGGCATTATGCTTAATAAATGCATTTGATGAATTACAATTGAAAAAAGAAAAAAATATTTAAGGTGTGTATAGTTGAAGCAATAATATATTCAATATTAATAATACTGCCAGAAATAACTAATACAGCATTTTCATCGTATGTTGGTAATAATAAAAGGTACTGTAGGATGGTTTTATGCTGCTAATGAAATAGGTGCAATAATGGTAGCTTTATTTCCATTTTTATATTATTTGTTATTTGAAAGGGAAGGCGTAGTTAAAATAGCATTAACCTTTATAATAGTAATACTTGCAATGACGTTATTAGGAACCAAAAACATCATTTTTAGGTATGCTAATTACTGAAGTTATTTATGCTTTATATTTTCTATTTAACTATAAAAAAAAATAGAGCATATGGTCTAAAATGGTCAATAATAATTATAGTAATATCATTTGATTAATACCTAATATACCAGCAGTAAAAAATTTACAAAAATGCTATATCAGAATCTAGTCACATTGAGGAAGATATTAAAGAAGAAACAGATAATATTAAAAATAACAATAAGTATACTGTTAAAAGCCCAAGCGCACAAAGAATTATAAAAGTAGCATTAAGTGGGAGAGATAAATTTTTCTTTAATACTTTAGAAATATATGACAATGCTAAAATTGATGATAAACTTTTCGGAATTGGATTCGTAAATAGAAGTGAAATAAATAATAAAAAAAATAGAAAAACTAATTGAAATTGATCCATTAGATATTTTCTTTCATTATGGAATAATTGGCTTTATAATTTATTTTAGTCCATTAATCTATATTGTATATAGAACTTTAAAATCTATATTTAAAAAATAAATTTAGATTATCATTCTTTAAATTAACAAATATTTATGTAATTGGAATAATAACAATGATTTCTATGATGGCAGGTCATGTATATAGTGCTCCAGCAGTATCTATATATGTGTCATTTGCAATGGCAATGCTAGATAGTGCTTTTTGACAAAAGGTGAATTAGAAATAACAGAAGAGAGAGAAAGGAAAAAAAATAACAATATTTGCTTTACATCTAGGATTTGGTGGTGTTGAAAAAAATACTTATCATCATTATGTAAAATGCTTGAAGAAAAAACTATGATATAGAAATTATATCAACATATAAAGTTTTAGATAAACCAGCATTTCCATTTTCAGAAAAAGTTAAAATTACTTATTTAATTGATGATAAAGCCAAACAAACAGAAGAGTTTAAACAAGCAATAAAAAAAATAAATAAAAATATAATTAGTATATTCAAAGAAGGATTAAAATCTGTTAAAATATTGTGTCTTAAGAGAAGTAGAAATATTAAGGCAATTAGAAATACTTATAGTGATTATATAATAACTACTAGAACCTTTCATAGTAGATTAGTAGGATACTATGCTTATAGTAATATAATAAAAATAGCAACTGAACATAATTTTCATAATAATGATAAAAAGTATATAACTAAAGTAATAGATTCTATAAGGAGTTTTGATTACTTTGTTGTAGTATCTAATAATTTAAAAGAATTTTATGAGAATAAAATAGGTAAAACCAAATGTATATATATTCCTAATGTAATAGATAGTCTTCCAGATAAGAGAAGTAAACTAACAAAATAAAAATATTATTACAATAGGTAGATTAAGTCCTGAAAAAAGGTCAAAAAAGATTTAATAGATGTATTTAAAAAATAGTTAATAAAAAGAATTACCAAAAACTAAACTATTTATGGTGGGAGACGGACCATTAAAAAAGAATTAGAAAATTATACTAAAGAATTAAAACTAACTAATAAGATTATTTTCACTGGTTTTCTAGGAAATAAGGAAAAAGAAAAATATATTTTAGATTCTTCAATATTTATTTTACCATCTTATACTGAATCATTTGGTTTAGTATTAATTGAAGCTATGAGTTATGGATTACCATGTATTGCCTTTGATTCATCTGATGGTGCATAGAGAATTATTAAAAAATAATGTAGGGATTTTAGTAAAAGATAGAAATAAAGAAAAAATGGCTGAAGAAATAATAAAAAGAATTAAAAAATAAAAATGGTAGTGAACATAGCGAAAAAGGTTATAAATACTGTCAAAAATATTTATTAGATAATGTAAAAAAAAGAGTGGATTAATATATTAAAATAAAATATAACTGTGAGGTATATAATGAAAAGAAAAAGAAAAATATAAAAAGAGTAGGGTAATGATAGTTATTATGATAATAATTATTATATTAGGTGGACTTGGTTATATAGCATTTAATTATATTAAAAAAACAATAACATCGAATTAAAAAAAGAAAAAAACTATTAAAGAAATAAATATTATTATAATGAGTTTGTTAAAACAAATAAAGAATCAAAATTATATAATAGTAATAATGAAGTAGTTGGAACTATAGGTAATAATGTAGAGTTAAGTTTAGATAATGAAATCATATCTGATACTACTAAATATTTTAAGATTACAACTTTTGATGATGAATACTATATAAGTTATAAAGATGCAAGATAAAATAGATAAGTTATCTGAAACAGATAATAGATACAAAAATTATATAGTCTTTAACGAAAATATAGTAACTAATGATAGTACATCATTTTATGATGAAAATGATAATTTACTATATACATTCAATAAATCATATGATTTACCAATAATAATAAAAAGATGATAATAAAAGTATGGTATAGAATTTAATAATAGATTATTATATGTAAAAAAAAAGATGATGTAAAAAAGAAATTAAGAAAAGTAATAATACAGATAAAAAAAAGAATTCTACAGGGATACCAGTATTAAACTATCATTTTGCTTATGAAGAAGACAATCCATGTTACGAAGAAATTTGTCACTCTCCTAAGCAAATAAAAGAACACTTTTCTTACATAAAAGATAATAATTTCTTTACACCTAAAATGAATGAATTGGAAATGTATATAGATCAAAAGATTCAATTGCCACAAAAAAGTGTAGTTATCACGTTCGATGACGGTACTAGAGCTGATGTAGCAAAAAAATATGTTGATGAATATAAAATTAATGCCACATTGTTTCTAATTACTAGTTGGTTTTAATAAAGAACAATTTGAATCTGAATATTTCGAAGTACATTCGCATGGTGATAATATTCATAATGGCGGACTTTGTAGTGGTGGACAAGGTGGAGAAATAAAATGTATGGAACACGATAAGCTATTGACAGATTTAAAAAACAAGTCGAGATAAACTGAATGGAAGTACAGTATTTTGTTATCCTTTCTACGAATATAATGACTACAGTATAAAAGTATTAAAAGAGGCTGGATTTACCATGGCTTTTGCTGGAGAACGAGCTGGAGGTAAAATAAAAGTAACGCCAGGAATTGATAAAGTTTAGATTACCAAGATGGGTAATTGTTAATTACACAACACAAAAGCAATTTATTAGTTATGTTAATGGAGGTAGTTAGAATGAAAAAAAAAAAGAAAGTGTTATTTATATCATCAACAGGGAGGTCACTTAGAAGAATTAACACAATTAAAAAGCATGTTTGATAAATATAATTATTATATTGTAACAGAAAAAACAAAATCAAATCTCAGTTTAAAAACTAAATATCCAAAAAGAGTATCATATTTAATATATGGTAGTTATACTACTTTGAGTAAAAAAAAATAGTATATCCATTTAAATTGTTACTTAATTGTTTCAAATCGCTATTTATTTATATAAAAGTTAGACCTAAATATATAGTTTCAACTGGAGCACATACAGCAGGTCCAATGTGCCTTATTGGAAAAATATTTGGTAGTAAAATTATATTTATTGAAACATTTGCCAATTCAAAAAACAAAATCAAAAACAGGCAGTATAGTTTATAAATTTGCGGATTTATTTATAGTACAGTGGAAAGAAATGTTAGAACTATATCCTAATGCAGTATATGGGGGGTGGATTTTCTAATGATATTAATTACTTTAGGAACTCAAGATAAACAATTTACAAGATTGCTAAATGTAGTTCAGAACGAGATAGATAAGGGAAATATTAAAGATAAAGTTATTGTTCAAGCAGGGCATACCAAATTTGAGAGTAATGATATGGAAATATTTGATTTAATTGATAGAGAAAAGTTTTCAAATTTAATTTCAGAATGTGATGTTTTAATTACTCATGGTGGAGTTGGCTCAATTATTACAGGTTTACAAAACAATAAAAAGGTAATAGTAGCCCCAAGATTAGCAAAATATGATGAACATATGAATGATCATCAATTGCAGATTACTGAAAATTTTTTCTAAAGCGGGTTATATATTACCATTATATGAAAATGATGATTTAGGGAAAATATTAAAAGATATTAAATCATTCAAACCTAAAAAAAAAAATTTAAAAGTAATACCAGCCATATGGTAAAAATAATTAGTGACTTTATAGATAATAATTAAACAATAAGGAGTTTTGAAAAATGAAGAAGTTTTTAAGAGAAAATAAGTTTATTGTATTAATATTTACAATGTTATTTGGGGTATTGATATATTCTGCTCTTCAAACATTAATAACAAGTGATGATTTACCATATTCACTATTTTACAGAGGTGAATATAGAATAAACACATTTATCACAAATAATAGCTAATCAAGAAAGTGATTATTTAACCATTAATGGAAGATTTCTTGTACATTGTGTTGTCCAATTTATGTTGATGTTTGGTAAAAATTTATTTGCGGTTGTAAATGCAATATGTATAATAACGACATTGATATTTGTTAATTTAATAGTAAAATTATATACAAAAAATCTAGTTTAAAGGATACTTGGATATATATGTTAATAATATCATTGTTTTTACTACTTTGCTTCATATAAGTATTGTATTTATTGGGTAGCAGGTTCAGTCAATTATATGTGGGTTTTTATGCTTTTAATAATATTTATATATTATTATTTGAGATTGGATTTAAATAAATATAGAGTGTTAAATGCAATAATAATATTTATATTATCATCACTGCATGAAGCTTCTTTTGTATTAGTATTATTTATTATAATTGGTGATTCTGTTTATAATTATTTTATATTAAAGCAGAGAAATAAGAATTTTTTTTATATAGTACGTTTAATATATATATTATTTTCTATAATAGGGGGATTAATTATATTGAAAGCTCCTGGTAATCAACTTAGGATGTCCACTGCTGAATATTGGTATTCTATGTCATTTCTAAAAAGAATAAGTATAAGTATTCCTGTAGTATCACAAAATCTATATAATTTTACAAATATTGATAATGTAATTCCAACAATTTTTGTTACATTGACTTTAATTTACAATTATAAAAAAAAGAAAATAAAATTTAGAAATATTTTAAGCGTAACGATAGTATTATTTTCTTTAATAGCAATAATTTTTAATAGTGGATGGTTATATTTTGTGGTATCAGTATTGATGTTTTTAAATATTTGTATAATTAATTATCAGGAAGATAATAATGAATTGAGTGTCATTTGGCTATCACTTTATGCAGTTGTCTTTTCGATGATAATAACACCAGAGTTTGGTGGAAAAAAAGGCCAAATTATTACATGTACATTTTATGATAATAAACATTATAATATATTTAAAAAAATATGATACAAAATAAGAATGCTTTTTAACTGTAATAAAGGTCTTATCAATAGTATTGTTAGTATTTACTATGACACGAGAAACTATTATATTTTTATAATATAGGTGTTGTAAAAAGGGATAGAGAAGCTAATATTGCTTTGGTTAAAGAAAATAATTTAGAAGTTATGAAGTGTAAGAAAATTAGTGACAAATATGCTAGTTATCAAGCAGATGGTAATACAGTTTGCTCTGATGATTATTGGGCAAATAGATATTTTAAATATTATTATGAATTACCAGAAAAAAAACTAAAATTGAATTAGTTGATTAGAATAAGGAGAATAAAAGATGAAGAAGTTATGTTATTGTTCCATGCTTTAATGAAGAAGAAAGTATACCATATTTTTATGAAGAAATAAAAAAGTTACAAATTCAATGAATGTTAAATTAGAACTTATTTTTGTGGATGATGGTAGTAGAGATAAGACTCTAGAGGTTGTAAAAAAAATTAACTGAAGATAAAGTTGTAAAAATATTTCTTTTTCAAGAAACTTTGGAAAAGAAGCTGCTATGTACAGGCTTAAATATGTGTACAGGGAGATTAT
>VOFJ01001770.1_pt1 | contig 47737 bp, 42 predicted proteins | sample 5384081 | NCBI WGS metagenome assembly VOFJ01 (sample SAMN12384729, study PRJNA508395) | human gut metagenome | isolation source: healthy gut I | host: Homo sapiens
AAAAGATTCGATATAGTCCAGCGGATGCTGACGGTACCGATTCAGGGAGGGATCGCAGTAAAGTCGCTTCTTCCAGCGGGGATACGCCGCCACCGCCGATGCGATTTCCGCCCCGTCGGCCGTGCCGACAATCAGACAGCGCACCGAATCGCTGCCGAAATCGACTCCTATTACATACTTGGTCTGAGTTTGCATATCACGTCGCAGCATAAAAAAATCGCAAAAAATTTGTTTGTTAAAACGTTTTAATTACCTTTGCAAAGGTAAGAGAATTTCCGGGATATCACAAAAAATCGCAAAAAATATGCGGACACGAAGCGAGTAACCATAAAGGACATAGCCACCGAAGCGGGCGTTTCGATCGCATTGGTGTCATTCGTCATGAACAACAAAGCCGACGGCAAGGAGACCTACCGCGTCAACAAAGAGACGGCGCAACGGATTCTGGAGGTCGCCGAAAAGCTTAACTACCAGCCCAACAATGCGGCACGCACGCTTCGCAGCGGCAAGACGAACACCATCGGCGTCATCGTTTCGGACATCTCGAACAAGTTCTTCGCCGACATCGCCCGGTGCATCGAGAACCACGCATATAAACATAAGTACACCGTGCTGTTCGGCAGCACCGACGAGAATCCGCAGAAGCTGGAGAATCTGGTCGAGGTCTTCCGCAACAAGGGCATCGACGGGCTGATCATCGTCCCCTGCGAAGGCGCCGATGAAATTATCCGCAATGTCGCCCTGCAGAATATCCCCGTCGTATTGCTCGACCGCGAAGTACCGGACACCGAACTGAGCAGCGTCGTACTCAACAACCGGCGCGCCGGCGTCGAAACCACTCAGGCGCTGATCCGTCAGGGTTTCACGCAGATCGAAATGATCTCCTACTCGATGAACCTGTCCAACATCAGGGAACGCGAAGAGGGCTACCGCTTCTGCATGACGGAAGCCGGCCTAAACGGCCGGATCAACATCCATCACCTGCGTCACGACAAACTCGGCAAAATCGACGAGATCGTCCGCGATGCGAAGATGCGCAACGTAGAAGCGTTCGTATTCGCCACCAACACATTGGCCGCCAACGGACTGACAGCCATTTTCCGCAACGGCTGGCGCGTGCCCCAGGACTTCGCCATGGCCTGCTTCGACAGCAACGAAGCCTTCGACATCTACAAAACCGCCATCGCCTACGTCCGCCAGCCCATCGAGCAGTTCGGCACGGAAGCCCTCGACCTGCTGATCAAGAATATCGAACAGAAAGACCAGCCGATCAACAGCATCCGTATCGTACTGACGCCCGAAATCGTCGAGAGCGGCATACCCGGCCGGGAAACGGAAATTTCGCAACTTATCGAGGAATAACTTCTCTTTTTGCCGATTGGCTAAAACGATTTACAATAAAATATACGAATAAACTAAAAATCGCTAAACCCCTTCACCATGCACCCTACCAAACTTCAGGGCATCATTCCCCCGATGATTACCCCGCTCAAGGGCGACGACGAACTCGACCGCGAAGGAACCGTACGACTCACGGAGCACCTCGTCGCCGGCAGAGTCCACGCCATTTTTCTGCTCGGCACGACGGGCGAAGCCCAGAGCCTGACCTACCGGCTGCGTTATGAATTCGTCGAGCTGGTATGCCGTCAGGTCGCAGGACGCATCCCCGTGCTGGTCGGAGTCACCGACACCGCCTTCATCGAGAGCGTCCGGCTCGCGGAGCATGCCGCGAAATGCGGCGCCGTGGCGGTCGTGGCCGCCGCTCCCTACTACTTCGCCTCCCTCGCAGCAGGAGCTGATCGAATACTACACGGCGCTGGCCGACGCCCTGCCGCTGCCGCTCTTCCTCTACAACATGCCGTCGCACGTGAAGGTGTTCCTCGAACCCGCGACCGTCAAGACGCTGGCCGAACACCCGAACATCGTCGGGCTGAAGGACAGTTCGGCCAACATGACCTATTTCCAGACGCTGCTCTACCACTTGGGGGACAATCCCGACTTTTCACTTTATGTCGGGCCCGAGGAGCTGACGGGCGAAAGCGTCGTGATGGGGGCCGACGGCGGCGTGAACGGCGGCGCCAACATCTTCCCCGAACTCTACGTCGCCATGTACGACGCCGCATGCGCCCATGACATCGCCCGCGTCCGCGAAATCCAGCGCCGCATCATGCAGATCAGCACGTCGCTCTACACCGTCGGCAAATACGGGTCAAGCTACCTGAAAGGCGTCAAATGCGCGCTCTCGCTGCTGGGCATCTGCGATGACTACCTCTCGTACCCCTACCGGAAATTCCGCACCGAGGAGCGCGCCCGGATTCGTCAGGCACTCGAAGCGCTGGGCGCCAACTGCAACGTATAACCCATAACAACCAACCCTCATGGAGATAACCTTACTCGATTACCTCGTCTTCTTCGTCTTCGTGGGCGGCGTCGCCCTCTTCGGCTGCTCGTTCTACTTCCGCAGCCGCAAGGGCGCCGCGGCATTCACCGCCGCCGAAGGATCGCTGCCCACCTGGGTCGTGGGCATGTCGATCTTCGCCACGTTCGTCAGCAGCATCAGCTTTCTCGGACTCCCCGGCGACGCCTACAAAGGCAACTGGAACCCCTTCGTATTCAGTCTCTCGATCCCCATCGCCACATGGCTCGCGGCCAAGGTCTTCATCCCGCTCTACCAGCGGAAACAGCGTCTCGGCCTACCACTACCTCGAAATGCACTTCGGCTACTGGGCCGCTGCTACGTGGCGGTCTGCTACCTGCTGACGCAGCTCGCCCGCGTGGGCTCGATCCTGCTGCTGCTGGCCCTGCCGCTGAACACGATGTTCGGCTGGGACATCCAGACCATCATCGTCTGCACGGGCATCGCCACCCTGATCTACACGCTGCTGGGCGGCATCGCCGCCGTGGTCTGGACCGACGCCATACAGGGCATCATCCTCATCGTCGGGGCCATCGCCTGCGCCGCGATCCTCACCTTCACGATGCCCGAAGGCCCCGGACAGCTCTTCGAAATCGCCGCGGCACACGGCAAATTCAGCCTCGGCAGTTTCTCGCTGTCGCTGACCGAACCGACCTTCTGGGTGGTGCTCATCTACGGACTGTTCGTCAACATGCAGAACTACGGCATCGACCAGAACTACGTGCAGCGCTACATGACGACCGCTCGACGGCCGAAGCCGTGAAATCGACACTCTTCGGCGGTCTGCTCTACATCCCCCGTCGCTGGTCTTCGTCTACATCGGCACGGCGCTCTTCTCCTACTACACGGCGCGGCCCGAACTGCTCCCCGCCGGCACGCCGTCCGATCAGGTCTTCCCGTGGTTCATCGTCCACGGGCTGCCCACCGGACTGACCGGACTGGTCGTCGCATCGCTCTTCTCGGCCGGCATGTCGACCGTCGCCACGAGCATCAACTCCTCGGCGACGATCGTGCTGACGGACTTTGCCAAGCGGCTCTCGAAAAAGGAGCTTACCGAAAAGCAGAATATGGGTACGCTCTACGCCACCTCGTTCGTCGTGGGGGCGCTCGGCATCGTCATCGGGACTGCTGATGATGCGCATCGACGGCGTGCTGGACGCCTGGTGGAAGCTGGCGTCGATCTTCAGCGGCGGCATGCTGGGACTGTTCCTGCTGGGCGTCGTCTGCAAAACCGTGCGCCGGGCCCACGCGGTCGTCGCCGTGATCCTCGGACTGCTGACCATCGCCTGGATGAGCCTCTCGCCGCTCATCAACGAAGGTTCGCCCTTCTACCGTTTCCACAGCCCGCTGCACACCTACCTGACGATCGTCTTCGGTACGACCGTCATCTTCCTGACGGGCTTCCTGCTGACAGCCCTGAACCGCCGGGGAGCCGAATAACCACCTCTTCCGAACAAACAACTTAAAACGAAAAAACATGACCCCTTTACATCCTAAAATCGGAATCCGTCCGATCATCGACGGCCGCCGCGGCGGAATCCGCGAATCGCTCGAAGCAATGACCATGGGCATGGCACAGCGCGTAGCGCGTCTCTACAGCGAAGAACTCCGTTATTCGGACGGTTCGCCCGTCGAATGCGTCATCGCCGACACCACGATCGGCGGGGTCGCCGAAGCCGCGGCCTGCACCGACAAATTCCGCGACAGCAATGTAGGCGCCGTCCTTTCGGTCACCCCTTGCTGGTGCTACGGCGCCGAAACCATCGACATGGACCCGCTCACCCCCAAAGCCATCTGGGGTTTCAACGGCACGGAGCGTCCGGGCGCCGTTTATCTGGCTTCGGCACTGGCCGGGCACAACCAAAAGGGATTGCCCGCCTTCGGCATCTACGGTCGCGACGTACAGGATATGGACGACGATACGATTCCCGCCGACGTACGCGAAAAACTCCTGCGTTTCGGCCGCGCCGCCGTCGCGGTCATGCAGATGCGGGGCAAATCCTATCTCTCGATCGGCTCGGTGTCGATGGGTATCGCAGGTTCTATGCCCGACCCCGATTTCTTTCAGGAGTACCTCGGCATGCGCAATGAAGCGGTAGACTGCTCGGAGATCGAACGCCGCATCGAACTGGGCATCTACGACAAGGAGGAGTTCGCCCGCGCCATGGAGTGGGTCGAGAAATACTGCAAGCCCAACGAAGGCAGCGACTGCAACCCCGCGCATCTGGTCTATTCGCGCGAACAGAAAGACGTCGTCTGGGAATATGTCGTAAAGATGACACTCATCTTCCGTGACCTGATGCACGGCAATCCGAAGCTGGCCGAAATGGGCTTCGAAGAGGAAGCTATGGGACACAATGCCATTGCCGGCGGATTCCAGGGACAGCGTCAGTGGACCGACTTCCGGCCCGACGGCGATTTCCCGGAAGCGATCCTCAACTCGTCGTTCGACTGGAACGGCATCCGCGAAGCCGTCACCTTCGCCACGGAAAACGACACGCTCAACGGCGCTTCGATGCTCCTGCTGCACCTGCTGACCAACCGGGCGCAGCTCTTCGCCGACGTACGCACGTTCTGGTCCCCCGAAGCCGTCGAGCGCGTCACGGGCCGCCGGCTCACGGGCCGCGCCGCAGGAGGCATCATCCACCTCATCAATTCGGGTTCCTGCACGCTCGACGCGACAGGACAGCAGTCCGATGCGGCGGGCAATCCCGCAATGAAGCCATTCTGGGAGATATCCGACAAAGAGGCGGAAGCATGTCTCCAAGCCACGACATGGTACCCGGCAGGACGCGAATACATGCGCGGCGGCGGATTCTCGTCGCACTTCCTCACCCGCGGCGAAATGCCGATGACCATGTGCCGTCTGAATCTCGTGAAAGGACTCGGCCCCGTATTGCAGATCGCCGAAGGCTGGGCCGTCAACGTCGATAACGAGACTTTCGAGATCATCAACAAGCGCACCGACCGCACGTGGCCGACGACATGGTTCGCCCCCCGCCTGACAGGCCACGGCGCTTTCCGCGACGTCTATTCGGTGATGAACAACTGGGGAGCCAACCACGGCGCCATCAGTTTCGGACACGTCGGCGCCGACCTCGCCACGCTGGCCGCGATGCTCCGCATTCCGGTAGCCATGCACAACCTCGACGCCGACCGGCTCTTCCGCCCCTCGGCATGGGGCGCCTTCGGCTCCGACCCGGAAGGTTCTGACTATCGCGCCTGCGCGACCTACGGACCGATCTACAAATAACGACCGACACACCTAAAAACCGCAACCATGACCATCAGAAAACTTCTAACGCTCACCGTCTGCACGGCACTCCTTGGCTGTTCGGACGACCCGGAGCAAACGCAGCAGGTTCCCCCGACGACAGGATTCGGCAACCGGCTTTCGGGGCTTACGGCGATCATTCCGGAGGCAGGCGTCACGGATAAAAGTTCGACGACGCGAACCGGCGTCGCTGAAACCGGAGCGACCGTCTGGCTCATCGACGATGCCATTACCGTCACCGACGGCCTGCACGCCGGCACATTCGACGTCGCAACCGGCATCGGCACCGCAACCGGAAAATTCAATGGTTCGCTCGATTTCGAACAAACGCCCCTTTACGCCGTCTATCCTGCCGTAAGTGCCATGAACGGATTTATTGCTCCGATCGTCATCAGCACCATGCAGAACGCCCGGACGGCAGGCGCCAACAACATCATGACCGCCCGGTGCGAAGAGGTCAAAGCGGCCAGCGAATCGCAGTTCGTTTTCCGCAAAAAGGCCGCCACGGCGCAGCTCTCGTTCGACTTCACCTCCGAAGGAAAATACGCTTCCGAAAAGGTCAATTCCATCAAGATTACGGCCGAAGGCGTAAATTTCGCGGGTGCATGCGACTTCGACCTGACCGATCCCGACGCTCAGCTCCGGGGATCGTCCAACAGCATCACCTACACGTTCAACGAAGCCCCGTCGCTGGCCGATAAAATCGAATTTACCATCGGCCTCGCTCCCTGCGACCTGACGCAGGCCGCCAACATGTATTATCTCGTCAGCACGGACCGCTACACGTTTCTTTTCAACAAACGGCCCGCCCAGTCCAGTCCGGAAGGAAGCGCCATCTCCGTTTCGCTTCCGCTCGATCAGTTCACGGCGACCGACAGCGAGACTCCCGCGGAAGGAGAAGTCAAGATCACCCACGAACTCCCGGCGCTCAACCTCAGCGCACAGGGAACGGCCAACTGTTACATCGTCGACAAGGAGGCGCGGTGCAGTTTCGATGCGACCGTAATGGGCAACGGCGGCGAAGGCATTATCCCCGGCGGCAGCTTCACCGACTACCTCGGCAATCCGCTCACGGCACCGGCGACAATCGCCCCCGTCTCGGCCGAACTGCTGTGGGAGACGACCGACGGACTGATCTCGGAACTGGTACTCAGCGACGGCATCGTCTCGTTCAACACCTCGGCCGGCAAGGGCAACGCCCTCATCGCGGTCAAGGACCAGCAGGGCCGCATCATGTGGAGCTGGCATATCTGGTGTACGGACCTCCCCGCCGATCAGGTTTTACATGGCCAATAAATACGGCAACAGCTATACCTTCATGGACCGCAGTCTGGGCGCCACATCGGCGCTGGACGACACCGGTTCGCTGGGCATGTCCTACCAATGGGGACGCAAGGACCCGATCCCCGGCTCGTCGAAATTCTACGACATGACCGAACCGACCCTCTACGGATCTGTAACCAAGGTGAGCGTCGCCGCTTCCGACGCATCCACTGGAACGATCGCCAATGCGATCCAGAATCCCGTAACCTTCCTCAAGGCGGCGGACTGGCTTTTCGCCGGACGCAACAACTACCTCTGGGGTAATCCGCAAGGCGAGGAAGAGCTGACCGCGACTCATCAAAAGTCGATCTACGATCCGTGTCCCCCCGGCTACAGGATTCCGGGCAAGGACGCCTTCTCGATCTTCACGAAGACGGGAGAAAACACCACCGACCCTGCCCAACACAACGTCATAAACACAAGTCCGACCAAACGCGGATGGTATCTCTACTACGCAGCCACGGGCTCGGGCGAGCAGGCGTGGTTCCCCTACAACGGGTGCCGCTACTACAGCTCCGGCGCACTGAACCGCGGTTCGTTCTACTATTACTGGACCTCGGCTCCCTCCGCCGGAACGAAGAGCTGCTGTCTGGCATTCAAGAACGACTGGAAAGAGGTCGATCCGCTCTACACCTTCCAGCGCGGAAACGCCCAAACGATCCGCTGCGTCAAAGAATAACGACCGGAATCGTTCCCTGCGCAGACAGAATATCTGCGCAGGGGGCTGAACCGGCAAAGCAAAAACCTAAAAACAAACAAGATGATTCGTACATATAATGCGCTGCGCCGCAACTTACGGCTCTGGCTGATTCTCCCCGTACTCTTCGCGGGGATGGCGGGACCTGCCGGGGCGCAAACCAAAGGACATAAGGTCGTCGGCACCGTAATGGGTCCCGACAGCCTGCCGCTGCAAGGAGCCACCGTCATCATTAAAGAGGTGAACCGGGGCGCCGTATCCGATTCGAAAGGACGTTACGTCCTTTCGAACGTACCGCCGACCGCAAGTCTCGTGTTCTCTTTTCTGGGCATGGTGTCGCAGGAAGTTCCCGTAGGTCAGAAAACCGAGATAAACGTCGTGCTGACCGCCACCGACGCCCGTCTCGACGAAGTCGTGGTCGTCGGCTACAGCGAAGTGAAATACAAGGACCTGACGGGCAGCGTGGGACGCGCCAACGTCGGCGACATGCTCAAAACCGACGCCGGCAACATCGGCGAAGCCTTCGCAGGCCGTGTGGCCGGCGTGCAGGTAACTTCGAACGAAGGCATGCCCGGCGAGGAGATGAACATCGTCATCCGAGGCAGCAACTCCGTCACGCAGTCCAACTCGCCACTCTACGTCATCGACGGCTTCCCGCTGGAAGACACCTCGATGGGTGCCCTCAACCCCTCGGACATCGCATCGATCAGTATCCTCAAAGACGCCTCGGCGACCGCGATATACGGCGCCCGCGCCGCCAACGGCGTGGTGATCATCACCACCAAGCTAGGCACTCCCGGAACGACGAAAGTGACTTTCGACGCAAGCTGGGGATTCGCTCAGATATCCAAGAAAATCGACCTGATGAACGCCTATGAGTTCGTCACACTTCAGCAGGAGATCATGACCGAAGCCGACTTCAACAAAACCTATCTGGGCGAAGGAGGCACGATCGAGGATTACCGCAACGTAAAGAGCATCGACTGGCAGGATCAAATCTTCCGGACGGCTCCCATACAGAAGTACTCGGTCAATCTGTCGGGCGGCAACCGTTCCACGCGATTCAGCACGACGCTTTCCATGCTCGATCAGGACGGCATCATCAAAAATTCGAATTACAGCCGCTATCAGGGCCGCGCCACGATCGACCACCGCTTCGCCAAGAAATGGCACGTACAGGCGACGGCGAACTATTCGCGCATCCTGCAGACCGGCGACTCTCCGTCGCAGACCAACTACACGGGCAGCGCCAACCTGCTGCCCAACGTATGGAGCTACCGTCCGTTCGTATCGGTGGGCGACGACGACCTGATCAACGAGTGGGTCGATCCCTCGATCAACCCGTCGCAGGATTTCCGGGTAAACCCGATCTACATCGTTTCGGACGAATACCGCAAACGCATCAACAACTATTTCAGGGCCAATGCCTATGTCGAATACGAAATCATCAAAGACTTGAAGCTCAAAGTCATGGGCGGATTCCTGACGGACGATTATTCGAATGAGCAATTCAACGGTTCGCGTTCGCGCACGGGTAACAAATACCGTTCGGACGGAGTCAACGCATCGGTGCAGAACAAATCGACCCAACAGTGGGTCAACGAAAACACCCTGACCTACAAGACCGCCTTCGACAAGGACGAAAGCACAAATTCGACATTCTCTTGGGACAGACCATGCAGGGCAGCCGCTACAAAAATACCTACATGAAGGCCACGCATATTCCCAACGAGCATCTGGGCATCAACGGATTCGGCGAAGGCTCCCCGGTGGTTTCGACCTACAATTCGGCGGAATGGACGCTGATGTCGTTCCTGTCGCGCATCAACTACAACTACGACAACCGGTATTACTTCACGGCGACGTTCCGTGCCGACGGCTCTTCGAAGTTCGCCAAGAACAACCGCTGGGGTTACTTCCCGTCGGCCTCCGCCGCATGGAACATCTCCAACGAGAAGTTCCTCAGTCAGAACAAGGTCGTCTCCAACCTAAAACTCAGGGCCAGCTGGGGACAGACGGGCAACAACCGCATTTCGGAATACGCATACCGGACGCAGATGTACGCCACGGAGGGATCGGAGTACCCGTTCGACAACAGCAACACCACGGGCAACATCATCGTCAATCTGGGCAACCGGAATCTCAAATGGGAAACCACCACGCAGTGGGATGCGGGAGTCGATCTGGGACTGTTCCGCAACCGGCTTACGATCGCCGTGGACTGGTACCGCAAGATTACCTCCGACCTGCTGCTGTCCGCCGACATCCCACCCTCGTCGGGCTTCTCCACCAACACCATGAATATCGGAAAAGTCCGGAATCAGGGCTGGGAATTCACGCTCCAGACCGAGAATTTCAACACGAAAAACTTCCGCTGGACGACCGATTTCAACATCGCCTTCAACCGCAACAAGGTGCTGGCGCTGTCGCACAATCAGGAGAGCATCGTCAATGTCATCTCCTACAACAACGCCTATATCACCAAAATCGGCAAGCCGATGGGCATGCTTTACGGCTATATCTACGAAGGGACTTACAAATACGACGACTTCGACAACGTCGACGGCAAATGGGTCCTCAAAGCCGACATTCCCGACAACGGCACCGGCCGTTCGGGCGTGCAGCCGGGCGACGCGCGCTTCCGCGACATCAACGGCGACGGCACGGTCAATGCCGACGACTGTACGATCATCGGACGCGGCCAGCCGTTGCACACGGGAGGTTTCAACAACACCTTCGAATTCTTCGGTTTCGACCTGAACGTCTTCTTCCAGTGGAATTACGGCAACGACATCCTCAACGCCGCGCGCACGCAGTTCGTACGCGGCAAATCGGAGGTCGGCTACAACCGCTGGAAGGAGTACTGCGGACGCTGGACTCCCGAAAATCCGATGAGCGACATTCCGCGCGTGGGCGGCTGGGGTTCCTCCCAGTATTCGACCTTCGAAGTGGAAGACGGCTCGTTCCTGCGCCTGAAAAATCTCTCGCTGGGCTACACCTTGCCCTCCAAGATCACCAAGAAATTCTTCGTCCAGAAGCTGCGGGTCTACTTCTCGGCGCAGAATCTGGTGACATGGAGCAACTATTCGGGTTACGACCCCGAAGTTTCGACCAAAAATACGGCGCTCACTCCCGGATACGACTGGTCGGCCTACCCGCGCTCACGCGTCTACAACTTCGGAATCAACGTCGTATTCTAAAAACAACGATCATGAAAAAACTACTTTTTATATTCATCGCAGGCATAACGCTGGGTTCCTGCAATTTCTTCGACGTCGAGACTGCGGGTTTCGTATCGCCGGAAACCTCCTACAAGGACGAGGAGAGCGTTCAGAAAGCACTGGTCGGCGTTTACGCACCGCTGTCCGACCTGTCGTTCTACGGCCGGGACTGGTTCTACGCCTTCAACCTGCAGGACGACTTGAGTTACTACGACCGCAACTATACCAAACAGGAACTGTTTCTGAACAATTACACCTATACGAACGCGACGCTGAACAACCTCTGGGCGAATCTCTACACGGGTATCGACCGCGCCAACTCGTTCCTCGAATATATACAGGGCTCGCCGATCGACGAAACGCTCATCGCCCAGTACATGGGTGAAGTACGATTCCTGCGCGCCTACTATTTCTTCACGCTTTCGAGCCTTTGGGGCGACGTGCCCTTACGCCTCAAATCGACCCGCGACACCGACATGGAGGCGCTTCAGATGCCCTCGACTCCGGCCGCGGAGGTTTTCGACTTCATCGTAACCGAAATGGAGGACGTCGTAGGACAGGTCAGGACGGCCGACCAGCTCAACGGACCGGGCCGCATCTCGAAATCGACCGTCCAAGGCATCCTCGCCCGCGTCTATCTGAAAATGGGCGGCTTCCCCCTCTACAAAGGCAAGGAGGCTTTCGAAAAGGCCGCATACTGGGCGCGCAAAGTCCGTAACAGCCGGCTTCACACGCTGAATCCCGACTACAAAGAGGTGTTCACCAACCTCAGCAAGGATATCTACGACCTCACCTACCGCGAAAGCATCTGGGAAATCGAATTCAAGGGTAACAATCAGGACGGCCACACCACGGGCGGCTGCGTCGGAAGCTACAACGGCGTTTACAACAACCAGAACGACGCCTACGGATTCGGTTACGGGTACGTATCGGTGACGCTCAAACTGTTCGACCTGTTCGACGATCCGAACGACGTGCGCCGGGACTGGAATATCTGCGAGTACTACTACCGCAACGGAGAGAAACTGTGGCGCAACCTCAACAACAAACAGTACGTTTACTGCAACGCAGGCAAATTCCGCCGCGAATACGAACTTTCCGACACGAAGGACAAGGACTACACGCCGATCAATTTTCCCGTGCTGCGCTATTCGGACGTACTGCTGATGCTGGCGGAAGCCGAAAACGAAGCTTACGGCGGTCCGACGACTCTGGCGTACGAATGTATCAACGAGGTGCGCCGACGGGCCAATTCCGACTATCCGGCTGTCGCAGGTCTCGGTCAGGAGGATTTCCGCCGGCTCGTCATCGACGAGCGGGGCCGCGAACTCTGCTTCGAAGGGCTGCGCCGTCTGGACCTGATCCGCTGGGGACTCTACGTCGAAGCCATGACCACGGAGCGCCGGGCGCAGGTGGCCGATCCCCGCTGGCACGCGAACAAAAGCTATGCGGACGGAATCGCCGACTACACCGAGTACCGCCACAACTGGTATCCGATACCGAGCAAGGAACTGGCTACCAACTTCTCGATCAAACAAAATCCCTTATGGTAAAGGACTTAATCACCGATACGATGAAAAAGAATCTGATCATCACGTTTATTACGACCCTTCTGTTGTGCCTGATCTCCTGCGGGGAGGTGCTGGAAGACGTTTCGTTCGGGGTGACTCCCGACAGCGGCAATGTCTATGAAGCCGGCAAAGAGGTATACTTCAACTTCAGCGGCAACCCCGACTACATCACCTTCTATTCGGGCGAAGCAGGCCACAAATACGAATACGCCGGGAAAATCGACGGCGAGGGGACCGCCAATTACGGCATTCCGGTCAAAGCCATGAATGCCAGAGCCGACAATTATTCATATATTTACGAAACCGCAGGGGAATACGACGCCGTATTCGTCGCCCGGAACGCCACGTTCGAAGGCGAAAGCCAAGTCGTCGCACGATTGAAAATAACGATTGCCGAACCTGCGGACAACGAATAAAACACTTCTGCGATGAACAGAAAAACACTTTTTACCGCCCTGCTGCTACTCCTCGGCCGAAACGTTTGTTGGGCCGGGGAGTCCGGCCCTGCGATCCGGTTCGCGGAAATCCCGGCCGGCTCGTTTTACATGGGTTCCGGCGGACCGGGCGCAGACTACGACGAGGCACCGATCCACAAAGTGTTCATCTCACGCCCCTTCCGGATGTCCGTCACCGAGATCACCAACGCCCAGTACGAAGCATTCGATCCTTCGCACCGCGCCCTGCGCGGCAAACAGGGGTTTTCGAGCGGGGACGACGAAGCCGTAATCTTCGTGGACTGGCATCAGGCCGATGCGTTTTGCCGCTGGCTCTCCGAAAAGGAGGGCCGCACCTACAGGCTTCCGACCGAAGCCGAATGGGAATACGCGTGCCGGGCCGGCTCCTGCATGCACTACTCCTTCGGCGACCGGCTTCCCAAAGCGACGCTGAAGAATCAGGAAGAGCATCACTCGTTCATCCCCGTCGATCTGACCGTGGCGCAGAGCGCGCCCAATGCCTTCGGACTGTACGACATGCACGGCAACGTCGAAGAGTGGTGTTACGACTGGTACGGCCCCTATTTTAGAGGCGACCAGACCGATCCGGTGGGATATGCCGACGGCTTTTACAAGGTGACGCGCGGCGGCAGCCATTCGACCCCCGTCGAATACCTCCGCTCGGCCAACCGCATGGCCATGATCCCGGAAGACAAGCATTTCCTGACCGGATTCCGCATTGTCGAAGCGCCCTATCCGGCCACGAAGCCGGTTCCCGCTCCCACCGCCGCCGAACCTGTAGCGCAACACGTCGCACATTGGGCAGATATGAACGACCAACCGCGTTATTACACCCCCATTGAATACGTCATACCGCCGCAGATCTCCGCAGCACCGATGTATCCCCACAACCATTGTCCGGCAGTCACGTGGTGCCGTAATGGTGACCTGCTCGCCGTCTGGTTCTCGACGATCAGCGAATTCGGCCGGGAAATGGCTATCTGGCACAGCCGCCTGCGCTGCGGAGCCGACTCGTGGGACGAAGCGAGCCTTTTGTGCAAGGTTCCCGACCGCAACATGACCGGATCGTCGCTCCGGTGCGATCCCGACAGCGGCCGCATCTATCTGCTCAACGGCGTCGAAGCCGGCGGCTGGTGGCGCAATCTGGCGCTCATAGCGCAGACCTCGGACGACAACGGCGCGACATGGAGCCGCCCACAGATCGTCTCCCCGGAACATACTCCGGGACATCAGGTCATCGCCGGCATGATCCGCAGCAGCGAAGGCTGGCTCATCAATGCCTGCGACGGAGGCCCCGACAACAACGAAGGTTCGGTGATTCAAATCAGCCGCGACGACGGCCGCAGTTGGACATCTCCCTGCGGGGAAAAGCCCGAAGAGTTCGAAGCGGGACGCACCGGCGGCATGATCGCGGGTATCCACGCCTGCGTTGTCCAGCTCAGGGACGGCTCGCTGATGGCGTTCGGCCGCGGCAACGACGTCGCCGATGCGAAGGGGCGCCGCCGAATGACCCGGAGCATCTCCGGCGACATGGGCAAAACATGGCGTTACGAAGCCTCTCCGTTCCCGCCGATTTCAGGCGGCCAGCGCTGTACGATGATCCGGCTGAAAGAGGGGCCGATCGTATTGGTATCCTTCACCCACCACCCCCTGCGTCCGCCCAAGGACGAAGACCGGATGCGTTTGGGCGGGAAGATCAAAAGCGGCATGTTCGCCGCCGTGTCCTATGACGAAGGCAAGACGTGGCCCGTCCGCAAACTCATCACCGACGGACAATACCGGTTCATGGACGGCGGGGCGTGGACCGGCTTTTTCGAAACGGACGCCGACCGGGCCGAACCACGGGGATACCTGACGATGACGCAGTCGCCCGACGGAATAATCCACCTGCTGAGCAGTAAAAACCACTACCGTTTCAACCTCAAATGGCTGGAACAAAACGATTAAAAGACCTGCACGATGAATAAGACGATCCGATGCGGACTGCTCCTGACGGCCGTGACGCTAAGCTGCACAGCGGGGTTCGGCCAGCAGCCCACGTTATTCACCAACAATTACGACCCAAAAGCCGAAATCCCGAAGCTGGATGCGGAGAAGAGCGTAATCTACGACCCGGTCCGCACATGGACCTACTCGCACCACCCTTCCGTCGCCTTTTTCAAAGACACCTTTTACGCCGTCTTCTCGAACGGACCCGAAGGCGAAGACGAGTGCGGCCAGCGGATCATGCTCGCCACCTCGGAAGACTTCACCGACTGGAGCGAACCACGGGTCATACTCTCTCCGGGCGAGGGCGAGTTCGGACAGACCAAGATACTCACGCCGGGCGGCATCACCGTAATCGGCGGCAAGCTGACGCTCTACTACACGGAAAACGACAACGACGGCGTTTCGAACAAAAGGATAAAGGCGACGCTGTTCGCCATCACGAGCGAAGACGGCCGGACATGGTCCGAGCCGGTCAATCTCTCGATCCGCGTATTCCCATGCCACCGGCCGCTGACGCTCTCCAACGGCCGTATCATCCTCACGGGCAACACGCTGGTCTATTACACCGACGATCCCTCCGGCACCGGCAAATGGAACCGCTGCCGCATGGAGGTTCCCAAATATCAGAACGGGGCCGTAACCTTCGAGCAGGTACACCCTTCGCTCTGCGAAGGCGCACTATTCGAACACAACGACGGTCAGGTTTTCTGTCTGCTCCGCAGTACGGGCAAAACCTATGACGGCTACCTGTGGCAAATGCAGAGTACCGACGGCGGAATTTCGTGGACGTCGCCCGTAAAAAGCCGCTTTACGGACAACAACACCAAATCGTTTTTCGGCAACCTGCCCGACGGACGCTATTTCTACGTCGGAACCCCGGACACTTCCCGTCCGGGAGAACGCTACCCGCTGGTGCTGGCCCTCTCCGAAGACGGCTACAACTTCGACAAAACCTTCATCCTTTCCGACGACAGATATACCCAGCAGTACAAAGGCCGCTGGAAAGGCGGCGATTACGGCTATCCGTACGCCATGGTTCACGACGGCTATATCTACGTCATCGTCTCGCGCCGCAAGGAACGCATCGAAATAATCCGTATCGAAATCGACGCCCTGTAATGAGAAACGCCGTTATCGCCATAGCCGGACTATTCGGCCTGCTTCTGCCGGCCTGCGGCGGGGACGGGAACGAAAGCCCTCCGCCCGCACCGGGAGCCGAACCAAAGGGAACAGACCGTATCTCCATTTTCAGAAATGCGTACGATCCCGCTGCTGACCTGCCGCGCATCGAACCTGAACACGCCGTAATTTACATGCCGTCCGGCAACTGGAGCTATTCCCACCACCCCTCGGTCACCTATTTTCAAGGCGCCTTTTATGCCGTCTATTCGAACGGCATGCGGGGCGAGGATGAGCCGGGGCAACGGATGATGATCGCCTCCAGCCGGGACTTCATCCGCTGGAGCGCTCCGCAGCTCCTCGCGGAACCGTCCGACGGCGACTACGGCACCAAGAAAATTCTCACTCCGGGCGGCATCCGGGTCTGCGACGGCAGGCTGACTGTCTATTATACGGAAAATGACAACGACGGCACGAGCAATGCCCGGCTGAATCCGCAGCTCTACGCCGTGACATCGCCCGACGGCAAGACATGGACACGGCCGGTATCGCTCGGACTGGCCGTATTCCCCAGCCACGCCCCGCTGCGGCTCTCGACCGGACGGCTGGCGATGACCTGCAACCGGGCGTTCTATTACTCCGACGATCCGGCGGGGCTGCGCGGCTGGCATAAATGCGGCACGGCGGCGCAGGACCAGACCGGGCAGGTCACCTTCGAACAGATCCGGCCGTCATTGTGCGAAGGCGAGCTGTTCGAGCATGCCGACGGCACGCTGTACTGCCTTTTCCGGAATTCGTCCACGCCCTACGACGGCTATCTCTGGCAGGCGCAAAGCTACGACGGCGGGCGCAACTGGACCATGCCCGTACGCAGCGATTTTTCGGACAACAACACCAAGTCGTTTTTCTGCGCCCTGCCCGACGGACGCTATCTCTACATCGGCACGCCCGACAACACCCGTCAGGGCACCCGTTATCCGCTGGTGCTGGCCCTCTCCGAAGACGGGTTCAATTACGACAAATGCTACATCCTCTCCGACGACCGCTACACCCGGCAATACGAAGGACGCTGGAAAAGCGGCGATTACGGTTATCCGTTCGCCTACATCCGCGAAGGCTGGATTTACGTCATAGTTTCCCGACAGAAGGAGCGGATGGACGCCCTGAAATGTAAAATTTCCGATCTAAGATGAAAACCAAACACTTATTAGCGCTACTGCTGCTTGTCCTCCTCCCGCTTCCGCTGACGGCCGACATCCGGCTGCCGGCCATTATCGGGGACAACATGGTGCTCCAGCAGCAGGCCGACGTCCTGTTGTGGGGTGAAGCCTCGCCCCGCTGCAACATCACGCTCGAACCGTCGTGGAGCCAAAACGTCTACACGACCCGGACCGACGACGACGGCAACTGGAAAATCACGCTGCCGACAATCGCGGCGGGCGGCCCCTACGAAATCGCCATCACGGCAGGGAAAGACACGAGAACGCTGAAAAACGTCCTGCTGGGCGAAGTCTGGCTCTGCGGCGGACAGTCGAATATGGACGTCAGTTTCCGGGGACTGGCCAATCAGCCCGTCGCCGATGCCGCCGACGAAATACTGGATTCAGCCTATCCCGACCTGCGCCTGTTCCGTGTGAAGCGCGACTTCAGCCTTCAGCCCCGGCACGACTGCCGGGGGAGTTGGACAGTCTCGTCGCCTGAATCGGCCGAAACGTTCAGCGCCGTCGGCTTCCTCTTCGGCCGCATGCTCCACCAGCGGGAGAAGGTGCCCGTCGGCATGATCGTATGCGCATGGGGCGGCTCCGAAGTCGAAGCATGGATGAGCCGCGAAAACCTGATGCGATTCGCCGGGGTCCGGTTCCGCGAATCCGCAGACCTGCGGACCGCCAACGTCACCCCGACTGCCCTGTACAACGCCATGTTGCTGCCCATAAGCGGCTACACGATCAAGGGGTGCATCTTCTATCAGGGCGAAGCCAACATCACCGACCCGACGGCCTACCGCATGCGGTTCCCGGCCATGGTCGCCGAGTGGCGCGCGCGCTGGGGTGCGGAGTTCCCGTTCTTTTACGTTCAGCTCGCCCCCTACGGCTATACCAATATGGGCTGGTCCCCCGACCAGACGCAGGCGGCGCGTTTCCGCGAAGTGCAGCAGCAGTGCATGTCAGACATTCCCCGCAGCGGCATGGTAGCCACGACCGATATCGGAGCCGTCCACACCATCCATCCGCCCGACAAGAAAACGGTCGCCAAACGTCTGCTTTACCTCGCCTATGCCCGCTGTTACGGCTACAAAGGGTTCGAATGTTCCGGCCCCATATACAAGTCGATGGAGATTCAGGGCGAAACCATCGCCCTCTCGTTCGACCATGCGCCTTACGGCGTCAGCTCCTACGGAGAGCCGCTCGCAGGATTCGAGATCGCCGGCGAAGACCGGATTTTCCACCCAGCCGAAGCTTGGCTTAAAGGCCGCTCCACGGTCATCGTACACAGCGGCGAGGTCAAAGCGCCCATCGCAGTACGCTACTGCTATAAAAACTATGCATACGGAAATCTTTATAATAATTACGGCATCGTCGCACCCCCGTTCCGCACAGACGACTGGAACGAATAAAACACACAGCATATGTTCTCAAAAACCATTCTCAGCCTGATCGCGTCGGCCATGCTCTTCACTGGAAGCGTCGCCGCCGCAGAACCCGTCCGCATCATCTTCGAAACAGACATGGGCAACGACGTGGACGACGTGCTCGCTCTGGACATGCTCTACAAATATCAGGATGCGGGCAAAATCCGGCTTCTTCTGATCTCCAACAACAAAGGCAACGCCTATTCGGCGCCGTTCATCCAACTGATGAACGACTTTTACGGCTGGTCCGGAATTCCCGTAGCCAGCTCCCCTGCCGAACTGCTTCCCCAGCAAAAGGAGAAACAGCCCAGCTACGTCGAAGTCGTCGCCGCCTCAGGCATCTTTCCGGTATCTTCGGCGGAGACATTCGATTCCGTGGAAAAATACCGGCAGATCCTCGCGGCACAACCCGACCGCAGCGTCGTAATCGTTTCCGTCGGCTTCCTGTCCAATCTCAAACGGCTGCTGGATTCGGCTCCGGACAGATACAGCGAACTGCCGGGCAGAGAACTCGTCGCCCGCAAAGTCCGGCTGCTGACCATGATGGGCGGCAACTTCGACGGCCAGCGGCGCAGGGAATTCAACATCCGCATAGACATTCCCGCAGCCCGCGCCGTCTTCGACCGTTGGCCGACCGACATACTGGTCAGCCCGTGGGAAGTGGGCGGGCAGATTTTCTATCGCTGCGCGGCGCTCGACAAGATCAGCTATGCCGCACAACATCCGCTCAAAATGGCCTATGCCAGCTATCTTCCCCTGCCCTACGACCGCGAATGCTGGGACCAGACCGCCGTCATGGCAGGCGTCGAAGAACCGGCAAAGTGGTTCGGGCTTTCATCCCGCGGAAAAGTCGAAGTGGACGACGAGGGACGCACGGAATTCACGTCCGCGCCCAACGGACGCATCCGGATCTTGCAGACGACTCCCGGACAAAGGAAAAAAGCCGAGAAATATATCATGCAACTCGTCGGACAGACTCCCGAAAAATACACGACCCGGAAATAACCTTCCGGCAGAATGCACCTCAAACGACAGCGGCGGCAGAAATTTCTGCTGCCGCTGTCGTTTGTCCATGGCATCACGAAACAGCCAGTTTTTACTAATATTTTCACATAATCAGAGCTAATTAAATAACTTTTTGTTATTAATTCTGGTATTTTAATTAAAAATTTCTTAGATTTGTAGAAACTGGATAACACCACGATCTTATGGCACAACGGGAACTCTTACTCGGAGACGAAGCCCTCGCACTGGGCCCTCCACGCGGGACTGTCGGGCGTCTATGCCTATCCGGGCACGCCCTCGACCGAAATCACCGAATACATCCAGGAACATCCCCTCGCCGCCGCGCGCGGGGCGTCCACCGCACGTGGTCGTCGAACGAGAAGACGGCCATGGAGGAGGCGCTCGGCATGTCGTTCGCCGGCAAACGCGCGCTGGTCTGCATGAAGCACGTGGGCATGAACGTCGCCGCCGACGCATTCGTCAATTCGGCGATGACCGGCGCCAACGGCGGGCTGGTCGTGGTCGCGGCCGACGACCCTTCGATGCACTCGTCGCAGAACGAGCAGGATTCGCGCTTCTACGGGGAAATTCGCCCTCGTGCCGACCTTCGAACCGGCGGACCAGCAGGAGGCATACGAAATGGCGAAGGCCGCCTTCGATCTCTCGGAACGTTACCGGATTCCGGTACTGATGCGGCTGACGACCCGCATGGCCCATTCGCGGGCCGCGGTCGAGACGGGCGAGGCACGCGCCGAAAACCCGTTGAGCCATCCCGAACAGCCCCGCCAGTGGGTGCTGATGCCGGGAAACTCGCGCGTGCGGTACAAGACGCTGCTGGAGGATTACGCCCGGCTGGAGGAGGAGTCCGCCACCAGCCCGTTCAATGCCTGCACGGAAGGTCCGGACAAACGGCTGGGCATCGTCGCCTGCGGCATCGCACACAACTACCTGATGGAGAACTACCCCGACGGATGCCCGCACCCGGTGCTGAAGATCGCGCAGTACCCGCTGCCCCGCGACCTCGTGCGGCGCATCGCCGCCGAATGCGGCACGCTGCTGATCCTCGAAGAGGGACAGCCCGTCGTGGAGGAGGCCGTCCGGGGCGTGCTTCCCAATCCCCTGGCGATCCGCGGACGCCTGACCGGCGAACTGCCCCGCACCGGGGAGCTGACGCCCGACAGCGTGCGCGCGGCCCTCGGCATGGCGCCCCGCCGGACGCACGCCGCGAGCGAGATCGTCGTCGCCCGTCCGCCCGCGCTCTGCCAGGGATGCGGACACCGCGACATGTACACCGCGCTGACGGAGGTGATCCGCGAGGAATACCCCGCAGGCAAGGTGTTCAGCGACATCGGATGCTACACGCTGGGGTGGCTGGCGCCGCTGCACGCCATCGACACGTGCGTCGACATGGGGGCCTCGATCACCATGGCCAAGGGCGCGGCCGACGCCGGACAGCACCCTTCGGTGGCCGTGATCGGCGACTCGACCTTCACCCACTCGGGCATGACGGGTCTGCTGGATGCCGTGAACGAACGGGCGGACATCACCGTCATCATCTCGGACAACCTCACGACGGGCATGACCGGCGGGCAGGATTCGGCCGGAACGGGCCGTCTGGAACAGATATGCGCCGGCATCGGCGTCGACCCGGCGCACATCCGCACGGTCGTGCCGCTGCCCAAGAACCGCGAGGAGATGAAGGCGATGATCCGCGAGGAGATCGCCTACCGGGGCGTCTCGGTGATCATCCCGCGCCGAGAGTGTATCCAGACGGCCAAGAGAAAGAGCGCAACGAAATAATTTATAGCCAATTCATGCCGGGAAAGCGAACGATGACAGGCCCATTGAGCGGCTGAAACCCGACAAGTCCCCACATAAAGCCCGCGCCGGAGGCGGGAGTTCGGGGGAGGGTCAGATTTGCAAACGGCGCCGGAGGCGGCGAGACTGCAACAGCCGACGGAACGGGCACAGCACAAAAAACCAAAAACATAGTGATATGAAACGCGACATCATCCTCTCGGGCGTAGGAGGTCAGGGAATCCTCTCGATCGCCGCCGTCATCGGACGGGCCGCCCTCGAAGACGGGCTCCATATCAAGCAGGCCGAGGTCCACGGCATGAGCCAGCGCGGCGGCGACGTGCAGTCGAACCTGCGCATCGGCACTTCGGCCATCCGTTCGGACCTCATCCCGCGCGGCGCGGCCGACCTCATCGTCTCGATGGAGCCGATGGAGGCGCTGCGCTACCTGCCGTGGCTGGCCCACGACGGATGGGTGATCACCGACACCACACCGCTGGTCAACATCCCGAACTATCCGGACGGCGAGGCCCTGCGGCGCGAACTGGAACAACTCCCGCACGTCGTGGCCCTCGACGCGGATGCCGTCGCCAAAGCCGCCATGGCGCCCCGCTCGGCCAACATGGCGCTGCTGGGAGCCGCCGCGCCGCTGCTCGGGATCGACGCCGCGAAGCTGGAGGCAGGCATCCGCGCCATCTTCGCCCGCAAGGGCGGACAGGTCGTCGAAACGAACCTCGCGGCGTTCCGTGCCGGCTGCGAAGCGGCCCAAAAACAGGCAAAGCCATGAAAATTCCGTTCGACAGGTCCTGCCTGCACTCCGCGCTGGAGCGGATGGACATCGCAGACATCGCGCAGGCCACGATCCGCCAGTCGGGCGACATCGCCCGCATGATGGAGCGCGACACGGGCGTGGAGTTCCTCCACCTCGAAATGGGCGTGCCGGGACTGCCGCCCGAACGGGCGGGCGTCGAGGCCGAACGCGCGGCCCTGCAGGCGGGCGTCGCGTCGCAGTATCCCAACATGTTCGGCATCCCGGAGCTCAAGACACAGGCCTCGCGGTTCCTCAAGGCGTTCCTCGACGTCGACATCGCCCCGCAGGGCTGCATTCCGACCGTCGGATCGATGCAGGGCAGCTTCACCACCTTCCTGCTCTGCTCGCAGCTCGACCCGGCCAAAAAACAAGATTCTCTTCATCGACCCCGGATTCCCCGTGCAGCGCAGTCAGGTGCGCATCCTCGGCATCCCCTCGGAGTCGTTCGACATCTACGACTACCGGGGCGAAAAACTGGGCCCGAAGATCGAGAGCTATCTCAGCGCGGGCGACGTGGCGGCCATCGTCTACTCCAACCCCAACAATCCGGCGTGGATATGCCTGACGGAAGAGGAGCTGCGCACGATCGGCGAGCTGGCCACGAGGTACGACGCCATCGTCATCGAGGATCTGGCCTACCTCTGCATGGACTTCCGCAAACCGCTGGGACGGCCTTTCGAAGCGCCCTACCAGACTTCGGTGGCGCGTTACACAAAGAATTATATCCTGATGATCTCCGGGTCGAAGATATTCAGCTACGCCGGACAGCGCATCGCCGTGGCGGCGATCTCCGACACGCTTTTCCGCCGCGAATACCCGGCCCTGCGCCGGCGTTACAACATCGGACGGCTGGGCGACGCCTACGTGCTGGTCTTTCTCTACGCCGCCTCGTCCGGCACGAGCCACTCGGCGCAGCACGCCCTGGCGGCGATGTTCCGCGCGGCGGCCGACGGCGAACTGGACTTCGTGGGCGAAGCCTCGGAGTACGCCCGCCGCGCCCGGCTCACCAAGGAGCCGTTCCTCCGCCACGGTTTCCGCATCGTCTACGACAAGGACCAGGACGAAGCGGTCAGCGACGGCTTCTTCTACACGGTCGGCTACGGCAAGATGACCAGCGCCGAGCTGCTGAGCGAACTGCTGCTCTACGGCATCTGCGCCATCTCGCTCACCTCGACCGGCAGCCGCCAGCACGGCATCCGGGTCTGCGTCTCGCAGCTGAACCGCCCCGAACAGTTCGAAATGCTCGAAGAACGGCTGCGGGTATTTGCCGAAAACCATAAATAGACGATTCTATGCGCTTTACGACTGCCGCGGAGGCGGTAAAACTCATCCGATCCAACGACAGCGTCTACATTCAGGGCAGCACCTCGATTCCCGAAGTGCTCGTGGCGGCCATGACCGAACGGGGCTGCGAACTGGAGCATGTGACGGTCTACTCGGCCTTCGCCGTGGGAGCCTTCGAGGCACCCTACTGCCGTCCCGAATACCGCGATTCGTTCCTCGTGAACAGCCTTTTCGTGGCCAACAACATCCGCCGCTGGCTGGCCGACGGCTACGGACAGACGATCCCGGCCTTTCTGGGCGAGATTCCGGGGCTGTTCCGCGACGGCACGCTGCCCCTCGACTTCGCGCTCATCAACGTCTCGCCGCCCGACGCCGAGGGCTACTGCTCGTTCGGCGTCTCGGCCGATCTGGCGGTCTCGGCCGTGGAGTGCGCCAAGACCGTCATCGCACAGGTCAACAAGGCGATGCCCTACTCCTACGGCGACGCCGTGATCCACTCCTCGCGCCTGGCCGCAGCCGTAGAGGTCGACTCCCCGCTGGTGGAGGTCCCGACGGCCGTGCCCACGGAGACCGAGCTTCGGATCGGCAGCTATATCGCCGAACTGATTCCCGACGGAGCGACGTTGCAGATCGGTGTGGGCGGTATTCCGAACGCCGTGCTGGGCGCCCTCGGCGGCCACCGGCATCTGGGGCTGCACACCGAGGCGATGACCGACGGCGTGCTGCCGCTGCTGGAAAGCGGCGTGATCGACAACTCGCAGAAGGCGGTGATGCCCGGCGTGACGGTGGCCTCGCTGGCCCTCGGCTCGCGCCGTCTGTACGACTACATGGATTACCGCAAAGATCTCGTGATGAAAGATGTGGCATGGACCAACGATCCGTTCCGCATCCGGCAAAAATCCGCGCGTCATGGCGATCAATTCGGCTGTCGAAGTGGATCTCACGGGACAGGTGTGCGCCGACTCGGTCGGAGATGCGCATTATCTCAGGCGTGGGCGGCCAGCACGATTTCATGTACGGCGGAGCGCTCTCCGAGGGCGGCAAGACCTTCATCGCCATCCCCTCCACGACCCCCAAGGGCGAATCGAAGATCAAAGCGCTGTTGACCGCCCGGCGCGGGCGTCGTGACGACACGCCACATGGTCCAGCACGTCGTCACCGAATACGGCGTGGCGCACCTGCGGGGCCGCAATCTCGCCGAGCGCGCCCGGGCGCTGATCGCCGTGGCGCACCCCTCGGTCCGCGAAGAGCTGGAAAACGCCGCCTGCGAACGCTTCGGCTACTCGTTCCTGCGGATTAAGTAAATGCACGAAGACAGCAACAGTACAGGCCGCACGTTACCTCTGCGGCCTGTATTGTGTTCTGCGGTGTCCTGCCATGCAGTTTCCTGCCGGAAAACCGGGCGAAAACAAAATAAAAGGCGAACTTTGCCCGTTACCACACAAAAAAACTGAGAATCTATGCACTGGAAATACCTCTTTTTCGACCTCGACGGCACGCTGACCGACCCCATGCAGGGTATCACCCGCTCGGTGCGGTACGCCCTGCGGCACTTCGGGATCGAAGTCGAGGACCTGACGACGCTCTGTCCCTTTATCGGACCGCCGCTGCGGGATTCATTCCGCGAATTTTACGGCATGACCTCCGCCCAAGCCGACGAGGCGTCCGAAAAATACGGCGAATACTTCAGCCGTCAGGGAATCTTCGAAAACAAGCTCTACGCGGGAATTCCCGAACTGCTGTCCGCCCTGCAGGCGCAGGGCGCGACGCTGGCCATCGCCACCTCCAAACCCGACTTTCTGGCCGAACGGATCGCCCGGCATTTCGGGTTCCGCGACCGTTTCACGCTCATCTGCGGCGGAACGGCCTACGGTCCCTGCTCGACCAAAGCGGGCGTAATCCGCGAGACCCTCGCACAACTGCGCATCGACGATCCGTCGCAGGCCGTCATGATCGGCGACCGCCGCTTCGACATCGAGGGAGCCGCGGCCGCAGGCGTAGAGTCGATCGGCGTATTGTGGGGGTACGGCAGCCGCGAAGAGCTGGAAAAGGCCAGTCCCGGTTACCTCGCAGCCGACATCCCGGAACTGCGGCGTCTGCTTGCATAGCGCACCGCCCCCGTATTCCCTGCGCGGCATACGCCGCGGCAAACACCTCTAACCGGGGAAACTCCCCGTCACTCAAACACCGTAACCGCCCCGTCGCGGCAGACACGTCCGACGCCGCCCTCGCCCACCTGCCGCCATTACAACACCAAAAGACGCCCGCGGCAACCGCAGGCGTCTTCATCTATCCGAAAACCCGGAGTCCCCGGCAGAACCGGGGCCGATCCGATTCCGAACTATTTTTCAAATTTCATTTCGTCCAGCAGCCAGTCCGCCTCGGCATATTTGTCGATAATCCACATCACGTAGCGGATATCGACACAGACCGTACGCGCCAGATCGGGATGGAACCACACGTCGCCGGCCATCGACTCGCGGTTGCCGTCGAAGGCCAGTCCGATCAGCCGTCCGCGGCCGTCGAGCACGGGACTGCCCGAATTACCGCCCGTGATGTCGTTGTCGGTCAGGAAATTGACATAGAGCGTACCCTTTTCGCCCCAGCGGCCCCAATTCTCAGCGGCAATCAGCCGTTTCATGCGGTCGTCGACCCGGAATTCATACTCGTCGGGGTTGTATTTCTCCATATAACCCGCAATCGTCGAGCGCGAATCGTAATGCACGCCGTCCGACGGATTCAGGGGCACGACACTGCCGTAAGTCAGGCGCATGGTCGAATTGGCGTTGGGATACTGCGCAATCCCTTCCGAAGCGCGGAAGTCGTAGAGCAGGCCTGCATAACGGCTTTCGGCCTTGCCCACCTGCGCGCGAACCCGTCTCTCGGCCTTGTCCACCCGCCCGTAAACCGCTGCACCCGCACCGACTCGGTGAGTCTGACCAGCGGATCGCGGCGCATCTCGGCGACCGAGCGGTTCCGTTCGAAATAGGCGTCGTAACGGTCGGGATCGCTGCAGAACGACGCATCGAACGCTTCGCGCGCCATCCGGTCGGCATCGCCGCCCGCCGCATCGTACATCTCGGTCAACTGTTCGCCCCACATCTCGCGCGGCACATGCTTCGTGAAGTTCACGATCATCTTCGCCAGCAGGTCGCGGTCGGTCTCGACATCGTAGTTGCGGCGCAGACGGCCGCTTCCGGCAACCACGCTCTGCGCATCCTTCGAGTCGATCTTCAGCGAATCCAGCTTCAGGCGGTCCAGCTTGCCGAGGTACGACGACACGCGGTTGGCCACCAGCAGCGCCTCGCTCGGACCGAGCCACGCCTCGCGGAAATAGTTGAGACTGCGTTCGGCGGCCCGGCGGCCCTCGTAACCGCGTTCAAGATCGGCAAGCAGCCCGCCGTTTTCGGCCCTGCGCGCCGAATCGCCTCGATCCAACGCTGCAGACGCTCCTCTTCGGCCTTACGGATCGACTCCACGTCGAAACGGCAAAGACACTTGTTCTCCCACTTGGCGTAATCGGCATAGTTGCTCAGCCCGAAATAGGAGTCGGAATACTTCATGCGCACCTTCGGATCGCGCTCCATATGGCGCTTGAGAATATCCATCCGGTCGTGGCGGTTGGCCACGACGACGGGATTCTTGACACGCTGTTTCTCGGCCACGGCAAACGACGAAGCGTAACGGTTCGTATGGCCCGGAAATCCGATCACCATCGCAAAGTCGCCGTCGTGCACGCCGCCCGTCGCAATACGCAGTACGCGGCGGGGCTTGAGCGGCACGTTGCCGGCGGAATACTCCGCAGGACGTCCCTCCGCGTCGGCATACACCCGGTAGAGCGTAAAGTCACCCTTGTGCTGGGGCCAGCCCCAGTTGTCGTGATCGCCGCCGAAAGCACCCAGCGTGACAGGCGGAGTTCCGACCAGCCGCACGTCCTTATAGACGTCGTAATAGAACATCAGGTACATTTTGCCGCCCCACATCGAGTAGCACGACACTTCGTGTTCGGTCTGCGCGGCATAACGGTCCTCGATCTCCTTATACACGCGGCGCATGCCCATTATGCCCCATTTTCCTTCGGCCATCATGCCGCTGCGGATCGCCTCGACCTCCTCGGTCACATCGACCACCTTGCGCAGGAACCACACGGTCTTGCCGGCCACGGGAATCTCCTCCCCGCGCGTACGGGCCCAGAAACCCGTTTCGAGGTAGTTGTGTTCGGGCGTCGAAAGGGCGCAGATGTCGCTGAACGCGACGTGGTGGTTGGTTATCATCAGCCCTTCGTCGGAGATCATGCTTCCCGTTCCCATGCCGCCGTCCACGGCGACTACGGCGTCGGCGAGCGCCGAAGTCTGCTCGTTGTAAATCTCCTTGTCCTTTATCTTCAACCCCTTGGACTTCATCTGAGGGTAAATCTCCCCCAGCCGGTTGATCAGCCACATGCCTTCGTCGGCCACAGCGGTCTGCATGCAGAGCAGCACGACGGCCAGACAGGCTATCCATCTTCTCATATCTTTCATCTTCATAAAACGGGAGGAAACCGTCAGCCGATCCCCTCCCGGTCATTTTATTCGGTTACGGTCTTACCCGGATTGGTGAACTTCAGCCGCGGATCCGCCTCCTTGAAGGTCCCGTCGGCCATGCGGAGCGTCCACTTCTCGGCTTGGAAAATCTCCTTCCAGAGCTTCTCGTCGTTCCACATCGACTTCACATAGTGAATACGCATGACGGGCGTCAGGTCGCGCAGCACGAAGTCTACGGAGACAATGCCCTCCGAACACGAAAGGAAGCTCTTGAAATAGGGGAACGCATTGCGGATCGGCATCTTCTCGATACCGGGGAATGCCATCTCGTAGACAGCCTTCGGGAACTCGCCGTCGTCGCCCCACTTCTCGATGTTGGCAATGAACCTGCCCGCCTGCTTCTCCACGTCGCGGAACATGGTCTGCGCGAACTCCTCGCGCGAAACCTGCCCGGCGACCGCATAGCTCTTGAGCACGGTGTGCATCGGAATCACCTTTTCGCCCTCCTTGGCCGGAATCACCAGCTCTTTGGCGTCGATCGCCTCCTCGAACATCTTTTCGGTAATGCCGGCGGCGGGATCGGCGTAGACCGTCACATCCACGGGACAGGCGAATTCAGAGGTGAAGCCGTATACGCCCTTGATCTTCTGCAGCACCATGCCGAAGTAGATCATATCCATCCGGTCGTGGAGTCCCTCGACGCCGAGTTTCACCACGTCGAGCATCGGCACGTTCTCGCCCGGCATGGCGTATTTACGCAGCGTCGGAGCGAAAATCGCGGCCTGAATCTTCAGCGTGTCGGTCTTGGCGGGGTCGAACAGCACCTCGACGCCGTGACGGCGGACGAAGGTCTTCACGCCGTAAACACCCGGCACGGTCTGCATCTTGGCCGAGAAGGCCTTCGAAGAGCCGAAGCACTTGATCGTCTGCAATCCCTCCATCTCGAAGGTCTGCAGATTCTCGACCTGCTCGTAATCGCCCCATTTCTCGTCGATCGTGGGCAGCTCCATCGTGGAACCCATCCACACGGCGATGAAGAAGAGCACGACGGCCAGCAGTCCCGGCACCCAGCGCAGCGAACGGCGGCCGTTGACCTGCAGGGCGTCCTTCGTACAGGAGCCGATACAGTTGCCGCAAAGCGTGCAATCGACGTGCTTCACCTTCACGTAGTCGTGGATCGGCAGCTGATAGGGGCACTTTTTCTCGCAGAGACCGCAGTTGTTGCAGGTGCGGATGTCACGCTCGATGTACATCAGCGGGAAGACGCAGCTGCGCATCTTGACGATCTCGACGACATATGCGGCCAGACATGCGCCGCCGATGGTCCAGACCCATGCGTTCGCAACACCCAACATGCCGAGAATCCAGCCGCCGAGAGCCGCGATGACGAACAGCAGCGTGAATTTGAAAATGTTGCTGGCCGCCCCCAGCGGACAGATATACTTGCACCAGAACATCTTCACCACGAAGCCGCCCAGCAGCAACAGCGTAAGGCTCGTGAGCGACATCCAGAGCACGATCTCGCCCTTGAATCCCGTAGCCACGGCATAGAACGGATCGAGTTTCTTGCAGAACAGCTCGCTCGACGAGAGCGTGAAATAGAGGATCGTGAAGAGCAGCACGTACTTCACCACGCGCAGCAGTTTGTCGACGACGCTGCCCGACGGAACCTCGACCTGCAGGTGCAGTTTTTTCCCGGCACGCCCCATCCACTCGCCGACGGTGCCCAGCGGACAGAGGTAGCCGCAGAAAAGTTTGCTGAACAGGATCACTCCCACGGCGAGCACGAGGCCCATCATGATCTGGAGCATAGACATCGAGCAGGCCAGCGAGTTGTTCACCAGATAGGTTCCGAAAGCCTGCAGACCGCCGAAAGGACAGTAAGCCTCGACATCGACGGGTTTTTCGCTGAAGTTGGCCCAGAGCACCGTGCCTGCAATGGCGGCCAGTACGCCCCACTGCAGGATGTGCTTCAGGTAATTGGGTTTGCGTTTCATGTATCGTTAAGTATTGTGTTTGTGTGTGCGGATCGGGTTATTCCCTGTCCTTGATACAGCGGACGGGAGCGGCGCAGTAACCGCCTTGGTATGCGACCGTTATACGGTTGAAACTCTTGTTGTAGGTGATCATGCCGGCATAATACTGAATGTTCTTAATGCCGCTGGCCGGGTCGTCGGCCGTATTGTAGGTAACCTTATAGCCGGTCGAACTGGGGAAATACCCCATGCCGAACGCCGAGGCGTCGGCAGCCGAGGCTGTCGCCATATAGGCCGGAGTCGCCGTGACATTCGCCGCATTGACATAACCGCAGCCTGCGATGTTAAACCCGTCTTTATTGAGCTTAACGATCGAACCGCCGCTCTGCGTCTGTTCGAAATAGGGCGACGTCGGATCGGTGAGGTTGCCGCTGCCGACACCCGCCAGTTTGAGCCATTCGGCCATCGTCGGGATATGCCATCCTTCGGGGCAAATACCCCGCGCCCCTTCATACTGGTCGAAATTGTCACCCGTCATGTCGCCGGTCATCCCCAGCATCACCGGATAGCTGTACAGCAGACCGTTGCTTTCGACGAGCGACGGATCGGCCGCTTTAGACAGATTGCACGGATACCATACGCCGCTGCCATCCTTCGGGTCGCTCGATATGGTTTTGCCTTCGGGCACGTAGCGCAGGTTTTCGGCCATCCACGTACGGCCGTCCTTCAGGGTCACGATCTCGTACTTCACGCCGCCCCATTCGACGGTCGGGGTCTCGACCTCGCCTTCGCCGTCCGGCAGCAGGTCGTCGCCGTCCACCCAGCCCGTAATCGGACCGCTGAACTTCAACTCGATGTCGGCCGGCTGCACGTTGCACTCCATGCGGCGGTTCTCACCCGACTTGAAGTCGGCCGTACCGAGCGTCTGCGTACGTTTCTTGCGTCGGCCGTGGTGACGGTAACCATCAGTTTGACACCGTTCTGCGGCACCAGAAGCGCATAGTAGACTTTGTTCGCAGTCGCCGTATTGGCGATCAGGTCGGAAGCCTCCGCGTCCGCTTTGGCCGTAAAGTTGCCCGTCGCGGGATCGAGTACGCCCGTCCCCACGGCGCCCTTGATGACGATATTCGTAATATCGAAACCCGATTCGTTCGTCACGTCGATAACGATGCGCGACATCTTGTGCTTGAAGGTCATCTGCGTGGACGACAGCGTCGGCTTGACGCCCGCCTTCACGGCCACAATCAGGTCCGAAGCCGTGTAGTTGTCGCCGCTCTGATCGGCCTTGACCGAGAATTCCGCGGGAATATCCCCGCCCTCCTGCCAAGGATAATAGGCGAAGAGCGTCGAGGTCGCATTGACGTCCTCGTACCAGAGGAACCCCTCGGCTTTGAAATCGGTGCCGTCGAAAGTCATCGGCTTGTTCGACACGAAGTCCTTGCCGTCGGCGGTCATCGTAACCTTCAGGCCGACCTTGTCGCCCAGTTCGAAATCGGTATCCGTGGCGCGCGTAGAGGCGGCAGTCATGGCCGCCGGAGTCAGCGAAGGATTGCCGATCGTCGGAGTGATACGCAGCGTCCGGTCGCCCGGAACGCCATCTTCGCTCTTCGAGCAGGCGGCCAAGCACACTGCCGCGGCTGCCGCGATCATCAAAATCTTTTTCATAGCTCTATCCGTTTAAGTTAAAAATTATATCCCGCACTCACCGTCGCCCGCACCCGGTTGGGCTGCGCGACGTATTGCAGATCGAACCCGTGTTCGTAGCGCGCGTACAGTTCGACGTAGAACCGCTTGATGTTGCGCCGTACGCCCAGTCCGGCACCCAGCCGTTTGGCCGTCAGGTATTCGGTTTCATAATTGTAGTATCCGGTCAGTTGTCCGGGATACTCGCCCGGCTGCTCGCCGGAGGTCTCGAACTGTTTTTCGCACTCCTCGAAGCCGCCCTGACGGTAGTCGGCGGCGAGGGTCAGTTCCCAGAACCCGAAGGCGCGGATCAGTTCGGCATAGACTTTCGTAAAGTGCAGCTTCTGCCCCTTGACATAGGGATACATCAGCGTCGATTCGCGGTTGAGCTGCGAATAGGCCACGCCGGCGCGCAGGTCCGTATGGCGGTTCGCAAATTCGTACTCGCCCCCCAGATCGAGTCCCTTGCGCCCGAAGATGGGCGTCGAGCCGTGAATGTAGGGCTTCGTCACACCGTTGACGGTCTCCGTCGTGATGATGTTCTCGTCGGTCTGGAGCGACCGCCAGTCGAGGTTCAGCCGCACGAAATGCCTGCGCTGCAGGTTTCCGAGCGAAAGGGCGGCGTTCGCCGTCACCTGATGCGTCCCGAACTCATGCCAGATCATGCCGCGCTCGCCCGTCTCGCCCTGCCGGTTGCGATATGCGGCTGCGGCATAGACCGGTCCGTACTGCAGCTGCACGCCCGCGCCCTGCGTATTCTCCCGGACGGGAAATCCCGTGACGCCGCTGGTCGTGAGGTGCATGTCGCTGCTCTCCCAGAGCTGCAGCGAGCCGTAACCCAGACCGCGGTCGAAGAAAGCCTGATACGATTCGGGCGTGGAGCCGATCTCCTCGGCTTCGAGTTTTTCGCTGTTCGTGCCCACGATATAGACCGCGCCCGCGGCGAAACGGCCCGCATGGTACATCACGCCGGGCGAGAATTCGAAGTCGAGCCGCGTGTTCTTGTGACGCAGGTCCTTGCGCTTGGCATAGTTCTGCGCTTCGAACTCCACGCGCAGGCCGCCCGTCCAGCGCCTCCCCAGCACGGCCGAAACGCCGCCCGTGAAGGTATAGTCCTCGCGGATTTTGCGGCCCGGCGTAAATTCGAGAATATCCACGGGATAATAGCCCGGTTCGGTGAACATCGAACCGCACATGTTGCGGCCGTCGAAATAGTCGTATCCGAAGCCGCCCGCGAAAGAGACCTTTTTCAGATGGCGCACCGACTCGGTCCGCGCGCCGGCGTTCCAGCTGTCATCCGACGACGAATGGCCGGTCATCCCGCCGTTCTCCTTGGTGAAATAGATTTCGGCATAGGAGCGGCTCAGGCTGTCCTGCCGGATGCCCGCGGCATTCGGGCCGCCGTTCCACGGATTGCGGCGAAAAACATAATCGAAACGCTCCTGTGCCGCGGCGCCTGAGACGGCAATTATCATCAGCAGTGTTAAAATCCGTCTCATAGGCTATTCACGCAAAGATTGTGTCTCACGCTCGTAAAAATCGTTCGACGAATTATTGGTATCCACATATCGGTCGAATCCAGCGCTCGCAGTGGCCTCTTCGTCCAGCCTGCGGTAGAGGCTGTGTCCCTGCGCCTTGGCCGAGAATCCGACGTATCCGGCGTCCACATCGGTATGCAGACGCTTGTTTCTGGTCGCCTCCGACAGGTTGCAAACCTCGACGCCGTCTACGATCCACTCCCACGGAATTTTCGAATAGACGACGCTGCCGCTGGCGATCGCCGATTCGAGATCGTTGGCCAGATAGGCGTCCAGATCGAAATCGCCGGGTGCCCGGAAAAGGATCACGGCGGGCGAATTCTGCGATATCACATAGACCACGGCCGTATTCGTTCCGGTTTTTTTCAGCACTTTCATATAGTGCGACTCGTCGATCTGATCGCCCGGAGTAGGCGTGGGGTGCAGCCGGTTGCCGGGATAATGCACCATGTCGTAAAGCACGAAGTAGCCTTTCCGGTTGAGATTCACCGACTGGGAGTAGGTCTGCGTGTGATCCACGCCGTAATAGGCCACGACGGCCTCTTCGCCCGGCTCCAACGGGAAATCCGTGCCCGTGCCGGGGAACATCCAGATACAGTCCGGCATGGCGGCGTAGTCGCGGAAAACGATGTTGCCCGAAGGGTCCGTACTCGTCCACGGATTGTTGGCGTTCGAGTTGTAGGGCGCGACCATACCCAGACAAAGGCCGTCGAGGTAGTAGGTGTCGAAACTGTTGTTGTGCAGGACGATATACTTGTCGTCGGCATACGAACCGGTCGCAGGCGGGTCCTGCGGACAGCCGCCCGAATAGATCTCCTTGATGAGGATCGTGCCCGGCTTGGCGTACTTCAACTCTACGCTCACATTCCGGTCCGCGCCGGCGAGATCCACCTGTTCGACGGCGCCGTTGAAGACCGACGACGCATCGGGGCGGTCGAGCACCGAAAGCCGGTAATGCCCGGCGGCCACGTCGAAGGCCGCCACGCCGCGCGCATCGGTCAGCGCGGTGTAGACATTGCTCGAATTGCGGTCGGTGAGTTTCACCGGAACGCCCTCCCGCAGGAAGGAGGCGTACTCTTCGGGGTACACGACCTGCACGCTGAGCGACCGCAGCGTATCGCCGTAGGGATTGCCTTCGAACGACGTGCAGCCGGCGGCCAGCAGACAGGATAATATGCAAAATAGCTTTTTCATCGTTTTCAGAATTTAAGACGCACCGTCAGGCCGTAATAGAAATCGGGCGTAAAGACGACCTTGACTCCCGAAGCGTACGACGCGACGAAAGGCCGGGAATTGGTGAAGTTATTGGCATAAAACGAGATGGATACATGATCCCCGATCTCCTTGGTAATGCTCAGGTTGGCCGAGAAATAGGGATCGTACCCGTCGCCGTTGAACGAGTAGGCGTTGCCCGAACGAAGCAGCAGGGAGGAGAAGGCCGGATCGTTTTTCTGGGCGTCGGTGAAGGGATGGCGGTTGCCGTCGAAGTCGAGGTAGGCCACGGGCCAGATCGCCGTATAGCTGTTGCCGTCGTATATGCTGCCGCCCGTGGGATTGCGGTCCTCATCCACGTTGAAGGCGTATTCGCGGCCGTCGTACTCCGAAAGGTTCTGCGAACGCTTCACCAGCGAAGCTTCGAGCCGGAGGGTGACGATCATGCGGATCGCGGGCACATGGGTCGTGGCCGTGAGGTTCGCATCCAGCGCATGGGTCTTGCGGCCGTTGTAGGTCACGACGGAGCTGCCCCCGTTATCGGCGTAAATACCCACGTAGGGGAAGAATTCGCCGCCCGTCGTGGTCGAAGGATAATAGGACGCCTCGCCCTTATTGACGTATTTGGTATAGCCGTAGGCGCCGTCCAGCCGCAGCTGCGTGCGGATGGGGTTGATCTGCGGGAAATCCACGACGAACTCCAGACCCATGCGGTCCACGGGCGAGCCGTTGTCTTGGTAGGTGTTCCTGACGAAGGTGCGCTTGGTGGAAGTCGTCTCCATGGCGATCCATCCGGCCGAGGGATCGTCCTTGTCGCGGACGAAAATCTCACCCGTCTGGCTGTCCACCCTGAAGAGCGGATTCGAAGGCATCTGGAACGAGGAGCCGTCGGGCATCTTCGAGGGCAGTCCCATCACCTTGTAGGAGAACGGCTCGTAGGAGGCGCTCAGTTCATAGGGGTATTTGGTACGGTTGAAATAGCCGACCAGCGAAACCGAAGTGCCTCCGATACGCAGATCGACACCTACTTCGGCGTTGCGGTTGCGCTGCCAGCGGAGGTTGTCGTTGTAGAGTATCTGGTAAGGCTGCGTGTGATAGACGTACACGCTCCGGTTCGGGCTGTAGGTATTGCTGAACACCCGCGTATCGCGGTATTCGGGCAGCGGATAGAGGACGTTGAAGGACGGCAGTTTCTCGGTGATGCCCCAGCCGCCGCGGACGGTCACATGGTCGTTGATGCGGAACTTCAGGTTCAGGCGCGGCGAAAGACTCGACGTATTTTCATACTGCGTATTCTTGATAAAGGTCTTTTCGGCGCGCACACCCGCCATCAGCTGCAGCGAGGTCGTTCCCAGCGGCACGGTCAGCGTCTCTTCGAGGTAGGCCGCGAGGTTGTGCATGTAGGGAATATCGGTATAGGGGCGGGGGCGGTACCCGTCGGGTGCAAGGGGGGGGGCCGCATAATACTCTCCCTCCCCGACGTTGCCGTTGGCGCGCCACGACGCGCCGATCTTGGCATTGCTATGCACGTCGCCCCAGCTGCGGACCCAAGTGGCCTTGAGGTTCGCCGCATAGTCGAGCTGCTTGGAGTCGATATTGCGCGTCGTATAGAAAGTCGCCGGAAGCATTTCGGCGATATAATAGCCCTCGCTTTCGGCATGGACGGCCGGGGTCTCCGTGGCCGACGACTGGTAGGTGTGCCTGCGTGCGAGCTTGTCAGCATAGCTGAGCGAAGCATCGAAATCGACGCACGTGATCCACGGTTTGTTGAGCAGCCATTTGAGCGACGTATTGGCCCGCAGGGCGTTGTCGCGCACCTTCTCCCACTCGCCCACCTGCGCGTCGGGGTCGTCTTCGGTATTCATGCCGCCGATGTTGGCCGTCACGCCGAAGTTGAAACGCAGGACCTTGGCGAAGGTGTTCTGGTAATTGAGCGCAATGCCCGTGCGCGAATAGGAGCTGTAGGGCGACGTGGGGTTCTTCATGGCCCGCGTGTACTCCACGCTGCTGTTCAGCACGCCGCGGTCCGTACCCAGATCGAAACCCTTCGAGGCGGAGATTTGTTTGGTGCGGGGATTGGTCGAAAGCACCAGCGTATAGGGCGTCTTGCCCTTGCGGGTCGAAATCTTCACCACGCCCGACGAAATATCGCCGTACTCGGCCGAAGGCACGCCCGTCACCACCTCGACCGACTCGATATTCGTCGAAGCGATGTTGCGGGTGCTCGCGCCCGACATCTCGCCCAGCGAAGCGTTGGTCGAAATACGCACGCCGTCCACCTCGACGGCCGTGCCGAACGAGGCGTTTCCGGCCGCGGAACCGCCGCTGCGCAGCGAAAAGACGTTGTCTTTGGTCAGATCGGGATTTATCGTCTTGCCGCCCGGCAGCAGCGACGAAATATCCGAAGCGTTCACCATTTGCAGGTGGTCGATGGCGTTGCCGCCGATCGTCCGCGAGGTGGCCATGGCATTGGGCGCCTCCTTGGCCGTGACGACGACGCTTTCCAGTTTCAGATTGTCCTCAGGCGCATAGAGCAGGATACGCCCCATGCCGGCGCGGACGTCGAGTTCGGTTTCCGTGGTCGCATATCCCAGACACGACACCACGAAACGGGTCGCGCCTTTGGGCACGCCCTTCACGGTAAAATTGCCGTCGCCGTCGGCCACGGCCCACAGTCCGGCCTGCGGCAGCTCGACGACAGCCTGAGCGATCGGTTTGTCGGTGCCCTTGACCAGCACCCGCCCCGATAAATCGTAACGCTGCGCCCAAACTACGGCCGGAATTAGCGTGAATAACAGTAGCAGAAGTTTCCTCATATGATTGACCTAACGCAACAAATATAACTAAAATGAATATTTTTTGTGCATTTTCAAGCGTTTTTTTTAACCATTTCAACAATTTTTTACAGCCGGGGATACGATTCCGTCCGGCTCGGCAACGACCGTTTCGCACAATCTCACGCACACCCCTATACGGAAATCTCTGCATTACAGCAAGAAGGAGCAGTCCATTAATATAGGTCCGAAATATTAATCTTATTTTTACAGTACTATGTCGTACAAAGTATAAATATTTTACCTATATTTGCGCCTATCAACCGACGGTTTATTGGTGTTTAGTAATTTTTTATTGATTTTCGATAAAAATAAATTGTTTTTCAAGAATATTTTAATACCTTTGTTCCCGACGCCGTTTCCCTCGGCTTACAGATCGTAACTACGCAACCTTACAAAACCGCTTTACAACGGCAGACACAATATGATAAAACTCGAAAACATCAACAAAACCTACAACAACGGTTCGCCCCTCCACGTACTCAAGGGTATTGACCTCGAGGTCGGAAAGGGCGAACTGGTGTCGATCATGGGCGCCTCGGGATCGGGCAAATCGACCCTGCTGAACATCCTCGGCATCCTCGACGACTATGACAGCGGCAGCTACTATCTCGCAGGCCGTCTGATCAAGAATCTCAACGAGACGCAGGCCGCCGCCGCGCGCAACCGGATGATCGGCTATATCTTCCAGTCGTTCAACCTCATCAACTACAAGAACGCCGTCGAGAACGTCGCCCTGCCGCTCTACTATCAGGGCGTCGCCGCCGCAAGCGCAACTCCCTCGCCCTCGAATACCTCGACATGCTCGGGCTGCGGGACTGGGCCTCGCACATGCCCAACGAAATGTCGGGCGGCCAGAAACAGCGTGTGGCGATCGCCCGGGCGCTGATCAACCGGCCCGAAATCATCCTCGCCGACGAGCCCACGGGCGCCCTGGACAGCGCCACCTCGCAGGAGGTGATGAACCTGCTGCGCAGCGTGAACGTAGACATGGGCATGACGATCATCTGCGTCACGCACGAACAGTCGATCGCCGACCAAACGGACAAAATCATCCGCCTGAAAGACGGCGTCATCAGCAGCATCGACCAAACGGGCCTCGGGACGCGATGAGAGAGCTGCTGCTGGAGATATGGACTTCGGTGCGGCGCAACAAACTGCGCACGTTCCTCACGGGCTTCTCGGTCGCGTGGGGCATCTTCATGCTCGTCATCCTGCTGGGCTCGGGCAACGGGCTGAAAAACGGCGTGCGGCCAACTTCGACGACTACGCCACCAACTCCATCGACCTCTACGGCGGCTGGACCTCGAAACCCTGGATGGGCTACGAAAAGGGCCGCCGCATCCGAATGCGCGCCAGCGACCTGGAGATTCTCCGGCGGGAGTTCCCCGAAATCGAGGAGGTCGCCGCAAATTCGTGGCTATCGGGACACAAAGCCACTTACGGCAAGGAGTTCACCCAGGTGTGGCTGCGGGGATCGCTCCCAAGGTGCAGCAGATCGAAGGCGTCGAGATCGTCAAGGGACGTTTCATCAATCAGGCCGACATCCACAACTACCGCAAGGTGATCGTCATCGACGAGGCGCTCGCCGCCTCTTCCGCGGCGACGACCCGCTGGGCAAGCCGGTCAAAATCCACAACAACATCTACCGCGTGGCCGGCGTCTACAGAGGCGACGCCCAGCAGCGCAATTCGATGGGCTACATCCCGCTAACGACCGGCCAGCTGATCTTCAAGGCCAACGATCCGGTCGTGGACAACGCGATCATCACCGTACACGGACTCGACACTGACGCGCAGATGGAGGCGTTCGAACAGCGCATCCGCAAACGGCTGGCCGCCGAACACCACTACGATCCCGAAGACCAGAGCGCCCTCTGGATCCGGAACACCATGGAGCAGTACAAGAGCATGATGGTGGTTTTCGGCGGCATCAACCTCTTCGTGTGGATCATCGGACTGGGCACGCTGCTGGCCGGCATCGTCGGCGTGAGCAACATCATGCTGGTGACCGTCACGAGCGCACCGCCGAATTCGGCATCCGCAAGGCCCTCGGGGCCAAACCCGTGTCGATCATCCGCCTGATCCTGCCGAATCGGTGATGATCACCGCGGCGTTCGGCTACATGGGCATGGTGCTCGGCGTGGCGGTCATGGAGGCCGTCAACTATGTCATCAACCAGACGCCGGCCCAGACCGGAAACTTCGGCGGCAGCATCTTCCTCAATCCGACGCTCGATCTGGGCGTGGCCGTCAGTGCCACGGTCGTACTGGTCATTGCGGGCCTGATCGCAGGATACGTCCCCGCCTACCGGGCCGCACAACTGAAAACGATCGACGCCCTGCGTTATAATAAATAAGGAGCCATGAGATTTTTCGACACAGACCGTTGGAACGAAATCTGGCAGACCATCAGCCGGAACCGCAAGCGCAGCATCATGACCGCGCTGGGGGTCTTCTGGGGCATCTTCATGCTCATCGTACTGCTGGGAGCCGGCATGGGGCTGGGACGCCTTTTCCGCGCCCAGCTGGGCGGCATGTCCACCAACACGGTGCTGCTGCAAAGCAGCCGCACGTCGGTCCCCTACAAGGGCATGCCCAAGAACCGCTGGTGGAGGATGGACAACGACGATCTGGAAGCCGTCAGCAAACTCGAAGAGGTGGAGTACACCTCAGGCGTCATCTGGGGCAACGAACTCCACTGCAGCTACAAAGAGCGCAAGGGCGACTATCAGATGATGGGCTACACGCCCGACTACCAGAAGATCAACCCGCAGAAAATCCTCCACGGCCGTTTCATCAACGAGGTGGACATGGTGCAGAAACGCAAGGTCTGCGTCATCGGCACGCAGGTGCAGAAAGACCTCTTTCCGGGCGAACCCGACCCGACGGGCAAAGTCATCAAGGTCGGAGGAAGCTACTTCACCATCATCGGCGTCATGCGCCGCGAATCGTCGGCCATGTCGTTCAGCGATGTCGAAAACACGGCCGTCGTGCCCGTATCGCTGGCGCAGCAGATGTACGGCGGCGGCAACCGATACACCTGCTGCCGCTGGCCGGCTACAAGGACGTTCCGAGCAAACAGGTCGAGAAAGCGGCCCGCGAGGCCGTGTTCGCCCGCCACATCATCTCGCCCGACGACGAGAAGGCCGTCTGGACGATGGCCACGGCCGAGATGTTCGACAAGGTGATGAGCCTGTTCTGGGGCATCGGCCTGCTGACGTGGTTCGTGGGACTCGGCACGCTGCTGGCGGGCATCGTCGGCGTGAGCAACATCATGCTGGTGCTCGTCAAGGAGCGCACGCAGGAGATCGGCATCCGCCGCGCACTGGGCGCCCCGCCGCGGGCCATCATCTCGCAGATACTTTCCGAGAGCTTCGTCCTCACCTTCATTGCGGGCGTACTGGGTCTCACGGCCGCCGTAGGCGTGCTGTCGGTCGTGGATTCGGTCTACTATCAGGCGGTCACCGTGGCGCAGGAAGGATTCGAAGTGTCGTGGCAGATCTCCTTCGGAACGGGCATGCTGGCCCTCTTCATCCTGATCGCAGGCAGCCTGCTGGCGGGCGTCATCCCCGCATACCGGGCCTTGAGCATCAAGGCGGTGGATGCAATACGCGAAGAATAAACGATTAAACAAACAGATTACGGCTATGAAAAAATTTCTGAAAATCTTTCTGGGAGTGCTCTTTGCGGCGCTGCTTCTCGGAACGTTCTGGTTCCTGTGGCAGAAGACCCGCCCCGTAAAGGTCGTCTACACGATCGTGCAGCCCAAACTCGACACGCTCAAACAGTACGTGGTCGCCACGGGCAAGGTCGAGCCGCGCGACGAGGTGCTCATCAAGCCCCAGATTTCGGGCATCGTCTCCGACGTCTACAAGGAGGCCGGGCAGATGGTCCGCAAGGGCGAGGTGATCGCCACGGTGAAGGTCGTCCCCGAAATGGGTCAGCTGTCGAGCGCCGAATCGCGCGTCTCGGTGGCCGAAATATCGCTGGACCAGACCCGCCGCGAATTCGACCGCACGGAAGCCCTGCACAAGAAGGGCGTGGTGTCGGACGAGGAGTACGAGCAGGCCGCACCGCGCTTCGGAAAGCGCAGGAGGAGCTGCAGAACGCCAAGGAGAACATGGAGATCGTCAAGAACGGCATCACCAGCCGTTACAAGGAGCTGAGCAACACCCAGATCCGTTCGACGATCGACGGCATGATCCTCGACGTCCCGGTCAAGGTCGGAAACTCGGTGATCCAGTCCAACACCTTCAACGACGGCACGACCATCGCCACGGTTGCCGACATGTCGAACATGCTCTTCCGGGGCAACGTCGACGAGACCGACGTGGGCAAGCTCCACGAGACGATGCCCGTCAAGCTGACCATCGGCGCCCTGCAGAACGTCGAGCTGGACGCCCTGCTGGAGTACGTTTCACCCAAAGCGACCGAAGACAACGGCGTCATCATGTTCGAAGTGAAGGCGGCCGTGAAGATTCCCGAAAACGTCTTCGTGCGCGCCGGATACAGCGCCAACGCCAGCATCGTGATCCAGAGCCGCGAAGGGGTGCTGACCCTGCCGGAAAGCACCGTCGAATTCGAGGGCGACAAAACCTACGTCTACCTGCTCACCAGCGCCGACGGGGCCGAGGAGCAGACCTTCGACAAGCACGAGGTCAAGATCGGGCTGTCGGACGGCATCAACATCGAACTTACCGAGGGCGTGACCGCCGACGACAAAGTCCGCGGCGCACGGGAAGAGAAGAAGAAATAACCACAAATGCATCGCAGCATGAAAACCAGCACCCTATTCGCCGCCCTCAGCGCGGCTGCCATGACGCTCTGCACGGCTGCCGCCGCGGCTCAGTCGGTACAGTCCGCGCCGCAGGCCGAAGCGCCGGCGCCCGGCACGTCGTGGTCGCTCGACGACTGCATCGGGTATGCCCTGCACAACAACGTCGGCGTACAGCAGCAGGCCCTGCAGGTGGAGCAGACCGACGTGAAACTGTCAACCTCCAAATACAGCCGGCTGCCCGACCTGAGCGCATCGGTGGGCTACAACGCCACCTTCGGGCGCGGCACCTCCGACGACAACATCCGCAAGACGGGAACCATCCAGAGCGGCTCGTTCGACGTCGGGGCCAGCATGCCCCTCTTCGACGGATTCCGCATCAACCGCGAAATCAAGGGCGGCAAGCTCGACCTCGCCGCCGCCATGCAGGATTTGGAACGCGCACGCGAAGACCTGTCAATCAACGTCATGACGCTGTACCTGCAGGTTCTCTACAACAAGGAGCTGACCCAGATCGCCGAACGCCAGCTCGAACTGAGCACCCAGCAGGCCGTCCGCAGCCGCGAGCTGGTCGCCGCGGGCAAACAGCCCGAATCGGCACGCTACGAAAGCGAAGCCCTGCAGGCCAACGACGAACTGAATCTGACGCAGGCCCGCAACGACCTGCGGCTGGCGCTGCTCAACTTGAGTCAGGCCCTCAACCGCGAGAGCGCGGCGGGATTCGACATCGTGGCGCCGCAGCTCGACAGCGTGGCGCTCGCATCGCTGCACGTGCTCGGCACGGCCGACGACGTCTATGCCTATGCGACGGAAAACCGCCCCCACATCAAGGCGGAACGCCTGCGGCTCGAAAGCGCCGAAAATGCCGTCCGGATCGCCAAGTCCGCGCTCTACCCCTCGCTTTCGCTGCGCGGAGGCTACGGCACGGGCATCTACAGCACGCAGGAGGCCGCCTTCGGCACCCAGTTCCGCAAGAACAGCAGCGAATTCGTCGGCGTGTCGATGAGCGTTCCGATCTTCAACCGCCGCGCCACGCACAACAGCATCCTCTCGGCCCGGATAGCCATGCGCAAACAACAGCTGGCCGTGACCGACGCCGAGCAATCGCTGCGCAAGGAGATCGAGCAGGCGTGGTACAACGCCGACGCCGCCTACGGCAAATACCGTTCGGCGGACGCCGCCCTCGCCTCGGCACGGGTGGCCTTCGCCTACGAACAGCAGAAGGCCGACGCTGGCCGTTCGACGGTCTTCGACTTCAACGACGCCAAAACACGTATGGAAAAGGCCGAGTCGGAACTCGTGCAGGCGAAATACGAATTCGTATTCCGGTCGAAGATCCTCGACTTCTACCGCGGCCGGCCGCTCGAACTATGACAAACAGCCGTAAACAAGCTCGCACCGAATAAACAAATTAGGGCGGTCGAAATTCGACCGCCCTATTGCTGTCCGGAATACCAATCCCTCAAGTATTCCGACAGCTGCCGGGAGAGGCTTTCAGGCTCTGACCCGGCGCAGAAGCCCTTTTGCGTCACTAATACCCTCTTCGTCCCCTGTGCGAAGCAGGATGAAACAAAGGTATGAAAATATTCCGAAGCTGTACACCCCGTGAGCGTTTTTGCCATAACTTACGGCTGAAATGATTCACACGAGTGGACGAAAATGTTGCACACAGTCACTTTCAGCCAACAAAACGTTCGGCAAAGAAATGGCTATCTGAAAAATTTGCCCTACTTTTGCAGCTGAATTACAAACGGTAAAGATGGAGTGGCTAAAAAGTTTATTCGTCGAACATTCGGCGCTGCAGGCCGTCGTGGTGATCTCGCTCATCTCGACGATCGGCATCGGACTCGGTAAAATCCGCTTTTTCGGCATATCGCTGGGCGTGGCGTTCATCTTCTTCGCCGGCATTCTGGCCGGGCATTTCGGACTCACGATCGACCCGCAGATGCTGACCTATGCCGAAAGTTTCGGACTCGTCGTCTTCGTCTACGCCCTCGGTCTGCAGGTCGGGCCGGGTTTCTTCAACTCGCTGCGCGCCGACGGCCTGCGCCTGTTGTCGCCGGCCGTCGCCGTAGTGCTGATCGGCACCGCGCTCGCCATAGGCATGAGCTTCACGCTGAACGTCTCCATGCCCGACGCGGCCGGCATCCTCTGCGGAGCCACGACCAACACCCCGGCGCTCGGCGCCGCGCAGCAGACGCTGCAGCAAATGGGCATCGACCCCAACGGCGCCGCCCTGAGCTGCGCCGTGACCTATCCGCTGGGCGTGGTGGGCGTCATTCTGGCCATCGTCTTCATCCGCAAAGTCTTCGTCCGGCCTTCGGACATGCCCGAACCGGACGCCGAGCACCGCAAGAACGTCTTCATCGCCAGCTACCACCTGACCAACCCCGCCGTCTTCGGCAAAAGCGTCCACGAGATCGCCTCGCAAAGCCACCACCATTTCGTCATTTCGCGTATCTGGCGCAACGGGCGGGTGTCGATCCCACCTCGGACAAGACGCTGCAGAAGGACGACATCATCCTCGTCATCACCGCCCCTTCGGAAGCCGACGGCCTGCGGCTGATCTTCGGCGAGCAGGAACTGAAAGACTGGAACGCGGAAAACATAGACTGGAACGCCGTGGACAGCCAGCTGATCTCCCAGCGCATTCTGGTCACGCGGCCCGAAATCAACGGCAGGAAACTCTCCTCTCTGCGCCTGCGCAACAACTACGGCATCAACATCAGCCGCGTCTACCGTTCGGGCGTGCAGCTGCTCGCAACGCCCGACCTGCGGCTCCAGATGGGCGACCGCCTGACGGTCGTCGGCGAAGCCGCGGCGATCCAGAACGTCGAGAAGATTCTCGGCAACGCCGTCAAGAACCTCGACGAACCCAATCTCGTGGCGGTCTTCGTCGGACTGATTCTGGGACTGGTGCTGGGAAGCATCCCCGTCAGCATTCCGGGCATCAGCCTGCCCGTAAAGCTGGGACTGGCGGGCGGCCCGATCGTCATCGGCATCCTGATCGGCACGTTCGGTCCGCGCCTGCACATGATTACCTACACCACCTACAGCGCCAACCTGATGCTGCGCGCATTGGGGCTGTCGATGTATCTCGCCTGTCTGGGGCTGGAAGCCGGCGCGCACTTCTTCGAGACGGTCATGCGCCCCGAAGGGGCGTTGTGGCTCCTGCTGGGATTCCTGCTGACGTTCGTTCCCGTCGTATTGCTGGGCGTCTTCGCGCTGCGCGTCCTGCGCATCGATTTCGGTTCGGTATCGGGCATGCTGTGCGGCAGCATGGCCAACCCGATGGCGCTGACTTACGCCAACGACACGATCGAAGGCGACAATCCGTCGGTCTCCTACGCCACGGTCTATCCCCTCTGCATGTTTTTGCGGGTGGTCATCATTCAGGTGATGCTGATGATTTTCCTGTAAATTGCGGCCCTGCGGCCCGCTCCGGGTTCGGCTACTGCGCCCGGACCGGCTACGGCGTCGGCTCCGGTTTCCGCCCCGACTCCGGCTCTTGCTCCGGCATCGGTTCCTGCGTAGGCATCGGTTCCGGTTTTTGCTCCGACTTCGGTTCCGGCACCCGGTCCGGCCCCCTTCTCTGCTCCATTTTCCGCCCCATTCCCGGCTCCGGCTTCAGATAACGCAGCGCCGCGATATCGCTGCCCGACGGATTCTGGAATACCCGCAGGTCGAATTCGGGAATCACGGCCAGCACGTGGTCGAAAACATCGGACTGTATCCGCTCGTAATCCACCCATATCACCGTATCGGTAAAGAAGTAGAGTTCCATCGGAAGTCCCGTCTCGGTAGGCTGCAGCTGACGCACCATCAGCGTCATCCCTGCGTTCACGGGCACTTCGTTGCGCAGATAACGTTCGAGATAGGCCCGGAAGACGCCGAGATTGGTCTGATGCAGGCCGTTGATCCTGCGTTCGCCGGGTTTGATGCCGTGCGCGGCATTGTACTCCTCGACGCGGCGTTCGGTATCGTCGATATATTCGCGGATCAGGTCGATACTGCGGTATTTATTCAGCATCTCAGGCGTACAGAACCGCACGCTGGTCATGTCGATACTCACCGAGCGCTTCACGCGGCGGCCTCCCGACGCCTGCATGCCGCGCCAGTTCTGGAACGAATCGCTCACCAGCAGGTAGGGCGGCAGCGTAACGATCGTATTGTCGAAATTGCGGACTTTCACCGTCGTGAGCGACACCTCGATCACCGAACCGTCGGCCCCGTATTTGGGAACCGAAATCCAGTCCCCCACCTTGAGCATGTCGTTGGCCGAAAGCTGGATGCCGGAGACGAATCCCAGAATGCTGTCGCGGAAAATCAGCATGATGATCGCCGCCGACGCTCCCAAACCGGCCAACAGACTGGCGGGCGACTTGTCGATCAGGATCGAAACGATCAGTATGCCGCAGATCAGCGCTGCAATGCCCTGCCCGGTCTGCCTAAGCCCCTTGATAGGCTTGTTCTGCCATGCGGGACGCGCCGAAGCGATTTGGAAAACCGCAAAGAGCACGGCATTGATAAAGCGGAATACCGCCACGACGATATAGACCTCGACCAGCCGCGTCACGATCGTCCGGGCTTCGGACTGCTCTTCGAAAACCACCGGCAGAACGATCCCCAGCACGACGGCGCTGACGACGTTGCACAAACGGCTCAGCACGTCGGGGTTGAACAGATCGTCGTCCCACGTGGCTTTGGTGCGCTTGACGATGCGCCGCATGCCGCGCACGAGGATCGTACGGCACACGAAGTCGAAGAGCGCCACCGCCAGCAGTACCAGCGTAAAGGCCACCCAGCGGTCCCAGCCGCTGTCCTGCGCGGACGCGAGTCCCAGCCATTCGAGCAGGGCGTCGGCCCAATGTTTCAGGAGTGTCTGCATACGGCATTCCTATCAATTATCAGACCCGTTCGTGAAAAATGATTCCGAGGTCGTCGTTTTACAAAAAAAGATGTGCGATACGGCAGTGCCGCACCTATCCGGCATACGTTCCGCCGGCATCGGCCCGCCCCGGCGGCGCGGACACGGCGCGGATGCAACACGAATGCGGCACAATCGGGGCAAAACGCGGCACGAACCGGCCCCGCCACATTAAGCCGCTGCCTTACAGCCGCTTCCCCGTTTACAAAGATACGAAATAAAGCGGTTATTCAAAAATCAGTTTCGCTTCGCCTTCGAAATTCGGAGTGAACACCCCTTTGCCGAGGTTATTCAGCACCTCGGCCCGGCTCCAGAACCGTCCGCCGTCCAGTTCGTCGCTCGGCACCACTGGCCCGTCGTACACCGCACGATGGACATAGACCAGTTCGCGCTCCCGCTCCGAGCGGAACACGTAGACCGCTACCCGTTCGGGCGTAAACTCGGTCACCCCCAGCTCCTCACGCACCTCGCGCCGCAGAGCTTCATCCACCGTCTCGCCGTAATCGACATGGCCGCCCACGGCCGTATCCCAGCGTCCGGGCTGAATGTCTTTCCACTCCGGCCGCTTTTGCAGGTAAAGCTCGCCGCGGGAATTGAACAGATGCAGGTGCACCACCGGATGCAGCAGCATCGACCCGCCGTGGCATTCGCCGCGCGTAGCCGATCCCACGACAACGC
>VOFJ01000502.1_pt1 | contig 47695 bp, 86 predicted proteins | sample 5384081 | NCBI WGS metagenome assembly VOFJ01 (sample SAMN12384729, study PRJNA508395) | human gut metagenome | isolation source: healthy gut I | host: Homo sapiens
GACTGTAAATGAAAATCGCCATGTCTGGATTCCTCCTTTCTGCACATCCGGCATAGATTTCCGGCAACATTGCTTTTCAGTTTTAGAAAAAGCAGTATTGCCGGAACGCCCTCTGCGTAAGAGTGCCCTGCGCATAGCAGTCTGCATGGAATGCGCCCTCTCTGGCGAAGAGTGCCTCCTGCGGCATGAGCAGGTCTGGCTGAAAGCCCCGCCGACGGAACGCGCCCGGCAAGCGAAACGCAGACCGGTTGCCACTTGCGGCAAACTTATTGGACGACCTCTGGTTGTCCATAAGTGCGCCCTTCATGAAAAAGCAATGAAGGGAATGAAAAACTCATCCCCTCCGCCATTACACTTCCTCCATATCGGTATTGGCTTCTTTCTGCATTGCCTTTGAGAAAAATTTCCCGTTGGCTTCCTGCCTTTTCAGAAAACCAATCAGCTTTGGGATGTCCTCCTCCTCGATAGGCGCACCGAGAACGGATTCCACCGCACCGCCAACCTGACAGAGCCTATGGGTTCGTTTTTTACTTTCTTCGGCTTTCTTTCGTTTCAGAAGTTCTTTCTTCTGTACTGCATATCGTTTCGCCTTTTCAAGGCTTTCCTGTTCCTTCTTTTCCATTTCAAGCATTCGTTCTTCATAACTTTTTGTTGATTTTGCCATTATTACATTCTCCCTTTCTTTTGCAAACATAAGTTCTCGGTTGCGTATCAGAAGAAGCACATGGTATAATCTTCTTGCGTGTAGGTATATCATGGCTTCGGTCTGATAGAACCTTTGGCGGTTTCTTTGGAAGCCGCCTTTTTAATTTGCCGCAGTTCTTGTTACGGCTTTTACATTTCCTCTATCCCTCAAATCACGACCTTCATTAGCTTCCATAAACATTTCCAGAATATCGGTTTTAATCAGGACTTTGCGACCAACCTTTAATACTGGAAGTTTCTTCCATTCTACAAGCTGTCTTAAGGTATTTCTGCCGATTCCCGTATAGTCAGGCAGCTTCTTCGATGGATAATGCAATTTTTCTTTGCGTCATATAATCACCTCCTTATAAATTGCATTATGCAATTCCTGTGATGTAAGTATATCCTTTTCACATCTTTTTGTCAAGCGTTACGAAATGTTAAAAACAAATATTGCATTGCATATTGCAATTTTGGAAAAACAATGCTATAATTCATACATACCGAAAAAGGAGGCAGTCAGCATGAAAGATAAAGAACTACGCAAGCTGATAGGCAGCAGAGTAAAAACAGCGCCGTCTGGAATTGAATCTGACACAGCCTTATGTCGCAGAGAAGATGGGAGTTACCGCTTCTACAATCCTGCGTTATGAGAATGGTTCGATTGACAATACGAAAAAAATGGTGCTGGAAGGTCTTTCGGAAGCACTCCATGTATCTGTGGAATGGCTCAAAGGGGAAACAGATGAATATGAAACCGACATTACGGATAAGAGAGAATTACAGATTCGTGATGCGATGGGAGATATTCTGGAACAGTTACCGCTTGCCCTTACCAAAGAAGAAGATGCTTTTTCAAAAGATTTATTACTGCTGATGTTAAAACAATATGGTCTGTTTTTGGATTCCTTCCAGTTCGCCTGCAAAAACTTCAAGGGGAATGCTGGTCAGACGGATATTGCCAAAACAATAGGGTTTGAATCGAATGAGGAATATAATGAGATTATGTTCTTAAGGGAAATCACTCCTACCATCAATGCTTTTAATGAGATGGCAGACATTGTAAGGCTCTATTCCAAGAAACCAAAAACAGCAGAACAAAGGCTTGCAAATCTTTTATCAGAAGTCTTATACGAAGATTCCGAATCGGTATAGTAAGACAACCGGAGTTATGATATACTTACACGCACGAAGCATTTCATCAGTTCCGATTGTCTAATATCGAAAGGAGACATACGATTATGGCAAAAGGATCTGTAAGAAAAAAAGGAAAGAAATGGTACTACCGCTTCTATGTAGAGGACGCAAGCGGCAATCTTGTTCAGAAAGAATGCGTTGGAACAGAAAGCAAAAAGTGAAACTGAAAAAAGCTGCTCCGTCAGGCAATGGATGATTATGAGAAAAAGAAATTTGTTGCCAAAGCGGAAAATCTCACAGTCGGACAGCTTTTGGATGTGTGGGCAGAGGAGGAATTAAAAACAGGTACGCTCAGCAATGGTACTGTGGAGAATTACCTCGGAACAATCCGAAATATTAAGAAACACCCATTGGCAGAACGGAAACTGAAAAATGTAACCTCTGAACATTTGCAATCCTTCTTTGATTTGCTTTCCTTCGGGGGAGTTCATCCCGATGGAAAAGAGAGAAAGGGTTACAGCAAAGATTACATCCATTCTTTTTCCGCAGTCATGCAGCAGTCCTTCCGCTTTGCAGTATTTCCAAAGCAGTATATTACGTTCAATCCCATGCAGTATATTAAACTGCGGTATCAGACGGATGAAGTGGATTTGTTTTCGGATGAGGACATGGACGGAAATGTCCAACCAATTTCACGAGAAGATTATGAAAGACTGCTTGCTTATCTGCAAAAAAAGAACCCAGCCGCAATACTTCCAATCCAGATAGCCTATTATGCCGGGCTTCGTATTGGAGAAGCCTGTGGTTTGGCATGGCAGGACGTAAATCTGGAAGAACAATGCCTTACCATAAGACGCAGCATCCGATATGATGGCTCAAAGCGCAAATATATCATCGGACCAACCAAGCGGAAAAAAGTGAGGATTGTTGATTTTGGAGATACGCTGGTAGAGATTTTCCGTAATGCCCGGAAAGAGCAGTTAAAAAATCGAATGCAGTACGGAGAACTTTATCACACGAACTACTACAAAGAGGTCAAAGAGAAAAACAGAGTGTACTACGAATATTACTGCTTAGACAGAACGCAGGAAGTCCCAGCAGATTATAAAGAAATTTCTTTTTGTTTGCTTAAGACCGGATGGTTGCCTGGAACTTCCGACTACTTTTTGGGGAACGGTTGCAGAAAGGTGGCAAAAACATTAGAGGGATTTGAAGGCTTTCATTTCCACCAGTTACGTCACACCTATACAAGCAACCTTTTAGCAAATGGAGCAGCCCCAAAAGATGTACAGGAATTGTTGGGACACTCAGATGTCAGTACCACAATGAATGTCTATGCTCACTCCACAAGAGATGCGAAACGAAAATCGGTTCGGCTTCTTGATAAAGTGGTAGGCAATGACTAAAAAATTTCCCTTATTTCCCTTGTGATTATCTCATAAGGGCAAAAATAAGGGAAACTACATATCATTTCACTAATGGACAGGCGGAAAAGCCTATAAAATAGGGAAAGTTAGAGAGATAATTATATAAATTCCAGTTTATAGAGTTAAAAAATATAAGTTAAGGAGGCATGTATTATGAAAAAAGTAATCTATCTGCTTGTATTATGTATGGTGCTGGGAATGGCTGGATGTGGAACGAATCAAGAAAATAAAGAACCTGTGTCTGGAAATGTGTCCGTAGAAACAGAGAATAAAGAAAATGATGATGTAGTACAAAATGAGCAAATAGCAGATACTGGCTCATATCCTCCATGTGTTATGGTTGATGGTGTTATATATAAAGACACAGGATATGTAGCGTCAATGCCTGGTTGTGGAACAATGGATGGAGAAATTGTGTCAACAGTGGCAGGGACAGAGTTACCATCTGAAAATAATCAATCAAATTTCGGAAGCGGATATCATTATCAAAGGAGTTCTGAAGGTCAGCTCATAGTAGTCATTGATGACGAACGAATCATATTTAGAGATATTGAAAAAAAGATGATACGTCTATTCCAATAGAGGTTATCAATTTTAATGCAAAAAGTAAAAGAAATTACCGATGATGGAGAACTTCTTGTAACGCATGTGAGTACAGCTGAAGGCTTTTGTCAGATGAATGATGGAGAGTATTATGTATCGGCAGAAAATTTAGCGGAAAATGGTCAGGTGGGGAGATATCGTTACAATATGGTTTAATGGAATGATTCAAGAAACATACCCTGCTCAATTGGGGGTAGTTTATAGAATCATTAAAAACAATAATTAGTCAAATTCTTATTTATGGAGGTATATATTATGAGAGTAATCATTTCAATCATTCTTATGGTAATTGCAGCGTTGGTCGGTTTTTTCTTTGGTGCTGGAATGAACGAAGCAATGGGTGGAGCAATACTACTTTCAATGATTACAGGTTTTGCTTGCACTATTAATGCTATTGAAAAGAACAAGAAGGACTGACAACTTCAAGTTTGTAAAACTGATGGAATAAAAAAATGTAAAGCTGGGAGCATTAGCTTACGGCTTTTTAAGTTAAAGCAAATAGAAGTAAATAATGGTCAAAAAACAATCGACATCCGACCTCGTACACGTTATAATATAAGTAATCTAATAAGAAAACAGTGTTATCATTACTGCATTGCTAAATGAGAATGGTAGCCATAAATATGAATTTCGTAGGAACGGAATGGTTGAACCCTCAGGGTGACAATGTCACTCATTTGTCAGCGAGAGGTGCTTAACTTAGATGATTTTCAGTTTTCTTATTTTGACATGGATTTACAGGAAGGGTAGAAAAATCAATGATTTCATTGACTTATCCTAACTCAAAATAATATAGGTTTCCAACGGAGGCTTGAACTCCTAAGACTCTATTGTAGGTTCGATTCCTATAGGAGACGCTCATTTTTAGCGGTAATGAAGATAGTTTCATTGCCGCTTTTTTTTCATGCAGAATTGTAATTTCAGTGACAAATTTGTCAGCGAAGCAGGACTGAAAATACTGATTTTGTCAGTGGGAATGGATGCTTGTCACCGATTCACATTTTCTGATTTGTCACACAAAGGGATTAACTACAATGTAGGATGAGCTTTGGGGTGTAAAATTAGGAAAAGAAGTGAAAAAACACTATATTCTTGAAAGCCTTGTTTGTTACGAAACTTTTTAAGCATATTAAGAAATAAAAGAGATTGTGTTTAAAGATGGAAAACTTGTCTGAGACGCAGCGAAGTAAATAAAATGAGTATTATAAGAAGTCAGCAGTGTGTGAATAAACTGCTGGCTTCTTTTTTGATAGATACAGTCACTCTCAGAGAGTGTGCAGGATAGTAAAGTAATAATATCAACATGACGATATAGAAAATGCAGGGAAGCATTGTATTTCAAAGAGTTTGAGATACAGTGCTTTTTGTGTATTAACTGGGGGTAAATGGTTTAATGTTTTTTTTTTTAATCGTATTTCGTGTTAAAAAATTGTATTTGGTGAAGAAATACCGTAATATTTTGTTTCATGTGATATCTTTTATAGGTGAGATTTGAAACAGAATAAAGATTGAGCCGATATATAAATGAGAAAGAAGGTGAGTGCTATGCTGGAAATTGCTGTTTGTGATGACGATATGGCGATCTTGAGCGTGCAGTGACTATGCTGCATAAGATTTTTACAAGTCAACAAGATTGCTTATCATATTGAGCAATTTGCGTCTGCAAATCAAATGCTTGAAAATATCAGCAACATTGATATCGGAATTTTAGATATTTCGATGGAAGAACTGAATGGTATTAAACTGGGGAGAAAATTAAAGGAAAAATTTCCGGATGTGAAATTAGTGTATATTACGAGTTATGAAGAATATTGTATGCAGGTCATTAACGAAGTTCATGCATTTTCATTTCTATGTAAACCATTGGAATATGATAAATTGGAAACGCAGATGTTGGAACTGCTGGATCAACTGCCGGATACCGGAGCAAAAAGGATTTTTTTATAAAGTGACGGACAGCAAGGGGAAAGAGTATCTGTCGATCAGATTGAAGCTCAGGGACATTTTATATTTTGAATACATAAAGAGGTCTAGAAAAAGTACTGATAGCGTTGTCTGATATCACATATGAGTATGACTGCATTTTTGAAAAACTGGTTGAAGAACTGCAGCCCTATGATTTTGTTGTGAATTGCAGAGGAAATCTGGTTAATTTAAGGCATATTGAAAAAAAAAAATAAATAACACTTCTAAGGTTATCATCAAAAGAAAGCCGCCCAATACGGACGGCTTTTACTATTCCCCGAAAGAGGGCGGCAGCTTCGGAAAGAGGATAAGCTCGAAATTATCAAACGGGCCATTCCTGCCGGAGCGGCGGAGCTTCGTGTAGGAGACCTTTTCCAGCACCTCTTTAAGCATTTCATTCTTGGCCTGCGCAGAGGAAGCTCGGCGTAGACTTCGAGGAGCTTTTCAACCTTTGGCACAATATTCCGGCGACTGGCGGCACGTTTTTTCGTCCTCCACCAGCTCGGCGGAGAGGGAAGCAATATCAGCCTCGGTTGACGCAATCCGCTCATTGAGAGACCGGGAACGGAGAGAAAAGTGTCGGTATCGTAGACGCCCTGCTCCAACAGGTCGTGAGTGCGGTCAAGCTGGCGGCGCAGAGTTTCCAGCTCGGTCTCGGCCTTGCGGAGGGATTTACTCTTGAGGTCGATAAGAGCCTGTTCGTCGGCAGGGAGCTTGTCAGACCATTCGAGCCGATAGTCCGCCAGCCACGACGCAAGAGCCTGCAGCAGACGTTCCTCGACAATATCATACTTCGAGCCTACGTTGTCGCAGGCACGGTTAGGACAGCCGAGCATACCGCAGGAAGCGTTCGGGCGCAGGACAATGGAATGGCCGCATTTACCGCAGCGGAGAAGCCCGGCAAGGGGATTTTTCACGACATCTTTTTCGGGACTGGCGGAGGCCCGGAGCGTCCCATAAGCTCTTGAGCCTTTTGGAAAACAGCCTCGTCCACGATAGCAGGGTGCAGGCCGTCAACGAGGACAACATCTTCGGGAGAGGCTTTGTAATACTCAACCTCGACGGCATTGTTGATAATCCGCTTTTTGGACTTGTTGACATTCCAGCGGATTTTCCCGATATAGACGGGATTTTGGAGCATAGCCTGTATGGTGCGGTCGTTCCCAACAGGAAGCAGACCGGGGCGGAGCGATACCCATTTCATCAAGCCGGAGGGCGAGAGAATACGTCCCGACTTTTCGGATTGAGCCGTCGTCTCCCTCCTCGCCGGAGGTATAGAGACGGAACAGGAAGCGGACAATATCGGCCTCCTCCTCGACAGGGCGGAGCGTCCAGCCTTTATCGCCGGAGATACGGACACGCTCATAGCCGTAAGGAGCAACGCCGGAGACCCATTTCCCCTCTTTGGCAGAGGCGAGGCGGCCACGGACTAAACGGCGGTTTATGGTTTTATACTCACGCCGGGACATAAAGAGACCAAACTCGAAATACTCCTCGTCAAACTCGTCCGCAGGATTGTAGACCTTGAGCGGCGTGATAATTTTGGTGTTGGAATACTTGAAAGCCTGCGCCATAACGCCTTGGTCTATGGTATCACCACGGGCAAGACGCTCGACCTCGACGACGAGAACGCCCCTCCCACTTACCGTCCCCAACCTCTTGGAGCAGGTGTTGGACGACGGGACGGGAGGCAATGGTCTCGCCGGAGACGATTTCACGATAGATTTGCGTTATCGAGTAGTGGTCTCGTTTGGCAAGCTCAAGCAGGATTTTTTCGTGCCGGGCAAGAGTTTCGCCCCTCACCGTGGGCTTCGGCCTCCATATCGGCACGGGATTTACGCAGGTACAGGCAGTACGGCATAGTTATCACCTCAAAAGAAAGCCCCTCACTCGGAGGGGCGGAAATCGACGTAAATTACATTGCCGACTTGTTTGATAACTCGCCAATGCCTTTTTTCACATCAAAGGCGACCTCCATATCGGCCTGCATAAGTTCGTCCAGCACGGCGGAAACATTGTTCTTCAATTCGCTTTGCAGAGCCATAAGCTCGGAAAGAGCAGCAGCGTCGGAGACTTGACCGCCGGACGCTTCGATACGCTTGCGGACTTCCGCCCGGAGGGATTGCACCGTGGAAAACAGCTTGCGGTAGAGGAGCAGGCGCTCCCGGCCGGGAGAGCTGCATATCACGGGACAGCAGCAGGTAGAAACTGTCGAACGTCTGCGACACGACAGGGCGCAGGTCGGGGAGGCAGAGCCTCGAAATGCTTTTTTGAAATTCACGTTATCGTTGAAAAAGACCGTTTCCGTGTGTGTTCGGTAATTCGAGATACCGAGGAGGTAATCGGACGAGACACCGAAATACCCGCCAGCAGGCAGACTGTTTCAAGGTCAGGCTCTTTGCCCTCCGTCTCGTAGCCGGACACGGTAGAACGCTTTTCTGAATGACTTTTGCCAAATCCTCCTGCGTGAGGCCACGCTCTTTCCGCAGGTCGATAAGGCGGTTGGAAAAAACCTTTGCATAATAGCACCTCCAAAAAATTATTATACTTGATTTGCCCCGTTTTGTGTAGTGTTTGCCCCCCTAAAATCGGCAAAAGAAAAAAATATATTTTTTCAAAATGGGTTGACAATGCCCCAAAAAGGGGGCTATAATAGAGTTACGATAGCCCCAAATGGGGACATCATCAGAAAGGAGACAGCCAATGAGAGCGAGATTGCAGCAGCTCCGTGAGGCATACGGCTTCACGCAGCAGACATTCAGTGAAGCGGTGGGGACAAGCCGCTCGCACTACTCCCCAAATCGAAACAGGGGGAGAAGTACCCAAGCCTGCGACTGGCAATGAGAATTAAGCAGGTGTTGGCGTACACGGACGACGACCTCTTTGAGAACACCACAGTGCCAATACCGCTCAAAAAGGGAAAATAAATTTTTTGCCCTAAAATGCCCCCGAAACGGGACACGGCGGATATAAGGCGGCGTGGAATTGCTGCGGATAGCGTCAATCCCTTGTTTCAGCCTAAAAAATAATTTTACCGCAGGAGGAGGCGAAAATAAATGTCGAGACAAGCTACAAAAGCGGTGGGCAATAGGTATTTACGAAGCCCGAATGAGGGCAGCAAAGTACAACGAAAAGCTCTTGACAAGGACAGGGGCGATAGACTTTCTCCCCGGAGTGACGGAGGACAGCCTCAAGAAATACGAGCTGGACATCACGAGGCCTCCGAACATAGTGGTGGCACTTATGGCGGACGCATACAACGAGCCGGAGCTACGCCAGTGGTATTGCGTGAATGAGTGTCCGCTCGGAAAGGATTGCAGGGAGATACCCGAAATGCCAGCGGAGAGGGCGTTGATAAGACTTCAAAACTCGGTTTACGAAATGGAGCAGCTATCGAGGCAGCTATCGCTGCTTATGGACGACGGGACAGTGCCGGAGGACGACCAGCCGCTCATACCGCAGTTGAGGGACAGGCTATTGGAGTTCCGCCGGAGGGCAGACGAAAACCTCGCCGTCCTTGGAGAGGGCAGCGAGGCGAGGAAAATTTGAGTAGGAGGTGTAAAGGTGGTTGAGGCGCACGTCGTCAAGGATTTTTCGATAGGCAACACCCGAATAAAAATCGCAGACGACTACTGCCGTAGGAACGCCGCAGAGGTCGAATGGATTTTGAGGAAGCGGATAGCGGAGCAGGCACAGCGGCATTTCAACGCAGCGGCCTCAATCGGAAATTATGAGACGCAGAAACAAATTTAGGGAATATCCGCCTGTCATAGTCGCACTCGTACTGGCATTCGCATTCTTCTGTTTTGCGATAGAGGCGATAGGGAGCAGCGCAGGGTACATAGAAACAGGGGCGGCGCAAAGAGCGGAGACAGAAACGACCGCAGGGCCGGAACGGAAACGGAAACGCCGGAAACGGCAGCCCCACAGACGACGCAGCCGCCGGAAGCGGAAAGCCAAACGCTCATAGGGAGCGTGGATTGGGGGCGGAGAGGACACAGACATACTCCTAAAAAATCGCTATGGCGGAAGCAGAGGGCGAGGGAGTAAAGGGCAAGGCTCTTGTAATGCTGGTAGTCCTAAACAGGGTATGGAGCGACGAGTTCCCCGGAACGATAGAGGAGGTCGTGTTCCAAAGAGGACAGTTCACGCCGACGGCGGAGGGCGGCAGGTATTGGACGACAGAGCCGGACGGGGAGTGCTACGAGGCGTTGGAGCTGATAGAGAGCGGCTGGGACGAGAGCCGGGGCGCACTTTATTTTGAGAGCTGCGACGGAGACACTTGGCACAGCAGAAACCTCGAAAAAGATATTCGAGTATGGCAATCACAAATTTTACAAGTGAGGAGGCAGGACAATGACAGCAAAGCAGAGACGTAGGGCAAAAGCGCAGAGTACAGAGGACGGCGGCGTGGGTGCTGGTATATCTCTTTGAGATTTTGGTGGCGGCAGCACCGACGGCAATAGCGGCAGCGGTTTTTCGTACCGTGGGCGGCGCAGGAGAGAGGCTATACCGCAGTCGGCGGAGAGTGGTTTTTGGTAGCGTTCGTTTTCTATGTCAGCTATGTACTCGTACATAACGCAGTATGCGACGCACTTTACGGAAAAGGAGGAATAGAGGTGGCGTATTACAGGACTTGCCCTCATTGTGGCAGCAACCTCGACCCCGGAGGAAGCCTTGCGACTGCCAGCGGCGCAGGACAGAGGAACATCACGAGGAGAGAGGCGGTGAGAAAGTTGGACAGCTCATTACAGCAGCAGGCAGAGAGCTATCTCGGTGGGACGATAGAGCCGTCAGAGTGGGATAAGGCCAAAGAGGAGGCCGAAAGAAAGCTCGGACGCATTATCGACCGGGAGGGCGACGCAGACGGAGCGAGGCGAGAGCCGTGGTATTTGGCACAGCTTATCGCAGAGGCGGTACGGTCAAGCCGCATTTCGCAATTCACGATTGACCTTGCGCACCTTTGCAGGTACGCAGACGAACAAATGGGGTTAAAAAGAGCAGCTCGCCTAAACGAGCCGCCCTAATCACAGTAACCCTATTGTATCACATCTTTTCAGAAAATGCAATAGGAGGATTGAAATTCTATGGAAAATCAGAACAAAAAACGCATTACAGATTACGGCACAGTACCCGGCGGAGCGTTTCAACCTGCTTGTACCAATGCAGACCGTGGCGGAGATTGCGGAAATCCACAAGCCCGTTATGAACGCCGTGCAGATTTCCACCAATCCGGCGGATAAGGAAATTTACGAGCAGGAAAAAAGGCGCAGGAGGCGTGGACGGGCAGGGACGGGAAATATCACCCTGCTACACCTGCAGGCTGGGCGCTCACCAAAAAGGCCTCAATAAGCTCATGCGAGCAGCAGGCATTAAAATCTTAGGCACTCGCCCGATTATTCCCTCAACCTGCCAAAAGTGCGCAGAGGTAAACCGCAGCATTGGCCGCCCGGTAAACTGCGGAGCCTGCGGAAACAAAGACGTGAAATTTGAAGCCCGAATTTCAGTTCCGCAGCTCACGGGAGAAAACATTGAAATCGTGGCACACAAGGAAATTGTCGTGCAGGACGCAGCGGACGGCATGACGGACAAGCAGCGCAAAGGAATTTCTGAAATTCGAAACGAAATGTGCGAGACGAAAGCTATAAACAGGGCGCTCCGTGCGGCAATGCCACATCAAGGGGACGTACACTCTTGAGGAGTTAAAAAAGCCCTTTGTCGTTGCCTACCTCGTCCCCAACCTCGATAACGAGGCGGTCAAGGCGGAGGCCGTTCGCCACTTCTTTTTCCAACTCGCAGGAGATTTACGGCGGACACGACGGACGCTCGCAAGGCGATTTTCGTTGAGGACGACGTAGAGGAGGGCATGGAGTACGAAGCCCCGGCGAAGCCGATTGAGCAGCCGGAGGCGGCAGCGTACAGGAAATGCCGCAGGAGCCTCCGAGGGAGACACAGCAGAGGCAGCAGGAAGCAGCGGAGAGACAGCCGGACTTCGACCCGAACGTGTGCTGCGAGTGCGGGCGCAAAGGTCAGCAACGGCGTGGTGAGATACAGCCAGCAGCAGTACGGGAGAACGCTGTGCATGGCGTGTCAGAGAAAGCAGGGAGGTAATCAGTAATGGCGATAAGGATTTTTACACAGGAGATTTGCATATCGGTAATTTCCCCGGCCCGGAGGAGAACGGGGGAAAACGTGAGATTTAGGACATCTGCAAGTGCCTCGACGCTCTTGTGGAGGGAGCGGAGGCACAGCAGCCGGAAATGGCGGTAATCGCAGGAGACATATTCCACCAAGCGAGGGTATGGAGCGACAGAGGCCTCAAAGGAAAATCAGACGGCGGTGCGCTTCCTGCGCAGGCTTGCCAGCGTTTGCCCGGTCGTGGTAATGAGGGGGACACCCAATCACGACAGCGAGGAGCAGTTCAATATGCTGGAAGTGGCGTTCGAGGGCGACAAGAGCGTGAGCATTGTAACAACGCCGGGAGTGAGGACGTACAGTAGCTACGCCGGAAAGAAAGTTCAGATAGCGTGTCTGCCGGGATTTGACAGGGGATATTACAGGGCAAAGCACCCCGGACTGTCAAAAGAGGAGGAGAACGAGGTATTCACGCAGAGCATTGAGCAGATGATACTCGGCCTCAAGGCGCAGACCGACAAGGAAAGCCCGACGGTGCTGGTATCGCACTACACGATTACGGGCTGCAACATGGAGAGCGGACAGACGGCATTCTTCTCACAGTTTGAGCCTGTTGTTTACCCGTCCACGCTGCAGGCGGCGGACTTCGACCTCGTATGTTTCGGCCACATTCACAGACCGCAGCAGCTCGACGGCTGCAAGAACACATTCTACTGTGGAGCGATTTCAGCCCTCAACTTTAACGACGAGGGGCAGGACAGGGGCTACTACATTCACACGGTAGAGGACGGCGGACAGGTAAAATCGGAGTTTTTCAAGCTCCCGACGAGGCAGTACAAGACCATTCGCCTCGAAAACGAGGACGTGGAGAAGATAAACGACGGGGAGTACGACAGCCTCCCCATTGAGAATTACGACGTGCAGGACAAGGTAGTGAGGGTACTTTTTACAACTGCACGGACGAGAATAATAAGGCGTTCAATCACGGGGTACTTGAGGGATTTTTGAAAAGCTGCGGAGCGTTTTTGTGCAGGAGATTACGCCGCAGAAAATCAGCATTACGGTAGACCGAAAGAGCATGGACGCAGAGGGAACGCCGGAGGACAACCTCGGAAGCTATTTGGCGGAGAAAGACCTCACGCCGGAGCGCATAGGGGAAATCATAGAGCTGGCGAGGCCGATTATTTCAGAGGCGACGGAAAAGGCGACGCAGGAGCGTCACACGGGGCTGTTTGTTCCCGTGGAGATTGAGGTCAAGAACTACCGCAACTACCGGGAGGAGACATTCTCATTCGAGGGTATTCGCTTCTGCACGATAAACGGCAGCAACGGCGTAGGGAAAAAGCAGCCTGTTTATGGACGCTATGTGTGACGCTCTTTTCGAGGAGACCCGTGAGGGAGAGCTGACAGGGTGGATTTGCAACGACCCGGAGGCGAGAAGCGGCTCAATCAAATTCACATTCAAGCTCGGAGAGAGACTGTACCGTGTCACGAGGACGAGACAGAAAAGCGGCAAGGCCACGCTGAATATTTCCGAGTGCGTAGACGGGGAGTGGGTAGACCGCTCCAAAGAGAAATTTAAGGACACACAGGCGGAGATAATCAACATTATCGGAATGGACAGCCTCACGCTGAAAGCCTGCGCCCTTATTATGCAAGACCAATACGGGCTGTTCCTGCAGGCAGACAAAGGAAGCCCGAATGAATATCCTCGGCAGCATTTTTGGGATTGAGCGTTTACGGGGATATGGAGGAGCTTGCGGCGGAAAAGGCAACGGAGACAAACCGCACTATCCGCACGTTGCAGGACAGGGCGGAGAACATTCTCGCCGGACTTCCCAACAGGGAGGAGCTGGCCGCAAAGATTACAGCGGAGGAGGAGAGCCGGAAACTGTACGAGGCGCAGGCGGCAGAAAAGACCGCAGCCGTGGACGGGCTGAAAGTGAAGCGCAATACGCAGCTTGAGGCGGCGAGCAGGGCCATGAAGCTCAACAGCAAGATTAGCTCCCTCACGGCAACGAGAGCGTCCAAAGAAGCGACGAAAACGGCGCAGGCAGGAATTGTATCGGCGGCAGACGTTATCCTCTCGAAAGAGGCGGAAATCGCCGCAGGAGTGGCGAAGCTCCATGAAATGCTTGAGCAGGAAAAAGAACTGATTAAGGGCAAGGCGACATATGACAGCCTTGCGGAGAGAAAAGCACAGCTCGAAAAGGCGGTAACGCTGGCGGAAAGCTCGGCAAAGGAAATGAGGGACAAGAGAGCCGCCCCTCGTGCTGATGAAGATAGGGGCCGCTGCAGCAGGCACTCACAAAGGCGGAGGAGCTGACAGCGAAGCATAAGGAGTACGAGGAGAAGCAGGGCAGAATGGCGGAGCTGGCAGCCTTAGAGCCGGAATGGAAGAAAGCCGTCGAGGAGCTGGAAGCGGCGCAGAGGCAGCTCGCAGAAATTGAGGCGGACGGCAAAAGGACAGCAGAAAGCCACGCACTCCGCATAAAGACGCTCAAGGGCAAGGTGGAGCTGCTGGCGGACAGCGGCTGCCCGGACATTGAAAAAGGCAAGCTGCAAATTCCTCGCAGACGCTTTGAAAGCAAAGGCGGAGCTGCCGGAGGCCGAAAAGGAAGCGGCACAGGCGGCGGAGGAATACGAGGATATGCGCAGGGAAGCCACAGCGTTCTTGCTGTCCTCCAAAAGGCAGTAGACGACAGTTTATACCACCCGGAGGAAATGGAGGCTCTACGAGGCGATTTGAGGCTCTTGGAGGCGGCGGAAAAAGAGTACGCCGGACTTGAGGGACAGAGAAAAGAGCTTGCGCTCATAAACGAACGGGCGGAGGAGCTGGAAAAGGCAGCGGCGGATGCAGAGGAGACAGCCGAAAAGGGCAGGAAAGATATTTCCGACATTGAGGCGCAGCTCAACGCCGTGGCGCAGGCCAGCGCAGCATACGACAGCCTGCAGGCGGAAATAGCCCTCGCAAGACAGTGGGAAGAGAAAGAAAAGCAGCTCCCCCGTCGCACGGAAAAGAAAGAGGCGGCGGCGCAGCGTGTTCTTGAAATCGACACGGAGATAGAGGGCATAGAGGCAGAAATCACAGAGGCAAAGGCAGAGCTGGCGGAGGAGCAGAGCAAGACCGTCGGCAGGGAGCATTTGGAGGCGCAGGTCAGAGCGGCAGAGAGGGAAATTGCGGAGCTGCAGGAGCAGGCGCAGAAAGCGGTAATGGCTATCGGTGGACTTAACAGGCAGCTTGAACAGCTCAACGAGAGCGTGAAGCAGGCGGACGAGCTGCAGGCACAGGTAAACGACCTCGGAGCGACGGCAGCAGGGTACGAGGAGCTGAAAAGGCATTTTCACAGGACGGCATACCGCACAACATCATTCGCTCCATTATCCCGATTTTCGAGGCGACGGCGACCAACATTCTCGGTCAGATGTCTGGCGGAAAGATGAGCGTGGAGTTCGTAACGGAGAAAGTACTGAAATCGAACAACAAAAAAGAGGTTACGACGCTCGACATCATCATCAACGACAGCGACACGGGCCGCCTGCCTTACATGAGCAGGAGCGGAGGAGAGAGGGTAAAAGGCGGCATTGTCCGTGATACTGGCCCTTTCGGAGATTAAGAGCAGCAAAGCAGGCGTACAGCTTGGCTTCCTGTTTATCGACGAACCGCCGTTCTTGGACGCACAGGGCGTACAGGCATATTGCGACGCACTGGAAGCGATACAGAGCAGGTACGCCAGCCTCAAGGTAATGGCGATAACGCACGACCCGGCTATGAAATCACGTTTTCCGCAGAGCGTGGACGTGGTTAAAACGCCGGACGGAAGCAAGGTTATATACGAGTAACACGGGAAGTCCGGGGAGGTGTCCCCTCCCCGGCAATACCCGACGAGGAGGTGTGTTCATTGGGACGACCACGGAAGCAGACTGTTGACTATTTCCCCATTTCGTCACCAGCAGCAGAACAAAAGACATATTGCAGGACAAGTGGGGGGGAACGACGGATATGCCGTGTGGTTTAAGCTGCTTGAACTACTCGGCAGGAGCGACGGACACTACTATGACTGCACGAAAACGGTAGACAGGGATTATCTCGTGTCGCTGATGAAAGTGCCGGAGGAGACCGTCACGGAGATTATAAACACGCTGGTGGAAATGGAAAAGCTCGACCGGGAATTGTGGGAGGAGCGGAAAATCATTTGGTGTCAGCAGTTTGTTGACAATTTGCAGGACGTTTACTCCAAAAGGACTGTTTCTATCCCCGTAAAGCCGTTTTCAGAGGAGTTTTCGGGGAAAAAAAAATCGCCGGAAAACGGAGAAAAAGAGGCAGAAAAAGAGCAGGAGCAGCCGAAGCAGCCGGAGGAGAAACCGAAGCAGCGCAAAAAGCCCGGCCCGAAGAAAAAGCCGGAGGTCGAAAAGAAGAATACGCCGAATACGTCAGCATGACGGAGGAGGAGTACGGGAAGCTGGTTGAGGCCCACGGCGAAGAAAAGACAAAGCGCATGATAGAGGTGCTGGATAACTACAAGGGCAGCAAAGGGCAAGACCTACAAAAACGACTACCGGGCGATACTTAGCTGGGTAGTGGACAGGGTAAACGAGGAGTACAGCAAAGAGGAGGCAGCTATGGCGGATATGGAACGGATGGGGGATATTCTCAAAAAAGCAGTCCGCAGACCCCGGAGGCTTCAAGCCGTCGGGAGGCTTCAAAGGAAACGGATAAGAGGGATTATTTAATCACGCCGGACGAGGCACGGGCGAGGGGCATTCCCTTTAAGAGCGAGCCGCCGGAGGACACGGTATGCGAGTTCTGCGGAAAGAGGTTACAGCCGCAGGGGATTATATTCTCCGGCGTTGTGATGTTTTGGCAGCCGTTTCGGACAAGGTGCGACTGTGAGCAGGCACAGGCATATTGGGCGGAGTACGACAGGAAAGAGGCGGAGCGCAAGCTGCAAGAGGAGGAGGCGGAACGCCGGAGGAAAATGCAGGAGCGCATAGACAGGCTTCTCGGACAGAGCGGCATAAAGAAACGCTTCCAGCAGAGAACATTCCCGAATTTCCGCTGCGACACGCCGGGCAGGAAGAAATGCTACGAGATTGCCAAAGAGTACGCAGACCATTTTGCCTATCACAAAGCAAGGGGCGACGGCCTCTACATAGAGGGGACAAACGGGACGGGGGGAAAACACACCTTTGCGGCGGCCATTGCGCTGCAGCTTATCGGAGAGGGAATACCCGTAATCTGCAAGACCTCAAGCGACCTGCTAATGGACATTAAGAGGACATTCGACGGAGGGGCGACGAACGAGGCGCAGATACTCGACATCTACAAACGGGTGGAGCTGCTTATCATTGACGACCTCGGAAAAGAGCAATGCAGCGATTGGAGCATGAGTACGCTCTACTCTATCCTCAACGACAGATACGAGGATATGAAGCCCGTTATAGTTACGACGAACTATAACGCAGACCAGCTCGCCGCAGCACTTACCCCCAAAGGATTTGACAATACCAAAATTATTGCAATTATCATCAGCCGCCTGCGAGAGACCAGCACGGTTATGACAATGGCGTGGGCGGACATCAGAGGCAGAGAGGAGACACAGCCATGACGGAGAGAGAACGAGAAAACAGGGAGGAGCTGTTTAGGCTCATTAAGGAAAACCCGGAGCTACCTATCGTTCCAATGGTTGACGCAGACATTGTTTGCGACGACTGCGACTATTGGCTCGGCGCTTGGGGCAGAGCAGAGGTAGACGAGTATTTCATTTCGGAGAGGGCCGAAAGAGTTTTCTACAAGAGCGACGGAGACGTATTTGACGTACTGGAAAGACACTTGAGCGACGAGGAGTTTGAAGCACTGCCGGAAAGCGAGGAGGAGTGCAGACCATACTACGATAAGCTCCCGTGGATTAAGGCAATTATCGTATATATCAACTTGCCGGAATAGGAGGGAATATGGACAGATGGACGCAGGACGAATTGAAGAATACCGACGATTTGTCATTCGCAATTCAGATACTTTACGAACGAAGACGAAGAAAAGGGCTTAACCCGTATGCACCGCTTTACAGCAAAATTTCGCAGGCCGTAAATACGCTGGCAACAATACGGGAGGAGAAAGAGAAGTTTATCGCAAAGATAGCGCAAGGGGCAGCGACCCCGGAACAGGAGGACGCATGAGTACGAGAGGTTTTTTACGGATTTAGAAAGAACGAGCAGGACAAGACTACATACAATCATTCCGACAGCTATCCCGACTGGCTGGGACGGGGAATTGCGACATTCTGCTCCGAAACCTCAATAGAGGAAATGGGGAAAAATTTACGACAGCATTGAAATGATAGACGAGGAAACGCCGCCGACAAAAAGAGCAGATAAAGTGGTGCATAGAGGCAGGATATTACGACCCGTCCGTCAGCAGCCAAAAAAAAAAAAGAAAGAGGACTGGTATTGCCTCTTGCGTGGTATGCAGGGAGATTTGGAGGAGCTAAAGAAGAATGCGCTCGGCAAAGGGAAAACCTTTATGTCAGACAGTCAGAACTTTATAAGAGACTCCTTATTCTGCGAATACGCCTATATCATCAACCTCGACACAGAAATGCTGGAATTTTGGGTAGGATACCAGCACGAAGCACAGGAGGGAAACAGGTACAGGGGAAGCAGCAAACGAGGACGGCTATTACCCGTGTATGCTGGCGGCGGAATTTCCTCTTGCAGAAATCAACTCACCCGACGACATTGTGGAGCAGATGAACGCAGCACCGAACAAGCCGAACGGGAGCGGAAAACTTCTCAAAAGATATTTGGACGTCCTTGAAAGACTTGATTGGGCGGTCAGCAGCTACACAGACGACGGCAGAGTGGAACTGGAAAAGTATTCTCCGGCAGGAGAGGACTTCCTAATGTGCGTAGAAGTAGAAAACTTCCCGGCGGCGGTCGCAGAATATTGGGAGGACTTCGACCAAGACGAGCATATTGAAATGTGGATAGAGGCGAGGAGAAACGGGACGGGAGGAGTACCGTCTACCCGTGAACTCCGTACACGACGCAGAGGCCATTGACGATATGTTGAAAGAGCTGGCGGACGCACTGGCAGCGGCGGAGGAGTAGGGAATGGTTACAGACTTTTCAAAATATCCGGAGGACAGGAGACACAGGTGCGAGATATTCCACTGCCATTACAGGAAAGACAGGTATTGTTGCTTTTACTGCCAACACAAAGGGACTTGCAGAAACCCGTGTCACAACGACCCGGAAAGGTGCGGAAAAGCATTTGAACAGGAGGCAAAGGCAAAGTGAAAGACAGGTCACAGATAGTCGTAGGAGACGCATTGAGCGTACTGCGGCGAATTTCAGATAACTACATAGACTGCTGCGTCACTTCTCCGCCTTATTTTGGCTTACGAGATTACGGCGTAGACGGACAGCTCGGCCTCGAAGAAAGCCCGGAGGAGTACATCAGCAAAATGGTTGAAATTTTCCGGGAAGTACGGAGGACATTGAGGCCGGACGGGACATTGTGGCTCAATCTCGGAGAACAGTTACGCAGGAAGCGGCAAAGGGAGAATGGGCGACGGCAGCCACAGCAAAGACCGCTCAAAATCCAGCGATTATTTCAACATAGTCGGAGGGAAGCTCAAAGGGAACAAAGGCGGTAGACTGCAAGAGAAAAGAGCTTATAGGAATACCGTGGAGGCTGGCACTCGCATTAAGGGAGGACGGCTGGTATCTCCGGCAGGACATTGTGTGGTATAAGCCGAACGCAATGCCGGAGAGCGTGAAAGACCGCTGCACAAAGAGCCACGAATACATATTCCTGCTCACGAAGTCGGACAAGTATTATTTCGACGGAGAGGCAATAAAAAGAGCCTGCAGTCGGATTTGACAACAGACCGCCAGCAGGGAGCAGAGGAGCGGCAACACCAAACTCGCCGGAGAAAAGGCAATGCAAAGACATTCAGAGGCGGAGGAGCTTATACGGGCGGCAGGTCTTTTGAAAACTCCGCCAACGTAGAAAGAGACAGCAGCGGCAACACAGAGAACACGACAGGCCTGCGGAACAGGCGAGACGTTTGGAGTGTGGCGACGCAGGGGTACAGCAAAGCCCATTTTGCCACATTCCCCGAAAAGCTCATTGAGCCTTGCATACTCGCAGGGAGCAGAAAAGGCGGAGTGATATTAGACCCGTTCCTCGGAAGCGGAACAACGGCGGTCGTGGCCGAAAGAAACGGCAGGGACTATATAGGAATTGAACTCAACCCCGAATACGCAGAGCTGGCAAAAGAACGGATTGCCACGGTTGCGGGGGGTACTGACAATGTTTGAGATAAGCAGAGCAAAGAAGCAGGCAGCCTAAAAAATCATAAGGAGGATAATGCAATGGCAGACTACAAAATCAAAAAAGGACGCAGACAGGATTTGGGAACACGACGGAGACCTCATTCGAGGCGACAGGCGTTGACTACCTCAACGACGAGCTGGTAAAGAGCCTTTTCGGAGGAGAAAAGGCACAGCACATTATCACGGAGGGGAAGCCGGAGGAGACCGTGCTGGCGGAAATTCCCGGCAGCAGGCCGGACGTAAAGCATGAGGTCGTGGCGATTTACGACAACGCAGGTATTCCGTCGATTATGCACCGCTTCACGAGGGTAACGAACGAGGAGCTGTTCGGCGGCAGCAGCAAGACGCACGGCGCATTTATTATCGGCGGAGAGGAGTACGACGAGCTTTATATTTCCGTTTACGAGAATTGCGAAATCAACGGGAAGCCGTACAGCCTGCCGCACATGAAGCCGTGGACGAACATCACAAACGACGACGCAGCAAGGGCGTGTTTCAGCAAGGGCGAGGGCTGGCATTTGCTTACGGCGCTCGAATGGGGGCTGCTGGCAGACACCAGCCTCAAGAACGGGACGCTCCCTCACGGCAACACGAACTGCGGCAAGTACCACGCAGAGCCGGAGGAGCAGGGAGAAGCCTACGACGGGTACAGGGCGCTCACAGGAAGCGGCCCGGCTACTTGGACGCACGACCACACGCCGGAGGGCGTACACGACCTTTGCGGCAATATTTGGGAAATGGTGAGAGGCCTGCGCCTCAAGAACGGGAAGCTGCAGGCAGCCAAAAACAACGACGCAGCACTCGACATTGACCTCACGGAGGAGGGCGACGACTGGCAGGACGTTTTGGACGACGCAGGAAATCCCGTTAGAGTTTCCGTTTCCGACGAGGACGACATCACCAGTACCACGGAGCAGGACATTGAGAAAGACTACTGCGGCAGCAGGTGGGGCGACGTAAAATTGAGTGCGAGAGCGAACAGCTCAAAGAGCTGGCATTGTTCAACGGAGAGCCGGAGGCATATTTCTACGCAGACAGCACAGAGGGAGAATATTTCCCGATTCGTGGTGGCAGCTGGAGCGGCGGTGCGGCTGCTGGGGGTGTTCTACACGTACTTGTACTACCCTCGCTCGGATGTCCACAGCGGCATTGGCTTCCGCTCCGCTTACTTCAAGAAAAACTGATAACTGATTACTGGAAAACTGACGGGGCGGCGATAGCGCCCGCAGGGAACGAGGAGGACAAAATGGTAAAGAGGATTTTTGCACTTGCACTGGCGGTGGTTATGGTATTTTCAGCCGCAGGGTGCGTACAGGAGAAGCCGGACGGAGCGGTGGAAGCGGTAGTACCGACCGGGGAAATATCGGCAGAGCAGGTAAACGCCGGAATATCAACGCAGGGAGACGGATATTACAACGTGTTTGTGGATATGACCGTCGGATTTAACGAGGACGGGGAAATCTCATACGCATACTTGGAAAACCCCATACTGCTTGCGTTCAAGGTATCGGAGGACTGGCGTGGAGGCGTTTACCTATACTCCGGCGAAGAAATGGCGGAAATGTTGGAAACACTCAACGGGATAGCAGAGGCGGCAGACGCAGAGACAAGGGCGCAGCTACTCGAAATTATTGAACAGTTGGGATATGGAGGCCCGATTGAGGGGCGCAAGCACTTGAAAGGAGAGGGCATGACAGAGAACAGTATATAGAGGCGAGATTTATTACGTCCACGAGACGGAGACCACAGGGAGCGAGCAGTACGGAGGCAGGCCAGCGATAATCGTCAGCAACAATGTCGGCAACGAACATTCGCCCGTCGTCGAGGTAGTTTACCTCACGACACAGGAGAAACGGCAGCTCCCGACACACGTTGACATCTTTTCGGCGGCAAAGAGGTCTACGGCGCTCTGCGAGCAGATAAGCACGGTACACAAAGGGAGGCTCGGAAACTTTGCAGGGCAAATCTCGGAGCAGGAAATGAGCAATATAGACAAGGCTCTTGCCGTCTCCCTCGGAATAGGTATAACGAACAAGACGGGTAAATTCCTAAAGCAATGGGGGCGACGCTATGGAGGGAAAGATACCCATGCCGCAGGAGGCAGAGAAGCAGCCGGAGGCGAAGCCTACATACAGGACGCACAGGATAAAGCTGCTGGACGAATTTGCGGACGACGTTTTGGAGGGGCGGAAGCCGTTCGAGATACGGGAGAACGACAGAGGCTACCAAAGGGCGACCACGTTATTTTCGAGGTTATTACAAAGGGCGGAGCAGCCTGCGCACAGCACCAGCTCAACGGCAGGGGAATACGAGATAACCTACGTTCTCAACGGCTGGGGCATAAAGAACGGGTATGTAGTGTTCGGAATAAGGGAGGCGGAGGCGTGACAAGAGGAGAGATAACAAAGAATTTGTCGAGGCTGACAGAAAAGCTGATAAATCCGCACAGAGACCCACGGATATATTGGGCGAGGGAGGTTACATTCGACTACTCGACCACACACGCAATACGGGTGGATTATATGCAATTCAAGCCAGTAAACAACAGCGTGTCCGGCATAGAAAAGGAGATTTTTACTGCTACGAGATTAAGTCGTCCGTCGAGGACTTCCACTCAAAGAACGGCCACAATTTCATTGGCGACTACAACTACTACATTATGCCGCACGACGTTTACACGGAGGTAAAGGGGAAATTCCCTACAAAGTCGGAGTTTATTGCCCGAACGGGCAGGAGCTTCGGTCAGTAAAGAAAGCGCAGAGAGCGGACAGAGAAAGACCATTGACCGAAATGTTATTGATGATGTTCCGCTCGGCAGCGAGAGACAGGAGGCAGGAAAGTGAATAAAACAAAGATTGAGTGGTGCGATAGCACTTGGAACCCGGTTACAGGCTGCCGCCACAAATGCGAGTATTGTTACGCACGGAGGATAGCGGAGAGATTTCGCCCGTTTGATTTGCCGCACCTCACAGAGGCCGGAGTATTGCAGGGCATTAACGAGCTGGCCTCACCGATAATCACGGAATGCAAGGACGGAAAAGAGAGGATATGCGCATATCCATACGGATTTGAGCCGACGCTCCACCGCTACCGCCTCGGAGAGTACGAGAAGAAAGCCGGACGCACGATATTTGTGTGCAGCATGGCAGACCTTTTTCGGGGCGTGGGTGCCGGACAGGTGGATAGAGGAGGTTTTCGAGGGCTTGCGAGGCAGCACCGCAGCATAGATACTTGTTCCTCACGAAAAACCCACAGCGGTACGGAGAGCTGGCACGAGCCGGAAAGCTGCCGCAGAGGGATAATATGTGGTACGGCTCAACACTCGACAGCATGAGCGCAAAAAGATACCCGGCAGGCTTCTCGACAATACATTCATCAGCATAGAGCCGCTTACGGAGTATATGGACGTAGGGCTGGGGAGCTTCGGCGGAGACAAGTGGGTAGTCATAGGAGCGGAGACGGGAAACCGTAAAGACAAGGTAACGCCAAAGAAAGAATGGGTAGACAAGATTTGCGAGGCGGCAGACCTCACACAAATGGCCGTGTTTATGAAAGACAGCCTCATACCCATTGTTGGCGAGGCGAATATGCGCAGGGAATTTCCGTGGGATAAAGAGCGGAGAAAAGAAAGCGGAAAATCGGCAGGGCAGACGGCGGCACAGGACACGCTCGCACCTGCGACATAAGGAGGGCAGAGGAATGATAATCGTTTACATTTTGGCGGTCATTGGAGGATTTTGCGTACTCGGCATTGCAGGGCTTATGGTACTGATTGCGATTTCCTCAAGAGGGGACAGGCAGGAGGGCGAGACGGAGAGGACATTGACCTGCGGACTGACAGACAGGCCGTGCATATACACGGACGAGAAGCAGACCTGCATAGGCTGTCCGATTGCAGAGGAGGCAGACAGAAAGGAGGCAGAAAGACGTGAACGTAGTAATTCTGACAGGTAGGCTCACGGTAGACCCGGAGCTGAAATACACGCAGCAGGGGACGGCCTGCACGTCGTTCAATTTGGCGGTAGACAGGGCCAGCAAGAATGACGAGACAGATTTCCCGACAATCGTGGCATGGAGGGAAACGGCGGAATTTGCCAGCAAATACCTCCACAAAGGGCAGCAAGATTGTTGTCAGAGGAGAAATCCGCACACGCAGCTACGCAGACAGGGACGGCAACAATCACAAGGTAACAGGAGGTACAGGCGGATAGGCTGGAATTTGCGGACAGCAAGCCGCAAGGCCCGTTCGCATAAAGGAGGCAGCAATGAGCAACGGCAGAGGCGAATATATCGGGAAGCCATTCGGAGAGCCGAAAAACGCCATGATAACAATTCCGTATTCAGATTACAGGCGTTTGGTGGAGGAGAACAGGAGGCTGCACCAGCTTGTCGTAAGGCTCTCAATGAAAGACGAGGAGGAGAAAGACCATGAGTAAGAAAAGAAAGTGCAGATACACGCCGGAGGAGCTGGCAGTCCACGAGGAGGCGGTAAAGCTCCGAAAAAATGACAGACCGCCAGCTCGTAGAAATGCTGCACGGGCAGAAAGCAGACACGGAGGTATGCGCTGAACGTCCCGCAGCGTCCGCTGCGTCCTCGGACGGGGATAAGGCAGGGAAAGATACCAACGGAGTACAGACGCTCTTAAACGAGCTTGCAGAGGGCAAGTGTAAGGGCGTGAAAGGGGCGACGGTATATAAGATTACCGAATTTGCCGCAGGGCTGGGGCTGATATGAGGAGCGAAGCAGACCATTACAGAGCGGTCGTAACGGGACGCAGGAGCAAGGCCGCCGGAGAGTATTGGGAAAATATGATTGAAGCGACGTGCGATTATTACAGCCAGCAGGGGAATAGCGGAGATAGCAAAGACCCCGGAGCCTATGAGACCGATACAGTCACTCGGCAGAGGGAAATTCATTGCTATTTTCGAGAAAACGGCACAGCCAGACTACAAAGGGACGCTCAAGGGCGGCGGAGCAATCGTATTCGAGGCAAAGCACACGGACGCTGACCGCCTGCAGCAGAGCGCAGTCACGGAGGAGCAGGCAAAGAGGCTCGACAGGCACAGCAGGCTCGGCGCAGAGTGTTTCGTGATAGTGTCGTTTGGATTTGAGCGGTATTTCAAAGTACCGTGGGAAGTGTTTCGGGATATGAAAGCCCGATATGGACGGAAATACATTACGCCGGAGGACGTGAAAAGAGTACGAGTTCAAGTGCGTCGGAGGCGTACTCCGGTTTATTTGACGGAGGAGGGCAACATGGGAATTGTGATAGCCATTCTGATTTCATTTGCCATTTCGATACCCATAGCAATTCTGTGGGTACACGGGATAGACAAGATGAAAGACGACCCGGAGTGGCAGGAGCATAAGGACGACCCCGACTATTGGGACTGGCCTTGACGGAAACAAGGGAGGAAACTCCCGAATTAAGAAAATTTAAGGAGGGAGCGACACTCTATGAAAAAAAAGCGAAAAAGGAAGAAATGAGGACGGAGGCACTTATCGAAGCGGCAGTAACAGCCGCTTGCGAGGCGTGTATGAAAGGGATTGACGAGAAGCTGCAGGCGGCGGTCAATCTCGGCGTTACGATAGGGGCTGCAGCCGGAGCGGAGATAGGAGCGGCGGCAGCGGTCAAAGCCGTGGAGAGGGAACGGGCGAAATTTAAGAAGCAGCAGTACGACAAGCGTTTCCACAACACGAAGCTCCTGCTCCGGCATTACCGTGCGCTGAACGAGCATTACCACAACGCCGTATTCGACGTGCAGACGGCGGAAGCCTCGGACGAGGATTTCTCGGACATGATGCAGGCAATGAACAGCACCATTGCGGACGAGGAGCTGTATGTGGAGAGCATAAAGCAGAGCTGCATACGGACAAAGGTTATTATGGCTCACGTCAACAAAATGCTCGACATTTACCAAATAATGTGCGAGAGGTCTCATAGGCCGGACGATAAAAAGGCACTGGCGTGTGCTGGAAGCGTTATACATAGCAGACGCAGGAACGACAGCCGGGGCAATCGCAGAAAAAGAGCATATCGACAAGAGGACGGTCTACAAAGACATAGACGTGTGTATTGCCGATTTAACAACGCTTTTGTTCGGTATAGGGGGCTTGGAAAAGGGCTGACGCAGACCGGGGCAAAAAACAGGGCATTTACAAGGCAATATGAGCTGTGCAATACTGTAAACTGTAAAATCGTAAATTTCAGAGCGAGACCGCCTATGGGGAAAAGCCCGTGGGCGGTATTTTTTGAGGATAAATGCCCCGAAATGGGGCGGAGAGGAGGACGGCGTGACAGACATCTATTTTGGGATAGCGAGCTACAAGAGAGCGGACAATCAGAGAACGGTGGCGTATCTTGAAAAGCTCGGCATAAAAAAGAGACCACATCATATTGGCGGTGCAGACGGCCAGCGACAAGGCGGCATATGAAGCAGCAGGAATTGACAGACGTGTTGGCAGGCTGGTTTACAGAGAGGGAAAGAACGTGAGCGACAACAGGAACACCCTGCTCGACAGCGTACCAGCAGGCACACGGCTCGTCCTCCTCGACGACGACATCAACGCAGTATGCAGGCTGAAAGGCGGAAAGCTCGTGCCGATTGAAACGGGGGCGGAGTTTTACGAGATGTTGAGAAAAGGGTATGCGCTGGCGGCGAAGCACCGTACCGTTGGATTTGGGCTGTACCCGGTAAAGAACGCCTATTTTATGTCAATCGGATATGCGGAGAGAAACGTCTGCATAGGGACGCTTTTCGCAATCGTGAATACAGACTTGCGATTTGACACGGAGGCGGCCACAAAGGAAGATTTCGAGTATTGCTGCAAGGCGATAAGGAGATATGGGGCGTTTGTGAGGCTGAACAATTACGCCTCCGACGCACAGCATTACACAAAGGGAGGCTGCGAGGAGTTTTGGAAAGACAGCGAGGAGACGCAGCGCACCGCCCGGAGGCTCGTCGGCAGATACCCGGATATATTGACGCTCAACCCGAAAAGGCCGGGAGAGGTCAAGATGATAAAAGCAAAGAAAGGAGGCAGAGGTCATTGAAAACGGCCATAATGAAGCTGAAAGACATTCGCCCGGCGGCGTACAATCCGGAGAGTGACGCTCAAGCCGGGAGACACGGAGTACGAGGCACTGAAAAACTCATTGGAGCGTTTCGGCGTGGCAGAGCCTTTAATTTAATCGTGAACGAGACGACGGGCAACCTCGTGAGCGGACACCAAAGGCTGAACGTGCTGAAAGCCAGCGGAGCGCAGGAGGTAGAGGTCGTCCTCGTGGAAATGGACGGGGAGCAGGAGAAACTGCTCAATATCGCCATGAACAAGATAGACGGCGAATGGGACTACAAAAAGCTGGAAGCCCTGTTCGACGAGATAGAGGCGGACGATATTAAATTCACGGGCTTTACGCCGGAGGAGCTGGACAACCTTTTCGACGCAGGAACACCCGATTGGGGAGACGGAGAGGGGGAGGACGGCGCAGACGGAGAAGCAGACGCAGGGGACGAGAAGCCGGAGACCCCGGAAAAGCCGCAAGTGCTGAAAGAGTTTAATATCTTTCTTTCGTTCCCGTCAAAAAAGAACTGGCGGAGAAATGGCTTGCAGACAGGGGCGTAGACCCTAACATACGCAGGCACGGCGAGGAATATCACGATAAGAATGGAGGGACTGGACTATGGTACAGGAAATTAAGGTAACACAGCTCAACGCAGCCCCGTACAATCCCCGTGTAGACCTTGAGCCGGGAATGCCCTGAATGGGAAAAGCTCAAGAGGAGCATAGAGCAGTTTGGGAACGTAGAGCCGATTGTGTGGAACAAGCGCACGGGAAATGTGGTAGGCGGACACCAGCGGCTCGCAGTGCTGAAAAGCATGGGGTACGAGAGCGTCCCCTGCTCTATTGTAGACCTCGACGAGACAGACGAAAAAGCTCCTCAATGTAGCCCTCAACAAAATCAAAGGGCAGTGGGACTACGATAAGCTGGAGGATATTTTGAGGGGCTTTGATTATGAGGTGGCGACAGCTTCCGGCTTCTCTGCAGAGGAGATTGCCGTCATTCTTGCCAATAACGAGGATTTACTCGGAGACGAGGACGACTACGGAGATTGGGACGACGAGCCGGAGGAGCAGATAGTAGGAGGCAGCTACGTCGTCACGCTGGTATTTGCGAACGCAGAGCTGGCGACACAGTGGGCCGAGAACGAGGGGTACGAGGACAAGATACGAGAGGGTACGAACACGACCGTAATTCGTATTGAGGAATAGGAGGCGGCGATATGGAGAGAAAGACCAAAAGCAGCAGCCGCAGCTCAAGCAGAATTACGGCAGCCCACGGTGGAGCATGGAGATACCGGATTGCTCCATGCCTATGACAATGGACACTTACAGCAAGTGCGCATACAACTGCCTTTACTGCTTTGCGTACTTCAAAAAAGAGCCACACGCTGGACGGATATATAGGGGAGGGCTGCGGAGCGTTGACCCGAAAAAGATAATCAACCTTTTCGAGAGCGCAATGAAAAACGACAGGCAGGCCGTGACAAAGACGGAGCTGCAATTTTCCCGTATATCAAAACAGGAGGATAATGCAGTGGGGCGGACTGGCAGACCAATTCGACGAATGGGGAGCGCAGGCACGGCGTAACGCTTGAACTGCTCCGATACTTCGACAAGATAGACTATCCCCGCTGTCGTTTTCTACAAAGGCGGCGTGGTGGACGGAGGACGAGCGGTATATGGAGCTGTTCGCAAGACACACCCACAACTGGCACGTCAAAATCTCAATCATCACGGCGGACAAGGAAAAGGCACGGAGGATTGAAAAGGGGAGTGCCGTCGCCGGAGGAGAATAGCGGCGATAAAGAGGCTGGCAGACCTCGGCGTACACGTTACGCTGCGGCTACGGCCATTCATTCTCGGCGTATCGACGGACTTCAAGAAGATTATCAGCATGGCGCACGAAGCAGGGAGCGGACAGCGTCACGACCGAATTTTTCTGTATGGAGGCGAGGGCGAACGACGACCTAAAGAAGCGGTACGCAGAAATGAGCAAGGTGTGCGGCTTTGATATTCACAAGTATTACATGGAGAACAGCCACCAGCACGGATATAAGAGGCTGAACAGGGCGATAAAAGCCCCGATTATCCACGAAATGCGAGAATACACGCACAGCCTCGGTATGCGCTTTCCACGTCAGCGACGCTTTTTGCCGGGAGTGCAACGACGCTTGTAATTGCTGCGGAGTGCCGCCGGAGTGGGGGGCGTATCGCAGCAGGGCAACATAGGACAGGCCATTATCACAGCGAGGGAGAACGGCGAAGTCCATTTCTCCGACATATCGGAGGGCATTGACAAGTATTTCTCATTCCCGTGGTGCGGAGCGGCAGGCTACAACACGGGTAGCAACAAAGCCCGTGCATTAAACTACGACACGACAATGGCGCAGTATCTCCGTGAAAACTGGAATACGCCCAGCAAGGGAACAAGCCCTGCCAAAGGCTACGGAGGAATATTGAAGCCCGTAGGCAGGGACGGTAATGGTGACGTAGTTTATAAATACGCACTAAAAGGAGAGGAGGATAATGGCGAAATGGAGCAAAAGTGAGAAGTCTTGGGAACGCCAGCCAAAGGAAAGTGCGCAGGCGTTTGAGGCGTTCGACCTCTACTGCAAAATGGGAGCGGAGCGAAGTTTACGCAAAGTAGAACAACAGTTGAACAAATCCCATGCGCTAATAGGGCGTTGGAGTAGTACATGGAGCTGGCAGAAACGCAGCCGGGATTACGACAACGAGCTAAAGCGGCAGGAGCTTGAGGAGCAGAGGAAAGCGGTCAAGAAAATGCAGGAGAGGCAGATACAGACCGCTATGCTCTTGCAGAAAAAAGGCTGTGCAGGCCCTCGACAAATTGCAGATTGAGGATTTAGCCCCAAAGAGACATTTTACGCTTCATTTCGGAGGGTACGAAGCTGGAACGGCAGACCCGGCTCGACAGTACCACTATATCGGCAGGGGAGGCAGGAGACGCAGGAGCGTCCGGCTCGCTGGCCGATACCATTATCGCAGCTTACAAGCGCAGAATGGAGGACGGTAACAATGATTAGCGAGGAGGCGATACTCTACTATGCAGACCACCCGGTAGAATTTGTCGAGGACATTATCGGAGCGACACCAGACCCGGAGCAGGCGGATATATACTGCGGAGCGTTGCGGTAAACCCCATGACGACTGTACGCAGCGGCCACGGAGTAGGAAAGAGTACCGTCGAGGCGTGGGTAGTCATTTGGTTTATCACTACGAGGCCGTTTCCCAAGATACCATGCACAGCACCGACGCAGCACCAGCTATTCGACATACTGTGGGCGGAGGTAAGCAAGTGGATAAGGAACAACAAAGCCCTGCAGAATGAGTTTATATGGACGAAAGAAAAGGTCTATATGAGGGGCTACCCGGAGGAGTGGTTTGCGGTGGCCGGACGGCCAGCAAGCCGGACGACGCATTGCAAGGCTTCCACGCCGACGACGTTCTATACATCATAGACGAGGCGAGCGGCGTAGACGACGATATATTTGAGCCTGTACTCGGCGCTCTTTCCACGCCGGGCGCAAGACTTCTTATGTGTGGAAACCCGACGCAACTGTCGGGATTTTTTATGACAGCCACAACAAGAACAGGGCGAGCTATTCCACGTTTCATATAGACGGGCGGAACAGCAAGCGAGTGTCGCAGGATTTTTGTGCAGACGATTATCCGAATGTACGGGGAGGACAGCGACGTATTCAGAGTGCGTGTGGCCGGAGACTTCCCATTGCAGGAGGACGACATATTTATTCCTCTTTTCTCGTCGAAAACTCCATTATGACGGAGTTTTCTCCCGAAAAACCCCGAATACGGTACATATCGGCTGTGACGTGGCACGTTTCGGCGACGATAAGACGGTAATCGGGTACAAGACCGACGAAAAAGGTAACATTCTACAAAAAGCGGCAGGGGCAGGACACAATGAGAACGGCGGACGACATCATAATGCTGGGAGAGGAGCTGGTGAGCAGGTACAAGCTGGCAGACCCGATACCCGTTAAGGTGGACGACGGCGGCGTGGGCGGAGGCGTTGTAGACCGTCTGCGGCAGATTAAGAGAAATAACCCGGAGCGGTTTTGGTGGCTTGAGGTTTACCCGGTCAAGTTCGGGGAGCGCATACGCCACAAGCACTACCACGACACGACAACGTACATGATGAGCGTTGTCAAAAAGCTCCTTGAGCCTTACGACGAGGACGGGAAAAAGAAGCCCGTGGAGCTGATATTGCCGGACGACGACGACCTCGTAGCGCAGCTATCCGGCAGGAAGTACACCATTACAGAGGCAAGCAAAGTGAAGATAGAGAGCAAGAAAGACGTAAAGAAGCGAGGGCAGCCAAGCCCGGACGAAGCGGACTGCGTATTGCTGCTTTGCCTGCCAGTGAAACCACCAAAACGGAAAGGAGTGAAAGCAGGTGGCGAAAAAGCAGAGTAATATGCAAGTGCGGATTGTGAAAGAGCAGACCGCAGCGGAGCAGGCGAAGCCGCTTGCAAAAGCGGACACCTCCGTACAGATAGCGCAGGAGGACGCATACAACGCCGGGGATTGGATTACACCACCCAGCGAGCGGAGAGGACTGCGCAATTTGGTAAAGGGCAGCACCATTCTCCCACAGTGCATTAGAGCCTATAAAAACAATATCGCCGGATTTGGCCTCGGCGTTAGGTACATTGACGACGTTGAGGAGACGGAGGAAATGGCGGCGGAGTTTAAGAGGGCGGAGGAGGTGTTGGAGCTTCTGACACTTGAACAGGACACAAAAGAGGTGTTCGAGGACATCATAGAGGCAAGGGAGACATATGGAGCGTCCTATCTCGAAGTCGTCAGAAACGTGGCCGGAGAGGTCATTCAGATTGAGTTCGTAAAGGAAACGCCGTCCGTCTATAAGACGAAGCCTCTTGAGCCATATATTTCCTCGGTCTATTACCACCACGGGACGCAGGTAGAACGCAAGCGGAAATTCTGTAAGTACAAGCAGGAGATAGGCGGCAAGGTAGTCTATTTCAAAGAGTTTGGCGACCCTCGTGTTATGGATATGAGGGACGGCAAGTATCTTGAGGAGGGGGGAGACGCTTGACCTAAAGTACCACGCCAATGAGATTATGGAGTTTGCGGATAGGCACAGAGCCATACGGCGAGGTGCGGTGGATAGGGCAGGTACTCGGAGTAGACGGCAGCAGGAAAGCCGAAATGCTGAATAACAATTATTTTGAGAACGGCAGGCACACGCCTCTTATGATACTGATTAACGGCGGAACGCTTACTGACGAGAGCTTTGAGAAGCTGCAGGGGTACATGAACGACATAAAGGGAGCGGCAGGGCAACACGCATTCATCATTCTTGAGACGGAGGCGACGGACGCTCGTGTGGACTTCGACCAGCCGGACAAGCCGGAGATAGAGATAAAAAGACCTTTGCGAACATTCTGCAGAAAGACGAGCTGTTTCAAGACTCCCTCGATAACAACAGGCGCAAGGTGCAGAGCGCATTTCAGCTCCCCGACCTTTATGTTGGATATACGACGGACTTCAACAGGGCGACGGCGCAAACGGCGCAGGAGGTTACGGAGGAGCAGGTATTCCAGCCGGAGAGAAAGAGCCTTGCGTGGGCGGTCAAATAACCGCCTATTGAACTGGTATCAATTCCAGTACGTCGAGGCGTATTTCTTAGAGCCGGACATCAGCAACCCGGACGACCTTTACAAGCTGCTGACCGTCTGCAATAACGCTGGCGGCCTCACGCCGAACAAGGCAAAGCAGATTATCTACGAGGCATACGGAGAGGTGGCGGAGGATTATCCGGAGGAGTGGGGCGACGTTCCGCTGGCTTACAGCAAGACGCAGGGCAGCGCAGGGACATTCGACCTCGGCCAGCTCGCTATGAGCCTGCAGGGGCAGATAGAGAAAGCGGCGGCCAGCCACGACGACGCTGTTGTTGCAGTGATGAAAGAGGTTCGGAGGCTACTCGTCAAAATGGATAAGGGGGAATGATTATGTGCTTACAGTGCAAAGCCCTTATAAAAGCCATTGACGCATATATTGAAAAAGGTGGACAACGACCTGTCAGACCAGCTTGGAGCGGAGGGGTACGCAAAGCCGAAAAAGACGCTCAAGTATGCGCAGAGTATTGAGGACGACGTGGCGGAGGCGCTTATAGAGGAGACGGACTATTTCGTGAAAGAGGCGGAAAAAGCCGTAGACCTCGAAGCCTTTGCGGAGGATATTTGGCCGAGGGTAAAAGCTCAAGGACGGGCTGAAAGGAAAGCTCACGACGGTATTTACGGAGCGGTTTTCCTCTTTTTATGCCGGAGTTCGTCGGGTACTACCTTGCGCAGACCGACAAGGAATTGAAGCTCACGCAGGTATCGAAGCGCACGACGGCGTGGGTGGAGAGTTGGAGCGAGGAGCTGGCGGAGATTATGAAGCTCAACAGCCATACCGAGATAGAGAACATTCTGACGGCAGGGCTGAAAGAGGGGATTAGCATTGAGGCATTTACCCGGAATATCCTTGAGAGCGGCATACGGGACGAACACTACAAGGCCCGGAGGGTAGCCGTCACGGAGGTACTGACGGCGCACAGGGGCGCAGCAGGAGGCATTTATGCAGTCTCCGGCAGTCGGGGGAGAAGATGTGGAAGCACACGGGCAACCACATGAACGAGCCGAGACAAAACCACGTCGATATGGACGGGCAGAGAGTACCCGTCGGAGAGCCTTTTGAGCTGACGGGGATTAACGGAGGGACTTACAACCCCATGTACCCCGGAGACCCGATATTGCCGCCTGAGGAGAGGATAAACTGCCATTGCATAGAGCAGCCCGTCGTCAGTGAGGAAATACTCGGCCTGCCATTGGAGGAGAGGCAACGCCTGCAGGCGGAGGCCGTGGCGGAAATGGACGACGAATGGGAGAAAGAGCTGGACGCAAGGAACAAAGCAAAGGCAGGGATAGACGAGTAATCGTCCTCCTGCGTCGCCTGCGTAGGCACAGGAGCGTCCGAAAGCAATCGGACGGGGAATTTACTCACGAGATATAAAAACGCAAATTTGAGGCGTTGAGCGTCCTTGTGGCGCATAGACGATAATTCACTCGGTAAGAGGCAGCGGTAACGCTGCTTTTTATATTTTATACGCACTTGGAGAGGAGGTGAGAGGAGTGCGGAAAGTGACGAATAAAGCGTATGAAATTACTGACGCAAAATTTCGTTCGTTTCACTCGTGGACAAGGCGGCAAATCTTAGGAAGTTCCTTATCACGAAAGAGGCGGACGGAAAGGCCAGTTTCACGACCTGCGGCAGGATTGTCAAGACCGACGCAGCAAACCACTTTGTCACCGGGATTGTGTACGAGCCTTTGACAGAGGACAGCCACGGCAATTATATGACCGAGGAGGAAATCACAAAGGCCTGTTATTGGTACAGCGAGAACGGGGACAAGGTGGACTTGCAGCACAGTTTCGAGCCACTGGACGGCTGCTCCGTCGTCGAAAATTGGGTGGCAAAGGCAGACTTCAATATCGACGGCGAGGAGGTAAAGAAAGGCACTTGGCTTATGACGGTCAAAGTGACGGACGGAGACGTGTGGAAAGGTATTGAGAACGGGAAATAACCGGGGCTTAGCATGGGCGGCATTGGCAATTACAGTGAGGAGGACGTTGAATTGGATAGCGTTAGCAAAGGACAGAAAACCAGCGAGAAGAAAGGCCTGTTGAAGCAGTTGGGCGCAGCTCTTGGCTTCAACGTCGTGGAGAAAGGTGCTATGGCGGAGCTTTACGAGGAGCGGAGCAAAGGGACGTTGTTTTTGGAACGCCTTTAACACGCTGCAGGAAGTTTTATACAGCTACGACAGCATTACGGGGCGTTGGAGATATGAGAGCGACGAGGGCAGGGTACGGGAGTGCCTTGAGGAGTTCAACGGTATTCTGACAGAAATTCTCACTGGCAGCAAGGGTAGCATTACAAAGGCTATCGAGGAGGACAGGCCTGTTGAAAAAAAGGCAGGCAAGGCCATGAGCAACAAGAACAGGGAGACGCTGCAGGGCATTTATGAAAGCCTCGGCGTGTTCTTGGAGGCGTTCAAAGACCCCGACCCGGAGGAGGACGACCCCGACGACAAGAAAAAAGACGGAGGGCAAGGAGACCAACGGCGAGGGCGGAGCGGACGGCGAAAAGGACACGGACGACGAGGACGAAAAGAAGCCCGGCGGCAAGGAAATCAAAAAGGAGGAACACGACATGACTAAGCAGGAAGTTGAGCAGATTGTTTCGGCTGCCATTGTAAAGGCAATGGGCGGAGACGCACAGCAGGCGCAGGCAGCAGGAGGCGAGACTGCTCCGACGGAGATTACGCCGGAGACCGTTGAGAAAATGGTACAGGCAGCCGTCGAAAAGGCTCTTGCACCGCAGGGGAGCAGGAGGCACAGCCCGTAACGGCGGAGCAGGTGCAGGAAATGATTACAGCAGCCGTAGCAAAGGCGGTAGACCCGGTGCTGAAAAGCAAGGGACTGCCGAGCAATCTGAACGGCGACGGGAGCGTAGAAAAGGCCGCAGGTGAGGAACATTACCTGCATGGCATTCTCTAATTTCACACCATAAAGGAGGATTATAACTATGCCTATTGACAACAGCACTATCATCAGAAAAGCGGCCATTTCCACTGGCTCGCTTGCGTCCGGCCTGCTCAACCCGGAGCAGGCAAGAAAGTTCATTCAGCAGACTTTCGACGCTACCAACCTCGGCGGACTTGTCCGCCATGAAATGCGCACCTCTAAGACGGGCGAGATTGACAAAATCGGTATCGCCAGCCGTATCGTGCGTAAGAAAACCGAGAACACGGACGACAACTACCGTGCGACCGTGAACACGTCGCAGATTGAATATGCGACCACCGCTATTCGTCTGCCGTGGGAAATCACGGAGGAGACCCTGCGTGAGAATATCGAGGGGCAGAATTTCGAGACCATTGTTACAGACCTTATGACCTCGCAGCTCGGCGTAGACCTTGAGGACTTGTACCTCAACGGCGACGAGGACACCAAGAGCTGCGACCCCGACTACGATTTCTTGAAAATCAATGACGGCTGGATTAAGCAGATTGCGAATGGCGGCCACGTTTACGACGCAAAGAGCGAGCAGAGCATGAGCCTCGACCTGTTTTACAAGACGCTGGCGCAGCTTCCGAACAAGTACAACAACGGCAAGCTCCGCTGGCTGATGTCGCCTAAGAGGGCGCAGGAGTGGGAGCTGTTCCTGCTGAACAAGGTGGTGAACGCAGGCGGCGCAGTACCCGACAGCGTTTACAATTCCCCGGCTCGTATTCAGACCGTGGAATGCCCGTCGCTGGACGACAGCACTATCCTGCTGACTGACCCGAAAAAACCTTATCGTGGTAAACACCTATGGGGTGCAGATTAGAAAGACCACGGAGGGCAAAGAGGCGATTATGCAGGATAAGCGCCTACGTTACTCACCTTGACTACGACCCGATTGTTGAGGAGCTGGACGCTACGGCTATCATTACGGGCTTGAAGTAAAGAGAGAGGGGGGAGCGGACATGAGCTATCATTTGAGGCTTTGCAAAGCCCCTCTTACAGAGGCGTTGTATCGGCAACAAAGAAGGCAGCCGGACGTGTTCGTGGAGGACAAGGCTACCGCTGACGAAGCGGTAGCCACAGGTTATTTTCAAGCTCATTTCGGACACGCCGGAGCAGCAGGAAACGCAGGAAGCGGCGCACCTCGACAAAGAGCAGCTGGAGGGTATGAAGTTCGACGACCTCAAGAGGCTTGCGGAGGATATGGGAATTGACACCAAAGGTCTCAAGAAAAAAGGCGGAGCTGGTAGAAGCCGTTGCCGCCGTCGAGGTTATACCCGGCGACGAGGAGGGTAATGAGGCAGACTACGGCGAGGACGAGCAGGAAGCGAAGCCGGAGCAGATTTCAGAATAGAGAGGAGAAACCAAGATGAAAACAAGATTTTTTGACGAGGGTGTTTGCGGTATTCCGCAGTTTGCTATCGTAGGCGTTCTTAACGCTGAAAACACAAAGGAAAAAGGCGGTCAGCCTATTCAGCTTGACGTTCCTATCCCGGAGGGATTTAGGGTGCTGCGTGGCTATACCGTAACGTCCGCCGACTTAGCAGGCCCGACAAAGGTAAGCTGCGGCATTCCGGACGACGACGATTTTTATTACAAGGACGCACCTGTAACAGCAGGAAAGGGTATCGGTGGAAATTGGGCGCTCACCGAGCCGCCCTCCCGTTACTTTACGGCAACGGTAGACAACGCTATCACGGCTGGAAAGATTGAGTTTATTATCTCGGTCGTAAGGCTGGAAGTTTAAGCCGGAGCGGAGGTGCAACATGGCGAAAAGACCGTGGGTAACACCTCAAGAAGTCAGAGAGTATTCCGAGATACCAGCGGTACAGCAGCGCACGGACGCACGGCTCACTGTGGATATTGCGAGGGCGGAGCAGTATATCATCACATACACGCACAACAGATTTGCCGACTACGAGGAGATACCGCAGGCGGTTAAGGCGGCGGTCATTATCCTTGCGGAGGCATACGCCCGGAGCGCAACCAGCAAATTTATCACGCAGGGGCTGCAGTCAGAGACTTTTTGACGACTACTCCTACACAGCGGCGGACGGCACGGTGGACTACACGGGCCTCGGCCTCGCAGGACTGCTGGACGACTTCGTGATAGCGGAGGCGACGCACGGCGTAACACTGCGAATGCGCAGGCTGTAAGGAGGTGCGGATATGAGCTTAGAAGCCCTTTTTAGACCACACCTGCGACATATACCACATTGTAGGGGGGGAAGTCACCGGGGTACAATCTCCCGGTCTCTCCCTCGTTCTCGTACCCAGCAGAGCCGGACATCAGCGGACAGAGCTGCCATTTCGAAGTGCGTTCGCAGAGCGTTACGGTGACGCAGACAGCACCAGCGAACATTATGGACGCTAAAATCAAGCTCACATTGCCGACCGGGACGGACATACGCATCAATGACAAGATTGTGGATTGTGCGACCGGGCTTGAATACACAGCGGAGCAGCCGAGGAATATCAGAGGCCACCATTTATTCGTCCATATCAAGATGAAAGGCGAGCAGGGGGGCAACTATGAATTATGTTGAGGTGGATATGGCTGCGTTCAAGGCGTTTTTCGGCAGCGTCGAAAAAGCGGCAAAGGGAGACTTCGAAAAGAGTTTGAGCTGTTCTTGGAGGGGCTTGGAAATGAGTTCTTGAGGATTTTACAGGACGAAATCGTCCGACGGGAAGTGGTAGACAGCCGCCAGCTCCTTGCCAGTTTCGAGAGAGGCGGCGAGGGGAATGTGTGGAGCATAGAGGAGGGCGGTCTGACGCTGGAAGTCGGGACGAGCGTAAACTATGCGAGCTATGTAAATGACGGTCACTGGACGAATACCAAAGGCGTGGAACGAAGATTTGTGCCGGGGGTATTGGGAGGGCGACCGCTTTATTTACGACCCGTCGGCAGACGGAGGAATGATGTTAAAGCAGCATTGGGTAGAGGGAAAGCACTATTGGGAAAGCGCATTGCGCATACTCGAAAGCGATTTACCCGGAGCTGCTGGAAGCGAAGCTGCAGGAATGGGCTGGATAAGTATTTCGGCGGCTAACGGAGGAGGCGGTAAGAGTGCTTGAGCAGGAAATGGCAAGCATAATCAAATTCACGCTCGACAGAGCGAAAAACCCCTCGCCGTATTATTGGGAAGTGCCGCAGCACTTCACTATCCCGGCGGTTTACTTCCCTACGCCGGAGATTGCGACAGGCGGTGAGACCTTTTTGACATATAACGTGGATTACGCTTGGTATATCAAGTTTTTCCACCATTCGAGCCAAAGGGCATACGCCGCCGCATTTTCGGTATTGACGGCGATAAGGGCAAACCGTAACCTAATTCCCCCTCATTACAGAAACGGGTGAGAGGGCAGAGGGGAACGTAAGAGTGAATGACCCGAAGTTAAAGGTACTGGACAACGGGGCAGCGCAGCTCACGGTAAGTGGCGCAGCCGCCGACCGTACAACACAGACGAAGCGGTCAAAATGCAGAGCTATGAGGTGGATAGCTGGAACAAGGCGGAGCTGTACGGGGAGAGAACAATCTCCGACGCATACGCAGAGGCTTTGGAGCGTTACGCCGTTCCGCTGTCTCCTAAATACCGGGACAGCACCGGAACACATTAAAGGAGGCGTATTTATGGCTACTGAAAAGAGTACCAAAAGCACCGAGGAGCAGGCGAAGCAGCAGGCAAAGGCAGAGCCTAAATTCACGGTGGAGAAGCTGGGGAGAATTGCCGCCAGCTTTTTTTGGCGTTTCCTCCTGCACGTTCGCAGGGGCGACGCACGGCATGACGGGGGAATACACCGTCGAAGAAATGAGAGCGCACATTGAGAAGTGGCGCAGAACGGAGGTTAAGTAAAATGGCAGGCGGAACATTCGACAAACTTGTTGGAAAGACCCGTCCGGGTACTTATATCAATTTCATCAGCACCCGGCACGATACGGTAGGGATTTCCGACAGAGGCATTGTAATCGTGCCTCTTACCAACCACAACTACGGGCCGGTAGGCGAGTATATCAGCCTTGGATTGCGGCGGCCCGGACGCACAGATAACGAAGCTCGGATATAGCATTTACGACGACGACGCAAACCGTCAGATGTTGCTTATCCGGGAGGCGTTCAAAAAGGCGCAGAAAGTCCTCGTGTACCGTGTGAACGGAGGCACGGCGGCGACGGTAACGACGGAGACCGAGCCAGCCGTCACAGCTACGGCGAAGTACCCCGGCACGAGGGGCAATGAGTTGAGCTTCACGGTGGCGGCCAACCCGGTAGCAGGCTTTGACGTGCAGGTAAACCTCGGCGGCAGCAAGGTAGCGGAGTACGAGGGGCTGAAAACCATTGAGGAGCTTATTGCGCAGGATTGCCCGTACATTACCTTTACGGGTACGGGAGACCTCACGGCGATTGCAGGCGCAAACCTCGCCGGAGGCACGGACAAGACCATGCAGAATGATGATGTAACAAAGTTCCTCGACAGCGTGGAGGGTGTTAAATTCAACACCATCTGTTTCCCGATTACGGACGCGCAGACCTGCAGACGGCGGCGAAAACTAAAGTCAAGTATATCCGTGAGAATATCGGCAAGGGCGTACAGGTCGTCATGCCGAACACAAAGAGCGGAGACTACGAGGGCGTTATCAATGTAACTAACTCCGTCGCACTGGACGAGAACAAGCTCACGGCGGCGGAGGCGTGTGCGTGGGTAGCGGCGGCCACGGCAGGAGCAAAGAACACCGTCAGCAACACCTACGTCGTGTACGAGGGTGCGACGGCGGTCGTAGACCCAAAGAGCCACGAGCAGGCTGTAACGGCTATCAATAATGGGGAATTTTTTCTTCTCTATCAGCGAGGCCGGGGCGGTCGTAGTGGAGTACGACATCAACACGCTCATTACTTTTCGGGTGGCAAGGACAAGACCTACCGCAAGAACAGGGTAGTGCGCGTGTTCGACACCTTTGCGGAGGCTTTGCAGCTCAACTTCCCTCCGAACAAGTACGACAACAATTCTGTCGGCTGGGACATTATGGAGGGCATTGGCCGTACCATTTTGAAGCAGTTTGAGGACGCAGGAGCGATTACTGCGGTGGACTACGACAATGATTTCCTCGTAGACCGGGACGCAAGCCACGGGGACGAGACGTATTTCAACGTCGGCCTGCAGCCCGTGGATAGCGCCGAAAAGCTGTACTTCACGATTGCGACGAGATAAGGAGGATAGGCGAATATGGAATACAACAAAAAACCCGATTTCCCTGCGTGAGGGACAGGTATTTATTGACGGGGTGGAGGTTGCGGACAGCGTAGCCTGCACCATTAAATTCACGCCGGACGTATGGAGCGGCAAGCAGTTGGGCGAGCGCACCAACAGCAGCCGCTGGCTGGGGGTACAACATCACTGGCTCTATCACTCGCCGCCGTTCTACGAATTGGCTGGCGGAGAAGATTAAGGAGTACAAGGCGAGCGGAGCGACCCCGGAGCTGAAAATACAGGGCATTATGAACGACGAGAACAGCGACTACTACGCAGCGCACGGCACGGACACCGTAACCTGTGTGGGCTGCGTACTCACGGGAGACCTGCCTCTGACCGCTCTTGACAGCGGCGGCGAGGTAGTGGACGACGTTCTCAATTTCAATGCCAAAGACATTGTATAAGGCGGAGGCAAGACGAGCGGCCCCTCTACGGCGGATAACCGGGAGGGGCTGTAATTCTATGAGTAAAGGAGAATATTCATCATGGCTGATAAGAAAGATTTGAAATATTTTATGAGGAGCAATGAGCCGGAGATTGTTACTGCACCCGGCCCGGACAGCTTTAAGGACGAGAGCGGCAATGTTATCCAGTTTGAGATTAAGGTACTCTCGCAGGCAGAGATTACCAAAATCAACAACGCTTACAGGAAGCGTGGCATTGCGACGGACAAAAAGGGCAATGCGCTGATTGCCAACGGCGAGGTGGTATGGAAAACCGAGAGCGACAACGCAAGGGCGACCCGGCACATGATTGTCGAGGCTTTGCAGTACCCCCCAACCTCAAGGACGAGGAGCTGATGAAGTATTACAAGTGCAACGACATCACCGAAATGCCCCTCCATGTATTCCCCAAGACGGACGAATACCAGCACGTTATGCGTATCGTTCTGCAGGCTCTCGGCATTACTGCCCCGGTTGACGACGGCGAGGAGCTGGAAGCAGCAAAAACTCGTAAGCACTCCCGGCAGCGACGGTTATTGGGCGCACGTCCTTTGGCAGAGGCACGGCCTCCGAATGGAGGATTTTTACGAAATGCCACGGAGACGGAAGCTCTTATATATTGCGTCGGAGCTTGAGGAGGATAGGCAACCAGTTAGACACGACACCATAAAGAAAGGGGGCGGTATTTAATGGCTGGCTTACTGGCGAGATTTAAGCTGGTAGATGAAATGTCTGACAAGCTCGGCAGCATGGCGGAGAGCGGTCAGAATATGATTTCACAGTGGGAGCAGGCAGGCGAGGCGGTCAATACCGCCTTTGAGGGCGTTGCGAGCGCAGTATTGACGGCAAGCACGACGGCGGACGGAGTGGCGACCTCGATAGACGGAATACAGGGGGGCGGCGGACAGTGCCGCCTCCTCTGCTGATACGCTTACGGACAGTTTAGGCGGCTACGGGGCGGCGGCAGGAGAAGCGGCCTCACAGACGGATTTCTGGACGGAGGCTGTTGGGAATTATGACAAGAGCGCTCTTGAAGCGGTTTACTCCACCGAGGAATTGGTGGAAATGGGATTGAAGTCGGCGCAGGCTTTGGAGGAGCAGGAACGAATGCTCGAATTGTGCGACCAATCGGCAAGCAGTTTGAGCAGGAGCATAGAGGCGACGGCGGACATAGAGGCGGAGCTGGCAAAGGCAGTTGAGGAGGCTGCGACGGCGACGGAGGAGCTGAACAGCAGCGAAAAGGTCTCCGCAGAAACAAAGGCAGAGCTGGCAAAGGCGAGCGTGGAAGCGTCGGAGGCTATGAGCGAGCTGACACGGGCGCAGCAGGAAGCGGAGGCGGCTATGGAAGCCTACGACGCTGTTATGATGTCCGGCACGACGGATTTGAACGAGCTGGAAGCGGCTGCGGAGCGAGCCTGCCACGCTGCGGAGAATTTGGCGGAGGCAAACGGCAAAGCGAGCGAGGCCTCCGAGGAGTTGTCTAAGGCGACGCAGAAAGCCACGGAGGAGGCAGAGAACGGCGGTAAAAAAAGGCGTAGAGGCGGTAGACGGCGTTGCGAGCGCACTGGCGGCAGCAGGCATAACCGCAATGGTAAAAGAGATTGCGGAGGCGGTGTACGAGCTTGCCACAGCCTTTTTCGGAGGCGGAAAGCACTGTCGTAAAGGCGACGGGGGCGACCGGGGAGGCATTGGACGGACTGACGGCAAGCATGATGGACGCTTATGCGGCCAGCAAGAGCGGCAGCCTCGACGACACAGCCGGAGCTATCGGAGAAATCAACACCCGAATGGGGCTGACAGGGGATAAGCTGACGGAGGTTACAGGGGGCTTTTCCTTGATTACGCAAACATTACGGGGACGAATGTAGTCGGCTCGGTGCAGAACGTCACAAAGGTTATGAACCAGTGGGGCGTAGAGGCGGACGACGTAGAGAGAGCGTACTCGACAAGCTGGCATACGCAGGGCAGATTTCGGGAGCCTCGGTGGACAGTTTGAGTAGCACTCTTATTACGGGCGCAGCTTCATTCCAGCAGGCAGGGCTATCACTCGACAGCACAATTCAGATGTTGGCTGATTTTGAGCTTGCCGGAATAAGCAGCACGACAGCTATTACGGCTATGCGTACAGCCGTCAATCACTTCTCCGACGAGGGACTGGACGCAGAGGAGGCATTGCAGAGCGTCATAAACGAGATTGCCAATATGGAGAACGCAGCAGACGCTACGGCTCTTGCGGTTGACACGTTCGGCAGCAGGGCAGGCCAGCAGCTTGCGGCGGCGATAAGGAACGGGACAGTATCGGTAGACACGTTCTCGTCCTCTTTGGAGGCAGCAGCAGACGGGACGCTCAAGACCACGGCGGAGGCGGCGCAGACACTCGACCAAAAGTGGACGCAGGCCAGCAACAACATAAGTACGGCATTTACTTCGGCAGTACAGCCCACGCTCGACAAGATTTCAAGTGGACTGGCCGGAGTGATTAACGGCATAGGAGATTTTCTAAACGAACACCAGCCGTCACAAAAGCTATAACGGCAATAGGCGTGGGGCTTGGCGTGGCGGTAGTTGCCGATGGAGCGGTTGCGGTAGCGTCTCTTTCGGCTATACCAGCGGTCTCAGCCCTCGGTGTAGCCATTAACGCAGCCATTTGGCCCATTACGCTCATAGCGGCAGGCGTGGCGGCGGTAGTCGGCGTAGTTATGCTTCTTGCGGACGCATTCAGCGCAGCAGAGGACGAGACCGCCGGAATGACGGCGACGACCCGTGAGCAGTATTACGAGCTGCAAGACCTTAACGCAGAGTACGAGGAGGCCTGCGCCACATACGGCGAAAAACTCCGAGGAGGCGTTGAGGCTAAAGTATCAAGTGGACGACCTCACGGCAGCGTTTGAGGCAAACAGGCAGACCGTAGAGGAGTTTACGGCGGAGGTAGACGAGCTTTGCGAGAGCGTTACGTCGCTTACGGACGATTTCAACAGCGCAATGACCGAGATAAACGCCAACGAGACAGGTACGCTCTCACTTATTCAAGTACGAGGACTTGGCGACGCAGGCTAATTTGACCGGGGCGCAGCAAAAGGAGCTTGAAGCCGTCACGAAAAAGCTCAACGAGGCATACCCCGAACTGGCGCAAAGGATAGGGGCAGCGACGACCAACGCAGAGGACTATGCAGCGGCAATGAAGAAAGCCTGCGAGCAGGAAGCGGAGGAGCTGCGGCAGCAGCAGGCACAGGAGACCTACGTTGAAGCCCTTGCAAAGAGGGCAGAGCTGACAGAGGAGATTGCCAAAGCGCAGGAGAATGTAAACCTCGAACAGGCTCGAATGGACGACATGAGCGGCTGGACATTTTTTGGACGGCTGGCGAATGGGACGACCTTTGAGGCATACCAAGCAGCCCTTGACGAGCTGAACGCAGCACAGGCGGAGAACGAAGCCACTATTGCGCAGATAGAGCAGGGCTGGGCTGACATTGCGGCGGCAGAGGAGGAGGCGGCCAATCAAAGCGTATCTTACGAGGACGCAGTAACGACAGCTCGACAGCGTACAGACCGAAATGGACGAACTGTGCGAGGCCTACGACGCAGCTTACGAGGCGAGGAAATTGGATCTGGGCGTGAAGTACGTCATCGTGGGCCACTCTGAGCGCCGCCAGTACTTTGCAGAGACGGACCAGACCGTCAACAAGCGCGCGCTGGCTGCTCTGAACGCCGGCCTCAAGGTCATCCTCTGCGTGGGCGAGAGCCTGGAGCAGCGGGAAGAGGGCGTTACCGAGGAGCTGGTCCGGATGCAGACCAAGATCGCTCTGTTGGGTGTCACCGCCGAGCAGATGGGCAAATGTCGTCATCGCGTATGAGCCGGTCTGGGCTATCGGCACCGGCAAGACCGCTACCGCGGACCAGGCGGAGGAAGTCTGCGCTCAGATCCGCAAGGTGGTGGGCGAGCTGTATGGCGAGGCAGTCGCCGAGGCTACTACCGTCCAGTACGGCGGCAGCATGAACGCCAAGAACTGCGAGGAGCTGCTGAGCAAGAAAGATGTTGACGGCGGCCTGATTGGCGGCGCGTCCCTCAAGGCTCCGGACTTTGCCGTGATCGTCAACGCAGCCACCAAGGGCTAAGCGCTGACCTTCGCAACCAAAGTTTTCCCAGCGCCCGGCCGCGCCGCGTTTCCAGCGCTGTGCCGGGCGCTTTTTCAGTAAACACAACAAGGAGATAAAACATATGTCCAAGAAACCTGTCCTGCTTTGCATTATGGATGGCTTTGGCTGGACCCCCAACGAGACCTATGGCAACGCCGTGGTCGCAGCCAAAAAGCCCACCTCGATGCACTGATTGGCAAAGTACCCCATGACCACCATTGAAGCTTCCGGCATGGCTGTCGGCCTGCCAGATGGTCAGATGGGCAACTCTGAAGTTGGCCATACCAACATGGGTGCTGGCCGCATCGTGTACCAGCAGCTCACCCTCATCACCAAATCCATCCAGGACGGCGAAATGCTCAAGAACCCGGTCCTGGTCAAGAACATGAAAGCTGCCATTGATGCCGGCAAGGCCATCCACCTGATGGGCCTGGTTGGTACCGGCGGCGTTCACAGCCATGCCGATCACTGGTTCGGCGTGCTGGAAATGGCCAAGCATATGGGTGCCAAGGAGGTCTACCTCCACTGCATCACCGATGGCCGTGACACGGACCCCCCACTCTGGCAAGGGCTTCCTGGCCGACCTGCAGGCTAAGCTGGATGAGCTGGGTATTGGCACCATCGCCAGTGTCAGCGGCCGTTACTATGCTATGGACCGTGACAACAACTGGGACCGTGAAGAAAAGGCTTATGCCGCTTTTGTTTACGGCGAGGGCAACCATGCCGCCAATGCACAGGAGGCCATTGAGGCATCCTATGCCGCGGACAAGACGGATGAGTTCGTTCTGCCCTGCGTCACCTGCGAGGGCGGCCGTGTGCAGGATGGCGACACTGTCATTTTCATGAACTTCCGTCCCGACCGTGCCCGCCAGATGACCCGCATCTTCTGCGACGACGCGTTCACGGGCTTTGAGCGCCGCGGCGGCCGTAAGCAGGTCCACTATGTCTGCATGGCCGAGTATGACGCCACCATGCCCAACTGCGAAGTGGCATATCCTCCCGTGGAGCTCAAGAACGTTCTGGGCGAGTACCTCTCTGCTCATGGCAAGACCCAGCTCCGCATCGCTGAGACGGAGAAGTACGCGCATGTCACCTTCTTCTTCAACGGCGGCGTCGAGGAGGCCCCTACGAGGGCGAGGACCGCTGCGTCATCCCAGCCCGAAAGTGGCTACCTACGACCTGAAGCCGGAGATGAGTGCTCCGGAAGTGGCTGCTGAGTGCAAGAAGCGGATCGAGAGCGGCAAGTACGACGTCATCATTCTCAACTTCGCCAACTGCGATATGGTCGGGCATACCGGCGTGTTCGAGGCGGCAGTCAAGGCTGTGGAAGCCGTCGATGCTGCTGTCAAGGAAGTCGTTGAAGCTGTCCTGGCTGCCGGCGGCTGCGCGTTCCTGACCGCGGACCATGGCAATGCCGAGAAGATGATGAATCCGGACGGCACTCCGTTCACCGCCCACACCACCAATGTCGTGCCCTTTGTGGCCATCGGCTGCGGCGATGTGAAGCTGCGTGAGGGCGGCTGCCTGGCCGACATCGCACCCACCATGCTGCCCTATATCGGCCTGCCGGTCCCTGCTGAGATGACGGGCAAGAGCATCATCGTGGAGTAAGCTTCCTCCGCAAAACCATAAAAACGCAAACGCCCCGCAGGGCGGTGAGAATTTTCACCAGCCCTGCGGGGCGTTTTGTTTGTAGGAAACTGTGTTTTACTTTTCGGCCCAGATGCAGAGCCGCGCGGGAGTGGTGATCTCCCCAGGAGCTTGACATCCATGTCCAGATTGCAGGTCACGGCCAGCGCTTTTCCGGCGTCACTTCCGGTCAGGACGGAAGCGGGCAGGTTTTTTGATGGTGAGCAGTGCGGTGTCATCGTCAAAGCTGCCGCTCAGGGTGCCGTCAT
>VOFJ01000656.1_pt1 | contig 47644 bp, 77 predicted proteins | sample 5384081 | NCBI WGS metagenome assembly VOFJ01 (sample SAMN12384729, study PRJNA508395) | human gut metagenome | isolation source: healthy gut I | host: Homo sapiens
TGTTGTACTTCGTTCAGTTACATGTGCTGTTCGTCCCGGCGAATCGTGAAAAGAATACGGAGGCATTATCCTGTTCGTCCGTATATTCCAGATAACCGGCTTGAGTCAGTATCTTCAGCGCACTGTCTACCGGAACCGGGAAGTATTTGAATTTCCGGCAAAATTCTTCCAGATTAAATTCGCGGACACATTGGAAACCGTCGCCCATTGCCATCTGATAGTAATATTGCAGATGCTCGTACACATTGAGGATATATTCTTTGTCGGGAAAAGTATCCACAACGCGCCTGTGCAGCGTCGTTCTGTCCGTTTTGGTGTATAAGATCACAGCATACGCTTTTTCACCGTCTCTTCCTGCACGACCGGCGCTCCTGGAAGTAAGCTTCGAGAGAGTCGGGGAGATCGAGATGCAATACGATGCGCACGTCGGGTTTATCAATCCCCATTCCAAAGGCGTTTGTCGCTACCATTACACGAACTTCTCCGCTTTGCCAGCGTTTTTGCCGGAGGTCTTTTACGGCATTATCCAGTCCGGCGTGATAGAAGTCGGCGGTAATATCTTCGTTTACCAGTAACTCGGTGATTTCTTTTGGTGCGTCGTCTGTTGCGGACATAGATAATGGCACTGCCGGGTATCTTTCGTAAGATATGCAACAGCTCTTGAGTTTTGTTATCCGTTTGCCGGACGATATATGCCAGGTTTTTCCGTTCGAAACTCATGCGGAAAACATTCTCTTCACGGAACTCCAAACGGGCTTGAATATCCTTCACTACTTCCGGAGTGGCGGTGGCTGTAAAAGTGCCAGTACCGGAATTCCCGGTAGCAATGTCCGTATTTCGGCAATTTTCAGGTAAGCAGGGCGGAAGTCATATCCCCATTGTGAGATACAGTGACTTTCGTCGACCGTAATCATGGAGACTTTCATTAATCGCAGTTTGGTACGGAATATGTCCGTGTCCAGACGTTCCGGAGAAATATAGAGGAATTTATAATTACCGAAGATGCAATTTTCAAGAGCAGTGAGAATCTCCTGCCGTGTCATGCCTGAATAGACGGCAAGCGCCTTGATGCCGCGTTTACGCAGGTTTTGCACCTGATCTTTCATCAGGGCGATGAGAGGAGTAATGACAATGCAAATCCCTTCCTGGGCGAGAGCAGGCACCTTGAAAAGTGATGGACTTACCGCCTCCGGTCGGCATAAGTCCCAGTGTATCTTTGCCTTTCGCCGATACTGGTGATGATCTCCTCCTGCAAGTCGCGGAAGGAGTCATATCCCCAATATTGTTTTAATATCTCCTGATACTTATTCAATCGGCTTTATATCCTCGATTTGAAGTTGTACTTCACCACGTTTGTGCGTATTCTCTTCAATGGTATAACAGATGTCGAACGAGCGTTTCGTTTTGATATAGCGTACGTGTGAGCTCTGACCAAAGGCGATGCCGTTCATTACATTATTCGATTTATTATCGACCAGTTCGAGTTTGATATGTTCCTGATCGCGTCCCACCACTTTACTTGTACCGTAATCATAAACATGGTGAGTGCAGAAAATAGGTTTCGTGTTATCAGGACCGAAAGGATTAAACTTTTTTTCAGGTCGTTGAAGAACTTTGACGAAATATCCCTGAAATCAATTTCTGCATCGATGTCGATTACCGCACTGGTCTGTTCGGGCAGGATATGCTGTGAAACGTATTCTTCGAACCGTTTGGTAAAGGCATTCACGTTTTTCTACTTTCATGGATAGTCCGGCAGCATACGTATGTCCCCAAAGTTCTCCAGCAGGTCGCGGCAATGTTCGATTGCTTTTATATACATCGAAGCCGGAAACGGAACGTGCGGAACCGGTTGCCATGTCGTCCGTCCGGGTTAGCACTACAGCCGGGCGATAGTAGACTTCTGTCAGTCGGGAAGCCACAATACCGATCACTCCCTTGTGCCACTCTTCGTTGTAGATCACGATAGAGCGGCGATCCGCTAATCCTTCCAGATTGGCGACAATGTTGTTGCTTCTTCCGTCATGCTCTTGTCGAGGTCCTTGCGGGTTTCGTTGTACTGGTTGATTTGTCCTGCTTTCTCCAGTGCAACCGAGAAATCTTTCTCCGTGAGCAGGTCGACAGCTTCTTTTCCATTCTGGATACGTCCCGAAGCATTGATGCGCGGTCCGATTTTAAACACAATATCGCTGACAGTGATTTCCTTTTCAGAAAGTCCGCATACGTCGATAATGGCCTTCATGCCGATGCTTGGATTACTGTTCAGTTGCTTTCAGACCGTGGTAGGCGAGGATACGGTTTTCACCCATAATCGGAACGATGTCCGATGCAATACTCACAGCTACAATATCCAGCAAAGGAATCAGGTGGTGAAACTCGATACCGTTGCTGATGGCGAACGCTTGCATAAACTTGAAACCGACCCCGCAACCGGAAAGGTGTGTGTACGGATACGTATTATCCAAGCGTTTGGCATTCAGAATAGCTACGGCTGGTGGCAACATATCATCGGGCACATGGTGGTCACAGATGATGAAATCGATACCTTTTTCTTTTGCGTATGCAATTTCTTCCACCGCTTTAATGCCGCAATCCAACACGATAATTAGTTTTACACCTGTTTCAATGCATAATCCACTCCTTTTACTGATACTCCGTAGCCCTCATTATATCGGTCGGGAATATAGTAGTCAATGTTCGAATAGAACTGCTGGAGAAACTTGTATACCAATGCTACAGCTGTTGTGCCGTCTACATCATAGTCTCCATAAACCAATATGCGTTCTTTCCTGCCCATAGCTTGATTAAGCCGTTCTACAGCAATGCTCATATCCTTCATCAGGAAAGGATCGTGTAGCTCGCTAAGCTGTGGGCGAAAGAATCTTTTAGCCTCTGCTGCTGAGGTTATACCTTTTTCTAGCAATAGCTTAAAGAGAACGGGCTTGATTCCTGTCTCTTTGGCTAATGCTTTAGCTGCTTCTGTCTGTTCTTGGCTTGGAGGTTTGGTAATTCCATTTGTGATTCATTTTATATATTGTTTTTTCTTTTTCTGTTCTCAAGGGTTGAAAAGGCACTTCTTTCCAACAAGGGGTAAAAGTACGAAAAAAAAGCGGAAGTGTATAGTAGATAAGACGAAAATATTTCAAGGCTGTAGAAAACAGAGGTTTGATAAAGGTAGCTTTTTACTTGTGAAAGATATGGGATGCTGACAAGCAAGTGTGAAACTCTATTCTAACTAACTTGTCCTGTGGTCAGTTCTTTTTTAGAAAGTCGTACACGTAACCGGCACTTTGGTAATAAAGTCCCGTAGTCGGATCACTCAAACGCTCAAAGGTGTCGGAATTGTAGTAGACTTCCATTGCTTGCGTCATATTATACTGCCATTCCTCCATGAGTATCCGTATGATTTCACTACTTAAATCTTCAATCATACATTCTATTTGTGTATTCGTCGAGCTTCATAGTTTCTTTAGGTATGAAAGGGCATGTTCAGTGCCGAAGTAATATTGTATGGTCAACCCTTTGGCATATTTTAGTTCTTCAATCAATCTGCTCATTGAAATGTCTCCCATGCTGTAACGACGTAACTGATAGGTTACCCGTCGTCGGCAATAGGACCAATGACTATATCGTAAGTGTGTGCAGGATGTGTATGGCTACGGTCGCGGTTGAGTAAAACGAACTGTGCCCATTCTTCACAGTAATCATCGAATATTTTTATTTGCAGATCTGAAGTCTTTATTATTTGATCTTCCAGTTCGAAGATGGTCACACATGGCTCTCCGGATTGTAATTGATCGGTTTTTTGTTTGGCTAAGGCATGTGCCTGTTCATAACCGGGAGAAAGATAAAATCCTTTGGCCAAAGTCTTTGAAGGGCTTTTGAACGAGATAGGTCCGGCTTGTCTATTTCCATATTTGAACCATGGTATAGCTTCATTACAGTTGTCCTCCATTTCTACGGCATACCATTGATAAAGCTTCAATAGAATCCTCGAAAGATTGTGTGTGCATTACTTCATAGTGTTTTTGTAAAAAAACAAGGCCTTTTAAAACGATTCAAATAGTTGAATGCCTGTTTTTGCTTGATTTGATAAGTCGCTGCGAACTCTGCGATTAAAGCTACAGTAAAATTCAATTTGTTTTTCTCTATGCGAGACATCATGGTTCTCCTTTCTTCATTTGTATTACCTTCCGAAAACAAAGATAGGAAAAAACTCTGCAATATCAAAAATAAGAAGCTATTAAAAAGTTGACTTAAAAAGCTCTGTTGCTCACTCTGAATTAGATGCAGTCAGAAGATATGGATTATCTGGATAGTAAAAAAAGGGAGGTAGAGAAAATGGAGCGAGCGGAAAGTTACAGGGATTTTTGGATGAATGGCGATTATTAACTAGCTTTAGCGGCCCTAAATGATTCATTTCTCTATCTATGATAAAAAAAAAGAAACTTGTTAATTGCTATCTTGATTTTTATGTTCTATCGGAACATTGAAAGGGCAAACCGCATCCGATTCTTTGGCAATCGTATCTGCGCAATGGAAGGTGGAAAGTCCCCAAAAAAGGACTCATTTATAAGTATGCTTCTATCCCCCCGATTGTATCAGGGACCCCAGTCTGTTAGTCTGATAGAAGTTGATCCCGGTGCGGGCTTGAAAGTTGATGTTGCCGTTTCGGATAAAATGAAAGAAACAAGTAAGATTGCTTTGAATATAACGCCATTGCAGCCATTAATGGCTCCTATTTTGACATGAAACGGGGAAACTCGGTCTGTTTCCCTGAAGACGGATCGCCGTTATTGATACAACGCTGCAGAGTGAGTTTAAAACAGCGTGTCACAGGAGCCATTAGTGTGCGCAAAAAGGGGAATGAAATTAATTTTTGGAACAAACAGATAGAAAAGAATTATAAAGGCAAAGCAGGTACGATACTAGCTTCCGGTCCGTTAATGTTGAAAGACGGACAGGTTTGTGATTGGAACTCGTGTGAACCGAATTTTATCCGGACGAAGCACCCTCGTAGTGCTGTTGCTACTACTAAGGATGGAAAAGTCCTGTTGATAACGGTAGACGGGCGTTTTCCTGAACAAGCAGGAGGAGTGAATATTCCGGAATTGGCACATCTGATCCGGGTTTTAGGAGGTGAGGATGCATTAAATTTGGATGGAGGTGGATCTACTACTTTTGGTTGTCCGGTGCATCGGATAATGGAGTCGTTAATTATCCTTGTGACAATGGGCGGTTTGACCATGCCGGAGAACGGAAAGTTCCTAATATTCTTTATATAACGCATCAATAACGTTTCCATTATTCTTCATTGTATTTAAGGTCTTTTCAGTGCATAGATTAAGACTTTTCAGTGCAGAAAACTAGTGACTATTTATGCAGTCGGGTGGTCGTCCTGTTGTAACGGGACAATGGGCACTTTATAAAGACGAATGTCACCTTATAGGGTGACATTTATCATTCTATAAGGTGACTAGCTATCCTCAAAAGGATGAAAATTACTAAAGATACAAAATTAATTAGTGAAAAGCAATAGTAGGGTAAGAAATTTATCTGTATTGCAAACAGGCTTAGAATTCAAATCCGAATCTAGCTCCTACTCCATGTAACTCCCATGTATCATTCCAACTGTTATGATAATAATGCCCTCCATAGCTGTAACTATAATCTGTTGTGGCGTCATAATCTTGAAGTTATACATCAAAGCTAAATTCAAGGCCTTTTTCCCCTTTTTTAAAGAAAAACGTACTCCTACTCCTATTGAAGCATACGCTCCTTCTATGTCTCCTACAGCATATCCGGCTTTTACGTCGGCGAACGGAGTCACTTTTTTGTTGATGAAGTTAGCTCTGAAGTTAGCATAGATGGGGGCTGCATAAAGATCTGCATCGGTATAGTAGTTGAAAGCAACGCCACCACCTACAAAAGAAATAATTGTTGAATTGATAACCATGTGTGGTTGATAATTCAATTTTAGAGGCATTGTAGTCGCTCACATCGCCAATATATGCAAAGTCTACGAAACCCTTATAGCCTTTTAATGTATTTCTTGCGGCTTTGCGGTCGTTGGTATCCCTTACGATAACCTCTTGTGTACCGCTCTTCTTTTTGTGATTTTAGTCACATCACTCATCTGACAGATGATGAGGCTGCCATCACCTGTTTTGATTTTTAAAAGAGACATTGGGCACTTGTTCAATGATTACTCCTTTAATAATGCTGCCATTCTTTAAATACACTACTTCTGTGTAATTCTGTGCTGCGACATACGTACTGATACTTAATAATAAGGTCAGTACTAATAGTAGTTTTCTCATACTTGTATTTTTTATTGTTTATAGTTTCTTGAGTGCGCTATAGATAGAGCCTGCCCAATAGTTGCGCAATCCGAAACCACGTGCCTTGCCGTCGGTAATCCATTCTTCAATGATTTCCTTTGTTTCGGTATTGAAGAATACGACTTCATACGTACCTCTATTGTTTGATTTGTCCAGGAACTTTGTGCGATAAACACCATACCTACTCCGGGTGTTTTTCTGGATAGGCAATGCGTTGATGGCTGCTTTGATTTGCTCTTTACTAAGAGTATATTCTCTTTTTAGCAGTCATTAGCTCGGTCAGGTCGATGTTTTCGTTCACCTGATTAACGGCATCCAGTGAAATCTCTGTCACTTCTTTTTTCAATTGTTTTCCTACGTTATACTTCTTAGCTTCTGTGATGAACAGTTCATTGATACGTCTGAAAGCATCTTTTGAATTGTGCCGGTGATTCATCTGCACCGAAAATTTTACTTGGGAGTAGTCTACCCCATAGAACTTAATAGACTGAATGTCTTTCGTTGCACTGCTGCCCTGTCCGAAACTGAACAGGCTAATGCTCAAGAATAAGAATAGAATAGGTTTTTTCATATACGTTCATGTTAAAGTGATATAGTTGGTTACTAACTTCCCAAAGTAGAAAATAATTATCGTAAATCAATGAATTTTATCGTTTTTCGACTCATTGGAGGCATTTGTATTTTCGCGATATACTCTGCCGATTCAAAATTGATACTCGGAGCCACCCGTACTTTGGAACGGAACAGGTCTTTGATTTCTTTAGCGAAGGCTTCGCTGCGGTTTTCACTTCCGATACGAATCAGAATCTCATCCGTTCCCAATTCATTGGTATAAACTTCAATGATATAGTTTTTTACCGATGAGGTATATTATCCAGAATGTCGAATAATGCAGGCGGATACAACGTCGTTCCTTTGTATTTAATCATTTGTCCTTTCCGGCCGAGGATGGAGCTTAGGCGGATGGTATTTCTCCCGCAACCACAGGGATCGGTGTGGTGGTAACAAATATCACCTGTTTTGAAACGGAGCAACGGCATACCTTTGACTCCGAGCGTCGTGATCGTCACTTCCCCTGCTTCTCCCTCTTCCACAGGACGATTGTTATCATCCAGAAACTCTACGATAATCAGTTCCGGCTGGAGGTGGCCACCGTGAAATTCATTACATTCGGTAAACGAGGATTGCATTTCGGTGGAGGCATAAGTGGAATACAACTGCAAGGCAGGCCATTTATCGTGTATTTTCTGTCCGAGCGTATTCAACTGGAATTCCTGATTGCGCAATGCTTCTCCGATACAGATGCACTTCTGCATGGAACAGGTATTATGGCTGATATGGTTCTTTTCGGCAAATTCAATCAGTTTGATAAGGAAGGAGGGGACTACCATTCCACAAGTCGGATGTATCCGTCGAATTGTGTCCCATTGCAGTTCGGGAATGCCGTTGCCTACACGGATCACTCCCCCATGCCCAGCTCACGGGCTCCCATATAGTAGGCGAGGCCCGCCATGAAACGTCTGTCTATGGTGGTCATCAGTTGTAGTATATCCTGCCTGCTGCATCCGGTGGTGGTGAAAGATAAGTATTCGTTGTAAGAAAGACGGTCCAGGTCTTCAGAGGTGAGAACGAAAGTGACCGGATCTCCCAATGTGCCCGAAGTCGTCACATAGTCGATAATTTTCTCTTTGTCTACGCAGATGAAATCATCGTTATGAAGTTGCAGGTCTGTCTTGGTCGTGACAGGTATTTGTTGCAAGTCTTCAATCGTCTTTATTTGATTGATATCAATGTGATGTTCGGCAAACATCTGTTGATAGAACTTGGAATGTGCTTGCAGATAGGCTAATGCTTTGGCTAACTGTTCTTCCTGATAGCTTTTGATTTCTTCCGGTGAGCGGAACTGAATTTCGGGATTCTTTTTCCATCTTAGGATTGTTTTTGAATTTTCTGTTGAATACGTTCTTTCTCTTGCAACTTGGGAATAGGGTCTCTTCAATGCCTGTTGCCAGTATGCAATAGCTTGTTGAGGTTGCTGCATGCCCTCGTAGTAATCTCCTATTACTTCATATACATAGTATAGGGAAGGATGAGGCTTGGTATGTTTTTAAAACAGATTCTTCTATCTTTTCCTTTTTTCTGATTTTCTTCAATAAAACAGCGGGAGTCAGTTTCTTATACGTGAGAAGATGCTGGAACTCCGGTGTGTCGATGAATTTATCTTCCGGAATGGTCAGGTCGGAACTGTATATTTCGTGTTGCCAATCAATCGTGTCCTTGAATATCTTATTCAGGTCATAGGCTACGTATTTCCCACATTGCCAAGGAGAGGTCGATACCCACATCAGCCGTTTCTCCGGTTGGAAGATGACGGAATGATGGGCAATAAACTGATTGATGGCCATTTCGTTGGCCAGTCCCAGGTCTGTGTTTTGCAGGCCTTTGTGGTCACGCAGGATAGAGGCGGCTTTGGAGACATTGATCGGAAGATTCTCATTAATGAGTTCCGTTAATCGTGCAAAACGGTATGGGCTGTCGGAAGTGCGGATATTTTCCATGTTTCGTTCGTCCTTGCTGAATTCTTCCGATTGGTAATGGTTGGTGCAGATGAGCCGATTGGCTTCTTTTCCGGTGAAAAGCACAGTTTTCTCCGGAGATTTCTCGATAATCGCGGTCTTGCCGTCTTTGGCAGAACCTATCAATATGGATTCGGAGACGAATGTTTCCCGTTTTTGGGCGATGGGCAAAGGCTTCATCAATAGTGGCTGCATATTGCAGAATCTCTCTGGTCAGGATGGAAATGGGGGTAGCGGAACCTGTCGGGACAGCAGATTTGGCAGCATTAATTGTCACGGTAAGACCTGTCTCGTTCATGCCGGATAACACTCCTATCATACCTCGGCCATCCCACGGAAGCAAACCTGTATCCTTGCTCCGGTACATAAAAAGCCACCTGCTTGTTCTCTGCGAAGGCATCGCCTACATAGAAGTCGAAGTTGCGTCCGATCAGTAGAGAAGAGTCTGCGCTTTGTGTCCCCCAAGTGGCGAATGAACTGCACCCTACCAACATATAATCTTGCATGGCGTGTCCCAGGTCGTGTGCCGAATGGTAGTTCAACTGGCGTTCGTAAGGAGTGCCGATAAAGTCGTATTCATGCGTACATGATAGCGAGATTCCGTAGATCTCGTCGCGGTATTCTTCGAGGACGTTCTCACCCAGATTACGGTTGAATAATACAATGAAGAACCGGAGGAATTTCAGATAACTGTCTGAAGGAACAATCTCACGAATCTGATCCACGAACACTTTCTCTTGATAGTGGAGCAGGTCGGGAAGACAGTTGCCCGATAGCTTCTCCTCTCTGGAAAGCATCCCCTTTCACAAATAATTCCCATAAGCCGCTGTCGCTGTGCCGGAGAAAGTTATCTCCATAATACCGGAGGTGGAGACTGTCTATATCAATCACTTTGTCTGTGGTCATGCTTTGCTCATGTTTGGGCGTTTGCATATCCGCAGAAAAGTAGAGATAGCTGATTCCGGCTATCAATAGAACGATGAGCGACAGGAAAAGGAAGCCCGTGTATTGGAGTGTCTTTTTGACTATTCTATGCATTTCCTACTTTTTAGCCAGATATTCTTGTCCTACAAACTCCGCACAAGTCAGCATGGCAGTTAGTGTTACCCCTAATGCACCATGCACATTCAGGTTTTGCCCGGTGAAAAAGAGATTTCCCAAGCGTCTTCTTGTAGATACGAAACCAATTTGCGGACATTTATAATCTTTGATGATCCCATACGCGGAACCATCCACTGTTCCTGTATAGTCCCGATAGCTTAATGGAGTAGTGTCATACATCTCTTCTATGTTTTCTGAAAGGTCAATGCCATGTCCTCGGATGAAGCGGAGAATCTGTTCTGCTTTCTCCTTTTTGAAGGATTGGTAGTCTTCTCCCCGATGTTCGGGAGTCGTGTCCTTCCAGGCAGACAGTTCATCTATATACATAGGTGTCAGGATGGAAATGACACTGGCATATTGACTGTCCTCGGAAGACGCTTGCATGGAAATCATACAGTTGGTGGTCCGTCCCCGGATAGAGCAGTTTGTCATACCACACTTTATTGTTCGCATGCAGATACAGGTTGCGGTTCTGATAAGGAGTGCTTTTTTTCTTCATTACCAGGTAGAGCGTAAAAATGCCGTAGGTATTTTCCAACGAACGGATGCGGGAAATATAGGCATTCTTGATGCTACGGTTTTTATCCAGTATCTCCAATGTCCGTTGGGGATGCATATTGGAGATGACGAAGTCGCTTTCCAGTCGCTCTTCTCCATTGATGATAACCCCTTGTACCTTTTCGTTTTCAACGATGATGCGGGTTACCTCACTGTTGTTGAGCACTGTACCTCCGTTTTTCCGGATAACATTGATTAGTTCGAGGCTGACTTGCATACTTCCGTCAACGAAGCGATAGGCTCCTTCGATATAGGAGTGATTAATCATGGCATGCTGGTAGAAAGTGGAGACATCTTTCAAACCTCCGTAGAGTAAAAAGCTGAACCTGCCAGTACATTTCGTAAGGCGGGGTCGGAGTGATATCCGCAATCAGATGGGCGGCAGAGGTACAAAAGTATTTCATACCCTCCAAAGCGAGCGTGTGCCTTGTTTCAGGTGGTCTACGCTAATCGGGTTTCCGACAGCCTGAAGTTCTGTTCGGCATAGCATTTCAAGTTTTTCTTTCTCATGCGGGAAGGAACGGCAGATGGTTTCAATAAACTGCGGGTATCCCATTGCATAATCGTATGTTTTTCCTTTATAGTAGATCGTATCAAAAGCAGCATCGTCCAAGCGTTTTATTTTCGAGCTTTTGTCCATGATACCGAAATAACGGAAATACTGATTCATCACTTGACCCTCATCCAGGCTTCCTACATAATGAATACCCGTATCCAACAGATGCCCTTTTCGTTGGTAAGTCTGGAAGCAGCCGCCGAATTGCGCATTTTTTTTTCTACCACGCATACGTTGAATCCCTCTTTGCTAAGAATCGCTCCGCATTCCAGTCCGCCAAAGGCCGCTGCCGATAATGATGATGTCATATTTGCTCATACTAGTTCGGTTTTCTAAATATGTAAATGGTGTTTGATGTATATTTGTCATTAGGAATGATTTCGACAGCCATTCCACAGGCGACTGCTATTTCCCGTAATTGGGTTTCAGTGGTGAAATACAGCTCTCCGGTTGTCCGGTTGAAGTTGAAGATACGGGTGGATAGTAATTCCGTGAACCGGGTTAACCGGTGCTTGGAAGCGTTGGCTGAATTTCCGTCGCGTATGATAATCATTCCTTGTGAACGCAAGCGACCGGCACATTTCAACAATAGGGTTTGTTGATGTTCGTAGCTCATATAGTGAAGCATGTCGTTCAGGATAAAGACATCACTTTCCGGCAGGGGATATTCCAATGCATTGCCATGCTTGAACTGGAGATGCTCGTTGCGTAACCATCCGTGCTGCGCCAGCGCTATCTTGTCTTCATCGTAATCAATACCCAGGATTTCCCGGTCCTCGGAAAGCAGAGACAGCATATAGCATAACGGTGCCGAAGCCGCAACCGATGTCTGTGATTTGCCCTTGGACGGGGAATCAACCGGTTGAATAGCCGGTAATTCTTTTCCATCTTTTACTTTAATACGGATATACCATTCTACGACGGGACCTTTATAGATATAGTTCTGGATACCAGGTTTTCGTAGAACGCGGATTGTCCGTTGTGCTCTGCTCCCGGCAGATACGGGCATAAACCTTTTCATGTAAGCGGATATGCGTTTGGTACGCTCCTGATAAGTACTTCCGAAAGACAGATCGTCTAGTGGTATACGGGGAAGTATTTCTGTATAGATGATTCCTTTCCGGATATTGAAAGGCTGTGCTTTGGCAATGATTTTGTTATTACCGTAAAGCAGGATCGGCAGAATATCCAGTTTCAATGCTTCTGCCAGATAGAATGCTCCTTTGTGGAAACGTTTCATCTTTCCGTTATAGGTACGTGTGCCTTCCGGGAAAATGGCGATGGGTAGCCCTCCTTCACTTTTTTCCGCATCCGTTCCATATATTGCTCGTATCCTTCGCCTATGTAATAGAAAGTCGGCATAACCGGATGATGGCTCCGAAGAAAGGGGAGTGCCATACCCAGTGATTGGTCACCATCAGGATTTTAGATGAAAAAGAGACAGCAACACCAGGATATCGATAAACGACTGATGATTGGCAATGATGATTGCCGGATGCCGGAAGCGTTCGTTGGCTTTGTTGATATATTTCTTTTTTGACGGTGGCTAGTAGCAAAATTCCTTTGCAGGTGATTTGTATCAGGCGGCACACCAAACGCTGCTTGCTGCTTTTGCGCACAGGCACCGGATAAAGCAGGATAATCAATATACGGAGGACGATGCAGCCGATAAAAGAAAAGCAGGAAGAGCAACACGGTACGTATCAATCCGATAAGCGTATACGGCGGTAATCCTTTGGAAGCGGGGCCTGTCGCGATGAAGAACCGGAAAATGAGTGGCTGAATGGTATAAGCCACCAGTACCACTGCTATCATACCCAGAATGGAAATCAGCGAAATAGATTGCAAGGCCGGATGTCTGGCAAATACAAGCGCTCCCATTCCGACTACTGTGGTGAAAGCGGAGAAGAAGATGGCTGTTTTGTGGGAATTCAACACCTTCTGACCTGTACGGTATTTGTTTTGTAGCCCGTCCATAATGAAGATACTGAAGTCATCGCCGATGCCGAAAATGAAAGTGGAAAGAATGATATTGATGATATTGAATTCAATACCCAGAATCCCCATTAACCCTAAAATGATCACCCAGCCTGACCAGCATCGGGAGGAAGCTCATCAATGTAAGTTCGATACGTCCGTAGGAGAACCATAGTGCAAAGAATATGAGGAAAGAAGAGATGTACAGAATCAGGTAAAAGTCGTCATTGATGGCGATACCCATTTGTTGGCAAAATAGGAACGGTCGAAGATGACTACATTCGGGTCTTTATTAAAGTTCTGGTACACAGCTTCCTTTATTCGGTTCGCTGATCCGTATCTGGCTGATAAGCATGGTGATGGAATCGGCAGAGGTTTGCCATTCATTCAATAGCTTGCCGGATAAATCGTCTTCTTGCGCGGTGTAATGATATTCACCGAAAGGCTGGTTCATCCATTGATAAAAAAGGTTCGAAGCTTCCCGGGCGGAAACGATATTCGGCGGCAACTGTTTCCAACTGTTCACGGACTTGTTGCTGTTTTTCATCCGTCCAGTAATCTTTCCATTTCTTCAGGCGTTTTTGCTGCTCTTGCGGAGAGAGATCAGAAACTGTGAGGCGGAGGCATACTCTTTGATGAGTCCCTGCTCTTTCAGTGCCGATAACTTCTGATTGGTCGTTGCATAAATTTCGGTAGCCTGATTCATGTCTTTGCCCACACTGACAAAAAAAGCACGGTCTTTTTCGTCGTTGTCGAAGAGTTGCAGTAATTTTTTTCTTCCGATTGTTGGAGATGGCGGGGCTCATAGTTGAGACTCATCATATCGTTGTTGAAGCCTACCTTTTTGCGAAGTAAACAAACAGATCACTGTAATGAGGAGGATGCCGCCTACCAGCCATTTATTCTTTTTCGTAAGAATAAGCATTTATTTTTCTCGATGATGCGTAGTATGCGTCCCTGTTTGACGTCTGCCTGTCCTTTCAGAAAATGAGGCAGGTAAATGAGACAGAAGAGGGTGGTGCCCACCAATGCCAGAGAGGCAAACAATCCGAAGTCGCGTAACAGATCGGAACTGGTGAATATCAATCCCAGAAATGCGCCGATAGTGGTGAAACTACCTACCGTAAGCGGATAGGCTATCTCTTTAATAAGTTGTTGAACGGTGGAAACATGGTTCTGGTGTGCCAGCATGTGAATGGAATAGCTTAGTGCAATACCCATCACTGCCGAACCAGCTCCCACTGCAATAGCGGAGATACTTCCTTTAATAAAGAAAAGATAAGAAACAGGGCAAACAATCCTCCGAACAGTACAGGAGTGATAATCAAAGGAATCGATCTCTTTCGTTTAAAAACGAGTGAGATGAATACAATGATGATAAGCAGTGCCAGAGAGGAGGTCAGGATGGTATCTTTCTTAATCTGACGGGCGTTGTAGACTCCCACGGGAGGGACCGCCGAAGTATTCAGGCTCGAATGGTAGGAGATTCTCCCTGTACGTGCTTGAAGCTCTTCTTCGAGTATCTTTATCAGTTCGTCGTTCTTTCCGGTGCTGCCTGTACTGAATACCGGGGTAATGAACATAAGTAAGGTGGAACCGTCTTTGGAGAAGATATGTTCGTCATAAATCTCGTAGTTGGCTTCCAACTGGAAATCTTGCAAATGTTTCAGGGTTTCGCTTCCCAGTCCGAGCGGGTCCCGGAGAATATAGCTTCTTAATGCAATTCCGGCAGGAGAGAGGAGATTGGTATAATTCTTTTTGCATGACAGCCTGTATCCCTTTATCCGTCAGTAAGGAATCGAAGCGTTGATAGTCCGTATCTGTCAGGAAAAGCGGAAGATGTTCATAAACGAAGTCTGTGGCTCCTTGGATGAGGCTTTGGTCTACCTGTGCGAGAATTCCTTTAATCAGTTTTCCTCCGGCTTTTTCAGTCAGGGTTTGTTGCAGTTGTCCGGCTGCTTCTATCAGGGAGTCGGGTTCTACGCGGTGGCAGGTATCTGCCGAGGATAACATAATGATAATCTTATCCTTAATCTTGAGATTGTCGAATACTTTGATTGTGTTCTGGGAATCTTTAGTGTCGGGGAAAAATTGTGTGATGTTCTCTTCGAACCTTACTTGCAGGGCAAAGAATCCCATTAACAGGACACAACTGATGAGTGACAAATAGAACAGAATCTTGTGCCTCTCGAAATAATCATATAGTCCGATAAAAAACTGGGTCATATCTTTTTTTTTCCTACACGCCGTGAGCAGAATGAACGCGATGGTTCCTGCCAGTATGCTGCAACCGACTGCAAAGATAATGCTTCCTATTAAATATTGCTCTAAAACTGATTTGACATTTTCAAAAAGAAAGTTCGTTTAAATGCAGATTGACAGGATCTCCCAGCACTTTGCAACCGGTTACGTAACTGCCGTACAGCAATAATGGAATCATCGGAGGGATACTGATATTGGCTGCTACAATAGCTATGACTTTATTCAGTCTGAACAGATGCGCAAGAAAGAGGGTGATCAGCATCTGATAACCCCATAACGGAACGATACCCATGAATACGCCGAGTGTGATGGCAGCCGTGATCCGCAGATTAGATTCGGGGATTGGGTGACATGATCCGAGAAAAACTGCTTGCAGTTCTTCCAGGTCACAGTTTACGGAAGAAGTTTCGGGGGATGATCCAAAGGAAAGTGACGAGCACCAGCACCGTGTTCAGCACACTGATACGGGTAAAATCCCGGAACGGCCGGAAATGAGATACCCGTTCTTCCTGTGGCGGATAATAAACATGTACCGGAATGTTTTTAACGGCAATGCCTCCCCAGGCTGCAAAGACAAGTGCTTCCAACTCAAATTCGTATTTGGCGGTGTAATACCACTTGTCCACATTCATTCGTTGGATGGGGTACAGGCGGTAGCCGGATTGAGTATCTTGCAGTTTGATACCTGTTTCGAGGGTAAACCAGAAGTTGGAAAACTTATTGGCAAAGGTATTCTTGCCCGGCATATTGTCGGAGGCGAGGTTACGGGCACCTACCAATAATGTGTCCGGTTCCTTTTCTATGGATTCGATCAATGCAGGGATATCGGAAGCGAAATGCTGTCCGTCCGAATCGATGGTGATGGCATAGCGGAATCCTTGCTTTTTGGCAAAGGATAGTCCATGTCTCAAAGCTACTCCTTTTCCTTGATTGACAGGGTGGGTGATGGTATGTAAGTTAGATTCCCGGCTAAGTATTTCGGCTGTTTCATCTGTAGAACCGTCGTTGACAACAAGGATATCGGGGGCGTAGAAACGTACACTTTCTATGACGTCCGCCAGTGTCTTTCCATTGTTGTAACTTGGGATGATAACGATGATCCCTAATTGTTTCAACTTCTCGTTGCCAATAGGCTGTACTTATTTGTTCCTTCATACTGTCGGGGTAAGTGCAGGCTTTTTTAGTTTGATGAAACATTCGTTCTTTACGGTATTTTCTTCTACAGTGCTCTCTTTCACTGTACTCTTTTTACAGCATCCTTCTTTACAGTCCCTTCCGCTTGCAGCTGAAGTGTACTTTCTTCTGTCTCTTTAAAAGTCAGTGCCACCGAAATGTGCGGTGTTTCTATAGGATTGATAGCCGAAAGAAACTTGCAGGGAAGACACTTGTGTTACTTGCAATTTTGCTGGCGAATGTCTTCTACACATTCCTTGATAAGTTGTAACAGGCAAACTCCCGGAACTACCGGATGTCCGGGGGGAAATGTCCCTGATAAACAGGATGCCCGGGATTCAACTTTACTTGGATAGTCCAGATCGTTGAGTCCGATGATTCGGAGGAAAGGATGGTATAGAAGTTATCAAGTAGCATATATTAAATCTCTTTAGATAGTTTGTCCAGACGGATCGTTAACCGAATCCACGGATGTTTGATTTTTATTTGTGCGGGATCGCCCGGAGTATTGCCAGTGATGTAGACCACTGACTTTCCAAAGCCTTTTCCACTGGTTCTTTTTTCAGTAGCACTGTCTTTAGTCGTTTTCACACGAATATCTTTCCCACTTAAGAACAGACGTCTGAAATCCATCTCCAGAAGTTTCAGCACCTTTTCCTTTTTCATGGGTTCAATGCAACTGTTGACAGTAAACTGATCGTTGCGAAGAGAAAAATCGAAAAGGCTTAGTCCGAAGTAGGTAGACGCTACGATCCGGATTTCGTTATCAGGCATACGGCGTACTATTAGCATACCGCTCATGTGATGTTTCATGAAATCCAGTTGGATATTGTATTTTTGCGAAGCTTTCTCCTTGTGTTAGTTCGATAGCGGGGGAGCACAGTACTTCCTTCCCCCGCTCATCCGTGGAGAGCAGGAAGTCTGGATCTGTATCCATAAGAACAGCAGAACCATCAGACTAACGAATCGCAAACTTCGTCTCATTCTTCAGGGAGTTGAACTTTTTATTATAGAATTCGTATTCTGTATAGTTTGTGGCTGTTTCGGACAGACGGAGTTTGTGTACCGACATATCTTTCTTGTCCAGATAGATTTCTATACCGGCAATATAGGCTTGTACCGCTTTTGTTGGTCGGTTTTATTTTAACCAGATAGTATCGTGCGTCTTCAAAATACTCCAGCAGGTAGTTGGACGACATTTTTAGACAGGTCGCCTATCATACACGCGGTCAGCATATCCTGCATCTGTGCCATCATTTTGTTCGAACTAAGATTCATGATACTTTTCTTGCCATCCGAAACGATTTTGAGTTCTTACTGCCGTTTATCACGATGAGATAATCCATCGGGCGGAAATATTCCATGCAGATTTTATGGGTCTTCTGGTAGTAGAACTTCCCTTTGGAAGTAACCTTCTCATCGAATACATCGAGATATTTCACTTGGGTGAAATCGCTTTCGATGGACTCTACGGTTTGCGCCTCCTTTGCCAGGCGGCTTTCAAACTCTGTCTTTTGCGCCATCTTTTTCATGCTCTGGGCATGGATAGAGGCTATTGACAAGAAGAAAAGCGATAAATATATTAATAAAGTTCTCATACCTTTTTTTTATTTTATGCCAATAGTTTGTCCGGACGGACAACGGTATATCCTTGTTCTTTCAGCAAATCCAAGATTTGTTTCACTAGCTGGTCGCTGTCAGGCATCCGGTCGTGCAACAGAATAATGGCTCCCGGTTCAAGATGTTTCCGAATCCTGGCAAGGACTTTATCCGGTGCTTGTTGTGTATCCAGTGTACGGATGCTCCATCCTATAGGGGTATATCCTAACTGTCGAACGGCTTTCGCAATCGTTGGATTAGTGACACCGAACGGCGGACGAAACAAACTAACCGGCTGCGAAGTTACTCGTTCTAGTTCACACTGACAAGTTTGCAAGTCTTTTTTTTCATCTTGAGAGCCCGTATAGCGGGAATAAACCGGAATGGGTATGCGAATGATTTCCAATCAGATGACCTTCTGCCACCATTTTTTGCAAGATTGCTTCATTCCCTTTTTACCTTATGACCGATACAGAAGAAACAGGCGGTTACCTGATATTCTTTTAGTACCTGCAGAACTTTGGGAGTCTGTAGGGGAGTCGGTGGCCGTCATCAAAAGTCAGGGCGACAATCTTTTCCGCAGTATGCTTTTTGCAAAATGACCGGAGGTAAATTCCCCGATTGAATGCTATAAGAGGCATAAACGAGAAAAGACAGGAGCAAGAGCAAGCAAAAAGAACGAGGCAACCGATGATCATACGCTTTTCCGGATTAGCATCAAAGAATGATTGATGGAGTGGTGATGATTATAAATCAATATATGGGTCGAGGTAGTGCAGTTGGTCCGATTCGTTCACTGCTTTCCATACCGCATACGATGTTGCGGTAGGATATTCACCACATTCATTCTTAAAACTAAGATGAACACTTTCCGGGAAAAGGTTTGTTTCAATTTTTCTTCATAAATAGAGTTGCCATTGTCAACAGTTTGCTCGTGAGAGTCATCTTGATTGTGTGGCTTCTTGTTTTTCCCGGTAACCAACCACTGAATATCCTGACATTCTAAACCATTTCGTTGCAAAAAACGGATGATTCGGGAGCTGATTTCTTCTGTAGTCTGTTTCCCTATGAAAGTTTCGATTCCCTGTATTTCAGCCAACGGATGCTCTCCGGCTTCCCGACTTAACAGGAAGAATTGAGCACCTTCTCCTGCTGCTATCCCTTTCAGCACTCCCAGCCGTTGCTGAATCGTGTAACTGGTTTCTGTCATTTCGTCCATAGCTCCCACCAGTATGTTCTCGCTTCCTTCTCCTATTTTCATCATAGCGTCCAATAAAGCACTTTCAAAACTAAGACCACGGTGGACATAAGTCATGTTGTAGGCATGTATTTGATGAATCAGAGCTATTTTGTGCACCGATTGTATTGAATGTCGACTGAATAAAGGAGTAGGATTCAGCATCCGCTCTTCATTATCTAACAGGTTGTTCAGAAACTTTTCCGTATCTGTCAAGCAGCCCAATCCTGTTGCTGTGATGATTCCTTGTATCTTTTCAGGAGATAGTTCACCCATACATTCCAATCCGCAAGCCACCCCCATTTTTACGATACGGCTCATGCGTCTGCGCAAGGTCGCATTGGTGATAATATCCTTATAATCGGGTTCGCAAGCCTGAAGATAAGGGCGATTATTTCCTGGTGAATGATCCTTTGGTGGATGAATGGAAGCGATGCGTTGAATATAAACTGGCTGCATAGGCTTAAATACTTAAAGGTGCGTTTATGCTGGAAAATTCGTTGCGGAAAAAAGGAGCGATGAGTCGTTCCCTCCGAAACCGAAAAGAGTTGGATAACACATGTCGGATGGGGATTCCTTCTTGAAAAGAGGTTTCCGGTATCAGTCCTGTTTCCGGCATCGCATCCGTAAAGTTCAGGTTGGGATAAATCAGCCCCTTTATCTATTGAAAGAACGGAGTAAACAGCTTCAATTCCTTCGGAAGCTCCCTAAGGTATGTCCGATGCTTTTACCGAACTAAATGGCGGAACGTGTTCTCCAAAGATTCTTCGGAGCGCCATGCCTTCTGACGCATCATTGCCGGGAGTACCTGTTCCATGTACATTGATATAATCGATTTCTTCAAGGGAAATACCACTGGAAGCGATAGCTTTACTCATTGACAGAAAGGCACCGTCCCCTTCAGGAGAACTTCCTGTTTGATGATAAGCCTCATTCGTATTGGCGTAACCGCTAAGTTCGCAATAAGGAGTTCTTTGGAGTGAACTTTCCGATTGAAGCACTAAGTAACCGGCACCTTCTCCCAGATTTAATCCGGTACGTGAGCGGTCAAAGGGACGGCAATGTGTTTTGTCCAAAATCATCAGGGAGTTGAATCCATTGAGCGTAAACCGGCAAAGTGCATCCGTACCTCCCACGATAGCAGCATCCAGTAGCCCGTGTTTAATCATTCTTGCTCCCAGCATGATGGCATTGGCTGCTGACGAGCAGGCTGTACTGATGGTGGTTATAAAATCATTGATACCCAAATACGAAGCAATCAATTCTGTACTGGCTCCGCAGTCGTGTGAAATTACTTCCCGTAACCGTCCCTGTCCCGGGTTTTTCTTGAAAGATTCATAGAAGTGCTCGCTCAAATCCATGCCGCCAACGGAAGTGGCGGAAATAAAACCGATACGTAATGGTGGTGTGAGTCCCGCATCTTTCATTGCTTCTTTGGCTGCTATCATTCCCAACAAGGCCGTACGTGATACAGTGCGTTGCGGAGGTAAAGAGATCAGTTGCTTTAGTTCCTCATTGCTACGTTTCACTTCGGATACGGGCACATCGAGAGCAGTCGGAAAAAGAGTTACTTTTCCGATGCCATGCTTTCTTTGTCTCAACGCTTCTATATATTTTCGGAAACTCCGATGCCGATACCTGAAATGACTCCCAGTCCGGTGACGTAAATCTTCATCGGTTGGCTTTGCGATTAGCAATGATGTAGTCTGCCAGTGTACGTACCGAGTAGAAGATTTGTTTTTCCTTCACTGGGGTTCTCTATCTTTATACCGTATTCACGTTCCAGAATCAGGATGATTTCGAGCGCGTCGATCGAATCGAGGCCGAGTCCTTCGTCTCCGAACAGGGGCGCTTCGTCGTCGATATCTTCCGGAGTGATTTCTTCGAGGTTTAACTCTTCGATCAGTTTACCTTTCACTTCGTCCATCAGTTCTCTTTTGGTTTGATCTAAATTATCCATAAATCGTTGATATATTATTAAGTTGTTTAAATTCTGCTTGATAATGTCCGTCCAGTAGTTCGCACCAGCCTATGATACAGGTGCGTAACTTACCTTTTTGCCATCACAATCCTTGCATAATCCTCTAATGAGGCAGCATCGGATTGCCGACGGACAAAGAACGTATTCTCTCCCTGAATCTTGTGCCGGATACAGATTTCTCCCAATACTACATTGGGGAGAGTGTAGACAAACACGGCAGGACTGGCTGCTTTGTCCCCTTCTTTACTGATGATTGCCTGATGTTTGCAGTCCGTATCCAGAGAGGAAGAAGCATTGGCAAGAATGATTCCAATCTCTTCCGGACGGTGGTGTGTATTTTTCAGTAAATATTCGGCAGCTACATAACCCAGCTTGCAAAGATCGTCCATTTTGTAGAACTTCATGTTGTTTTCGCCCAGATGCTTGTATGCTTCCCGGATGAACGGTGCAAAGTCAGTTTCCGAAGACTGAATACAGTTGTTCCTTTACTTTCTACTGCTCCCCCTTGATTGTGACCATGTTGCCCGATTCCACCACTGTCTTTGCAAACTGACGGAGCACTCGCTTTGTCGGTTGCCTGCAAGTTTACTTTCTGTTTCAGGTGAGCATCGGGGAGGGATAATACCAGTGCGGCATTACAGCCTCCGAAACCGGAAGCGGTTTTGATGCAGCATTTCATCGGCATCGGCTGATGAGTGGTATAGACAGTGATAGGCATGGGAACACCGAGTGTTTCATACCCTAAAGTTCCGTAGTATCTTCCTTCTTTTTAGTTGCTCTATGCAAAGTATGGTTTCGATAATGCCCGAAGTGCCTCCTAATGTATGACCGAAATAGGGCTTGAGGCTATTCACCGGAACTGCAGCTAATCCCGCCAGATGTATGGCTTTGGATTCCATCTCATCGTTATAGACCGTAGCAGTGCCATGTGCATTGATAAAGCTAATGTCTTCGGGGAGTGCTCCGGCTTCTTCCATTGCCTGATTAATGGCTAGAGCTAAACCGTCCCCTGTTCGGGAAGGACCGGATATATGGTTGGCGTCATTGCTGATTGCTCCTCCGGAGAGAATAATATGATTCGCGTTTCCTTGAGTTTCTAAAAAAGAACAGGCTCCACAGGCTTCGCCCCAGACTTAATCCATCCCGTTGTATATCGTATGGTCGGCAAAGGTGTGCGCTGACAGATCGAAACGATAGAAAGCCGCTGGTAATGAAATGAGAAAGAATATCCCCACCTGCCACAATCACTCGTTTGTAACGTCCTGATTCTATCCATCTCTTAGCGACGATTAGTGCCGAGACTCCTGATATACAGGCATTGGAGATGACCTCTACCTGATTTGTCGCTCCAAAGAAATCTCCGATTCGTTCCGCCATTTTCCAAAGAAAAACCGGACTGTCAGCAGGTAATTCACTCAATAAATCTATATTTCCTTTAGTGGTAGATAATAACAAGGTACAATCCGGCTCCGCAAGTCGGCTCCCGATTGAGAAATAACCTCTTGGATAGCCAGTATGAATAATTGCTCCATTCGGGTATAATCCGTAATCTGCATCGCCTTTCGCCCGTTTTTCCAATTCCACAGAATCAATCATTCCCGCCAATAGGGGATGATCGGAAATTGCCGCCGGCTTCTTGCATACGGATTCCGCTTCGGTAGTTATGGATGGTTCCAGGTTTTCCGGGATGCCGAAACCTAACGAACTAATCAGCGTATGGGCTGTGATGTATATATTTAAAGGATATTCCATTTCTTTTTCCATTCCAGATAAAACGGAGGATTCATAAGCTCCAATTCTTTATTCAGGTTCAGGAACACTTGTATGGTGCTTCCGGTGGCTACTATACTCTGGTCGGTAGCCCGGTAGATAATGTATTCAAATTTTATCTTGGCTGCTTCACAGGCAATATAGCGCGTTTCGACAATCGCTTCTTCACCAAAAAGATAGTGATTGTTTGAACTGACAGGCCAAATCAACAATGGGAACCATATAACCTTCCCTGTAAATGCTCATATAGTCCAAACCATACTGTTTGCCAAAAGCTTTCTCTTCCATCTTCAAAATAGCGCACATACTCACCATGCCATACAATCTGCATGGAGTCTATTTCGCTGAACCGCACTCTGAAGGTAGTCCGGTTAGTCAAAGCTGCAACCTGTTGATTCGTTTTCCGTTTCATTCTTTTTTATAAATATTTTCATCCGGCATTCAGCTATCAGCTTGTCTTCCACTTTCACTTGTGCAGAAATCAATGTAATGTCGAATACCTCCTGTACAACGGTAATTCTCCGTAAATAGTTTCATCCGTTCTTTGGCAAATCGTAGATTTTAAGTTTGTCTACCGAGCCGATAAACCCTAACGGTACTTTTTCACCCTGCCGGGTATAAAGAAATCCGATACGTGCCGCTGCTGATTGAGCGATGTGTTCAATAATTCCTGCCTCTTGCAGTTTTCCGGTTTTCAGAAAATATTATCAGCAGTAACAGTCAGTCCGGAATAAGAATGATTCTTTTTCGATACCAAAGAAACTGTCCACCATCACGATGGGCGGACGCTGTGGAATCAAATTGAGTATTCCTTCTCCTTGTATGATAACTTCCCTGTTGTTCATTTCAATCTGCATTGTACGATGCTGTGCCCCATCCCCAGGTGGTCATGTATCTTCTTCTATCTCCAGTCCTGCTGCTTCGATGCATCGTGTCATGTCTTCGGAGTGATACATCTTGCTGTTTCCATTGGCCATAGCCGTAAAGTATATGCTGATTTGAGTCAGGCAATAAGCGGCTGTGTCAAACTTTTGGCGGTTCCAGAAAGTTTCCATGATATAGAGGCGACTCTTCCCCACTCATAGAACGGGCTGCACGGGTCAGAATGCTGGTTACCTCCTCTTCCGAGAAGCAGTCGAGGAACTGGCTCATCCAGATGGCATCAAATCCAGTGGGAAAAGGAACTTCGGATCGAGCAGATTGGCGCCATACCCGTGAATACGCATTGCTCCGGGTAGGTCTTTAGTTTGTTGACGCATCATCTCCAATTGTTGCGGAAGGTCCATAATAGTTACTTCCACTGCATCGTCATAACTTACGCATCGGGTTGCCCAGCGTCCGGTATTGCCTCCTACGTCCAGTAAGGTTTTGGGATGGCGGGCGAAAACGATTGCCAAAGCTTCGTCGAAAGAGCAATCCGAGTAATAGTGGTCGAAGCCAAACCAGCTCTTCTGTACCTGAGCCGGCAGACTGGACAGTCCTTCATAAATAGTACTCCATTCTCCGAATACTTTCAGCCCTCCGGGACGCCCTTCAGTCAGTGCCTCTTCGAGATGGAACATTCCCAGATAGTTGACATCATGGTTGAAATCCATATTCACCCGTACCATTTGTCGTTGAGCAGGAACCAGCCGGCTTTGGCAAGGCGGTAAAGGTTTTCTGCCGCAATACGGTACCGATTGTTAACGATGCTTCCAGCAATACTTGTGTTGCATAAGAAGACAGGCCGCAAGCCTTGCTGATTTCTTCCTGTGTCAGTCCTTCGCGTCGGTCGGCGAGTAACTGGAAAATACCGAATTTAAGCATCAGGCGTGATACCTGAAACACGATGGATGAAAGCTATTTCTTGTGCCAAGCGTTGTGCCTCTACCGCGGTCAACGGTTCCTTATCATATTGATTCTGTTGCATCTTTATTTTGTTATATCTTTTTATTTCAATCCTTTGGAGGGCGAACCGTCACTCGTGGTTTTCCAGAATGAGTAATAGTTGAACCATTGTTCCGGATACGTTGCCGGACAATCTTTTCCAGCGTTTGTGTATATTGTTCGAGCAAGCCTGTTCTCCTTTTTTTCTTTGGTTCGTATGACTGGTTCCGTCCTTATAAAATGAAAACGGTAGGTTCTTGCCCGGCTCTCTCATGGCAAAGTAGAATACCACCGGAACTTTCATTCGCGAACCAGCAAGAAAGGACCGGCGGAAATTTGGCTTCTTTTCCCAGGAAAGGTGTCGTGAGTAATTTCTCTTTATTCAGATAACGGTCTCCCTGGAAGCATACATACTCTTTCGGTCCAGCGCCTCCGTAATACGGAATACATGTGTCAGGCTATCTTCGTTCACGGGGATTATTCTTAAAATCCTTGTCCTGACCATTTTTCTCCAATATCTCTTTGATTCTACGATGTTCGGCATCAAACATGACAATATTGATCTTTTTGGCCATATTCATCGAAGAAAGGAGCACCTATTTCCCAGTTACCCACATGGGCGCCAATCATAATTACTCCCTGTTCGCTGTTCAGCAATTGCAGAAATTCCGGATAGTTTCGAACTCAAACCGGTATTGATCGACTTTTCCGTTACCAATAGCCACTTTGTCAATCAATATTTGCCCTAGCCGGTAATAGTTGCGCAGCAACATGCCCAAAGAGCGTATTTCGGTTGTATTTCAGAATGTGGCGGGCATAAAACCACGTGCTTTGCCCGTTGCTTTCGGTGCGAAAGGTATGAAGTAGAGGACGACCAGACCAGAAATATATAGGCGGCAGTATGCCCAGACAGCGGATAATCAGGTAAATAAAGAATAAGTATCCGAATGTGCCTCCTCTTGTCTTTTTACCTTTCCACGTTTCGACATCAGTCTTCTTCCTGCATACGTGAAATTACCAGATTATAGAAATCCTGGAAGGTTTTGATACCGGCAAAGTCTTTGGCTGTAACGGTGAAACCGAAATTCTTGTCAATCAGTACTACCATATCCACCAGGTCAAGGCTATCCAATTCCAAGGTTTGCATCAAGGGTGCGTCCGGTTGGATCTGTTCTACATCAATCTCAAATTCTTCGGCCAGGGTGGTTCTGATCTTTTCGATGATTTCTTCGTTGGTCATAAATTTATATATTGGTTTAAATTAATTGTTTTCTTTGAATTTACGGATAATCAGTGAGGAATTGGTTCCTCCGAATCCGAATGAGTTGGACAAGAAGGTGTCAAATTCCGTTTCTATCCTCCGGGAGGGGATGTTCAGCAGAGCAGAGGCTTCATCGGGTTCTTCAAAATTGAGATTAGGAGCGATAAATCCGTTGTTCATCATCAAAGTGGAGTAAATGACTTCACTGGCTCCTGCCATCCACATCTCATGTCCGGTCTGTGATTTGGTGGATGTGACGTAGGGATGATGGTCCCCGAATACTTCCGCTATGGCTTTTGCCTCATTCAAATCTCCCACGGGGGTGGAAGTGGCGTGTGCATTGATATATTGGATTTCTTCCAAGGGAATGCCCGCATCGTTGATTGCCATCTGTAAAGAGAACGTGGGGACCGTCCACATTGGGTACGGAAATATGATCTCCGTTGGATGAAAAACCGTATCCTATGACTTCTGCCAGAATAGTAGCTCCGCGCCTTACGGCTGATTCATAACTTTCGAGTACCAGGCTGGCGCCTCCTCCGCTGGGTACCAAACCGTCCCGTCCCTTGTCAAAGGGGCGCGATGCCTTTTCCGGTTCGTCCTCACGGGTGGAGAACGCGCCCAATCCGTCGAAACTACCCACGGAGTAAGGATTTACCTCTTGTGCCCCTCCGCACAGAATGCAATCCTGAAGTCCTGATTTAATAAGAAGATAAGCCATGCCGATGGCGTGTGAACCGCTGGCACAAGCTCCCGATATGGTAAAATTAATTCCCTTCAAATGGAAAATAACCGAAAGATTCATGGTAATGGTGGAGTTCATGGACTGGAAGATAGAACCGGAGCCCACCATAGCCGTATTCTTCTTGGCACGAATGACATCAATGGCCTCGATTACCGGAGCGGCGCTACTGTCATTTCCATACAATATGCCTACTTCATGATCCAATAAACCTCGTCTATTTGTGCCTGACGGAATGCCTCCAAGGTAGCCATATAGGCATATTCTCCCTGTTCGGCGAGGCTATGTCTCTTTTTGCGGTCCAATAACTTCTTAAATCAGGACGTTCGACAAGTCCTGTCAATGCGGAAAAATACCCCATCTCTTTACGTACCGGATCGATGCCGATTCCCGATTTTCCCGTTATATAGTGAGTCTTTTACCTCATCCAGGTTCTTGCCTATGCAAGAGTAAAATACCCATTCCCGTATAACAACTTTTCATTTTTTGTCTATTCTATGCTTTTATTTTTGTATCTATAATCCTCCATTGATGGAAATTACTTCTCCGGTGATATAGGAGGCTTGTTCCGATGCCAGGAAGCCTACCAGTGCGGCTACTTCTCCGGGTTCGCCGAACCGTCCTGCCGGTATCTGTTTTTTCCATTCATTTTCATCAATGCCGTTGGTCATATCCGTGCGGATAAATCCCGGTGCTACGGCGTTCACCGTCACGTGTTTTCTGGCCACTTCCTGTGCCAGTGCTTTGGTGGCGGCTATCATTCCGCCTTTGGCTGCCGAATAGTTGGTTTGTCCCGGCATCCCTTTGATACCCGACAGGGAAACGATGTTGATAATACGTCCGAATCGCTTTACCAGCATATTTTTCAGCAAGGGTTGGGTGACGTTAAAGAAACCGTTCAGACTGATATCCAACACCCGGCTCCATTCATCCTGTTCCATCCACAGCATCAGGTTGTCACGGCGTATACCGGCATTGTTCACCAGTACCTCAATGTAGGTATCGGGATGCTTCTCCATCCAGCCGTTCAGTGCGGCGTGTGTGGCTACTGCGTCTGTCACGTCAAATTTCATCAGTTCGCCGTCCGAGCCTTGTTCCCGTATCTGTTGCAGGGTGGCTTCGGCTTCCGTATCGTTGCTTTGGTAGTTTATCAGTATATGATATCCCATTTCGGCCAGTTTCAGACAAATGGCTCGTCCGATTCCCCGGCTTCCTCCTGTTACTAATGCGTATTTCATTTTTCTTGAAACCTCCCTTTTTTAAGATATACCATCATGCTTTCTATCTCTTTATATTTAGGCGTATCTTCCCGTGAACACAGGAAAAAATGCTCGTATCTCTTTATATACTTGTTGCCTGCGGGGGAACTTAGGCGATCCGGCTATTTCCAGGTAGTCTACAGCTTGTGCCATGCCCATCATCAGGATAGCCATCACCTGATACGCATTCTCTATGACTTTTTTGGCCAGCAAGGCGGAATTCGTACCCATGCTTACGATGTCTTGGTTGTCATTGTTGTTGGGGATGCTATGCACATACATCGGATTGGACAAAGTCTGGCACTCCGCTGTGGTGGAGGTTGCAGTGAATTGTGAAGCCTGTAAACCATAGTTCAATCCAAGCACTCCCAAATTTACAAACGGAGGCAGGATGCCGTTGATACGGTCGTGGAACAGATAGTTGATCTGCCTTTCGCAAAGCATGGTCAGCTTGGTGACTGCGATTTTTAGTTTGTCCATCTCAAAGGAGACGTAATCGCCGTGGAAGTTACCACCATGATAAATATTTTGTGTATCGGATCGACAATCGGATTGTCACAGGCGGAATTTATTTCGTTTATTAATACTTCTTCCGCATTCTCCAGTTCATCGTAAATAGGACCGAGTATTTGCGGAACACATCGCAAGGAATAATAGGGCTGTACTTTGTGTTCGAAGATTTTCTCTTTATGCACCTGGTTGTATAGCTCGTTCTCTCTTTGAAGCACGCATTTACTGCCTGCCACCCATTCTCTCATCATAGCAGCTATCTCTTGTTGACCTTTATGATGCTTGGCCTCGTTTAATGACTGTGCCATAAAATCATCATAAGAGGCGGCAATCTCATTCATCATTACAGAGGCAGCCACCGACCAACGGGTAGTTTTTTTGCATATATCAGATTAACGATACCGATGCCTGTCATTACAGAAGTCCCGTTTGTAACGGATAAACCTTCACGAATACGCATGGAAAAAGGTTTCAGGCCGTTTTCCTGAAGCACCGTAGCTGCGTTACACAATTTACCCTGATAAAAAACTTCCCCTTCCCCTATTAACGTCAGGGCGATATGGGCCAGTTGTTGTACGAGATCGCCGCTGGCACCCACGCTTCCGTGTTCGGGTATGAACGGGTAAATTCCGCGGTTGATAAATTCACAGAGGAGAGAAACCAGTTCCAGATGCACTCCTGACTTCCCTTGTAGAAAAAGTGTACAAACGGGCAATCATAGCTGCTTTTTTACATAAAGTTCGGGAAGCGGTTCGCCGGCACCTGTAGAGTGGCTCCGGATGATGTTGTATTGAAGGTCGATCAGTGACTGGTCTTCGATTCTGTATTGAGCCATCGGACCGAACCCCGTATTGATACCATAAATAATCTTATCGCTGGAAAAGGATTGCAGAAAATGGAAACTTTCCTCCACCTTTCGGATACATTCTTCGGAAAGGTCCTAGGCTTCTCATTTTCAAACAATACTTTGTAGAGGGTATCCAGATTTATACTTTTGTCAGCTGTCATTTTCTGTACTAGATATTTTATGCCTTAATAATAAGGTGCAAAAAATAGGCAATTTCTGTTATATAGCGGACATGAATCAGGATAAAACTTTTTCTAAGGAATTAGTTTTGCTTGTTTTTGTTTCTTATTCGTGGGAGATTTGTTCCCCGGTACCGCTCGATGCTTTCATTGGTGCCGTGGAGGGTGTCTTCATCGGTGGGGGGAATCAATCTATGCTTTTTGCAAATCCGTCCTTCATACTTGCAGATCGCTTCTATCCATTCCTTGGTTAGTGGCATGGACTCATGTCTTTTCAAGATTGAAAGTAACCATGATGGACTTGCAAAACACATTTCACCTCATTGGTTTTCGTGTCAATGACTTGTTGAACCAGATGAAAGCTTTTGGTACCTATCTTAGAGACGGCGGTTTGCACAGCGATGTGGTCTGAGGCGAAGATTTGTTTGACGAAGTCCGCTTCGATGTGAACGACGACAATTCCCATCTTTTCCCAATCTACTCCCGGACATACCGAACCGAAGTATTCAGTCTTTCCCAAATCATAAAAAGAGAAATAAACAGTATTGTTGACGTGCCCGAATTTGTCTACGTCATTGAAGCGCAACTGGATAGGCAGAGTGTGGTGAAATACGATTTCTTCCATTGTTTTCTCTTAAACGTTTTAAATTCGACACAAAAAATAGCACTTTTGCTTTCTTGCTTGAAATTGGGGCAAAGATAGATATTTCTGATGATTCTGTTCTCGGAGACGGGGGAGAAATTAGTTAATAATCGTTTAAACTGGAGTTTTGGAACGTTTATTCTGACTTCTGATATGTGGAAACAATCAGAAGGATGGAAAGGAACTTTAAATACGGATTATTCTTAACTTATTATCTTGTGGAATATGTCCACATTTCTGTGGAATTTTTGCACAGGATCGTGCTTGAAACTTAATCTGGTTATTAATGCTTTTTTTCTTTATTGCAAATTGTTTATGTATTTGAAAATTAGTGATATAATCTCTTTTGTTAAACTTGATAAGTCTCGTTGTATCAGTCTTTTTGTTATGCTTTTGGCACATAAATTGCCCAATATTGATGGTAATCTATCCTAATAACTATTCTAATTTTAGAACAATAATGGAAGTAATAATGAAAAACAAATGGCTATTATGCATTCTTTTAATGCTGTTTCTGCCTTTCGGATTATTCGCGCAGGTTGCTCCTCCTCTTGAAAAACAGAAGACAGAAACACAGGAAGCCCCGGAAAATAACAATGAAGTTACGACAAACAGCGATACTAATACCGACGGGGATGCTGGAAAGACAATCAAAGGAGTGATTAACGACGAACAGGGAGAGACAATCATTGGTGCTTCCGTCATTATCAAAGGTGAAGACACCGGAACTACCAGTGATATGGATGGTAGGTTTTTCTCGAAGCCTCCGGAAGGAGCGATTTTAGTGATCTCTTACATCGGCTATCATACGCAGGAAGTGAAAGTCAGAAAGAGATCTCTTCTTCGTGTTGTGTTGAAAGAAGACAATCAGTTATTGGATGACGTGGTAGTGGTAGGATACGGAACCGTCAAAAGAGTGACCTTACGGGTGCTGTGTCCGGTGGATCCAACAGACAATACAAAAAGCAACCAGTACAACGGGGTTGAAAATATACTCCAGGGTCGTACTCCCGGTGTGTAGAAGTCACTGCTACGAGTGGTATGCCCGGAGCAAGTATGAAGGTGCGCGTTCGTGGAACTACCTCTATTAATAAAAGCAGTGATCCTTTTTATATGTGATTGACGGTATCATCTCTTCCAGTGGCTTGGACGGTATTAACCCTTCTGATATCCAGTCGATGGAAATATTGAAAGACGCTTCCTCCACTGCCATTTACGGTTCGCGTGGTTCGAATGGCGTTATCCTGATAACCACCAAACAGGGTAGTGAGGGAAAAAGCACAGGTAACATTCGATGCATCGATCGGGCTTTCGACTGTCAGAAAACAGTATGACCTGCTGAACGCCTATGAATATGCAACTGCACTGAATGATATTCGCGGATCGTCCACTATCTCTGCCGAAGACCTTGAGGCTTATAAAAATGGAACGAAAGGAATCAACTGGACTGATCTTCTGACTCGTACAGGTATCACTCAGGATTATCGGCTTGCCATATCCCGGAGGAAATGAAAAAAGTGAAATACCTTTTATTTCGGGAAATGTGCTTGATCAGGAAGCCATCACGATCATGTCCGATTATAAACGCTATGGAATTCGGGCAAACATCGACTCGGAAGTGAAAACCCTGGTTGACAATCTCTGCAAAATTAAACGCATCCAGTCTTCACAAACACAATGAAGGTGGGGCGAACTGGTTTGCATGTCACTAACTTTTCGCCTACCATGGAGTTTGAAAAGATCCGAAACCGGCGTGTACAATACAGACCCGTATAATATGATCGGTTCCAGCCCTTACGGTGAAATGATAGTGAACAATAGCGATAGCTATAGCTATAATTTAAACGCCAACCTGACATTGCTGTTTAAGATCATGAAAGGACTGACGCTTTCCGTTCAGGGGAGGTTATGACTACGATAATAGTCCTTTCTTATTCTTTCCGGTCGAAACTGGATTCACCGGGTGCTATCAATAGCGCAAGCAATACCAACGCATTGCATAACTATTGGCAGAATACTAACAATCTGACCTGGCAAAAGCAATTCGGAGATCATAGCTTCACTGCCATGGGTGTATGGGAAATAAGTCGTTCGTGGGACTCACAACTAAAGGGAACCGGGTCCAATCTGAACAATGAAAGTGTTGGGTACTGGAATCTTGGCAATGCTGCTATCAGAGATGCGAGCAATTCATATACGGAATTTTCTTTGGCTTCCGGCATCGTGCGTGCTAATTACGATTATAAGAAACGATATTTTATTACTGCTGCATTAAGAAGTGCTGACGGTTCTTCTAAATTTCAGGGAGACAACAAATGGGGATATTTCCTTCCGCAGCCTGTGGCTTGGGATATTGCACAAGAATCTTTCATGAGCAACCAGCACGTGCTCGATCAGCTGGAAGCCTGCGTGCCAGCTTTGGTGTCACCGGAAATCAGGATATTGCTGCTTACAGCACATTAGGTATGTTGTCGGGGGGCATCTTACGGTTGGGGAACTTCCACTTCCTCTACGGGGATATTGGGGATATCAGTTTGTTACACCCGGCATTACCTGGGAAAAAACTTACCAATATGATTTGGGATTGGATATGAGTATCGGAGGCTTTAATATTACAGTGGACTGGTTCAAGAAACAAACGAAAGATCTGCTTTTTTCAGAAACAGGTGCCTAAATATAACGGAGGTGGTACTTATTGGGTGAATCAAGGAAAACTGAACAATACCGGAGTCGAATTATCCCTTACCACTTTCCCTGTAAAGGGGGCTGTGACATGGGAAACCAGTCTGAATGCTTCTTATGTGAAGAATGAAGTAGCAGACCTCGCAGGAGATGACTTTGTACTCACTGCTAACTATAGCGATTTGGGAGGTCCTCTGCAGATTATGAAGCCCGGTTATCCTATGGGATCTTTCTATGTTTATCAGTGGAAAGGATTCGATGATAAAGGCGCCAATCTTTATCAGAAAGCAGATGGTAGTCTGACAACGAATCCGACTTCCGATGATCTGGTCGTGAAAGGACAGGCAAGTCCCAAATGGACAGTAGGTTGGAATAACACTGTTACTTGGAAAAAACTGGACGCTGAATGTCTTTTTCAATGCTGCCACAGGATATGACCGGCTGAATATCAGTCGTTTTATGGCGGCATCCATGACTGGAGTCTCTCGTTTTATTACCTTGCGCGATGCCTACTTCAAAGGCTGGGATCATGTTGCTAACAAAGCTGACGCCCTTTATCCGAGTCTCACTAACACCGATAACAAGAGTTATGCCAATTCAGATTTTTGGCTTGAAGATGCTTCTTTTATTAAGTTGAAGAATATCAGTCTCTCGTACCGCATTCCTCGCCGTGTATTAAAGTTTGCAAGTGTACAATTGTCTGTCAGCGCACAGGATCTCTTTACGATCACCCGCTATAAAGGCACGGATCCCGAAGTGTATACCAGTTATGACGGACTGGACTATGGCGCTTATCCGATTCCGCGGACGATTACTTTCGGTGCTAAAATCAGATTTTAAACCACCTATTAAGACAATAACCGTATGAAAAAATAACATATACCTTTATAATGAAAGTTTTGCCTGCTCTTCTGGCGCCTTTTTGTGTTGGACTTCGTGTAGTGATTTCCTGGAAGAAGATCCGAAAGGACAATTGCCTTCGGATACCTATTTCAGCAACAAGGAAGATTTGGATGCTTCACTGACGGCTCTCTATTCTGTGATAGCAAGTTCACAGGCTAGTAATAACCTTTTGTGGTACGAACTTCTTGGTGGGAGACGATATTTCCACTCATCCTTCAAGTAATAAGCAGCCTCTCCGTGAGCATGATCAGTTTGATGTGAAAGACAATAACTCGTGGTTGTCCAGTATGTGGGAACAGCGTTTCAAAGTTATCAAGGCCGCTAATTTTATCATTAATAATGCGGAGCGTACGCCGGAGGTGTCGAAAGAGGATATTAAGGTGGCTATTGCACAGGCGCATTATTGGAGAGCCTACTCTTATTTTTTATCTTGGTGACGACTTGGGGACGAGTTCCCATTATGCTGAAAGAAGAAATAGATTATAATGCTCCCCTTAAAAGACAGAGGAAGAAGTGTACGAACTGATCCTGTCTGACCTGAAAATAGCCGAAACCGGTTGTCCCGCAATGTATACAAAAGAACCTTATGCCAGAAACGGAATGAATATTGCCGTAAGTGAAGGAGCTGTGAAAGCAACAATGGCTTATGTTTATATGTGTATGGCGGGGTGCCGCTTAATAAAGGAGTTGAATATTATAAACTGGCTGCCGCTAAAGCCAAAGAAGTGATAGACGGTGCAGATAATGGCACTTATTATTATAAACTGCTACCGGAATATAGTCAGGTATATTCGTGGGAGTACAATAATAAGAATACGGAGTTACTGCTGTTAGGTATCTACTATAACAGGGATGCGATGGGGCATTCGCTCCTTTAACTGATTTCCTTCAGGATATGAAACAAGGCCGGTTGGGGAGATACGAATGGGGAAAAATCAAATTTTGGAAGAACTTTCCGGAAGGACCGCGTAAAAGATGCTACGTATTTCCCTAAAATCATGTTTAGCGACGGGAAACTATATGATTGGTGGTATGATACCGATCCTGCTTCTCGTGAAGTAGTCGCCCCCGTCTTTATGAAAACTGCAGAAGGAGCGGTGCGTGGAACAGAATTTGATTATACAAATCTACCGTAGTCAATGCGTCGGGTGAGAAAACATTCCAGTTGTTACGTCTTTTCGCAAGTATATTGCTGGTATGCCGAAGCGGCAGGGCGTGCGGGAGAGATCAATGATCAGGCGGTCAAAGTTCTAAACGAGGTACGCAACAGGGCAGATGGTGAAGATACTGATAAATATACGACGGATATGTCTCCTGATAAACTGGCGGAAGCGGCTTACGATGAACATGGCTGGGAAATGGCGGGATACTATTGGGGAGGAATCGCCAGCAGAGCCAGGGATATGTTTAGAATGTACCGTTATAAGGAGATCATTTTGAATCCCGTAAGCTAAATGAGCCTATTGAGGTGGCGCACGATGTTTTCAGGAAAGAAGCCTGTAGCAGTCACAGGAACTTGGGATGACAGTAAGATGTATGTTCCTTATCCTTATGAAGACGTGATTTTAAATCCGAACCTGGATAACAGTTGGAAAAACTGACAGTATTTAGTATGACTTATTGAATGATCTGTTTTTTTATAGAACGATGTAGATTCTCACAATGGATTACATCGTTCTTTCTTTTTTGTATGGCTTGTGGTATCAACCTATATCATTGTTCGATAGTTAAACTCTTGTCTTTGTGTGCGAATAGCTGATTTGAAAGGGGAATTTAAAAACGTCGGGCTAGATTTCACTAAATGGAATAAAAGTGTTATTTTTGCATCTTGTTCTTAACGGAAATTAATCAAGAAATGATAGAAGATATTAAAAAGCCTGTCAGGTGATGAATGAAGGAGGAGTGATCCTTTATCCCACTGATACCGTATGGGGTATAGGTTGTGACGCTACTAATGAGGAGGCTGTACGCCGGGTGTATGAGATTAAGAAGCGTTCTGATAGTAAAGCGATGTTGGTGTTGGTGGACTCTCCGGTTAAAGTAGATTTTTATGTACAGGATGTGCCTGATGTTGCATGGGATTTGATTGAAGTTGCCGACAAGCCGTTGACGATTATTTATTCCGGAGCACGTAACTTAGCATCGAACCTGTTGGCGGAGGATGGTAGTGTAGGGATTCGGGTGACGAATGAAGATTTTTCCAGACGACTCTGTCAGCAGTTCCGTAAAGCAATCGTTTCTACTTCGGCTAATGTCAGCGGGCAGCCGGGTGCGGCTAATTTTAGCGAAATCAGTGATGAAATCAAATCGGCGGTAGATTATATCGTTGGCTTTCGCCAGGACGATATGAGCCGGTACCGAGACCCTCAAGTATTATAAAACTGGACAAAGGTGGAGTGATTAAGATAATTCGCGAATAAATGAAAGAGAAAAACTTAGTTTATTGCAGCGTTGCATCAAGTGGCGGGAAGCGAATATAAAGGAGAAGCAATTTATCCTGATATTGAGTTTTCTGGTGGGGATTTTCACTGCGTTTGCCGCTTTACTATTGAAGTTCTTCATTCACCAGATACAGAACTTCTTAACAGATAATTTCAATGCGACGGAAGCCAACTACCTGTATTTGGTGTATCCGGTAGTCGGAATTTTTCTTGCAGGTTGGTTTGTGCGTAACATTGTGAAGGATGACATCAGTCATGGGGTCACCAAGATTCTATATGCTATCTCCCCGTAGGCAGGGACGTATCAAGCGGCATAATATTTGGTCCTCTACCATTGCCAGTGCGATCACGATCGGGATTCGGTGGATCGGTAGGAGCAGAGGCGCCGATTGTACTGACGGGGTCGGCGATCGGTTCCAATTTAGGGAGTGTGTTCAAAATGGAGCACCGGACGCTGATGTTGCTGGTCGGCTGTGGCGCGGTGCAGGTGCGATTGCCGGAATCTTTAAGGCTCCGATCGCGGGACTGGTGTTTACGCTGGAAGTCCTGATGATAGATCTGACTATGTCTTCTTTACTCCCGTTGCTGATTTCTGCAGTGACAGCGGCAACCGTTTCGTATATAATCACCGGCACGGAAGCTATGTTCAAGTTTCATCTAGATCAGGCATTCGAACTGGAACGTATTCCTTTCGTTATCCTACTGGGGAATTTTCTGCGGTCTGATTTCGCTGTACTTTACGCGTGCTATGAACTCGGTGGAAGGTGTTTTGGTAAGCTCAACAATCCTTATAAGAAACTGGCTTTCGGTGGTGTGATGTTGAGTATATTGATTTCCTTTTCCCGCCTCTTTATGGTGAAGGATATGATACAATCAACCTGTTGCTGAACGGAACGTCTGCGGCAGAGTGGGATACGGTCATGAACAATTCTATGTTTTATGGTTATGGCAATTTGCTGCTGGTTTATCTGATGCTGATTATTCTCTGCTGAAGGTCTTTGCTTCCAGTGCAACGAATGGCGGTGGCGGTTGCGGTGGTATCTTTGCCCCTTCGCTTTATTTAGGGTGTATCGCCGGATTCGTCTTTTTCCCATTTCAGTAATGACTTTACTTTTTCTCCGCTTATTTGCCGGAGAAGAATTTTGCTTTGATGGGAATGGCGGGAGTGATGAGTGGCGTTATGCATGCTCCGTTGACAGGAGTGTTCCTGATCGCTGAAATTGACAGGGGGATATGACTTGTTCCTTCCGTTGATGATTGTGTCTGTCAGTTCTTATCTTACGATTATAGCATTTGAGCCTCACAGTATCTATTCGATGCGTCTGGCAAAGAAAGGACAACTGCTTACGCATCATAAGGATAAAGGCGGTATTGACATTGATGAAAATGGAGAATGTCGTGGAGAAGGATTTCGTAGTGGTTCATCCTGAAATGGATTTGGGCGAACTAGTGAAAGCCATTGCTGCTTCACATCGTAATGTCTTTCCTGTGACAGATAAAAAACAGGTGAATTGTTAGGTATTGTACTTGCTTGACGATATTCGGAACATCATGTTCCGTCAGGAACTTTATCATCGTTTTACTGTTAATAAATTAATGACATCTGCCCCAGCCAAGATATTCGATTCGGACGGAATGGAACAGGTAATGCAGACTTTCGATGATACCAAAGCCTGGAATCTTCCCGTAGTGGATGAAGAAGGACGCTATGAGGGGCTTTGTTTCTAAATCGAAGATATTTAATTCATACCGGCAAGTATTAGTACATTTTCTGAAGACTAACCGCCGTCCGACAAGGTACCGGGGCCTGGGTTTATGTAGATAAAATGCAGATTATAAGACGATTATGAAGAAAGAAGATTTAAGAATAGTATATATGGGTACTCCCGATTTTGCGGTAGAGGCCCTGCGTCAATTAGTAGAAGGCGGTTATAATGTAGTGGGTGTGATAACAATGCCCGATAAGCCGGCCGGACGCGGACATAAGATTCAATATTCTCCCGTTAAACAATATGCGCTTGAACAAAATTTACCGTTACTTCAACCGGAGAAGTTAAAAGATGAGGCGTTTGTACAAGCATTGCGTGAATGGAAAGCGGATTTGCAGATTGTGGTTGCTTTCCGTATGTTACCGGAAGTGGTGTGGAGTATGCCGCGGTTGGGAACTTTCAATCTCCATGCTTCTTTGCTTCCTCAATACCGGGGGCTGCGCCCATCAACTGGGCGGTGATTAATGGTGATACGGAAACGGGCATCACCACTTTCTTCCTGAAACACGAGATTGACACCGGAGAAGTCATTCAGCAAGTACATGTACCTATTGCAGATACGGATAATGTGGAAGTGGTACATGATAAGTTGATGGTACTGGGAGGAAAACTGGTTCTTGAAACGGTAGACGCTATATTGAATGGAACGGTAAAACCGATTCCTCAAGAAGAAATGGCGGTTGTCGGTGAACTTCGTCCTGCTCCGAAGATCTTTAAAGAAACCTGTCGGATTGACTGGAATCAGCCGGTGAAGAAATATATGATTTTATCCGTGGATTATCACCTTATCCTGCTGCCTGGAGTGAACTGATTACTTCTGAAGAAGGAGCAGCAGTGGTCGTGAAGATTTTTGAAAGCGAAAAAGTTAGTGAAGCGCATCAATTGTCTGACGGAACAATTGTGACCGATGGGAAGAAATATATGAAAGGTGGCTGTGCCCGATGGGTTCGTGTCTGTCCTTTCTTTACAGCTTCCCGGTAAAAAACGTCTGAAAATAGATGAATTGCTTCGTGGATATAACCTGGAAGATGGTTGTCTGATGAAGTAATTAATCGGATGAGCAGAATAAAACGAGCAAGCCATTAGATTATAAATAGAACCGTCTCGAATTCGAGACAAACCTAGAACCTAAAAATAAAAGAATTATGAAACCAATTATCGCTCCTTCCATTCTTTCTGCTGATTTTCGGATATTTGGCAAAGATATTGAAATGGTAAACCGCAGTGAGGCGGAATGGGTACATATTGATATTATGGACGGGGTATTTGTTCCCTAACATCTCATTCGGCTTTCCGGTACTGAAATATGTGGCAAAGCTGAGTAAGAAACCGTTGGATGTGCATCTGATGATTGTTAATCCGGAGAAGTTTATCCCGGAAGTAAAAGCATTGGGAGCGCATACGATGAATGTGCATTATGAGGCTTGTCCGCATCTGCATCGGGTGATACAGCAAATCCGGGAAGCGGGGATGCAGCCTGCCGTAACCATCAATCCTGCTACTCCGGTAGCTCTGCTGCAAGATATTATCCGGGATGTATATATGGTGCTTATCATGAGCGTGAATCCGGGATTTGGCGGACAGAAGTTTATCGAACATTCAGTAGAAAAAGTTCGTGAGCCTGCGTGCCCTGATTGAACGGACAGGTTCGAAAGCGCTCATTGAAGTAGACGGTGGGGTGAATCTGGAAACAGGTGCCCGCTTGGTTGAGGCGGGAGCCGATGCGCTGGTGGCTGGAAATGCTGTCTTTGCGGCACCCGATCCGGAAGCGATGATTAGTCAGTTGCACGAACTGTAACTCATCAGTTGAGTACTTTTTACATCCATCGATATCCCTATATACGCCTGATTATCCCTTGGATAACAGGCGTTTTTTTGTGGAGATCATTTTTTTTTGACCGTTCATGGGAACTTTTTGGGAGTATTCTAGCCCTTGGACTTTGTATTGCTTTTTATTATTTGTGCTTTATTTCCTGAAACGCCATTCTTTGCGATGGTGTTTTGGATTAGCAGTCTCTATCCTTTGTTTTATAGGAGGATGGCTTGGAATAACTTGGCAATTACAACACGCTGTCTACTCTTTTCCGGAAGAAGAAACAGTGTATCGGGTTTTTAATAACGGATGCACCTCAAGCGAAAGAACATACCTACCTCTGCCAGACATTATTAAAGGAACGTCGTGATACTGCCGGCTATACATATCCGATAGATGAGTACTGCAATCCTTTATCTACAGCAAGATTCGGCCGTCACCCGGTTGAAAAGTGGAGATGAACTGCTGATTTCTGCCCGTATTTCTCCCCTCTCAACAATCGCAACTTTGATGAATTTGATTATGCCCGCTTCCTGATGCGGAAGGGAATCAGTGGAACAGGATATGTTGCATCCGGGAAATGGACAAAACAGGACGGAATGAATAACCTTGATCTCAAAAGTATAGCCAGCTCTTGCCGAAGAAAGATGATTTCACTTTATCAGAAACTAGGGTTTTCCGGCGATGAACTGGCTGTACTTTCAGCTTTGACCATAGGAGACAAAACGGAATTAAGTGATTCGGTTCGTGAAAGTTATTCGGTGGCCGGTGCAAGTCATATTCTAGCTCTATCCGGTTTGCATATCGGGCTTTTATATACATTGCTCTTTTTTTTTCATACTGAAACCTGTTATTGCCCGAAGAGGAAATATAGGTAGAGTTATACGTTCTGTTCTTCTTCTTATCCTATTATGGGCTTTTGCCTTTTTCACAGGACTTTCTCCTTCGGTAGTACGCTCGGTCAGTATGTTTTCGATTTTAGCAATGGCAGATATGGTTGGTCGCCAACCGCTATCTTTAAATACATTGGCGGCGACTGCATGGTTGATGTTATTTCTGCAATCCGGCATGGTTGTTTGATGTTGGTTTCAGCTTTCTCTTTCCTTGCTGTTGCTTCCATCCTATTGATTCAAAAGCCAATCTATCACCTGATTACGGTGAAAGGTAGAAAGGGGAAAATATATTTGGGGACTGATGAGTGTGTCTGTTGCTGCACAAATAGGAACAGGCTCCGCTTGTCATGTTTTATTTCTCCCGTTGTTTTCTGTACATTTTCTATTGACGAACTTGGTTGTTATTCCTTTCATTACGATTATCCTGTATGCTGCTGTCATTATGCTTCTTCTGACTCCTCTTTCGTGGCTTCAAGATCGTAGTGGTACCGAAGGTGTTAAAAACTATTGGAAGGACTTAATTTCTTTCGTCCGATGGGTGGAACAGCTTTCCTTACGCTTCTATAGATGGAATCTGGCTTTATCAGTTGGAAATATTGGGTATCTATATCGTTGGTTTTTTGTTAACCTATTTTTCATGAACCGTCGCTTACCGGAATTTATTGATTTGTCTTTTTACTATCTTATTACTAGGGTATTTATCATGCAACATTATATGGTTTGGATAGACCGTCCCCGGACAAGTATTGTTTTTTATAATGTTCGCGGTTGTCCGGCAGTTCATTGCATGTATAGACAATGGATGGAATTCCTGGATAGTTTATGGAGATAGTCCCCTGAAAAAGGCAGTTGTATCGTGTTGACAACAAATTATTGGAATCATCACCAATTATTGTCGCCGTTAGAGGTGACAGCCGATTATCAAGATACCGCGCTCTGCTGCCGGGAACAAATACTGTCTTACCATGGACGACGCATTTGTATGGTGACCGATCATCGCTGGCGGAACAAATCTGCCGCTACTCCGTTATATATTGATTATCTTTACTTATGCAAAGGCTATAATGGTCATTTGAAAGAACTCAGGTTGCTCTTTGCTCCGGAGTGCATTATATTAGATGCATCCCTTTCGGAACATCGCAAGCAACTCTTTGAAGAGGAATGTAAACAGTCTGGTTTGCGTTTTATCTCTTTATCCGAAAAAGGTTCTGTCCGGTTTTTGCTCTAAGTACAAAGATTTATCGTACATTTGCATCTTGATAAAGTATTATAGTATGTTGACGAAAGTAATTGAACAAGCCAAAATAGACCATTTTACCAAATGGTTTGAACGAGCTGACAAAATAGTAATTGTATCTCATGTTTCTCCTGACGGCGATGCAATCGGTTCATCATTGGGATTATATCATTTCTTGGATTCTCAGGAAAAGACAGTGAACGTAATTGTGCCTAATGCATTTCCCCGATTTCCTCAAGTGGATGCCGGGGCAGTAAGGATATCCTGTTGTATGACCGTTACAAAGAATTTGCAGATAAATTGATCGCCGAAGCAGACGTCATCTGTTGCCTCGATTTCAATGCACTGAAGCGTATCGATGATATGGCAGATGCTGTAGCAGCTTCTCCCGCACGTAAAATAATGATCGATCATCATCTTTACCCGGAAGAATTCTGTAAGATTACGATGTCTTACCCGAAGATTTCTTCTACTTCCGAATTGATCTTTCGGTTGATCTGCCGTATGGGCTATTTTAGCGACATCTCTAAAGAAGGAGCCGAATGTATCTATACAGGGATGATGACAGATACCGGCGGGTTCACCTATAACTCCAACAACCGGGAAATCTATTTTATCATTAGCGAACTTCTTTCTAAAGGGATTGATAAGATGATATCTATCGTAAAGTATATAATACGTACTCGGAAAGCCGTTTGCGTCTAATGGGTATGTGTTGTCTAATATGACTGTTTATTCGGACTACAATGCAGCCTTAATCACATTGACAAAAGCCGAACAGAGTAAGTTTAATTATATAAAAGGTGATAGCGAAGGGTTTGTGAATATCCCTCTTACTATTAAAAACGTTTGTTTCTCTTGCTTCCTGCGTGAAGATACCGAGAAACCGATGATTAAAATATCCCTTCGTTCAGTAGGAACCTTCCCATGCAATCAGTTAGCTGCCGAATTCTTCCATGGAGGAGGTCACTTGAATGCTTCAGGCGGTGAGATTTTTCGGAACGATGGAAGAGGCAAAAGCGGTCTTTGAAAAGGCGCTTGAGAAATATAAACCTTTACTAACAGCGAAAAGAGTGGAAGGTTAAAAGTGAATATTGAAAGGTTAAAAGATACGAACTTTCAACTTCCCCCTTTCAACTTTTAATGATTTTGAGATACATTTGTGCGGAATATAGCTAATTAACAGATAATGAAGAAACTTGTATTTTTATTTCTCTCTGTGATAACCGCCGGAAGTCTGTTCCAGGCATGCGACAATTCGAAGACTTATGCAGAAATGCTGGAGGACGAGAAAAATGCGGTGAATAAGTTCATCAAAGATAATGATATTCGTGTCATTTCATTGGAAGAGTTTGAACGGAATACGATTACAATTACCGAATGGGGATGTCAAGAAATGAATATGTTGCTTTCTCAAATGGCGTCTATATGCAGATTGTAGATCGTGGAGGAAATGAGGAATGGTGATCCGGAAGATACTTTTTGCTAATAATAATGTGATTTGTGCCCGCTATCTGGAAAAGAATATAGACGAGTAATGAGTTGACTTGTTTCAATGTTGTCCTTCCTGAATATATTAATGCTTCTGATTATTATAGATCTCCCCTTACATTCCGTTATGTCAACGAAAATTCATCAGCTTATGGAATTGTTTTAAGCACTCTCTTGATTATGATTATTTGTGGGACAGCAAATTCGTACGGAACAGCTATTCCCGGTGGATGGCTGTTGGCATTGCCATACTTGCGTGTGGGATAATGCTCATGTACGTTTGATTATTCCTTCAAAAAATGGGGCATAGTATTTCGCAACAGAATGTGATTCCATATTATTATGATATCCGGAAGTTCGAGAAAGCAAAAAGTTAAAGCACTAACATTAAATAAATCTTTAAGTATAGAACCTATGACTCTAATCAAATCTATCTCTGGAATCCGCGGAACTATTGGCGGTGGTGCTGGCGAGGGATTAAATCCGCTCGACATTGTGAAGTTCACCTCAGCTTATGCTACTTTGATTCGTAGAACCTGTACGGTACAAAGAGTAACAAGATTGTAGTGGGACGTGATGCCCGCATTTCCGGTGAGATGGTCAAGAACGTAGTAGTCGGTACCTTGATGGGTATGGGCTGGGATGTAGTGGACATTGATTTGGCTTCTACTCCGACTACCGAGCTGGCTGTAACCATGGAAGGTGCCAGTGGAGGTATTATTCTGACTGCCTCACACAATCCGAAACAGTGGAACGCACTGAAATTACTGAATGAACATGGTGAATTTCTGAATGCAGCCGAAGGCAACGAAGTACTTCGTATTGCTGAAGCTGAAGAATTTGACTATGCCGATGTCGACCATCTGGGATCTTACCGCAAAGACCTGACTTATAATCAGAAACATATTGATAGCGTGCTGGCTCTTGACTTAGTGGATGTAGAAGCCATTAAGAAAGCCGGTTTCCGTGTAGCTATCGACTGTGTGAATTCGGTAGGCGGTATTATTCTTCCTGAATTGCTTGAGCGTCTGGGCGTGAAACATGTAGAAAACCTCTACTGCGAGCCTACCGGAAACTTCCAGCACAACCCGGAACCACTTGAAAAGAACTTGGGTGACATCATGAACCTGATGAAAGGTGGAAAAGCTGATGTAGCTTTTTGTAGTAGACCCGGACGTTGACCGTTTGGCTATGATTTGCGAGGACGGTGTAATGTATGGTGAAGAATATACATTGGTTACTGTTGCCGATTATGTACTGAAACATACTCCGGGTAACACTGTTTCTAACTTGAGTTCTACCCGTGCTTTGCGTGATGTGACTCGTAAATGGTATGGTATGGAATATAATGCTTCTGCCGTAGGCGAAGTAAACGTAGTAACAAAGATGAAGGCAACCAATGCTGTTATCGGTGGTGAAGGAAACGGTGGGGTAATCTATCCGGCCAGCCACTATGGACGTGATGCCTTGGTAGGTATTGCCTTGTTCTTGAGCCATCTGGCACACGAAGGCAAAAAGGTGAGCGAGCTCCGTGCTACTTATCCTCCTTACTTCATTGCTAAAAACCGTGTAGACTTGACTCCGGAAATCGATGTAGATGCTATCCTTGCCAAAGTGAAGGAAATCTATAAGAACGAAGAAATCAACGATATCGACGGTGTGAAAATAGACTTTGCCGACAAATGGGTGCATTTGCGTAAAAGTAATACGGAACCGATTATTCGCGTTTATAGTGAAGCTTCTACTATGGAAGCTGCCGAGGAAATCGGTCAGAAGATAATGGATGTGATTAATGAATTAGCAAAATAATATCCTGTAAAATAGGATTTTATTTATAACATTTGAGTCTCGTATATCATAAAGATAACTGAATAAGTTGTCTCATTGATATACGAGACTTTTTATTAGGATGATATCCACTGAATAATGATAGTTACTCTTCTCCTTGAGTATTAACAATAAAGTTTCTTTTGATTAAGTCCAAACTTCCTTTCGTCAATAGTAAACTTCTCTTTTTGTTATTTACAAACTTAAAATGCAAAACTTCATTTTTTTTATAAATGCAAGTTTTTGTTTTTAAAAACGGAACCTTTGTTTTTTATAAATGAAGCTTTTGCATTTATAATTGGAAGGGATGAAAAGCAACTTTACTGTTAATAAAAAAGAAAGTTTGGACTTAATCAAGAGCAACTTTTCTATTAATAGATTACATGAGAAGTAAGCAGTATTGAGAGGAAACTAATCTATATAGCGCTTACTTCTCTACTTCGTTAGAATAGATACGCCACAAGAATATCAATTGATATACAAAACTTTATAGGTCTTATATCAATGATAAACACATGGCTTAATTATACAGAATTGATATATGAAAAGCACAATTGAGGGAAAATTGTAGTATATTTTGTACTGTTCTTTGAGGCGTCTTTATTATTAAAGGAAGCGTTTAGTGCTTTTTCTCAAGTGCGAATCTGGACAATTCGAGCCTGTGTTGAGGAAATAAACAAAACGTTCTTCCTTTGGTTTGTATGTTGCATCTAGGTACTGATATACAGTCAAGGGCGTGGCCTGTTTTTGCTTGTATCCAACACAGAGGTAGTTCAGAACCTGCACTTGGATATAAGTTTAGCGGTCTCGCGCTTCTTTTGTGTATACACTTCTGTTGAGACTAGGAAGGAACTAATAAATTGAAAAAAACATACAAACAGTACAAGTGTTGCCAGTAATGTTGCTAATGTCCGTAACAGTATCAGCAAGAGACCTAACAGGTTTTTGAACAACCTTATTGATAAACGTACGACATGAAAATAAAACTGATTGCATTATTTATAATGATGGGATCGTTGGCTGCCGTAGCTGATAATGATACTTATTTCTTTTCAAAAGTAGATTATGGTTCAGTGTTCGTTGTTCAAACAGCCGATGGATTCTTGTATCAGATAATTTTAATTGGCAGGATTTTTTTCCGGTGTGGGGTGGTGAGACGGAGGCAAAGATTGGCTGTTTCGCGGATGGGAATTGGCAAGAATGAAAGAGGCGGAATCCTTGGATTGTGCGAATTAGTAGTGAAGTAGTTGCTGAAAAATAGAGGTACTTGATAAAATAGAGTTGCATTTTCCGTATAAAAACGTATCTTTGTGTAAAGAGAATTAAAGACATCGATTATTAATGGCTATTTTCTTTCGCACTACGAAACAGAACATATAAGCGATTGCCTGATATTTAATAGATGATATTAATGATTAACACAATGAAAATACGCTTGATTTTGTCTTTTGTTTTATTGATTTATTCATTGGTCTGTCAAGCAGATGGCGGTAAAGATTCATATATCTTCCGGAAAGTAGATTATCAGCAAGGATTATCCAATAGTGCTGTGCTTTGTCTTTTTCAAGACAATACAGGGTTGATGTGGTTTGGTACATACGATGGTGTCAATTGTTATGATGCCGAAACATGGAAGTTTTTTCGTTCTGATTTTTCAGCCCCCAAAGCTTTGAGTAATAATGTAATCCATTCTATTCAGCAGGCAGATAATAATTGTTTGTGGATTTCTACACATTTTGGGTATCAATCGTCTTTCACAGGATTCGCGGCAAGTTGTCGGATATTATGACTTTACAGATGATTATTATCTACATTCAATTCTAAAGGAAAAACACATGGGTGGTGAGTCATGGTGGAATTTTCTACTATAATACATCTTATAAACGATTTTGTACAGATTAAGAATCTGAAAGTACCCGTAGAAGATATGGATAAACGGGCATTCGTAACGGATGATGGTGTTTTTTGTGGATTTTCACTCAACAAACAGGGGAGCTGTTACAGGTTTCTGCAGGATGCTTTTGATTGTGACACATTATCAATTCATTCAACTGTTTCATCTACTGATTTTTCCTTACAGGAAACCATAGACCTATTCATTCTGATGGCTGGAAAGTGCGACTCCCCCTTCCCACAAATTGGGAGCTGTG
>VOFJ01000483.1_pt1 | contig 47603 bp, 73 predicted proteins | sample 5384081 | NCBI WGS metagenome assembly VOFJ01 (sample SAMN12384729, study PRJNA508395) | human gut metagenome | isolation source: healthy gut I | host: Homo sapiens
CTACCAGGGAGAAGAAGAACTGGAATTTTGGAAAGCAATTCCGAGTGTATGGGATGACAGCCGCGCGTTAGATGGAGAGAGATTGGGTGAATTATCGTTCAGGCACGTCGTTCGGGAATGACTGGCTTGTGGTGGACACGACGAATACGGAAGCCCGCACAATTGCCATTTGACTCACGGATTTTCTGGAACTGGTAAGAAGTACATTGCTTCACCGTAATGATGATGACAAAGTTCGAATACACGCAACGAAAGTACGCAGTACCATAAGAAGATAAAAATGGAGATAAAGCCTTGTTTTGAAGCTAAAAGCAAGCCGGCGGACCCCGCATTGCATTTCCCCTCCACTAAAGAAATGACTCAAATTGATGGTCGCTGAGTATGTGAAAATGACAAGTAAATGATAATTTTGCGAGGTGCCCTGAAAGGGCTTAATTATATAGCGTGAGACGCCCTACGAATACATCGTACAAGCCCTGAAGGGCGGAACAAACTATTATGCCCTTTCGGGCGAAATTCAGGTGCTGTTTTTACGTGAGGGGTTGCCCACACGCTATATAATGCCCTTTCCGGCACCCAATAATATATAGTGGCCAAGGCTTTCAGCCTAACCGATAAGTACTCATTTAACCGCTAAATTCCCATTTGGCCGGTCTTTTATTGGATTTTACTGCACACCGCGAGTAATCAACCACTTGCCACGCATCTCGGATCATAGTGGGAGAAAAAAAGAGTGTTTAGCGCTTTGTATCAAGCAGCGCAGCGATAGCCACCATATCGTCCGGTGTTAACGAAAAATCGAAAACATTGAAATTCTCAATCATACGTTCTTTATGAGGTCGATTTTAGGAATCACGATGATATTGCGTTGAATCAGATAACGCAGATTGCGACCTGTGCCACTGATTTGCCATATTCTTTACCGATTTCCTGGAGAGTCGGGTTGGTAAAAAAGGGGAAGTCGTTTTCGTCCCTTCAGCAAACGGTCCCCCATGACATAATTTTAGTACCATATTCTTTCATTACTTCCTGCAACTTTATCATCTGTTAGTTTGAAAACGTGTGTCTCTACCTGATTGACGGCAGGGGTAATTTCACAAATTCTGCCAAGTCTATAAAGCGGTCAGGATAGAAGTTGCTGACACCGATTGCACAGGTTTACCAGCCTTATATGCTTCCTCCATAGCCGGTAAGTTCCATAATAATCACCGAATGGCTGATGAATGAGCAGTAAGTCTATATAATCACTTTTTTAATTTGTGAAGTGATTCATCAATAGAAAAGCTTTAGCTTTTTCGTAACCGGCATTTGAAATCCATACTTTTGTAGTGATGAACAGTTCCCCACGTGGTACGCCGCATTTACTGATTGCATTTCCAACACCTTCTTCGTTATGATAGGCTTGTGCCGTATCAATAGAACGATAGCCCACACTGATTGCATCCGACACGCAACGTTCACACTCTTCAGGCGTAACCTGATAAACACCATAACCTAAAAATAGGCATTTCAATGCCATTGTTCAATTTTACTTTTTCCATAATCGAGTATATTATTAAAATAAAAGCGTATTCTAATGTTTTTATTATCTTTATTTCCTCTATACAAAGTTAGTCTGTAAAAGGTAATCTGTTTTTATATAGATTACGGGTTTTGCTACCTTTTTTACGGATAACTCTATCTTTGCATTTAATATCTACTATTATATAGTCGTTTTTTGAGTATTTTGTTCTTCATATTCGTAGTATAGGAAGTTAAATCAATTAAAAGAAGCATTATGAATAAATATTTTCTTGTTGTATTGTTGTCATTATTCATGCAGGTTGATAAGGTGGCAGCAGCCCCCCTGGCAATGGTCAGTGGAAATAAAAGAGGCTGATTTCAGAAGAGACAAACGCCAACCCTTCTGCCTATCTATGGATACCGGAAAACTGTAAACAAGTCCGTGCCGTCATCATCGGGCAACACAATATGACCGAAGAAACAATTTTCGAGCATCCTTGAATTTCGGAAGAATATGGGCAAACTGGGAATTGCAGAGATATGGATCACTCCCGGAATAGACCAACGCTGGGACGTGACAAAAGGTACCCAACAAATCTTTGAAACAATGATGAAGAACTTGTCTGAAATAAGCGGATATACAGAACTGGAGTTTGCCCCGGTTATACCCATCGGACACTCGGCAATGGCTACTTATCCGTGGAACTTTGCCGCCTGGAATCCTGAACGTACATTGGCCGTACTCTCTATTCACGGTGATTCTCCAAAAGAACTCATTTGACGGGTTACGGGCGTGCGAATTTGGATTGGGGAACCCGTACGATTGAAGGTATCCCTCATTAATGGTAATGGGAGAGGACGAATGGTGGGAAGACCGGTTGATAACCTCTTTCGATTATCGTCGTGAATATCCGAATGCTCCCCTTTCATTTCTTGCTGATGCAGGACACGGACATTTCGACATATCCGATGAATTGATTGATTATCTTTCTCTCTTTCTGAAAAAGACAGTGGAATATCGGTTGCCGGAGCATTCGTCATTGGATGCTCCGATTCAGTTAATTCCGGTAGAAGCAAAGAATGGCTGGCTGGCAGACCGTTGGCGAAAGAATGAAAAGCCTACAGCCGAAGCCGCTTCCTATGATAAGTATAAAGGAGACAAGAACCATGCGTTTTGGTATTTTTGATAAGGAAATGGCAGATGCCACAGAAAAATATTACGCCAATGAGCGTGGAAAAGACAGAGCAGTATATCGGCTTTGAGCAAAAAGGAAAAACTGATAACTTTCAATCCGAAATCCCATGTACGTATGTCTCCTTCTTTTCAACCCGAAGCGGACGGAGTCACTTTCCACCTGAAAGCAGTGTGTACACAGATACGTTAAGGAACGAATATTCAAAAGAACACAGTACGCATCCCATTCGAATGTCGAGAATTTGCGGTCCGGTGGAAGTGGTGAATGATACAACTTTTACTGTTCGTTTCTATCGGATGGGATTGGATAATCCTAAACGTACAGGGAGGCATCTGCCTGATGGCTTCCGTAAAACAGGATCATAAATACCGGAGTGCCGTTCAGCAGGTAGAGATTCGTATTCCTTACCGGAATAAGGAAGGATACCCCAAAGTATAATTTTCCCGAAACTATCCGATGTAAAAAAGCTTCAGTGAAAGAAATAAGTTTAAATGGAACTGCTGACTCCGGCCTTCCGGTTTACTATTATGTAAAAGAAGGTCCGGCAGAGATAAAGGGAGATAAACTGGCATTGACTAAAAATTCCCCCACGTGCAAAATTTCCGGTAAAGGTGACAGTGGTAGCCTGGCAATATGGGCGTAGCGGAGAACCTAAAGTGCAGACTGCTGAAGCAGTAGAACAGAGGCTTTTTATATTACTGCCGTTAGTTTGACAAAGAGATTGTCCAGGAATCAGAGTACTAATTCCTTGAACAATCTTTCAAAGTCTTATCTAAATCAGTAGAAAATCCCGGATGTGGGCGAGATACTTGTATGCAGGAACTTCTTACTGCAGTCAGCCAACGAAATCTGTCAGGAATATCCATATTGGCTATGGCTCCTCCCTCTTTATTTCCCATGCATATCTTGTCAAAGACCTGTAACCCTTCTTTCAGGCAATTCATATCCAGTTCGGAAGAAAACAGTTTTAGTTTGTTCTCATCTATCGTATAGAGGATTTCAGGTATTTGGCTTGTTTGGAAAACAACACAATCCCCATATTGATAAACTCCTCCCGTTCTACTTTAGGAACGAAACGGATGACTGCGTATTCATATAAGTGCCTTTCTTGCATTTTGCGCTTCATTTACAAATGTTTCGGAATGTTTCATCCTTTCTTCTAAGAATCGAATATAAATGTCTCTCAAATCCTGTGGAGTTTTCTGTGCCTTCTGTCCAGTTCAACCAGTCGTCGGGAATAGCATTGACTATCTCACGGATTTTATCAGAAGTCAATATCTGTCTGAATTCGATATCTACTTCTTCCAGTCTATCGGCAAACGGTAATAATACATGATCTTTTATCTGTACAAAAGGAACCAGTGCCTGTTTTTTGCCAGTTAGTCCAGGAATGGTGGAAATAAAGGGACGCCCCATGATCTATCAGCCATAGTTCTTTGTGCCATATCAACATATTGGTGTTTTTAATGGTACGGTCTACGTTAGTCAGCAAGGCATCCAGCCATACTACTTGCGAAGCCGTTTTTCCATCTACTTGATGTACTATCGGATCAAAAAGGTCAACGAACCGGAAAGGAAATGCAATCCCATATTCAGTCCTCGACTCCATTGAAGTAAATCCTGTATCTCTTCGTCTGCTTCCGTTCGTCCGAAAGGCCTCGTCCAGATTCAGAAAAACTATTTCGGGGACTCTGAAACCCAGTGCACGGGCTATCTCCCCACCAATCAGTTCGGCAATCAGCGCTTTTGTTCCGTGTCCTGCCCCCTGAATTTGACTACATACTTAAATTCATCGTCAGCTTCGGCTAGAGCAGGCAATGAGCCTCCCTCACGCAGAGGAAGAATATATCTTGTAACATTTGCCGTACGTAAATCCATGTAGCTCCTTTCTTTAATTTGGGGAATAAAGATAGGACGTTTTAGATGAATTTTATAAGAAAGTGGGCTTTAAATTAAAGAATTGTAGCTTAATTAAATAATTTTGTGGCTTTGAGTGTTTAAGGCACCTTGTTCGTATCTTATAGATAAAAGATAGAAATAATATGAATAAGAAAGTTTTAGTTACGGTAATCTTGTTTGGTTCATTGACAGTATCGGGTATAGTGTCAGGCTCAATCTGTATATCCCGGACAACATCAGGGAAAGTTGAAAAAAGGAAACAGTCGCTCCCCTTCAGGCGGAAAGTTTTGATTTGAAAGATGTTCGCCTGTTGCCAAGTCGTTTCCGTGATAATATGCTTCGGGATTCTGCCTGGATGACGTCAATAGATGTGAATCGTCTGCTACATAGCTTCCGTACCAATGCCGGTGTGTTTGCCGGACGTGAGGGCGGATATATGACAGTGAAGAAACTGGGTGGTTGGGAATCTTTGGATTGCGAACTTCGCGGACATACTACCGGACACATGCTCTCGGCACTTGGTTTGATGTACGCAGCTACCGGCAGTGAGATATTCAAACTGAAAGGCGATAGCTTGGTTAACGGATTGGAAGAAGTGCAGAATGCACTGAAAAACGGGTATTTGAGTGCCTGGCCCGAAGAACTGATAAACCGGAATATTCAGGGAAAAGGTGTATGGGCTCCCTGGTATACTCTGCACAAACTTTTCTCCGGGCTGATAGATCAATATCTGTATGCGGATAATAAGAAAGCATTGACTATCGTCACCCGAATGGGTGATTGGGCATACAATAAAATTGAAACCCCTTAGTGAAGAAACACGTAAACTTATGATCCGCAATGAATTTGGCGGTATCAATGAGTCATTCTATAATTTATACTCAATAACGGGAGATGAACGTTATCGCTGGCTGGCGGAATATTTCTACCACAATGACGTAATCGACCCATTGAAAGAACTTCGTGATGACTTGGGAACGAAGCATACCAATACTTTCATCGAAAGTGATAGCCGAAGCCCGCAACTACGAGTTAACCCGCAACGAGACAAGCAGGAAACTATCGGAATTCTTCTGGCACACCATGATTGACCATCATACTTTCGCCCCGGGATGCAGCAGTGACAAAGAACACTACTTTGATCCGAAGAAGTTATCCCAACATCTGACCGGCTATACCGGAGAAACTTGTTGTACCTATAATATGCTCAAACTTAGCCGCCATCTTTTCTGCTGGACGGGCGATTCATCTATTGCGGATTATTACGAAAGGGCATTGTATAATCACATCTTGGGACAACAAGATCCCGAAACGGGTATGGTGGCTTATTTTCTGCCTTTGCTTTCCGGTTCTCATAAACTATATAGCACAAAAGAGAACTCTTTTTTGGTGTTGTGTCGGTAGCGGATTTGAGAATCATGCAAAGTTTGGAGAAGCCATCTACTACCATAACAATCAGGGGAATATATGTAAAATCTATTTATCCCTTCACAGGTAACCTGGAAAGAAAAAGGACTGACAATCCGTCAGGAAACGGAATTCCCACAGGAAGAAACAACACGTTTTACTCTTCAGGCAGAAAATCCTGTCCGCACGACTATTTATCTGCGCTATCCTTCGTGGAGCAAGGATGTAAAAGTTTCGGTGAATGGTAAGAAAAATATCTGTAAAACAGAAATCTGGTTCTTATATTGCCATTACCCGTGAATGGAAAGATGGCGATCAAATCTCGGCTACTTATCCGATGCAAATCAAACTGGAAACTACTCCGGATAACCCGGATAAGGCAGCCCTGTTATATGGCCCGTTGGTATTGGCGGGAGAACGGGGAACTGAAGGTATGCAAGCCCCTGCTCCTTTCTCAAATCCTGCTCTTTATAATGATTATTATACCTATAATTTTTCATGTCCCAGCACATTTGCGTACCTCTTTGAAACTAGATAAGAAACACCCCTGAACGTGCTTTGCAACGTGTAGGAAGTGATTTGAAGTTTACGACAGAACAAGGAGATGTGATTCGTCCGCTATACGATTTGCATCGCCAGCGCTATGTCGTATATTGGGATTTACAATCAGAAGAATAGATAGTAAACAACGAAATGAATAATCGTTTATTAATTGCCGCTTTTGTAAGTATCTGCTTTTTTGTCCGGTTCTTGCAAAATATCATCCGGTCAGGGAAGTCGGTATGACTTCTCTTCTTTGGATTCTGTTATCCAAGGATGGGTAGACAAGGGATATTACCCCGGAGCATCCATTTGTGTAGTGAAGAATGATACCGTCATTTTTCAGAAGAACTATCGGGATTATACACCCGATACAAAAAGTATATGTCGCTTCTGCCGGAAAATGGGTAGCGGCTGCTGTCATAGGCGCGGTGGTAGACCGTACTGATTTGGGATGGGGATGATCCGGTAGAAGAAAAATGGTTGCCGGAATTTAAAGACGATGCTAAAGGTAAGATTCTTCTCCGGCAATTATTATCCCATACATCAGGAGTACGTCCATATCTTCCCGAGCCCCGTGTAGATAACTATAATCATTTGGATTCGGCAGTCACTGAAATTCTCCCTTTGGATACAGTCTTTACTCCCGGCACTCGTTTTGAATATGGTGGACTTGCCATGCAAATTGCCGGAAGAATGGCAGAAGTGGCGATGGGAGAGGAGTTTGAGACTCTTTTTTTCAAGAACTGCTGGCGCAACCTTTGGAAATGAAAAACTCTCATTTTACCCCAATCAACACGGACGGCGGACATGCACCCATGTTAGGGGGCGGACTGTGTACTACAATGAATGATTATCTTCACTTCCTGTCCATGATTTATCACGATGGAATGTATAATGGCAAGCAAATTATATCAGCAGAAACTGTGAAAGAAATGCAGGTCGACCAAGTGAAAGGGGCGCCATAATCCCTTCGAATAACTCGGATAATTATGTAGCGAAAGGACTGGGACAATCCCACAATGGAATCTACGGATTAGGAGAATGGCGTGAATTAATAGATAAAAAAGACAGGTGAAGTTCTTATCAGATTAGTTCACCGGCCGGTGCTTATCCGTGGATAAATAAACACGATAAAGTTTACGGATTCTTCATCTCCCATGTAGCAGGTTCTTCTGCTAAAGAAGACAGGTTTTTCTTCTTTCTTTGGCAGCCCTGTCATTTCACGGACCGTTTCAGAAATACTGAAAGGTAAGCCATTGGTTGTCAAACAAGGACGTATCAATGTAGGAAACGGCTCTCTATACTATGAGGAAGCCGGTCAGGGTGAACCGATCATCTTTGTACACGGTCATTCGCTTGACCATCGTATGTGGGATGAGCAATTTTTAGTGTTTGCGAAAAAGTATCATGTCATTCGCTATGATTTAAGAGGATACGGCATTTCTTCTTCCCAAACAGAAGATTATCAATTTATGCATGTTGAAGATCTGGTTACTTTGATGGACTCTTTGCACATCAAGAAAGCGCATATCGTCGGACTTTCTTTGGGGGGATTTATCACTGCTGATATGTTGGCGTATTTCCCAGACCGGATGTTATCGGCTTTTTAGCCAGTGGAAACATTCGAAAGTCCAAAGGTCCCAGTGAACCGATGACTAAAGAGGAAGCAAAGGTACGTGATGACGAAATAGCTGCCCTGAAAAAGAAAGGAGTGGAAGTGATGAAGAAAGAGTGGTTTGAAGGATTAATGAAATCCGGTGGTAGCCAGCGTGAACGGATGCGTGTGCCTTTGTGGCAGATGATTGACGAATGGGATGCGTGGCAACCGCTACACAAAGAAGTACGGGTAGTAGCAGGGCTGGATGCTATTGAAGAATTGAAGAAGAGTCACCCTGCTGTACCTGCCTTAATTGTAGAAGGTCATTCTTCTGATAACAAATTTTCAAAAAAAAATCCTCCCATATTGGAATATCTACCTAATGGAAAGCTGAAAATCATAGAGGATTGCGGGCACATGATGAATATGGAGCGACCGGAGGAATTCAATGCAGCTTTTAGAAGAATTTTTAATCAATATTGAACAGTAAAAATGAAAAAAGCAATAAATATCATGAAACAAATAGTTCTATGCCTGATCGGAATATTATTAGCATCGTTTGTATCTGCACAAAAGATAAATCATCCTTCACTTTGTATACCCCTCAACGCATTCAGCAGGTAAAACAACGTATGCAGAATGAACCTAAATTGCAGGAAGCATGGGGAGATATTAAGAAAACCGCCGATGAAGCCTTACAAAAAGGAAAGATTTCAATCGGTTGGATTATTTGTCGTTGCCTATCTGATGATGACGGATAATAAAAGTATGCAAATATAATCAAAGAGATTCTTTTGAAAAGCTGTGGAAGCCGAATCATGGGGAGATGTGGAAATGATGGCACGTATTCCTGCATGGCGTTCACAACTGGGTATGGCTCATAAGAGTTTTCTTTCTGCCATAGGATATGATGCAATTTTATAATATAATGTCTTCTTCGGAAAGAAAAAGATTGCCGAAGGCTTGAAACGATTGGCTGTAGAACCTGCATTGGGAGACTGGCTGTTGGAACCTGCCCGAATCCATTCTTTGAACTCTATGGGACACAACTGGTGGACTTCCTGCGTATGCCAGGGTGGAATATTAGCATTAAGCCTACAGAATGAACTTCCCGAAGTAAAAGATTGGGTGGAGCAACTTCATGAATCACTTCCCCAATGGTTTGACTTTGCCGGGCGATGCCTTGCAACAGAAAGCAAAGAGTTTTGATGAGGTAGGAGGAATGTATGAAAGTTTGAATTATGCAAACTTTTGGTATTCAGGAAGCCCTATTGTTTCGAATCGCTTGGATAAACACTCATCCGGGACAAAATCCCGGCAATATACCCCAATTGGCAAAACTTCCGAACTACTTTTCTCAAGTATGCTATCCTCGTACAGGTATGCTGTATAGTTTGAATTTTTGGTGATAGTCATAAGAATGTATCAGCAGAATCCAGTATGATGTTATTGTATGCATTGGGACTGAAAGACCCGACTATTCTGTGGTATATAACCCAAGTAGAGCAAGGACAGCATCGCGATGGATTTTTCCTGAATCGTCCGATGGGCTTTCTCTATACCCCTGATTTGAGTAAAGCTCCCCATAACTCCCGATTTGAAAAACCTCACAGCTATTCTCGGATTTCGGTTGCCACCATGCGTACTTCTTGGGAGAAGGATGCTACGATGCTTGCTGTGAAAAGCGGTCATACGTGGAATCATTCCCATGCGGATGCCAACTCCTTTATTGTTTTTCATAAAGGCGTTGATATTATCAAGGATGGAGGAAACTGCTGGTATCCCAATCCTGCCTATCGCAACTATTTTTTTTCAAAGCCAGGCATCATAATGTAGTCCTGTTCAACGGGGAGGGACAACCTCGTGAACAACAGTATAGCGGCTCTACTTTGCGAGGAAATCTTTATCATCTCTTGGATGCGGGCAATGTGAAATATGTTTTGGCCAATGGAACAGGTCCTGTCTCTAATAATTTCAGCCGTAACTTCCGTCATTTCCTGTGGATGGATAATGTGATTTATATGATCGATGATTTGAAGACACATAAGGTAGGACAGTTCGAATGGTTATGGCATACCAATGGAACTTATAAGAAATCGGGCATTGACGTGAATGTGACAAACGGAAATTCTTCAGTAGTCATCCGTCCTTTATATCCCCGCATGCTGGCTAAGTCCGATTTTGTGCACGACTATCCCGAAGATTTATATTGGGAAGAAATAGAAGGCTCCTACGGAAGATTTGAAAGGAACCGAAAAATATTATTCATTCCATTTACCAGCCGAGGTGAACCGTGTGAAAGGGCTGACAGCTATTATTCTGAAAGACGCTCCCGATGAAAAAGACCTGCCTCAAATGGAAAGACGTGAAGGGCAGGACTGGATAGGGCTTCGTATCCGTCATAAAGGTAAAATTACCGATTTATATATCAACCAACTGGCGGACGGAAGATTAATGCACAGTAATTCATGGATTATGCCCGACGGCTGGATGACAGATGCTTATATGTTTGCAGTTTCTTACCCAGAAGGTACTGAAGCAAAGAACGCTAAGGACTTCTTTATTGCTTATGGAAGTGCATTGAGACGGGGTAATGAAACTTACTTTTCATCATTGGCTGCCTGTTCGTTATTCAGAAAGCAGAAGGTAAGAAACTTGATCTTTGGATAGACGGACAGCCGAAGATAAATACCACCTTTAGAAGCACAAAGAAGCCTATGTCTGTAGAAGTGAATGATAAGAAAATCCCGGTAGTTTATCAGAAATCACAGATAAAGGTGAAACTGTAAATTATGTATATCCAGGATAGATTCTATCTTTTTAAAGAGAGTAAGTTCCTTTTTTTTGTCAAACCTATATAAAATCCGAGATATTTTTATGTAGGTTTGCATTGTTTCATTAAATATGAATCCTCTATGCATAATCTAATACGACATATAGTAAAGGCTTTGACTACTCTTTTCTTTTACTCATAAATATACCTATTTATCCGATTTCTTATTCTTTTCGCGGTCTGTCAGAAACAAATGGATTATCTGATTTAACGGTCAGTGCCTTGTATAAAGATTCCGTAGGTTATATTTGGATTGGAACAGCTACGTCAGTTGAATGTTTTGATGGCTTCCGTTTGAAAGCATTATCCGATATTCGGAGATGATGAGAAACTGAAATGGGTGAATGTTATTGCAGAAACGCAAGGCAATCAGATTTGGGTGGGGAAATGATATGGGCCTTTGGCGGATAAATAAAGAATCCGAAAAATTAGAACCGTTTGTTGCTGAAGTGATAAAATTCGGAGTTCGTTCTTTATTGACCGATGCGCAGGGAACCTTATATATTGGCAGCGAAAAAGGATTGGTTTGTCTGCAAAAAAATAATGAAATGAAGCAGATTACTATCAATGCGGATATGTGGTCATCGGATAATTTCATAGTCGATTTGAATATGGGAGAAAAAGATACATTATGGATTCTGACCTGCTCCAAACTATATTCAATGAATCTGTCTACCCGAAAAATAACTTTATGTCCATACGGTGACAATGATAGACAGGATTATACTTATCAGAAAATGGCACGAATTGGTTCCAGGCTCTATTTAGGAACAATGGAACATGGAGTGGTTGTTTTCGATATATCGACAGGGAAGTTCAGGGATAATTGGATTGATTTGGGATGCAATGTAATTTCCTCTCTGTCGGGTGACGGAAAAGATATACTTTATGTTGGAACAGACGGAAATGGAGTACATTTTGTATCTGTCAAGGAAAATAAGGTTATGAAATCTTTTTCTGCTATGAACCCGGTACTAATGGCGGAATCCGCTCTAACTCAGTCTATTCATTGCTGGTGGACAGAGAAAAGGATTGATATGGGTTGGATTCTATCAGTTGGGACTTGATTATACACTGTATCAGAGCGGGCTTTTCTCTACCTATTCTTATTCTCCTTATTTTGACTCAAAAGACATACCGGTACGGGCCATAGCTATCAATGAGAATGAAAGATTGATAGGTTCCCGCAATGGCCTCTTCTTTGTTGATGAGAAGAATCGGCGTTTTAGGAGTTTCAAGTCACCTCAATTACGCTCTAATATGATAATGTGTATTTACCCGTTTCAGGGAAAGTATTATATCGGTACGTATGGTGGTGGCATGTATATACTGGATTCTTCTACATTAACTATCCGTGATTTTGAACCTTCGGAGACTCCTTTGTGAAAAGGACATGTTTTCTGCATCAAGTCGGACAATGACGGTTGTCTGTGGATTGCCACTTCAATGGGTTTGTATCAGTATAAAGATGGCGAACAACTCAATCACTATACCAGTTCGAACTCCAAACTCCCGGAAGGGAATGTGCTTTTGATATATGCTTTGATTCTACAGGAAAGGGCTGGATTTGTACGGCTACCGGTTTATGTATCTGGGATCCTTCCACTCGTAGCATAAAATCAGATGTATTCCCCCGAAGGCTTTATACATAAAGAGAAAATCAGAACAGTATATGAAGATTCTTCCCACGAACTCTATTTCCTTCCGGATAAAGGCCCCATTTTTATTTCCGATTTGTCAATGACTCATTTTCGAAGACTCCAGCCAGGTACTCTTTTTGAAGGGAAAGACGCCATGTTTATGATCGAAGACCGTGAAGGGTGGCTGTGGATTGGTACGAATCTGGGCTTGTACTGTTATGATAAAAAAAGTACAATTGTTCCTTATACTTTTTTGTGGATGGATTACCGAGTTCTGTTTTTTATTACCTGTTGTCCTGTTATAGATGCTTGGGAACAATCTGGTTTGGCAATTGAAAGGATTGATTTATTTGACCAGGGATTTACGTGATATAGATGAAAAAAAAATAGTTATCCCGGTGGCTATCACAGATGTATATGTGAATGGTAAAGAACCTTATCATCCTAAAGATGAGAGAGAACAGCATCTCTATAAAGTCTCTTTTGGAAGCAGACAAGAATTTGACAATCAGTTTCTCTGGGTTAACTTATTCGGAGACTGCATATATGTCTTATAAATGTAAGATGGAAGGAATGGATGATGATTGGCAATTATTGAGTGGAAATCCGAACTGACCTATTATGACTTGTCTTCTGGGAAATATCAATTCAAAATCCGTCGGATGAGCCCGGTTCAGAAATCTGTTTTATGGTGACTATTGCTTCCGTTTTAACGCGACCTTATGTAGAACAATTCTATTATTGATTGCAATAATATGCTTAAGCTTATGCTTATTACCGGAGAAAAAGAACTCTCCGGCTCTTTCGGACGTCATAGAAACCGAGAAACCGATAATTGAAGAAAAATACAGAAAAGAGCAATGTGAGTATGGAAGAATGTCATCGGCTGGCAGACGAACTGGATATGTTGATGCAGGAAAAAGACTGTATGTTAACCCTGATTTAAAGATTGCGGATTTGGCGTCAGTGCTGAACGTCTCTCCATATACATTGTCCTACGTGTTTAATCAGTTCTTGAACAAGAATTATTATGATTATCTGAATGATTACCGCATAGCTGAGTTTAAACGTTTACTTAATGAGGATGAATATTCAAAATATACCTTAAGTGCTTTTAGCTGAACTGTGTGGTTTTAGTTCTCGCACTTCCTTTTTTCCGCTATTTTAAAAAAGACAACTGGAATAACCCCGAATGAATACGTCCAAAGTATAGGACGAACTAATGAAGATTGATTGTCGGAGTCTCATATAATAATTTGAGACTCAGTTTGTGATTGTATAATTGATTGATTACCAGTAGGTATTACGACTTCTGTTTTCCTTCAATAGGATGAAATCTATCCGCCCTTTTTTATTGTTTCTTTTCCGTATTTACCATTTATATTTTGCCAGCGTAATGATAAACAAAAATCTAAGCAATGGAAAATATAAACATGAAATCCACTCAACTGGTTGCTGACTCTTATAAGAGTTATCATCATTCCGTTTATCTTTATATCTATTATAAAATAGGTAAGGACGAAGAAGCAAAAGATCTGGCTCAAGATGTATTTTTACGTTTGATGGATTATAAGCAAATGTTGCGACCGGAAACAGTGAAACATTTTATATTCGCGATTTGCCGGAATCTAGTAACGGACTATTTGCGTCGTTTTTACAAAGCTCAAGAAGTAACTTCCTATCTTTTCGACCGGATTCCTACTTGTACCAATGAAGTGGAGAGTCAGATCATTGCCAATAATCTATTGACATGCGAATGGGAGCGCGCCAATCAGCTTCCTGAACAACGTCGGAAGATTTATATCATGAGTCGTTTCGAAAAAATAAATCCTCGGCTGATATTGCCGCCCAATTGGGAATTTCTTCCCGTACGGTGGAAAACCACTTGTTTATCAGTCGGAAAGAAATCCGTGAATATATCCAACAGTGTATCTAATATTAGAATAAATAGTATAAATGTTAGTTTTAAATTTTATGTATATGAAAAAAAATCTCTTCAGATTTTCATCGAGAAGATTTCTATTCTCTACGGTGATGGCCTCTGCCCTTGTAACAGGTGCTCGCAGGCGGTATTTGCCTATGTGGGGGAGAAGTACAGGCTGTTTCGCAGACTGGGACAATCAAAGGTAAAATCGTGGATTCCTATGGAGAACCTGTTATTGGTGCCAATGTCAAAGTGAAAGGCACTACCAATGGTACGATAACGGATATGGATGGAAACTTTACTTTGAATAATGTATCAGGTGGTACGTTAGTGATTTCTTTTATTGGTTATAAGACGTTGGAAGTTTCTGTAAAAGGGACGAATCTGGCTAAAATTATCATGCACGAAGATACAGAGGTGCTGGATGAGGTTGTCGTGGTAGGTTATGGTACTCAGAAAAAAAGAATCGTTGACAGGCTCGGTAACAGTGGTCGACCAAAAACTTTTTAAAGACAAAGGTACGGTATCCAATCCGCTTTCGGCCATGCAAGGTCAGGTGCCGGGTTTACGCATCACCCGCTCGTCGGCTGCTCCCGGTGAAGAGGGATGGGGTGTCTCAATCCGTGGTTCTGTATCAAAGAACAAGGTAGAACCTCTCTTGATTATTGACGGTGTACCTGCCAGTGGTGTGAGTGAGATAGCTCAACTCAATGCCGATGACATCGAAACCATTAACTTTCTGAAAGATGCTTCGGCTGCTATTTATGGCGCAAAAGCAGCGGGTGGTGTGATTTTGGTAACTACCAAACGTCCCGATGCCGGCAAAACCAAAGTGGAATATAGTGGTTCGGTTACACGTAAAATTGTGGGTTTGCAGCCCCGCATGATGAGTATGGACGAATGGACGGATGGTGTGCTCCAAGCCCGCTTGAATGACGGCTATGGCGAAGATGACAACTGGGGTACGTTATGCCCGTTTGGCTAAAGCGATGAAGTGGAGTTGGATTAATCTGCATGGTGGAAACAACCCCGATGAAGATCCCATTCCGGGAGGATTCCGGGGTGTGGCCGATTGTGTGTTTCACGATATGAACTGGACTGATGTGCTTTGGGGAAATGCCACTTCTACCCAACATAACCTCAGCATAAGCGGAGGTTCGGAGAAATCGACCTACCGGCTCTCGCTTGGTTATTTGAATGACCAAGGGACGCTGCAATGGGGGAACAACTCGAACGAACGCTATAACGTACGTTTATTCAACAGCTTCAAGATAAACGACCGTATCAGCTTGGAAAGCAATATGTCAGCCAGTCGTCAGCATCAGGTGGCTCCTACACAGATTGGTAGTATATTAGGTAGTAGCATACCCGCAGCCAGGGTTACCGGTTTCGACCATCGATGGCAAACCGTATGCGTGGGGAGGCATTCATACTCCCAACTGGTCGGCCGAGTTGGGAGGTGACAACAAACTTGTGGTGACCACAATGAATGTGAACGAGATTTTGAAAGTGAACATATTGGATGGCCTTGATTTTCAAGGTACTTTGGGCTACTCAACGAACAACGCGGCCCGTGACGAACAATATCTTTCGGTTGATTGGTATCAATACGATGGCACTCCGATTCAAAATGAGAACTCTCCCTATCCCGCAAAAGAAAAATCATCGTATACTAAAAGCTCTGCACGTACTGATAATTACACGGCATCAGCTTTTCTCACTTATAAGAAATTATTTGATGAGGTTCATGACATATCGCTTATGGGAGGTGTGCAATACGATTATGCCGCTTACGATTATAGCGGTACCAAAGCAATGGACGTGGAAGCGGCAATCGAATCGCTTAACGGTAAAGGACAAATCTACATAGACAAGGTAGACCGTTGGGAGGAAGCTATTCTCTCTTATTTCGGTCGCTTGAATTACAACTACAAGTCAAGATATATGGTAGAAGTGAATGCTCGCTACGATGGCTCTTCGAAATTCTTGCCCAAGAATCGCTGGAACTTCTTCTGGGGCGCATCAGCCGGATGGCGTATCACTGAAGAAAAATTCATGGAGAACTTGCGTGACTATGTGAATGAACTGAAACTACGTGCCTCATATGGTGAGGTAGGTAACCAAAATGGTATCGGACGCTATGATGGCATCCAACTTTACAACTACAAATCGAACAGCGGTGCTTTGTTGGGTAACTCGAAAGGAACATATGTGGAATCTGCCGGACTGGTGAGCACTGTGCGTACTTGGGAACGTATTTACAACTATAACTTGGGGATTGACTTCGGATTCCTCAACAATCGCCTTACAGGTACGTTCGAGGTCTTTAAAAGAAAAACGACAATATGCTGGTTTCGCGTCTGCACCCCGGTGTATTGGGTGGAACTGCTCCCAGTACGAATAGTGGTAAGTTTGAAGCCAATGGTTACGATGTTAGTTTGACTTGGCATGATAAGATAGGGCAGTTTCAACTACCATGTTGGCGGTACGTTAACCTATATGACCAATAAACTCGTTGATGGAGGTAACATCGTGGTGAGCGCAGGTTATAACGAAGCTGTGAATGGCTATCCGCTCAATTCGGTATTTGGCTACCGCTATGTGGGCAAAGTGCAAAACCAAGACCAACTGGACTATTACGTGGACAAATATGTGGGCAGCAACTCTATTGCCCTGCCAGCCAACTTGCGTTTGGGCGACCACATGTATGAAGATGTGAACAAAGACGATAAACTGACACAAGATGACCTTGTATTTCTCGGTTCCGACGACCCCAAATATTCGTTCTCGTTTAATTTCGGATGCGAGTGGAAAGGATTCGATTTCAATACCGTGTTCCAAGGTGTGGGCAAGCGTACCATCTATCGTGAAATCGACTCTTGGAAAGTGCCTTTCAAGGCTATTTGGCTGAACACTACCAACCAGTCGGTGGGTAATGTATGGAGTCCTGAAACTCCCAATAACCATTTTCCTACTTATTCAAACAGTAATGACATCAATAATTACAACTACATTCCCTCTACCTGGTCAGCCGATAACGGAGCTTTACCTGCGTCTCAAAGAGATTGTACTTGGTTACACATTGCCAAAGGCATGGATGAATAAGAGCGGTTTCATTAGCAACTTGCGTATTTATGTATCGGGCGCCGATTTATGGGAAAAATCGTATATCACCGATGGTTGGGATCCCGAAGCCACCCGTAAGGTGGAAAACAAGCAACGCTATCCGTTTAACCGCACCGTGACTTTCGGTGTGAATGCCACATTCTAATTTTTATTCTTAATATTGAAGATAACAATGAAAAAAATAGTATATATTTTAGGAATTATTTGCGCCATGATCATGCAGTCGTGTTTAGACCTTGAGCCCAAGACGCAATTGGCGGATACCAACTATTGGAAGTCGCCCGAACACTTCAAACTTTTTTGCCACCCAGTTCTATGGCTGGTCGGCCGACTTTCGATGGCTCGACGACAGTCAGCACGCCGATATTCGCTCGGATTTGTTTGCCGGCAGCACGGTGAACATCTATAGTAACGGAACGAACAGCATTCCGTCATCCGACAAGCATTATGCCGACAATTACAATCGTATTCGCCAAGTCAACACCTTGTTGCAACAGGCTGATGCGTATGAACAACAAGCCGACATTGCCATTTCAGTGGGGAAGCCCGTTTCTTCCGTGCTTATTGTTACTTCGAGTTATTGCAGGCTTACGGTGACCTTATCATTAGCCCGCACGCCGCTCGACATCGACTCGCCTGAGATGCAGAAGGCTCGCAATCCGCGTACCGAGGTGGCTGACTTCATCATTGACGACTTGAAAGAAGCCGCTAAACTATTGCCCGTTGATAAGGCTATCAGCAGCAGCGATGAAGGTCGCCTTTCCAGCGAAGCCGCTTTGGCGTTTCTTTCGCGTGTAGCCCTTTACGAAGGTACATGGGAGAAATTTCATAATGGCGGTCAAAATACCGAACGTACAAAAAGATTTGCTCAATACCGCAGCACAGGCGGCTCGTGATGTAATGGCGGGCGGAGCATTCGAGCTTTTTGCTCCTCAAGAATTGGGAACGGAAGCCTACAAGTATCTCTTTATCTTGGAGAATGAAAAGTCAAACCCTGCCAATATCAATAAAACAGGTAATAAAGAGTATATCTTTACCCGCCGCCACGACCCTGTTATCAATTCTATTGGTTTCAACATTACACAAGGGCGTTTGGGCAATGCCTTGTACGTTACTCGCAAAATGGCTAATATGTATCTGCAAAGCAATGGGTTACCCATCAATCCCCAAACGTGGAATTACACGAAAGTGGATGATGAATATAAAAATCGCGACAACCGCATGAACAATCAGCTTTATGGTGCCCGGACAGACTTATTGGGGTACAAATGGCGGACGCATTGATTGGAGCGGCGATGCTGCCGAAATAGCCAATGCCTCGCATAGGAACTTCATGCCTCAAACCGGTACAGGCTACTTTCCCCACAAGTGGTGTAGCGAACGCGACGGAGTGCCTACCGGTATGGAAGCCTATGACTTCCCCATCATCCGCTATGCTGAGGTATTGCTGAACTATGCCGAAGCCGTGTTTGAACGCGATGGACAAATATCGGATGAAGACTTGGCTATCAGCTTGAACTTGACACGTAAACGCATTAACCCCGAAATGCCTGACTTGACTAACGACTTTGTCACGGCAAATAATTTGGATATGCGCACAGAGATTCGTCGTGAGCGTACCATCGATTTTTCGATGAGAATTTCCGCATTGATGATCTGAAGCGTTGGAAGACGGCCGAAGACGAAATGCCGATGAATCTCACAGGTGTGAAGTGGAAAGATACTGATTTTGAAAGCAGATGGCCCGATGCTTCTTTTAAAGACAAAGATGGTGAAGGCTGCATTATTCACGAAAAAGGACGCAACTGGCACGAAAAGCATTACTTATTGCCGCTGCTTGCCCACTGACCAACTCAAGCTGAACTCCAACTTGAAACAAAATCCGGGTTGGAACCAATAATCCATTCATTATTCATTTATAAAGTAATCGAATTATGACATACAAAAACATACTTCAAAAAGGGTGCATTTGCAACACTGTTGGCGGGTGCCTTGATGGTGGTGACCGTTTCGTGCAACGATGACGATGTATCCCCCGTTTTAGAAGAGAGAGTGCTCGTTAAGGAAATCAACCTTGAGGTGACTCCCGAACTGCCTCTGCTGATAGGCACTGATACTTTGATAAAATATACCGTAGGCCCCGGATGAGGCTTTCAACAAAGAGGTGGTATGGAAATCGGCTGTGCCCGATGTGGCTACCGTAGATGCCGAAGGACGCATCACTGCAGTGAAGGCCGGTAATACGGTCATTTCGTAAAAACCGGTTGTGAGGCTATTCTGCCACTTCGACCATCAATGTGCAGGTGGTAAACGCAATCATTCACATCACTGATATCAGTCTTCACTAATGAAGAGCTTGAAGTGTTTGTTACCTCGACTCTGCCCCTCACTTGGCAGACTACTCCGGCCGACCCCACTTACACCGGGGTGATTTGGAAGAGCCTTACTCCCGATAAAGCCACCGTCAATGAAAAAAGGCGAGGTGAAGGGCATAGCCGAAGGAAAGGCACGCATACAAGTCACCGCTACTGACGACAAACATTTCACAAAAGTGTTTGAGATTAAGGTGAAGCCTATTATTTATATCGAAAGTATGGAATTCGTGAAGGATACCGATAAGCTGGCTTTAGGCGAAACCTATACTCCGCAGATGAATGTAACGCCGGCAGACGCTACGCTGTCGTACATCGCATGGGAAAGCAACAAGCCCGATGTTGTAGAGATTGATGAAAAAGGCCGGTTTGTGGCGAAGGCTTACGGCAATGCCGTGATTACTGCTTTGGCAGACTATGGCGACGGTAAACCTATCAAAGCTACGATGAGTATCAATGTGAGTGAGGGATTGATGAACGACCAATTTACCATTGAGAACATCTGGCAACCATTCGGCAATTTCAATCATCGAGAATTTGAATGGATGGAGAACGATGGAGTACTTCGCATATTACCCGGTGACGATAAGGCTTACAAGGCTGTCCGCATTTGTCGTACCGGAGGATTTGGGTTCAACGTAACCAACTATCCCATCTTGGCCTTTAAAAGTGAAATTCCCCGAAAATGTGTTCGAAGCATCAACAAGTATAGAGTGGTATCTCGACATTTGGGGCGGAAGCGGCATTACCGTAGCCGGTAAATATGGCGAAGATACCGATAAAGGAAAAAACGCCATGACTGTGGTAGATTGCGGCGAATACAAAGTATTCTACGCCGACTTCACGAAGAAATTCCTCGGCAAAAAAACCAACAGTATATGCCTACCTCATTGACGAAGTACGACACGGTGGAACTTCAATTTTGGAAAATCTGGTATGAAGCCAATGAAACAGGCAGCATCTATGTGGATTGGATAAAGACTTTCGAATCGGAACAAGAACTGAAAGATTTGATAAAGAACGAAAGTGCTAAACAATAGCATCTACTTTCTCTGGAAACTGATTGAATAACAAAATGAAAATTGAATGTATGAAAAAATCTGATTTATACCTTCGTGGGCAGCGTAACGCTTGTGTTGCTGACCAGCTGTAGTGCTGAGTTCGAGAACGGAACTCCCGAACCATGGCAACGCGAAATCAACCCCAATGAAAATTATGAGTACACCATCAAGCACCCTTGTCTGGTGAACACCGAAGCCGATTTTTGAACGCGCACGCCGCAAAGTGAACGAACGTGCCGAACCTTGGATTAGCGGTTGGGAAAAATTGTGCGAAAGCCGATTTGCCCAACTGAGCTACAATGCAAACCCGCAAGAAGAAATTGTACGCCATTCGAAAGGCGGCAACTTCAATACGGCTGCTTTCGATGCCGGTGCCGCTTATCAGTTGGCTGTACGCTGGAAAATTTCGGGAGATGAAGATTATGCCAAGGCAGCTGTTAAAATTCTGAACGGATGGGCTAAGACTTGTAAGGGGGTGAATTATAAAACATGGCCAGACGACAGCCATCGCCTGCTTGCCGCCGGATTTATCGGATACCAGTTTGCTGCTCCGGCTGAATTGATGCGGGATTACGAAGGCTGGAAAACCGAAGATTTTGAAGTCTTCAAGAAATGGATGGATAAAACGTTCTATCCCATCTGTGATGATTTCTTGGATAACCACTTTTAATTCTTCAGCCATTTCGGGCTGGATGAGTTGGGATCTGCCCGCCATGCTCACGATTCTTTCTATCGGCGTGCTGAACGATGACGATGCCAAGATTAAACAAGCCTTGGAATTTTTCTATCACGGAAAAGGTATGGGCTGTATCGAATGGTCGGTGAAAGGTATGCACGAGGATCCTGCGGGGAAAAGTGAAAGGCAGACATTTGGCACAGAGCCAAGAGATGGGACGCGACCAGGGGCACGCTTACTCTCAACGTAGGCTTACACGCTTACTTCTGTCGTACAGCCTATAACATGGGTATCGACCTTTTTTGCCTATAACGACAACATCATTCTCGACCTCTGCGAATATACGGCTAAGTATAACTTAACTTCGGCCGAAGATGTGGAAATGCCTTTCGAACCTTACTATCACCCCAAATACGGTTGGCACGAGAAGGTGTCGGCCGACGGTAAAGGGCGTGCCCGTCCGGGATGGGAACTCCTTTACAACCATTATGCCAAGGTGAAAGGTATGAATGCTCCATATTCGCAAGCTTTTGCCGAAAAAAGAACGCCCCCTGAAGGATATGGCGAGCGTGGTACTGCCGAAGCCGGTGATTTGGGGTTTGGAACATTGTGTATACTGAAGAATAACTTTTTGAGATTTTCTTACTGATTTCAAGGAGTTAAGAGGTTAGGCTTCTTAACTCCTTGACGTTACTCAATGGAAACCCTCACAACCCCTTTATCTTATGATAAATAGATTTATTTTCTACCTTATTATTCCTTTTCCTGTCTTTTTGGTGGTTTATCTCAAACGGCAAAGGCGCAAAACAACGAGTGGGGAAAATCCCACCAAATATGAGTGGAACAAAGAGAAACCACACGCTGACTTTCGCCTTTATGAGCGGACAGATGATGCTGTGAACGATAATCCACAAAAATCGTCTTGGCAATACTCGTTGAATGGTACGTGGAAATTTGTTTATGCTCCCTCTATCGCAGAAAGCATAAAAAGATTTTTATTGTACAGATTTATCCGACAATGATTGGGATACAATTACTGTCCCTTCAACTGGGAAATCCAAGGATTCGGTGAGCCGATAATTCGCAACATTCAGTATGTGTTTTCACCCAATCCACCTTATATCGACGTTGATAATCCTGTGGGGACTTACCGGCGCACATTTACGGTTCCTCAAAACTGGCAGGGGCGTGAAGTGTTGTTGCACTTCGGTTCCATCAGCGGCTACGCCCGTATCTATGTGAACGGACAGCAGGTGGGTATGACTAAAGCATCCAAGACTCCGGCAGAATTTAATGTGACAAACTATTTGAAAAAAAGGGAGAGAACTTGCTTGCTGTACAGGTGTATCGCTGGCACGATGGCAGCTATATGGAAGACCAGGATTTTTGGCGTCTAAGCGGTATCGAACGCGATGTTTTTTTCTGACCGCTTATCCCCAAACGACCATTTGGGATTTCTTTTTTGCATGCAGGACTGGACGATACCTACCGACACGGGCAATTTCGGGCTACTGTAGACTTGCGTTCGTTCAATGCTAATGCAACTCTACAAAAGGGACACTTACACTCGAATTGAAGGACGCAGGGGGAAGACTGTCTTATCTGCGCAGAAAGCATATTGTATCTCAGATATAAGTACTACACTTGCTTTCGAAGGCACTGTGCGCAATGTGCGGAAATGGAGCGCCGAACACCCCTTCGCTCTACGACTGTATCCTGACACTTCGAGCCGATGGCGACAAGCAACAGACGGTAGTGGCTCATAAAGTCGGATTCCGTCGCATTGAGATAAAGAATGCACGTCTACTAGTGAATGGTGTACCTACCTATATAAAAAGGTGTCAACCGTCACGAGCACAATGATACGTTGGGACATGTGCAGACCGTGAAATCATAATGAATGATTTTGCGACTGATTAAACAACTGAACATGAACGCTGTTCGTACCAGTCATTATCCCAATCATCCATTATTCTATCAATTGTGTGACCAATATGGTATCTATGTAGTGGATGAAGCCAATATTGAAACTCATGGAATGGGTTCGGTTCCTTATTTTAAAGATACCATTCCGCATCCTGCTTATCGTCCCGAATGGTATGCTGCTCATGTCGACCGTATCACCCGAATGGTCGAAAGGATAAAAAAATCATCCATGTATCATCGGATGGTCATTAGGAAACGAATGTGGTAATGGAATCGTGTTCCACGATGAGTATAAGCGCTTGAAGAAATATGATCCCGGTCGTTTTGTACAGTTCGAGCAGGCTTGGGAAGATTGGAATACAGATATTGTTCTGTCCGATGTATCCCAATATGTGGAAAATAACAGAATATCGGAAGTCCGGCAAACAGCGACCGTTTATCATGTGAGTATGCTCACGCCCAAGGAAACAACAATGGCAATTTTAAAGACCTTTGGGATATTATTTATGACAGCCCTAACTTGCAGGGCGGTTTTATCTGGGATTTTATGGATCAGGGATTTAAGATAAAGACCGAACCAAGAGACGGACATGTACTTATTGGACGTATAATGGTAAGATGGGTAGTTATAAATGGCTGGAAGATAAGAAAGGGGAACTAAACACGGGGAACCGACGGTTTGATTTCTGCCAATGGTATTCCTAAACCACAAGCGTATGAAGTGAAGAAAGTGTATCAGTACATTCAGTTTATCGCAAAAGACTTGGGGAAAAGGAATTATTTCTATTAAAAACCGTTATGACTTTACCAATCTGGATGAGTATGCTTTCATGTGGGAAATATACAAAAACGGAGAAAAAAAAAAAAATATCTACGGGGGATTTCAATGTTGATTTAAAAACCTCATGAAGAAAAAGAGATACGTTTATCTCTCCCCGTTATTCAGAAGACGGAAATGAAAGTATTTCCTTAATCTCTATGTGCACACCGGGTTGCTACCGATTTAGTACCTGCTGGCTATGAAGTAGCTAGAGAGCAAATGCAATTAAATAAAAGTAGTTTCTTCACATCGCTTCCGCCTTGTTCGGGAAAACTGTCTTATGAAACAAAAGACAATATTTTGTCTTTTCAATCAGGTGCCGTTTCAGGTAAGATTGATTTGAAAAAGGGAATCTTGTTTGATTATATGATAAATGGCAAGCAACCTATCAGGCAATATCCCGAACCAGCCTTTTGGCGTGCTCCGATAGATAATGATTTTGGGAATAAAATGCCCGTTTTGGCAGGGTGTCTGGCGGACGGCCCATGTCAACCGCTATGTGAAGAAAGTGACAATAGGGAGAATAATGAAAAGGGTTATCCGTAAGGGTTGATTGGGTCTTAAGCGATATTCAAGTGCCTTATATGATGGAATATTTGATACGGGATAATGGAACTATCATTGTGACAGGGAGTATTGACCTGACAGGAACGAAACTTCCCGAACTTCCCCGTTTTGGTATGCGTATGGAATTGCATCAACCTTATGAAAACTTGACCTATTACGGTAGAGGACCTTTGGAGAATTATATCGATCGTTATTCGAGTTCCTTCATCGGACGATATGAGAATAAGGTAGAAAATCAATTCTATTGGTATATACGTCCGCAGGAAACAGGAAATAAAACAGATGTTCGTTGGCTGACTTTATTGGATAGCGGAGGACTGGGAGTGAAAAATTACAGGCTTGCAACCTATCTCATTTTCCGCATTGCATTTCTCACCGGAAGATCTTGACCCCGGTCTGACTCGTAAATTACAGCATACTATCGACATTGTTCCGCAAAAAAATATCTTCTTGCACGTTGACCTGAAGCAGCGCGGATTAGGCGGAGATAATAGTTGGGGAATGTATCCGCACAATGAATATCGCTTGCTTGACAAAAGAAATATACTTATAGCTATATGATTGAATTGGTTGAAAAAAGGTTCGGATAAAAATGATTATTTGAACAGCCGCAAATAAAATCTTTCATAGCATTGAGTAAAATAATCTTTCCCCCTTCATTATTTGCTTGTCATATACAACAAATACGAAGGGGAGACTTTAGGAAAAGGAATGTGCTCTTTTGGAGATTTTTATGTATGTTTGTCACATGTTTAATATGAAAGGAAGCAGTTGTAAGTGAAGAACACGATTAAATATCTGATTCTTATATTAATATATTTGGTTTGTGGTGTGGAACTGCAAGCTCAAATTACACATTCCGTAATGTCGTCATGTCCGACGGATTATCCGGACTGTTGGTCAATGCCATTTATAAAGATTCCGAAGGTTTTTGTATGGTTGGGGACAGATAATTGTCTCGACCGTTTTGACGGTGTGAAAGTGCGCCATTTTGAATTCCGGGGCATTGAGTCGGGAAGAAAAAAACGTGTTAATACGGTCACAGAAACTGCCAATAAAGCAACTTTGGGTAGGAAATGGTATCGGACTCTGGCGGTTGAACCGTGCAAGTGGCCAATTGGAAAGAATTGTTCCCGAAAAGATAGATTTTGCCGTCAATACGTTACTATCCGATGGAGATATTCTTTATATCGGTACGGAGAAAGGCTTGTTCATTCATAAAGACGGTCAGTTGCTCCAAGTTTTGACAGACCGGAATATGTTGGCCGCTTGTAACAGAATCATGGATATTTGTCTGAATGAAGATAAAAACCGCACTATGGCTGGCTACGGTGGGGGCTATTCTCCTATTCATTGAAAGACGGAAAGATTGATTCCTGGCATTTTCAGGAAAATGTGCCCGAAGCCGATTATTTCCGTTGCCTCACCTGTATCGGGGAAACGCTCTACTTGGGGACAATGAGCCAGGGAGTAGTAATGTTTTGATATGAAAAAGAAGACGTTTTCATACGATATCTTTAGGGATGCGATGTTATTTCCGACATTTCGGAAAGTGATGGAAAAAGAAACCGTCTATATAGCTACCGATGGCAATGGCGTCCATTTTTTTCACATAAAAACAGCAGGTGACGCGTCGTTTCTACCATGATGTAAGTGATAAGGAAGGGATTCGCAGTAATTCTGTCTACCCTTACTCGTAGATGACAGGGGTGCCGTTTGGGTAGGCATTTTCAGGCAGGCTTGGATTATTCACTCTACCAGAACGGTCTTTTCCCGTACGTATGCCTATCCACCTTTGTTTAATTCGGCAACCTCTATCCGTTCTTTCATAAGCAGAGGGCAGGAGAAAGTTATCGGTTCGCGTGACGGCTTGTTCTATATAAATGAGGCTACCGGAATGGTCAAGAGTTTTGTAAAAACCTGTCCTGACCTCGGATTTGATACTGACAATCAGCTTCTATCAAGGAGAATATTATATAGGTACCTATGGGGGCGGCATGATGGTATTGAATCCGGAGACGTTATCGCTAAAATATTTTTCCCAAAGTGATACGGAGCTTTTTCAAAAAAGGACATATCTTCTGTGTGAAACCGGATACAAAGGGAAATCTCTGGATAGGAACCTCACAGGGACTATTCAACTATAATGGGCAGACAAAACAGATAAAGCACTTTACCAGTGCCAATTCTCCAACTGCCGGAGGGCAACGTGTATGAGGTCAGTTTTGATTCTACCGGTAAAGGGTGGATTGCCACTGAAACCGGTATGTGTATTTATGACCCGGCTTCCCAGAACTTGCGTTCCAATGTTTTTCCTGAAGGATTCGTGAATAAAGACAAAGTTCGAACGATTTATGAAGATTCCGAACATAATCTTTATTTTATCCGTGAGAAAGGGAGTTTGTTTACGTCTACGCTGACAATGGACCGCTTCTATAATCAGTCCGTATTTTCCACGCTTCCTGACAATTCGCTGATGGCGATTGTAGAGGATAATCAAGGTTGGTTGTGGGTAGGTTGTAATGACGGTTTGCTGCGTATAAGGAAAGAAGGGGAGGAGTATGACGCTTTCACCTTCAATGACGGAGTGCCCGGACCAACATTTACCAACGGGGCTGCCTATAAAGATGATAAAGGAATACTATGGTTCGGCAATACCAAAGGATTGATTTACGTCGACCCGAAGCGTGTGGATGAAGTACGTGGCAAGGCGCGTCCGATAGTATTTACGGATATATTGGCTAACGGTGTTTCCTTTACCGGTTCGTCCTTGAAATATAATCAGAATAATCTTACTTTCTGTTTTACGGATTTTTGCCTACGGACTGCCTTCTGCCTTGCTGTATGAATATCAGTTGGAAGGGGTTGATAAAGACTGGAAACTATTGGCAGCACAGAACGAGGTTTCTTATTATGGACTTCCTTCCGGGACTTATACATTCCGTGTCCGCCTTCCTGGAAATGAACATTCGGAAGCTACCTGCCAAGTGACGGTACGTCCTATGATACCTTGGTGGGGATGGGCGCTTTTTTGTCTTATTAATCATAGGAATTATAGCCTTTATACGTTATTATGTATGGAAGCGTATGCGCCGTTTACTCACTTCTCCTGTTCAGGTAGGCTTCAACACCGGTGGAGGAAATATCCCGGAAAGAACAAGAGACGGAACAGTCGGAAACAATTGTTGAACAGTCGTCTACTGTTACCGAAGAGAAGTATAAGACGAATAGGTTAACTGAAGAAGAATGCGTGGAGCTTCATAGAAAACTGGTGGCTTATGTTGAGAAAGAAAAAGCCTTATATTAATTCCGACTTGAAAATGGGTGATCTGGCTTCCGCATTAGATACTTCTTCGCATTCATTATCGTATCTTTTGAACCAGTATCTCAATCAGTCTTACTATGACTTTATCAATGAATACCGCGTCACTCAATTTAAGAAAATGGTAGAGGACAGTCACTATTCCCGCTATACGTTAACTGCATTGGCAGAACTTTTGCGGCTTTAGTTCACGTGCTTCTTTTTTCCGGTCATTCAAAAGAGTACGGGAGTCACTCCGAACGAATATATCCGTAGCATAGGTGGAACTGCTAAGGAGGAATAAATTTCGGTGAACCTCTTTTTTAATCTGTAATCTATTAATAGATAAGTTCTGCTTCATCCTGCATAAACTTTTCTTGTTCCTATTACAAAGTTGTTTTTCATAGGGATTAAATTATAAATAAGCTTTGTATTAATACACGCAACTTTCATTTATAAAAACGAAGGTTTCATTTATAAAAACAAAGCTTGCGTTTATAGTATATTCTAAATCAACAGTAACTTTACTATAAGTACAAAGTAAGTTTGTCATTAATGCAATGAAACTTATCTCTAGTATTTCAGTGACAGCTTTAATGAGATACTAAAACGACAAGATGATAAAAAAGGAGAGAAGATAAAAAAAGAATGAAGGGATGAAAGTAAAGGAGTGTAAGCTGAGCGAAAACATATTGTATTTAGCTTATAGAGTCTCATTTTATAAAATGAGACTCTATAAAGTTGAGGGTAATGTATTGATTATTAGGGTTATATATTAAAATGAGTCTATCTCGATTCGTTGAGATTGATATGCTCCATTTTCCGGTTACTATATCCGAAATCACCTTTATATTTGCATCGTGATTAAAAACCGAAAAAGATAGTATTATGGAGACAATAACTAACACTTCCGACAACATTATCACTAATTCTTTATAAAGAATATCATCAGGTGATTCTTACCTATATTACTTATCGTATCACTCATCGTTACGAAGCTGAGGATTTGGCTCAAGATGTGTTTGTACGTCTGCTGGACTATAAACAGATGCTCCGTCCGGATACAGTGAAGTATTTTTTGTTCGCCATTGCACGTAATATAGTAACCGATTATATTCGTCGGTATTATAAAGAAACAGGAGATAGACAGTTATATGTATGATTTTGCCGTTACTTCGTCCAATGAGACAGAAGAGGCAATAATTGCCGATGACTTAGCTTCGGCTGAACAACGTCGGCTTGCTATCTTCCCCGAACAACGTCGGATAGTCTACACCTTAAGTCGTTATGGAGACAAGACATCTACTGAAATAGCGGAAGCCTTGCAACTCAGTCGTCGTACAGTAGAGAATCATCTATTTATAGGTCGTCGCGAAATGCGTGAGTTTTTTCAGAAAATGTATTTAATCTTATTTATATAATATATAATCCTTTGTGCTTATGGAAAAAGAATCAGAATCTAGGGGAGAGACATACTGATGCCTCATCAAATTTTAGAAAACAAGAAATAAACACTATTTTTAAACCTCAAATTTAATTTTATGAAACGAAGAGGATTAATTTTTAATTCGCGACCTGACAAGGCAGCAATGTTTGCGTTAGGGTTAATGCTGGGACTTTGTCCTTGTCTCACAGGCGTGGGCCGATACGAATATAACTGACAGTCAAGTAGTGGCACAGGCTCAGAAGAAAGTGAAGGGGCAAGTGATTGATGCTACGGGCGAGCCGTTGATTGGCGTGAATATAAGTGTGATAGGCGGTACGGAAGGAACTATTACGGATATTGATGGAAATTATGCGATTAACGTACCTGCCGGAGCCAAACTGAAATTCAGCTATATCGGATATAAGGACCAGATTATAGATGTAGCTGCGCAAACGGTGATTAATGTAAAATTGCAGGAAGACAGCGAAGTGCTGGACGAAGTTGTGGTAGTAGGATATGGTTCGCAGAAGAAAGAAACATTGACCGGTGCCGTAACGGTAGTATCTGATAAAATGCTGACAAACAAAGGATCAATGTCCAGTCCCGTACAAGTTTTGCAAGGACAAGTTCCGGGGTAATCATTACCCGTTCTTCCGGTGCTCCGGGCGATGAAAGCTGGGGTATGAAACTGCGTGGTGCTGTATCTGCCAATTCTACTGACCCGTTGGTTATCATTGATGATGGGGTGGAGTATGAGAGTGTGAATGAACTTCGTCTGTTAAACCTCGGCAGATATCGAGTCTATCAATTTTTTGAAAGATGCCTCTGCCGCTATTTATGGTTCGAAAGCTGCCGGAGGTGTTGTTCTGGTAACTACAAAGCAGGCGAAAGAAGGGAAAGCAAAGATAGAATATAGTGGTTCTTATACACATAAGTTTGTAGGGTTGCAACCTAAGATGATGAGTATTGACCAATGGAGTGATGCTATTATTGCAGCTCGTACGAATGATGGTAAAGGTGCTGATGACCAGTGGATCCAGTATGCTAAGTTGGCGAAAGCTTATAAAGGAGGATATATTGATTTGTCCGTTAACCCCAATCCAATAACGGCGTTCGGGGATGTAGACGACTATGTATTCATGGATACTAACTGGCAGGATGTTTTATTTGGAAATGCAGGTTCCACGCAACATAACCTAAGCGTTTCAGGAGGAAATGATAAATCTCTGTATCGTTTGTCAGTGGGATATATGTATGATGATAGTACATTGAAATGGGGTAATAATAGCAATGAACGTTTCAATCTTCGTCTGACTAACACGGTAAAACTTACCGATGACTTTACAATTGAATCCGTGATTGCGTATAATCGTCAGGACCAGGTTTCTCCTACTATGATTGGCAGTGTGCTGACCTCCAGTTATCCGCAGCCGGGACTTCCGTCTTCTACAATGGATGGTAAACCTTATCACTGGGGAGGAAACTATACTCCCAACTGGTATGCTGAATTGGGTGGAGATAATAATTTGAAGGTTTCCGGTATCAATATCAGTGAGAATCTGAAATATAAGCTCACTTCTTATTTGGACGCAGTGGTTAATCTGGGATATAATACTTCTACTGCTACTCGCGATGCAGTGAAAAAATAGTATTACCTGGTACACTTATGACAGGACGCTTAGTACAGCGAAACCCAATGCGATCTATAATCCGAATCAGGCATCGACCGAATATTCCAAATCATTTGCGCGTACGGACTACTATTCTGTTTCCGGTTATTTGAATTTTCATCAGACATTTGCGGAAAAGCATACGGTGAGTGCGATGTTAGGTGCCCAGTACAATCTGAAGGAATATGATTATACAGTTGTGACGGCAAAGGACGTACAGAGTTCGCTGGAAATACTTAACGGCTCAGGGGGATATATTTTTTTTAAAGAACTCTGCCAAAACTTCTTCGCCTGACAAATGGCAGGAAGCGATGATGTCTTATTTCGGACGTTTCAATTATAACTATTTGTCGAAATATCTATTGGAAGCTAACTTGCGTTATGACGGATCATCCAAGTTCCTTCCGGAAAACCGTTGGGATTTCTTTTATGGCTTTTTCCGGTGGTTGGCGTCTTACTGAAGAGAATTTTATGAAGAATGTGAAATTCTTGAACGAACTGAAACTCAGGCTTTCGTATGGTGTGGTAGGTAATCAGTCCGGGATATCTCGTTATGATGGCAGACAACTTTATAACTTCAATTCTGTGAACGGAGCTTATCTGGGTGACGGCAGAGTATCTTACGTAAAGAGTAACGGTGAAATTGCTACTACGGGCGTAGTTGGGGAACGGATCCATAATTATAACTTGGGTGTGGATTTCCAACTATTTAATAGCCGCCTTCAAGGTACTGTGGAACTGTTTATGAAGAAAACAATAATATGTTGATTGCTGTAACTTATCCGGGCATTTTGGGTGACAAGGCACCTGCTTCCAATAGCGGTAAGTTTGAAGCGAAAGGTTATGAAGGCACTTTGACATGGTCGGACAAAATCGGGAAAGTAAATTACCACATTGGCGGTACGTTTACATACGCGGATAATAAATTGGTAGACTACGGAGGAGTAACAGTTTTCAAATCCGGATTTATAGACAAGCAACAAGGATATTTCCCTAAATTCAGTGTTTGGATTGAAGTACTGCGGAAAGATTCAGACAGAGGAACAATTGCGTAAATATAAATATCAATACTACAACGGAAACGGGATTGGTATTCCGAGCGATATTCGTTTGGGGAGATAATATGTATGAAGATGTGAATGGGGATGGCGTACTAGATGAAAAAGGATTATGTGTATCTGGGTTCTGATGACCCGAAAATCTCTTATTCATTCAATTTGGGGCTGGAATGGAACAACTTTGACTTCTCCGCAGTCTTTCAGGGAGTTGCCAAACGTACCATTTTCCGCGACAGTAGCAATGATAATTACCGTATCCCGATGAAAGCCGCTCATTTAAATTCGACTACACAGTCGGTCGGGGATGTATGGAGCCCTGAAAATAGAGGCGGGCGTTATCCGACATATACGAATATAAACTCTATAAACGATTATAACTACCAGTGTTCGTCCTGGTCGGTAGAAAATGGTAATTATTTGCGCTTGAAAAGTGTGACATTGGGATATAACTTCCCGACTTCGCTTCTGAACAAGATAAGAGTGATTAGCAGGATGCGTGTCTATGTGTCGGGCAATGACTTGTGGGAAGTTAGTAAAATTAACGACGGATGGGATCCGGAAGCTTCCGTAAAGTTTCAGGAAACGGTCGTTTTCCCTTCAATCGTACTTGTACCGTAGGATTAGATTTAACCTTTTAATAGTTAGAATATGAAGATTATAAATATAATAAAAGCAATATTGCTGCTGTCAGTGGTGATAACTCTTCCTTCTTGTCTGGATCTTGATCCTAAGGCTCAGTTGGCAGATGCGAATTTGTGGCAGACTCCGAATGATTATAAATTATATGCCAATCAATTTTATGAATGGCCGCGTGATTTTGCTGCTGCTCTTTCGATGGGCCGCATAGTGACACGCGTTCGGACCTGATCACATCTAGTGACTACAATGAATATAGTAAAGGAGTCAATACGATTCCTGTATCGGATGGTAATTATACAGGAGCCTATACTAAAATCCGTTATGCTAATATCTTTATTACAGAATGCGGAGAATTATGCCAATCTGAATGATATAGCGCGCTATGTAGCAGAAGCTAAGTTTTTTCGTGCCTATGAGTATTTTGACTTGTTACAGCTTTTCGGAGATGCGATTATTGTGACCAAACCGGTTGATATAGACGCTGCAGAAATGAATGCGGCTCGTAATGACCGTTCGGAAGTAGCCGATCTTATTATCAGAGATTTGCAGGAAGCTATTCTGATCTGCCGAGAGAAAGTGAGATTTCTACTGCCGATAAAGGGCGTGTTTCTAAAGGTGCGGCTCAAGCATTTCTGTCGCGTGTGGCATTGTATGAAGGGACTTGGCAGAAGTTCAGATCGGGCGACGTAACACGGGTTAATGATTTGCTGGATATTGCGGCAAGTGCTGCCTGGGATGTGATTGACAGCAAGCAATATGAAATCTTTTAAACCGGAAGAGTTGGGAACGACAGCTTACAAATATCTGTTCATTCTGGAAAACGCGCAATCCAATCCGGCTAATATTACAAAGGCCAAGAATCTAGAGTACATTTTCTCTCGTCGTCATGATGAAGTGATTGCTCCGATTGGAAAGAATATAACGAAAGCTTGCTTTGCCAATGTACAGTGGATTACGCGTAAGTTGGCCGAAATGTATTTGGGTGCGGACGGACTTCCTATTCATAATCCGAATTCTACAGTAGGAGTGAACTATTCTTCTCCTCAACAGGAATATGCCAAACGCGATAATCGTATGAACAACACATTGATGATTCCCGGAAATAGATATTGGAATAATAACGCGCCCCATACTACCTGGACGGATGCAGATAAGGCGGCTTTTGACAATAAAACCATTCTATCCCACTAGCGGCAGCGGATATCATAATCAGAAATGGGCTACTGAGCGTGATGTGAAAGATACGTATGAAGGATATGATTTCCCGGTTATCCGCTATGCGGAGGTATTGCTGAATTATACGGAAGCTGTGTACGAGAGATATGCTGCTACCGAAAGCTGGAAGCATTACGGATGAGTCTAAGGTGGATGCGGCCTTGAAATATTTGAATGAAGTTCGTAAACGGGTAAATCCGGATATGCCGGATTTGACAGTCTCGTTTGCCGCAACAAAAAAGGATTAAGTCTGCGGGAAGAGATTCGTCGTGAACGTACGGTGGAACTTTTCAATGAAGGTTTCCGTATAGACGATTTGAAACGTTGGAAGACGGCTGAAGTGGAAATGCCTAAAAAATATGTTGGGAGTGAAATGGAGTACAACGGGTGATTGGAGTACATGGGCCACTGCCTGGAAACCTTCATACTCTACGGATACAGATGATGCCGGTATTGCGGGATGCCTGATGATTGAAACGGATCGTGTTTGGGAAAATAAGAACTATCTTTATCCGATTCCATCCGATCAGAAGCAATTGAATCCCAACATCGGTCAGAATCCGGGATGGTAACGTATTTATAAACCGAAGATTATAAAGAATATAATTATGAGATATACATTATTTAGTTTGGCTTTTCTTACGGCTATCTGTTTTACTGCATGTGATGATAGTAAAGAGTATGGAGACGGACTGGAGGAGAAGACCTTGATTTCAGAGATTACATTGGCTAACGTAGAAAATGGAAAACTGACTTTGGCTGCGTCTGTGGACTATATGGACTCTTTGATACAGTGTAAGATTGTACCGGAACAGCCGACCAACAGGAAGGTAAGCTGGTCTTCGTCAGATGAAAATGTGGCTACGGTAACACAAGACGGACTTGTACATGCGGTGAGTGCAGGCAAGGCGAATATTGTTGTGACTCCTGAAATTGGATTCGGAGCAAGCACCTTTTTTTGAATTGACGGTAGTACCGGAGTTTATTCCGATTGCGGATTTTGAGTTTACGGATGATGATAAGAAGGATTTGTATGTTTCCTGAAGAGAGGAGTTTGCGCCCCACTCTGTTGCCGGCAGGACACACTTATTCTATGGTGACTTGGAAGAGTAGTGATGAATCTATTGCTACTGTGACAAAAAAAGAAGGTGTAGTGAGAGGTGTTAACGGAGGTACGAGTACAACAGGGAAAAACTGTCACTATTACTGCTATTTCTTTAGATAGGGGGAGGTTACGAGGAATCCTTTGATTTGAAGATTATACCGATTATATATGTTGAAAGTCTGACATTTGGTGAGCAGGAGGATTTATTGCCGGGCGAAAGTGCTAAACTGAACTTTACAACCGTTCCGGTGGATGCGACTATAGCTTCTTTTAAAGTGGTCCAGTAGTAATACGGATGTTATAGAGGTGAATGATCAGGGTGTGGTAACCGCCAAAGCTTATGGAGAAGCTACTATTACCGCCACTACGACAACTGAAGTTTCGTATACAACTACGGTTAAAAGTACCTTATGGCTTGATGAAATATTCATTTGATACCTCATTGTCTCCTTGGTATTTGAAGCAGGCGGATGGGTATACTTCATCTGCCGAGTTTAAAGCAGGAGGAGCAGTTGTGAAAATGGTTTCCTAATCCTTCAAAGGGAAATTCTTGCCGTGCGGATCTTGTATTGACGTCAAATGGCAGTTATAAAGATAAGGTCTATTTGAATGTTGGGGTATATCCTTATCTGGCCATAAAATGATCCGACCTTATGGAGCTGGTAAATTGCAAGGTAACATTAAACTTGATACACAGTATGGTGCCTATTTGGAGAATAGTGGCAGTGGAAGTAATAAATATACAATATTAGACGGTGCTGAAACTCCGGGAAGTCCGAAGTATATTATTATGATCTGCAAAGAGAAAATGCTGTTGGAAATGGATCGAATAAACCTTTCCATACTTTCTCTAAAACAGAACCGGAAGAAATAAAGACACTCCAATTTGTAATGGCGGACTTCAAAGAAGCTAACGGCTCAAATACGGAATATACAGTATATTGGGTACGGACTTTCAAAACTATTGAGGATTTAAAAGCTTTCGTTGAAAATGAAAACACTAATAATTAATAAAGACTATGAGAACTAGAAAATATATTCATCCTGTTTACGATGCTTGCGCTCCATTTGAGCGCATGCACCGACATCGAAGATGGTACTACCGATATTGATTCGTGGCCTGCTATTAATGAGTATACCCTTGCTCATCCCTGTATGCTGCATACTGCAGCCGATTTATCTTATGTTGCATCAAAGTTGACCGTAGCTCCTTGGAGTGAAGGATATGATAAATTGAAGAACTCCGGATATTCCTATGCGGGATATGTTCCTACGCCGCAGGAGGTATTGGGACGTATGGACCAGGGGAACTGGGCCAGCAAGTTTCCCGGAATGGTGGAATAACTATACTTATTTCTATAAAGACGCTGCCGCTGCTTATCAGCTGGCACTTCGTTGGAAACTGGAAGGTGACGTTGCTTGCGGGCAAACAGCCGTTAAGATATTGAATGCCTGGGCTGAAACTTGCAAAGGATTGGTCCGTGTCAAGAGTTTGGCAAATGATAGAACCTATGACGCGAATGGTGAAATAGCCGATCCGAACGAATATCTTATTTCTATTAATGTCCACCAAATGGCTAATGCTGCCGAAATTATGCGTACGGATGAGACGTCTTCACAAAAGCTCAATTGTCGGCGTTCTAGACAATGATGAAGAATGTATTTTATCCTGCCGCTTCTGATTTTCTGGCTCATAAGGAAGCATGCAAACAGCATAGCTGGCTTAACTGGGATTTAGCTCAGATGACATCGATTCTCTCTATCGGCATTCTTTGTGATGATCAGGACAAAATCAATGAGGCTATTTTGTATTTTAAGTATGGAGTAGGCAATGGTAGTATAGACAACGCTGTTCCTTTTCTTCATCAGGATCCGGATGGACACGGAGTATTGGGCCAAGGACAGGAATCCGGCCGTGACCAGGGGCACGCTACACTTTGTATTGCTTTGATGGGTGCTTTCTGCCAAATGGCATATAATATCGGCGAGGACCTTTTTGCTTATCAGGATAATAAAGTACTTGCTATGGCAGAATACACGGCTAAGTATAATCTATGGAAAGACTTTGATGATCGGTCTTCTACCTCCAATGAGAAATTTGTGTATAGCAAAGAGGGATTCCCCCTTATAGTTTTTACGAGAACTGTAGTTGGCAATGTCCTGCGCTTTCTTCCAAAGAAGAAAATGATAAGTCGAGAGGAGAGATTCGTCCTTGTTGGGCACTGATCTACTATCATTATAAAACAAAAGGGATAGAAGCTTATTATACTAAAAAGTTTATGGATGGTATGGGTGTAGAAGGTGGCGGTGGTCATTACGGTTCTACTAGCGGCGGATTCGACCAACTGGGATTCGGGACTTTGATGTATACGAAAGAATAATTGGAAGCTTTATAGAAAAAAAAATAGTGGAGGGGATTAGGTATTTACTTAATCCCCTTCGTATATATAAGCAAATAGATTGTTTGAAATGAAAGTTATTAGATTCGGTTTTTCGGTTGGTTAGTTTTTTATAAAGGAGGTAGAAAGAATCTGTTTTTAGAATAACGATTGAATTTAGAATGAAATTGATTAGTAAGGTATATGCGTAAAAAGATTCTGTTTTTGGCAGGGATGATGGCTTGCTGCACATGGGCGGGCGCACAAGAAATTTCTAAGACCTGGGTGGCTGATAAAGGGAAATGGTACTTATCAGAACCCGGTTCTTCATGCTGATTATTCCGATCCGGATGTGTGTGCAGTCGGAGATGATTTTTTTATATGACGGCATCCAGTTTTAATTGCATTCCCGGCATTCCTATCCTTCACCCGGAGATTTGGTGAATTGGTCGTTGGTGAACTATGCGTTGCCGGTGCAGGAACCGAAAGAATTTTTCGATAAGGCCCAACATGGTAAAGGGGTATGGGCGCCGTCTATCCGTTTCCATAACGGAGAGTTTTATATCTACTGGGGCGATCCGGACTATGGGATTTACATGATAAAGACGAAAGACCCGAAAGGCAAATGGAGTAACCCCGGGTATTGGTGAAAGCCGGAAAAGGCATGATAGACCCTACGCCTTTGTGGGATGAAGACGGGAAAGTATATCTGATATATGCCTATGCCGGAAGCCGTAGTGGGGTGAACAGTATTCTTGTGATTTCAGAATTGAATGCAGAAGGAACGGAAGTCGTTTCTGATCCGGTAATGGTATTCGATGGTAACGACGGAAAGAATCATACGGTAGAAGGCCCGAAACTCTATAAACGGAATGGATACTATTATATTTTTTGCTCCGGCAGGTGGTGTGGCTAACGGTTGGCAGTTGGTGCTTCGCTCGAAGAACATCTATGGACCTTATGAGTCGAAAATTGTAATGGTACAAGGGCAGACGAATATAAACGGTCCTCATCAAGGCGGTTGGGTAGATACTAATACGGGTGAGTCTTGGTTTATTCATTTTCAGGATAAGGGAGCTTACGGACGTGTGATTCACTTGAATCCGATGAACTGGGTAAATGACTGGCCGGTAATCGGAGCGGATAAAGACAAGGACGGTTGCGGTGAACCTGTGACTACTTATAAGAAACCGAATGTAGGAAAGACTTATCCGATAACCGCTCCACCGGAGAGTGATGAGTTCAATACCCGGCATTTAGGGTTACAGTGGCAATGGCACGCTAATAAGCAAGATACTTATGGATTCACTACCGATTTGGGATATCTTCGCCTGTATGCGGGCAGTCTCGAAAGAATTTGTGAACTTCTGGGAGGTGCCGAATCTGTTGATGCAGAAGTTTCCGGCCGAAGAATTTACAGCTACCACTAAGTTGACGTTTACCGCCAAACAGAATGGTGAACAAGCCGGACTCATTGTAATGGGATGGGATTACAGTTATCTTTCGATTCGCAAGGCGGGGGATAAATTTATTCTGCAACAGGCTGTTTGTAAAGATGCGGAACGGCAGAATCCCCGAACAGGTAAAAAGAGTTGGCAAGTATACCGGTAGAATATCTGAAGATGCCCGGTGTAGCAGATAATGAATGGAAAACAGTTTATTTGCGAGTAAAAGTCCGTAGAGGTGCTGTCTGTACATTTGCTTATAGTCTGGACGGAAAGAAATATACGACGGTAGGAGAGGCTTTCACTGCCCGTCAAGGCAAGTGGATAGGAGCTAAAGTCGGTGTATTCTGTGTGACTCTAACGAAGGAAATCGTGGTTGGGCGGATATAGACTGGTTCCGGATGACTAAGTAATTGATAGATAACTGACAAAGAGAAATAAAGATTAAGAATTAATACGAAGATAGTAAGATTAAGATGAAAAAGTTGGTAGTAGGTTTGGCTGTGATGTTAGGGTTCTGTATGTGTGCTCATCAGCCTTCCGGTACATTAGATGTGAATAAGGCATTGGATTACTGTGCAGAGCAGACACAACGTACGCTTGCGGAGCTGAAAACAGATTCCGGAATCGATTATACGATGATGCCGCGTAATATCATGGCCGATGAGCAACATTGGAACTGTCGTAAAGCGACGAAAGAAGAATGGTGTGCGGGATTCTGGCCGGGAGTGCTGTGGTATGATTATGAATATACGCAAGATAAGCATATTAAGGAAGAAGCGGAGAAGTTTACGAACTCTCTGGAGTTTCTTTCCAAGATTCCGGCTTTCGATCATGATTTGGGATTCCTTGTTTTTTGCAGTTATGGAAACGGTTATCGGCTAACCAAGAATCCGGCATATAAACAAGTAATTCTGGATACTGCCGACACACTGGCTACTTTATTCAATCCGGTAGTAGGAACAATACTTTCATGGCCTCGTGAAGTAGAACCTCGTAACTGGCCGCATAATACAATCATGGACAATATGATCAACCTCGAAATGCTTTTTGGGCGGCAAAGAACGGCGGCAATCCCTACTTATATGATGTAGCGGTAGCACATGCCGACAAGACCATGAAATGCCACTTTCGTCCCGACTATACTTCGTATCACGTTGATGTATATGATACAATTACAGGTAATCTGATTAAAAGGTGTCACTCACCAGGGATATGCCGACAGTACTATGTGGGCGCGTGGGCAAGCATGGGCGATTTATGGATACACAGTAGTCTATCGAGAAACGAAAGACCCTAAATATCTTGACTTTGCGCAGAAAGTGACGGATGTCTATTTGGAAAGACTTCCTGAAGACAAAGTACCCTACTGGGATTTCGACGATCCGGGAATACCGGACGCTCCCCGTGATGCTTCAGCAGCAGCAGTTGTAGCTTCCGCCTTGCTCGAACTGTCCACTTATCTTCCGAATGGAAAAGGAAAATATTATAAAGACGCTGCAATCGAAATGTTGTCAAGTCTAAGTTCCCGCCACTATCAGAGTGGCAAAAGTAAACCTTCATTCTTATTGCATAGTGTAGGACATTGGCCGAATCATTCGGAAATAGATGCGTCTATTATTTATGCAGACTACTATTATATCGAAGCATTGCTAAGATTAAAACGTTTGCGGGAAGGACAAACAGTACAAGGATAGAAAATATTTATACCAGTCTGTTGCGGAAAGTAACGATACGAATATAATATTACAAGGTAAAAAAGAAATGCTCTGCAAAGAACGTTCAGTTCTCGCAGAGCATTTTTACTGGTTAGGGTTAGGTTCTTTTATTATTGTTTTCACTTTGATGATGTCATAGTTCAGATCGCTGACAGCTTCCTGTAAGCTATCGTTTACCAGACGAAGGGTGGTGTCGTTCACAATTACAAAATACATGGGAGCTTCACCGTTTTTCGGAGTTAACTTCACAGCCGTAACAGGTTTTTTGTTCACTACCTTGTGTACGGTTTGCTGTTTTCCGTTTGAGGTAAACGTCTTGTTTTGGCCCTGACCTTCAGCATCAAGGTAAGTCATATCCAGTGTATACGTAGTATCTACGCCGTCGGTTGCAGCGTTCAGGGTCAGTACATAGTCAATACCCGGACCGTCGGCAGCAGGAAGAGTACCGGCTATAGACTTCTGTCATTTCGGTAATCGGAGTCATAGCGAGGGCAAGACTGTCTGCTTGTGCCTCTGCGGCTTTGTTGGCTTTTGATTGGCAAGATGCCAAAGCAGCTACGACGGCTGCTAACATAATTACTTTTTTTCATTGCTAAGTGCTTTAAGTTAATATAAATATAGTGAGCTATCGCTCGGTTTTTGTCATAAATCTATTCCTCCTCGTCCCGTTTGATGACAAGTAGTTTGTCTACTCGTCCCCGATCCATATCCACTACTTCGAATTGCAGATTCTTGTATGTGAAGATGTCTCCGGCTTTCGGGATACGACCAATCAGGAACATTGCCAGTCCGCCTAGCGTGGTGAAGTCTTCCGATTCCAGGTCTTCATAGGATAAGATTCCCATTTCCTCCATGAAGTCGTCGATGTTCATTGAAGCTTCCACCAACATCGAACCGTCCTGCCTTGTGACGATTTCTTCTTCTTCCGTTTCGTCCTCTTCGAGGATGTCTCCAAAGATACTTTCGGTCAGGTCGTGCAGTGTGATAATACCTTCTGTGCTACCATACTCGTTAACAACAACTCCGAACTTGTTTTTGTTCTTCTTAAATAGCTCTAAAACTTTATTTGCATACAAACTTTCCGGAATAAAGAGAGGCGGACGGGCTATTTCACGCAGGTTGAACTCCTTCTGATTGCCCATTGTCAGGATAATATCTTTGACGGACACCACACCGATTATCTCATCTTTCCGTTCGTCCACCAACAGATACTTGCTGTAATGTTCTTCTTCGATAGTCTTCATCACCTTCTCCCGCGTATCGTCAGGATGAAGTATCACAACATCTCTGCGGTGCGTCATCAATTCATTGGCACGTTTGTCCGAGAAGCGGAATACATCGCGTATCATTTCCGTCTCTTCCTTGTCGATCACCCCTTGTTCCGAACTTTGGTGCAGAATCATTTTGATTTCCTCCTGTGTCATGGGGCGTTCTTCGCTTTTCAGTCCGATCAGCTTATTCAACAAACGGGTGGATATACTGAGTAACCAGACAAAGGGGTAGGAGATTCTTTTGTCAGCAGAATCATAATCGGACTGAATAAGATTGCATATCTTTCCGGATTGCTGAGAGCTATGGACTTAGGGTACCAGTTCCCCGATGATAAGAGAAAGATAAGTGATCACTGCCACGGTAGTAATCATAGCCAGATTGCGCGCATAGGCTTCCGCTCCCGGAATAAGAGAGAACAGAGGAACAAGGTCGTCGGCAATGGCAACTCCACCATAAGCACCGGACACAATACCGATAAGTGTAATACCGATTTGGATAGTAGATAAAAACTTTTCCGGTTCTTCTAATTGCTTTAATACTCCTCGGGCAGATTTGTTACCTTTGGCTACAAGAGTTTCAAGACGTGCTTTGCTGGAAGATACCAGCGCGATTTCGTACATGGCAAAAAATGCCATTCAGTACGAGTAAGAAAAAGTATAATAAGAAATTCCATAAATGGATTAAAATGGTTATAGCCTCGAAATTTACATGAACTCACGACACTATGCAAATCTATGTAATATATTAATGAAAATTTAATAATCGTGTTGTCTTTTTTGGGTATTGGAAGTGAAAAGGGAATACAGAGGCGAAGCCGCCTCTGTATTCCCTTTCTTATATAAGATAAAGCGAGAGATACTCCTTATTTTTTTTATAGCTGTCTGCTTTGGCTTTGGCGCGTTCGATGTGTTTGGCGGTATCCGGGTGAGAGGAGAACATTCTCTGTACATAAGAAGATTTCGGAGCGTCTTTTGCCAGTTCAGCCAGTTTGGTCAATGCGTTGGCCATGGCATAAGGGTCGATGTTGTTTTTTACACAGAACTCAACACCGTATTCGTCTGCTTCGTTTTCCTGCTTTTGTGAATACTGTGCGCCAGCAAGAGCTTCTGCCATTGCTCCCCAGTTCAGAGTCAGTCAGTTTGGCAACTTTGTTGCTGGCTGCACCTGCTGCATTCTTCACTGCCGAGCGAAGGTAGGCATTTTTCAATCGCGTCTTTAGAGTCAGTGTGTACAACGTGACCGATTTCATGTCCTACTACTGCCATTACTTCTTCGTCAGTCATCACATCCATTAGTCCGGCGCAGATACGTACACTGCCGTCTCCACAGGCAAAAGCATTCACGTCTACAACTTCATAAACACCGAAGTTCAGTTTCAGCCCGTCCATTTCTTTGATGTGGCCGGTCAGCTTCTCCAGACGTTTGCCGTATTCAGTGTCAGGTTTTGTCAGTGGATTGTGTGCATCCATCCAGACCATGTATTCCTTACTCATGTTGGCGATGTCCGCGTCTGATAAGGTAACTGCCGATACTACGTCTTTTCCAGCTTGCAGGGCTTTCCCTACATTAAACTTCTTTCCGAATTGTGCCGAAGCTGTCATTCCCATACCCAAAAACAATAGGGCAATCATAGCAATTTGTCTTTTCATTCTCGTTTCAATTAATGTTTCAAACTATGGTTAATATTCAAATGTGATTCCCAGTGTCCGGAAGTAATGTTCCGCTTGATTGTTTAATGCGCTTCATCCTGTATCGTTGCGCAGCGACGGAGCTTCCGGGTTCTCGATGATGCCGGTACTCATAAGCACATCCTGCTGTTTCAGCTTGCTGACTGTGATGTTCTGCAAATCGAGATAAAATCCCAGCATACAATGTTTCAGATAAAACGTTTTGTCCACGCGTACATCCACCTGCGCAAAAGCGGGGGAGACGCTCTTTGTTATATTTCGAGTAATCGTAATATGCTTTTCCCTGTGCATCCCATGCTGATACCAAAGACGATTTGGCTTCGTCATAAGGAGTGTACGGAGCACCGCCGATGCAGCTTACCTTCATGCCGAAACTCCATTGATGCGGAAGATTATACGTTCCTCGCAGATTGAATATATAGCGGTTGTCCCACGCGGAGGCGATGTATTCGCTTTCTTTATCGTTGCGATATTCACTCTTGAACAAGGTAAAGGAAGAAGCCAGATTCAGTTTCTTGGCAATAAGCCACTTCACCAAAATCTCCGCACCGTAGGAGCGCCCTTGTGCAGTGGAAGTAAGTAACTCATTACCGACTACTCCATAATCATTTCCTTTGCAGTTAAGAGGAATCCCGTCCGCTACGGAAAGAGGGATCTTATCATAATCTTTGTAGAATCCTTCTACGGATGCTTCGAAGGTATCTCCCTTTCTCCAACTGATTCCCAGACTTCCTTCACTCACTTTCATGTAACGGAGGTTGTATTTATTAGCGAAAGTCCCGTTATTATTCTTAAAGCCGAGAGCCGTGTAGGCAGGGAGTTGATAATACAGTCCCGCATTTCCGCTTGCAAACCAATGATCGGCTAGTTGATAGGAGAGTGACAGGCGGGGGAGAAAGCTGGTCGGAAAGGTTCTTCATTGTCGATGAATAATCATTGGCGTCGGCCCGCAGACCTAGAGAGGCAGTGAAGCGGTCGTCCATTGAAGTGTAATTGATCGTTCCGAAAAGTCCCCAGCGCAAGATTCCTAAATACGTGTGATAATCAAAAGTTTGCGGCTGGTTAGTGTACACCCGTTGAAAGGTAGTGTTGGTATATTGGCTGTAATCCAGATTGATGCCGAGATTGATTTTCCAATTACGGAAAGTAGTGCTGTTCTCGAGACGGAGTTTCGTTTCCTGTTCGGTCGAACGGAGGCGGAGCATTAAGTTATCCGGATGGCTTTCATCGTTCCGGCGATATTTCGTATTACGGTTGTTCAGATAGCTATGGCTGACTACTGCCGATTGCACGTGTGCACCTGCATAATGACGATAGACTGCCCCCACAGTAAATGTCTCCTGTTTTATCTTAGGCAGATAACTCAGGATATATTCATTGTCTTCACTGTCAGCTTTCGTATTCAGCCGCATATTATCAATTCCGCCCAGTCCTAATACCGTCAGTTCATTCTGCTCGTTAAACCGGGTTTTCAGTTTGAATTGTGCATCGGTAAAGGTTGGCAGGAAAGGCAAATCGAGCATATCAAACAGGAATTGCAGATAAGACTGGCGCACGGAAACCAAGTAGGAAGTCTTCTTGCCTATATGTCCGTTGGAAGCCAAAGAAACTTCGGAAGCTCCCAGTGTAGCCTTCAATGAATTGCGTTCCATATCTCCGTCGCGCAACTTGAAGTCGAGTACGGAACTAAGTGCATTTCCCCTTATCCGCAGGGAAAGCGCCGGTATAGAAATTTACTTCCCGTATCAGGTCGGCGTTGAGGATTCCTACCGGACCGCCGGATGCGCCTTGCGTACTGAAGTGGTTGATGTTGGGGATTTCCACTCCGTCAAGATAGAAGCGGTTTTCGGAAGGCGCCCCGCCTCGCACAATCAGGTCGTTGCGGTATCCTATTGGTGAAAAGGCGACTCCGGGGTAAGATTGCACGATGCGTGAAATATCCCGGTTGGCTCCCGGACTCTTTTCTATTTCCTGTATTCCGATAATGCGCAGGCTGACGGGACTTTCCACATCGCGCCGGAAAAGGGGAGGCGGTGATTGTCACTCCCTTCGAGTTCGGTCAGGTTCTCCTCCATTTCTATCGGGATGTTCAGGTTTTTGGTAGATAAGATGTATTCGGAGGTCGTAACGCTCTTGTATCCGATTGCCGATGCTTGCAGGCGGTAAATGCCCGGCGGCACTTGTTCAATGGTGAAACGCCCTTCAGCATTGGTGACACTGCCCTTATTCAGCCCGATAATCATCACATTGATAAATTCCAATGGCTGACGACTATTCTTGTCAATCACCGTTCCCTTTATCTGATGCATAGGTTGTGCTTGCAACAGAAGGAGCATAGTATTGAAAAACAGTAGAAGTGTCAACAATCTTTTTCATGCGGTTGCAGTTTAGTGCTGCGAAAGTACGAAAAAAAGTATTAAAGAATGATATATTCAGTGAATAAAAAAGAATATGTTCTATATTTGTGGGAAATATAAAAACAGATTCCTTATGAAGACTGTAAAACTGATTACTTGCAATGACGCGATGAAGGCACATATCCTTCAGGGGAGCGTTGGAGAACGAAGGGATTGAATCTATTCTGCACAATGAAAACTTCTCTACCTTATATAAGAGTTGTGTGAGCAGCATAGCGGGAGTGGACATTCTGGTGGCGGATGATGATTATGAGAAAGCCGTTCAGGTGTTGAGAGATAACCAGAGTTGGCCGGAAGAATTGACGCTTTGCCCTTATTGCGGGTCGTCGGATATTAAGTTCAGGTTAAAAAAAGGACAGAGGCTGCGTGCTGTCGGTGCGGCAATACTTTCCATGTTGGCGGCAGCCTCCGGGAGATAATCATTGGGAATATACCTGCGGACAGTGCCAACGGACTTTTGAGGTGCCTGTTGCCAAGTTCCTTCTTCAGAGAAAAAGGAGGAAGAATAATTTAATCTAACTATATACGTATAATGAAAAAAGAGAAATCTTCTGTTAGCTGCTTTATTATTGATATTGGTGGCCCCCCTCTTTTGCTGCCAAAGTAGATACTTTATTAGTTAATAGCCCTTCCATGAATAAGGATGTACAGGTGGTGGTCGTTACACCAGACGCTGCGTTGGGCAAAGAAAGCGGTGGCTTGTCCCGTCATTTATCTGTTGCACGGTTATGGTGGAAATGCTAAAACATGGATCGGGGTGAAACCGGATCTTCCGCAGATTGCGGATGAAAAAAGGAATCATCTTTGTTTGTCCGGACGGAAAGAATAGCTGGTACTGGGACAGTCCGAAAGATCCGTCTTACCGTTACGAAACTTTTTGTTTCATCGGAACTGGTGAAGTATATTGACGGACATTATAAGACGATTGCTGACAGGAAAGGACGTGCCATAACAGGATTGAGCATGGGAGGACATGGGGCTATGTGGAACGCTATCCGTCATAAAGATACGTTTGGTGCCGGTGGAAGTACCAGTGGCGGGGTAGATATCCGTCCGTTCCCGTTGAACTGGGATATGTCGAAACAGTTGGGCGAATTTGCATACAATAAAAAGGTATGGGATGAACATACGGTTATCAATCAGATTGACAAGATAGAAAAACGGGGATTTGGCTATCATTA